>Ga0070667_100001084_pt1 | contig 24909 bp, 24 predicted proteins | sample KBSS33metaG_FD_64659 | JGI IMG/M metagenome (GOLD analysis project Ga0070667, IMG submission 64659) | Switchgrass rhizosphere microbial communities from Kellogg Biological Station, Michigan, USA - KBS S3-3 metaG | ecosystem: Host-associated > Plants > Roots > Rhizosphere > Soil ... | reverse complement strand
CCGCAAAATGCTAACCGCTTAGATCGAGCTCACGTTTAATAGAGAGCTATCTTTTTAGAATAACTCCCTATTAAATAAAAAAATTATCTTAAAATAACGATTTGGTACTAAGCGTACAAATTTTTATAGCAATCAAAAAATAAATAAAGATAAACTATAAAAATAGTAAATTTTTTAAAAAAAACAAAAAACGAGAGAGTTCTATGAAATCACGTTTGATTATTTTATTCGCTATAAGTATAAGCCCAACCATAACTCGATCTCTATCAGAAATAGAAAAAACAAATACCATTATGGCTGCTATGGGAAAATGGATTCAAGCATGCTCTAAACAAGATGATGCCAAAAAAAATGTCATAAATGGAGACCTGCAAAAAGAAAAACAAATAAAAAAAGAACTTGAAGATGCTAAAAAATATGAAGAAGAAAAACGTATAGAACTAAAAAAGGTACTTAAAGAACACTGCCCAAACAGAGCTTCCAAAATTTTACGATACGTAAAAGAATTAGAAGCCACCAATAGAGAAAACAACTATAATTCCGACAATCCAACTATTTATAAATGTACCAAAAATATCGAAGACGAAATTAAACGTTGTTCATGCAACCAACCTACTCTTTGGGGAAAAATGCAAAATATTTTCTCTCATAAATAAAAAAGCGCTCTCTATAAATAGAACATGATAATGAGACTCAAAAAAGCACTATAGTTGATGCCCCCGGGTATCAATACAAATATGTTGGTTATATTTATTTTAAACAAAAAAATATGCAACCGACTAAAATCAATGCCGAGAAACAGCACCAGGAACAGTAACCGGGGAATCCGCCAAATGTGCAACAAGGCGAGCTCTGCCCGCACTATTTTTATTCTTCTTTCACAGGATAGGTCAAGTATATAACGAACCTCAATACTTTAATATCTTACAGCAACCCGCTTAACCGGCCTCCAGAACTTTTTTTAAAAACTATTCTCTATATCAATTGAATAATGTTATATGTATTGATTATTCTTTCAACTCTATACAAATCAAAAGAAATAAATTTATTATTCAAATAATTCATCAAATTAATGTAAATAACATAAAACACAAAAAAACAAAATGTTGAAAAAAACGACAATACTTCTTTCTTTTTTATTATTTCAAAGCAGCATCCATGGAGATGAACAAGTAAAAAACATACATATCCCATCCTGTTATTCAGAAAATGAATGTGGTTTTTTCAGATACTTTACCTCATATAGAGCGTTGGTTAAAACATTAACGGCAACAAATTTAACCGTAACAAAAAACACCTATCTCAAAGGCAATCTAAATATTGAAGGTGATGCACAAATCAATGGCTCTCTTACTATAGACGGTGTTCCCCTTAATAGCATAATAAAAGCTACTGGACCCCAGGGGCTAAAAGGCGATAAAGGCGATGCTGGTGATACTGGCGCTACTGGACCTGCGGGAGCCACTGGGCCTGCCGGTGAAACCGGATCTCAGGGACTGCAAGGCGCTGCAGGAGCAACTGGTGCTACTGGTTCTGTTGGACCGCAAGGGCCACAGGGATTAAAAGGCGATACGGGCGATACCGGGCCTGCGGGAGCCACTGGCCATACCGGTGCAACCGGCGCTGCAGGAGCAACCGGAGCAACTGGTGCTTCAGGAATAGTTAATTATGCAAACTTTTATGCACTTATGCCAAGCGATAACTCTAGCAATATTGCTGTAGGCGGTGCTATATCATTCCCTCAAACCGGTCCTGCGAATGGTAATATTATTGTCCGAGCAAGCGCTTCAACTTTTACTCTAACAAATATAGGAACCTATGAAGTCTTTTTCCAAATGTATGTAGGAGCAGCAAGTCAATTGGTTGTGGGACTTGATTCTGGCTCAGGAGTTGTTGAGCAATGGCAAACGGTAGTTGGAACAAAAGGTCTTACGGGAGGGCAACTAGTTAATAGTTGTTTTATTACTACAACCACTGCCAACTCTATTTTAAGTATAAGAAATCCATCAACAGCAGGTGCAGTTTTATCTCTACTGACATATGTTGGAGCAAATATCTTTAATCAAACTCCTGTATCAGCAACGTTAACTATTAAACAACTTTCATAAAACACAGTAGACTGGAAAATATCATACGTATTTTTTTACTTTAAAATCTCTCTCCAATAAAGTACAGGGGCAGAAAAAAGCGAAAGTACAAAAATGATTGTCGAAAGTTGATAATCAAAATGATGCAACATGTCTCATAAAAGCGCCAAACCCAAATTAATCCACAACTTCAGGAGATACCACAACTTCAGGAAATACCAATTGATCTGGCGGTATACAACTTGGTATTGTAATCTCATTCCAATAAGGATGTTTTTCTGCTCGCCTTACCTGCCATTTTGTTTCTGGATTTCTAACATCAATAGGCTCTGCGGTAATCGCATCAAGCTCTGCATAGATCCCTGATGTCCGCATATTCTTTGCCCGCTCCACTTTGCCCATAAATTGAGTTAATGACATTGCTGATTGTTGATAAAGGTTTCGCGTTTGCTCAAAAGTAACGTCTTCATGATGAAATCTATACTCTCTATTGCGCACACTAATATCATTAGGATCTACATCCATTCCAACACTGTTTTCTGACAGATTACCGCCCCAAGCATTCCAAGTAAAATACACAATATCAAAATGATCAGGAAATAAGCCTCTTATGCTGCTTGGATCAAAATTACTTAATCCCCTGCTATACAGTTCTCTAGCTGTTAATAAACCATTCTTTCTAACGCTTTCTAATGTACCACCCCTACCAATACTATGATATATTCTAACGCAACCAGGCTTAACTGGTTTTAAAAATAGTGCTTGTTGTAAAAATGGCTTTAATGCTAAAGATCGCCCTAAAGACAAAGGTAATTGTGGTTGAAAAATTAGTTCTGACTGCAAAGTCGATACTGATTGCGAAGCTGGTTCTGGTTGCAAAGCTGGTTGGTTTTCTTTAAGCCACTGACTATCTTGTATTAATAATATCTGGTTTTTACTTATCGCCTCTATTTCATTATTTTTAGTCGTATTATAGTACCAAAAACCTACACAGCCAACAGCGCCCAAAACAAGTCCTATTAAAACACGCCTCACATCTCTGTTAAGTATAGTGCCCTCATTGCCAGACATTGTATGCACATTTGAATTACATAAAAAAACCAGCAATAAAATAAATACATAATTTTTATGAATAAAAGCTGACATATCTATATCCCCTCATTTGTTAACATCCTGCAGCAAATTTGCAGCAAGTATTTTTTATCTATACGTATAATACATATATTAGCATATATGCCAACAAAAAATTGTCAAATAGATGTTCAGGCTCAGGAAAACCTCCTGAGTAAAAAAATATTAAATATACAGATTTATTTCCTATGATTTTATTCTTATCTTAAAAACTAAACTCGCTTCGATTACCCGTTCACCAAATTACTTCTCCTGTTTTGATCTTATTTTTTAAGTTTATTAACAAACCATATAACCCAGCTCAAGGTTTCTTCTCTCCATACAACAAACTTCCTGCACCTCCAGCTAACATACCCATATACACTAAACTCTGCATATTTTTTATAGGCAGATAGTCACAATTATCAGCCCAAAAATACCGTGTATATAATTCAATACGTTCAGGATCAATACTTGCCAACCCTCCTAAATTCTCCTTTACTTGATCAAATGTTGCTGTAAGCGGCACCTTTATTTGAAAGTTTCTAAGCTTGTTTTTTCGATTATCATTATCTTTAAATGCTATAGTTAATGTACTATCCATTCCAAGATCAGCTGATGTGATCTCGTGACTATAATCCCCTATCATTTTTACCACTCCGCAAGATAATATCCGATCAAGCGCTTTGCATAAAGCAACTTGTTGCAAAAAATTAGGCTTTGGTGGCGGCAACCTTTTTTCTCGTTCTTCCACAATCCATGGGTATAAAACCTCTTGATTATAATCTTGAAAGTCATAGGTTTCGACGGATAATTTGACGATATTACGCTGTTCATAATATTCCTCAAACGATACTGGCAATTGGCTTTCTGGGCAAAATTGCAATAATTCTTGACGAAACAATTCAATATTTTTTTTTCTAATTTTAGAGTTGGAGGGGATAAAAATTTCACGAAACCATTGACTATAAACCTTAAAAATATCTTTTTTTAAAGGTCTTTCTTGCGCGCAAAATAGCGCTGATGCAAAATTGATTACGATAAAAACGGAAAAAATTTGCATATAAAAATATTTCATAATAACTGTAGACCCATGGTGTTTTAATTTTTTAATATTTAATAGTAAACTCTTAATTTTGAGTCAATTGTAGCAACTTAAATCAAAAAATACAAAAAGTAGAAAATAACATAATAGATATATCACTTGAATATAAAGCAATAAAATAAATATACTTTTGTTTGACGAAGCATGGCAAAGACCGTAGTCTTTAAGGTAAAAATAGATGTGTAGATAAATTTGTATATGTTTAATAACTTTTTTATTTCAGGAATTTTTTATGAAATTACGATTAATTACCTTATCGATTTTATGCATGACTTTTATTATCAACAAAGCTACAGCAAAAACAGATATTGCAGGACAAGAAGCCATTAGGCAAGCTCTAGCCCACAAGCGACAAGCTGATGTATTACTTGAAACTACTGAAATAATAGTAGAAGATGCAACGAATAGATATGAGCATGCTATAGAATCTGTTAATAAAGGGAAAAAAGTCAAAAATATCGAAAACACTGAAAAAAGACTAGAACGAGCTAAAAAAAATAGGGAAAATGCTAAAAGTGTCGTCTCAAACAGAAGGGTAGAATTGAACGTCGCAATTACGTTGAATTGCCCTAATAACCGTGATTATCTTAAGGCGGCCATAAAAGGCAAAAGCAACTCTGCCTTTGAATATCAACTAAAAAGATGCTACAGCTACAAATAATAAATAAACTTTTTGTTAAAAAAATACTAAACAGTTTTCTGCTAAAGAAAATAAATAGATAGAGGCTATAAAAAGTACTGTACGATAAGGGATTGTTAAAGAACAGTCCCTTTTTTACGCCTAAAATCTCATATTCCCAATTACCCTACTTACAAAAATATTACCAATTTTTTATGCACAAAAACATTTCCCATTCTACTACGCACAAAAAACAGCTATACTTAGAATAGAGCGTTAACAGTTAGATTAAAATAGCTAATCGAAAACTTTTGTTACAAGATTTTAAAAAATAAAAAAATTTACGAAAAAGATCAGTAAGCATGAAAAATATAAAATATCAAATCCCAATACAATTTGAGTATGAAAATAGCTGTTTAATAAATACAGAAACACTCTTAGAAACGGGCAAAAAGCTCATTCCAGAAATTGAACGTGTGAAACATGCTTGGACTACGCAAGGCTATGAATCAGTATACGCAGCACTTAATCTTGTGCAAGATCGCCAAATACTGAAAGACATAAAGAAAATAGCCCAAGAAAAAAAAGCGCTAAAACCTACTATGCTTATCGTAATTGGCATTGGTGGATCAAGCCTTGGCCTAAAAGCAATTCATCAAGCTCTTTACGGCTCTTTTTACAACGAACAAAACCCAGAAATTACGTTATATATTGCCGATACCATCGATACAGACCATGTGAGGAATATCTTCTTGCTTGCTGAGCAAGAATTAGAAACTGGCAACAAAATAATTCTCAATATAATTAGCAAGTCTGGCACAACACTAGAGACAATTATAAATGCTCAACTTTTTATTAGTCTTATTAGGTGCGCTCATCCAAAAACATATCAACAATATGTTGTAATAACCACTGAACCTGAATCACCACTATGGTCTTTTGCAAACTCACACTCATTTACAAAATTACCAATACAACCACAGGTTGGTGGCCGTTATTCAGTTTTTTCTGCTGCTGGTCTTTTCCCCTTAGCGCTATTAGATGTTGCTATTGACAAGCTAATAGACGGCGCTTATAATACCTCTCTAGCATGCCTAAAAAGCAACATTTTAGAAAATCCTGCAGCCTTACGAGCGCTTATATTAGCAGAACAATATAAACGCGACATACATATTCACGACATGTTTATTTTTTCTACAGACCTATCGGAAATCGGTGCTTGGTACCGCCAGTTAATGGGTGAAAGCTTAGGAAAAACAGACACGACTAAAGATAAAAAAAAAGTGGGCATAACCCCTACCACATCTGTAGGAACTACCGATCTACATTCAGTGGGTCAATTATATTTAGGTGGGCCCTATGTACAATACACTACCTTTGTTTCAGTAGAAGAAAACAAAAACAACTTTGTAATTCTTAATAAAAAGGCAAAAGAATTAAAGCTAGCTACATTGGAAAAAAAATGGGTCCATACTATCACGCTCGGTATCCTGCAAGGGGTTAAGCAAGCTTATACGTTAAACAAAAGACCCTTTACGGCAATCACCATTCCTGAAAAAAGTGAATATTGTATAGGAATGTTAATGCAGCTACACATGTTTGAAATTATTTATACAGGATTTCTGCTGAACGTAAACCCTTTCGATCAGCCAGACGTAGAATTATATAAAAAAGAGGCATATAAAATAGTAGATAATCTATCTAAAGAAAAACTATAAGTAGTAAAAATATGCATGAAAATAAACCTGAATCACAAAAAGATACTCATAACGAAATTAATAATAGATGTGCCATTGTTATTTTTGGAGCGACTGGTGATTTAACGAAACGTAAAATTATTCCTGCAATCTATCGCTTAATGGTAAGCGAAAAGCTTTCTGATTTTATCATTATTGGTGTCTCTATTGATCAGACTACCCCTGAAACAATTATTAAAAAAGCAGAGCAGTTTATTCCTGATTTAGATAGAACTATTTTACAAAAATTACAAGAACGTTTTTATTATCACCAACTTAATTTTGCTGATAGTGATCACTATAAAACACTCCACAGTTACTTACAAAAATTAGAAATAGAATACCAACTTCCCGGTAATCGCCTCATTTATTTAGCATGTTCTGCCTCTTTTTTTTCTATTATCACGAACAATATCGCACAAACAAAACTTGCAACCAGAAAATCAGAGCTAACGCTCCCGTGGCATCGTATTGTCTATGAAAAACCGTTTGGACATGACTTGATATCAGCAGGTCTCATTAATCAGGCGATAGCAGAATCATTTAATGAAAATCAGATTTATCGTATAGATCACTATTTAACTAAAGAACTGGTGAGCAATATTCTTTTACTCAGATTCGCTAACTCTTTTTTTGAACCTTTATGGAACAATAAGTACATAGAAGAAGTACAAATTATATTGAGCGAACAGGTAGCCGTCGAAAATAGGGGTGCTTATTATGATCAATATGGAGCTTTATGCGACGTAGTACAAAACCATATATTAGAATTGATGGCTTTGATTGCGATGGAAGCACCTCACACTCTTACCGGTGATTTTATCAGAGAGCAGCGAGCTAAAGTGTTAGAAAAACTAGAAATTAATGATGGTTATTTAGGACAATATGACGGATATCTAAATCACCATGGAGTATCTCCCCATTCAAAAACCGACACGTTTGCTGTGCTTTGCGCAACAATCGATACTCCTCGTTGGCATGGCGTACCTTTTTATCTTAAAACAGGAAAATCTCTCGACAAAAAAGAGACCATTATTCATATTAAGTTTAAATCTATTGCCACTCTATTTCCATCATCAGCTCTATTTTCACCTAAGAAAAAACCAGAATCAAATTGGTTAACCATAAGAATAGTTCCTGAAGCTACTTTTTTCCTTACCCTCAATATAAAAAAATTAGGGCAAACTGATGAATTAATTCCTGTTGCTATGGAGTTTTGTCACAGTTGTATTTTTGGAGAACGATCACCAGAAGAAGCTTATGAAATACTGTTAGAGCAGATAATCAAAGGACAACAATCAATAGCCGTTCGTTTTGATGAAATAGAATATGCATGGCGAATCATCGATCACATAAAAAAAAGAGAGTTACCTCTATACACTTACGAACAAAGGTCAACAGGTCCATTGCAAGATATACTTTTTCAACACAAACATGCCATGACATGGCGATCATAAAAAATAAATAAATAAACAGATAAAAATAGGAACTGAATCGTGAAAATAGGAATTATAGGCTTAGGACGCATGGGTAACGCAATTGCCTATCGATTGCTACAAGCAGGACATAGGGTCATGGGTTTTGATGCTTATCAAGAGACTCTTGATGCTGCAACAGCTATTGGGGTAACCCCTGTCGCAACAATTACCGATATGGCAGCAATCGCCGATATTATCTGGCTTATGCTCCCCGAGGGTGCTATTACCGAACAAATATTTAATGACATAGTTGCTAAAATGAAACCTGGCTCTATTATTATTGATGGTGGCAACAGCTTCTATAAAGATTCTATCCGACGAGCAGAAATAGCTAAGTCTCACCAAATATCATTTTTAGATTGTGGGACTTCCGGAGGAATTCGGGGCAGAGAAAATGGGTTCTGTTTAATGGTCGGCGGAGACAAAGCTGCATATGAACGTATGCTATCATTCTTTAATGCTATTGCATCACCAGGTGGGGTTTCTCTTGTTGGTCCAACGGGTGCCGGACACTATGTCAAAATGGTTCACAATGGCATCGAGTATGCCCTGCTACAAGCGTATGCGCAAGGATTCCAGATTATTAAAGAAGGAACTTTCAAAGATGCCAATTTAGATTTAGCTGAAATTACTCGCCTCTGGAATACGAGTTCCATTATTAAATCTTTTATCTTAGATCTTTCTTATGATATTTTTAAACATGACCAAAATTTTGATACAGTATCTGGAGAGATTGCAGAAAATGGCATGGGGTCATGGACATCTCAGGAAGCTCATGGGCATACTCTATCGTCATCTCTTATTGATGAATCGTTAAGAATTAGAGAGTGGTCACGAGAAACGGGTGGCGATTATTCTACAAAAATAGTAGCGCTTTTAAGAAATCAGTTCGGCGGGCATGCTTTTAAAACCGTAAAGTCAAAATAATAAATTAAGTTTTTCTCACTAGCTGAATTCTTTAAGGGCCCCGGTGGGGCCCTTATGCAAAGCTACCTCTTTAACGACGATTCATGCACAATTTTAGCAAGTGTTTTAAGTGTTGGGTTACCCGTTTTTGATAACGCCAACTGCACGGTTGATCGTGCCATATTCGCATTTTTTGCTACTTGAAGGCGATTGATACGCAAATATGAATCAAAAATCTCGATAAAACTTTCAGTATCATTATCGATAAGACACTCCAACAGCGCGGCACCTACTTTTTGATGATCGGTAAAACTGTCTTCTGGGGCCCATGGTATCAACTTTTTTGTATTAATTTTAGTTTCTTGCATATCTTTGAATGAGAATTCTTGCTTTTTCGATGTCTTTTTTTTGTGCATTTTTATTTCCTCCATTAAGTAATATAATTATACTAAAGTACCCCTTAGATAGGCAATAAATGTATCAAATAGGGTAGGGGGTTTAAAAAAAGTTATAAAACAAAAACAAACAAAAAACACAGGAATCTCATGAAATTAATCGATATTAGCTGGCCAATAAGTAGCGCGACAACAGGCTACAAAGATAAAAAAAGTATACACATTTCAGCAACTAAAGAATTTGATAAAGATGGTGTTCGTGAATCAACAGTTCAACTATCAGCACATACCGGAACTCATATCGATGCTGCAGCACATTTTCTCCGTGACGGCAAAACTATAGATGAAATAGCTCTCGAACGTTTTATCGGATCATGTATAGTTCTTGATTTGATGCAGGTAACTGATAGCATTACTGCAGACGATTTAAAAGAATATGGCAACCACATACAAGAAGAAGATATCATACTGTTTAAAACAACCAACAGCCTTATTCAAGCAACCGACCCTTTTAATCCACACTTTATTTATTTGCATGAATCAGGCGCTCGTTATTTAATTGAAAAAAAAGTTAAAGCGATTGGCATAGATTATTTAGGTATCGAACGCGGAGACCCAACACACCAAACACACACTTTGCTAATGCATGCTGATATTATTATAATCGAAGGCTTACGTCTTGCCGCTGTGGAGCCCGGCCATTACCCCTTTATTTGCCTGCCTCTTAATATTATAGGAACAGAAGCTGCTCCTGCTCGTGCAGTTTTGTTGATTGAGTAAACAAAACTAACAGATAGGACGACATAGTGCTTATTGGCGACGAGAAAGTGGCACAATTTCTGTAGCTTCTTTGTCTGGTCTTCCCGTTAGCACAACCGGTTCCTCTGCTCGCCTAATAAGTCTGACAGTTTCAACAGAAGCAATAGTCGGAATCAAAAAAGCTGAGCTAACTTGTTACAAAGGGACGAGAATAACAGGTGTTTACATAACTGCTGGAATAACCGATTACTTTCGGTTACTTTGCAACTGGCACTTCTACTTTTAATTCTGCAGGTTTAACTGAATAAACAGGCTCAACATAATGAGAAAACGCTTGAGTAATTGCTGGGTATTTTTTACTTGCCTCCTCTTCTTCTTGCAAAAAACAACGCAGTGAAATATCTGATAATGGCGGCCCTGAATATGAATGGACTATGTCTCCAACATTAGGAACATTAGGAATAAATTTATTAACCATTTTTATTAGCTGATTATTTTGCCATCCAGGAAATTGCGCTTGTTTTACTTCTTTGCCAATTTCATCGAGTTCTCGACTAAAATCAGGATACCACCTTTTGAGATAATTTAAGGACACTTCTTTTACCTCTTTATCCCGTTCTTCTTGATCCTGCCACCACCATAGCAATATTGCTGCCTTCGATCCAAAATATTTTTTTTGATAACCAAAATTACACAGGCCATATAGCGAAGCAACCCTCCCCGATTTGTCTAAAGATCGCATAGTATGACGAGAAAGAAATTCTACTGCTTCTACAGAATACGAATTGGGAAAAAAAACCATAGCATAATCCAGTGCTGTGTCTTTGCACTCACTCTTATGATTAAAATTAGCACCATATTTCAAAAAAATCTCTAATAAACGTACTGTTTTACAAAAAAATAATGCCGTCTTTTTACATCTATCGGTACGCTCCATCAAAGCTCCATTGGCTAAACAAGTTTCAACAAGATTAGGACAATTATAAAAACATGCTTTATGCAATAAAAAGTCATCGCCATCTGAAATATCAGAACTCGCACCCATCTTAATACATTTTTCCATCATTGGGCTGTTCTCACACCAAACAGTATCTTTATCTTTTGCTTGGCAGCATGTCTTAAATAATTTTTTTAATTCTACCGTATACTGTTCTTTTTCTGCTTCTTTTTCTTTATCTATTTTTTCATTCTCCATCGCAAGAGCGCTACCGTACTTTACGCACAACATTTTTGAATCGTGTGCTGCAAATAACACTGAAAAATTTGTATACGAAACAAACAAAAAAATTATTACAAAAATATAGCTGCTTTTCATACCATTAACCCTCTTTACTACTATTAACCCTTTTTTTATGACCGCCATTAACCATAAATAATCAAAAAGATAAACGTACACTATTACAGCATTTTTCTGCCCAAAAATCTTTCTATCAAAACTTATAACTAACAGAAAGAGTAAGTAAATCTAAAAAAATTAGTGCAAAAAAAAATAAGCTTATTTTTTAAGCCCATCCCTTTTTATTCTGCAAAATAGCAATAATCTGTTCACCAAACTCTTGCGCAGCAGTTGGATCTGCCGCAGTCAAAATAGTATCATCAAAAGCGACCGCCTGATTTACATACCGAACATCATGCGCTTGATACACATGTGCCAATTGACCATCACCGTTCCACCCGGTCGCTTGTTTGCCCTTAAGGACATCAGCTCGGGCCAGTATGCGAGTGGAAACACAGATAGCTCCAATAATTTTTTTTGCATTATAAGCTGCTTTAATAAGTGCATAGCTCACCTCATTATCAAGATGCTCAAGTGCTCCTGGACCACCAATAAAAAAAATGCCTTCATAATTCCCCACCTGCACTTTATTAATAAGTATATCTACCGGAGTTGATAATACATTATCTGACGTGGAATCTGGCATTGAAAATGAATCATCAGCGTATGCCACACCATCCGAATCGCTCGCTGTAACAACCGTATATCCTGCATCTTCGAGTATTTTTTTAGGTACACCATACTCAATAGGATTATATCCTTGATGAGCAACCACTAATAATATGTTTCCATTACTCATTATGAAGCCCTTTTCATTTTAGTATATTTTGCAGCATAAATAGTAAAAAAACTACTGTCAATTGTTTTATCAACGCAGAATGCTGGATAAATAATATTTTTATAAGATATCATATGACCTGTCGGTTTAATAAGAACTATTTCTCCTTTGGTATCATTAACTACTACAACCTTATCATTCAGCGAAATAAGCTCAGTATTGTTATCATACAGTACTTTACGTAATTTTTTATAATTATGCCAGCCTTTACCCTCAAGCTTTCCTTTCCATGCAGGAATATACATCTTTTTAATGCTTATAGTATTGCATAATACGATAAGGGCTTCAAGCAACACACTATTTAGTTGTAGTACAATTACATGATCAATAGTAAGAGTTCCTGTATCTTGTACTATCTGAGGAATAAGAGTATACGCAACCCAAGTTGAAGCAGAATTGGTACTGCCAATAACACCAGGATCAACAAGAATATACGATTGCCCATGTTTTATGAGACTAATTTCTCCTACCTTATTCCGTATATTGCGAGAAATATGCGTTACCAGTGGGTGATAGGTATCTCTAATTTTAAAACCTATACAGAAAAAAAATAATAAAAAGCATAAAAAAATAAACGAATAACGCTTAGCATGAGTCAATTTAAAACTAACAATCAAATAAGCTGATATTGGAATTATAATTAAAAATAAAATCGATGGCATACTAAAACCAACCATCAAATGCTTAAAATCACCTGCCGCTGCCCACTTCCAAGAACAGGTCACTTTATCAAGTAAAAAAATAAACAAATTATTGGGAATCGAAAGTAATTCACAAAAAAAAATCAAAGAAGATAGTAACAAAAACAGCGTTAATGGAATACTAAAAAAAAGATTACCTAATGGACTTAATAGCGATATAGGAAGACCCCATGCTATTAAAATAGGTAGTGATACAAGGGTCAAAAAAGCTTGTATATGCATAAAATCTATAATTTTACTGCCAATATTATTACCAATACGGGACCATGCTAAAAACCTAGATAATAGCTCTAAAAATTTGGATACTCGTTGTTGTATAGAATTCATGCTTACAGCATACCAGAATAGTACGCTTTCGTCTTTATCTATTTAACGTGAATTTAATTTAATTTTTTTAACCCAACACTCCCCCCAAAACCTCCCGCTGGGGGGCAGGGGGGATTAAAACCCGCGTTATTTATTAATTTTTATTTCTGACTTCGACTATCAATAAGATGCTGATACGAAATAAGATGCTCATGCACAAACTTCGTAAGCCCTTCCCCGTCATGCCGCCAATCACGGTGCAACTCAGAAGATACGGCAAACCAATTGGTGACAATAGCACCTGCATGTACCAACCGCATAAGGGCTATATCCCGTACCGCTTTACTTACCGTCCCGGATGCATCAGCAACAACGTACACATCAAAACCTTCAGCTAATGCTGATAATGTCGGTAGAGCAACACAAACATCGGTTACTATGCCAGCGATAATCAATTTTTTACGCCCGGTTGCTTTAACCGCTTTAACAAAATCAGGATTATCCCATGCATTTATTTCTCCTGGTCGGGCAATAAAAGGTGCGTTAGGAAATCTTTGTTTTAATTCAGGCATAATAGGACCATTTGGACCCTGCTCAAAACTTGTTGTTAAAATTGTCGGCAAATTGTACATATGACCGATATCTGCAAGAGCGAGTACATTATTTCTAAACTCTTCTGGACTATAATCTCTCACTAATTGCAGCAATCCCGTTTGATGATCTACAAATAAAAGTGCTGCATTATCAACTGACAATCGATTGTTCCCTGTCTGTGATATGGCATGAGGATAGCTAGGCATTATGACTCCTTTTTTAACGTATAAATAAAATAGTATACACTTTTTAGTCTCTATTTAACTTATTCTGCCTATATATTGATTTTCAATCTTTATCTTTATTAATATACATACGAGCTAAGCAAATAATACATTAAACAAGCAACCGACACCAAAAATTTATTATATTTACCAAAAATTTATTATATTTACCAAAAATTTATTATATTTACCAAAAATTTATTACATTAAGGAGATCGTCATGAAAAAGTATGAAAACGAAGATCTTGAAAAAGAAAATCACGAGAAAGAAAATCACGAAAAAGAGATAGAAATATTGCTCAAAAGAAAAAGAGAGGGCAATAAATTTCATCAATATTTGCGTTCAATGGTAAACTCAGTTCATAAACATATGTCTCGTGGAGCAGAATATATAAATAAAATCATAACATGTGCACATAAAGACCAATACAAAGGTCGTGAGAAAAAGAAAACGGGTCATGAGAAAAAATAAGTATTTATTATAAATATTATTAGTAACAGTAGTATATGAAAAACTTAGAAGCTTTTATAAAACATAAAGCTTACAATCTGCGTGCATGGTCAATAATACAAACATCTTTAGCGGGATCAGGCCATGTAACTTCATGCCTTTCTGCTGCAGACATTGTTGCTACTCTCTTTTTTTATGCCATGCAATTTAACTCTCGCTCAAGTAAAAACCCAGATAACGATCGATTTATTCTTTCAAAAGGTCATGCTTCCGCCCTTTTGTATGCTGCCTGGCAACAGCTCGGTATACTAACAGAAAAAGAACTCAAAACCTATAGGTCAATCAATTCTCCCCTTGAAGGACACCCAACTTTCAGATTTCCCTATACTGATGCTGCAACGGGATCACTCGGCATAGGATTATCTATCGGCATCGGAAGAGCGCTCAGCGCTCGATTGCTTGCACGATCTTATCATGTCTATGTTCTTATGGGTGACAGTGAAATAAGCGAGGGAGCTGTTTGGGAAGCAATCTTTTTGGCTTCCTATTACAAACTTAATCATCTTATTGGCATTATAGATTGCAATCGATTAGGACAAAGTAATGAAACCATGTTTGGTACCTGTACAACAAAATATCAACAACTATTTGATGCTGCAGGTTGGAAAACGTATATTGTAGACGGACATTCTGTAAGCGATCTTATGTCTGTTTTTGATAAAGCAAAAAATGAAACTGAAAAACCGGTCATGATAATTGCCCAAACTTACAAGGGTTTTGGTATCGCCTCTGTTGAAAACAAAGAAGGCTTTCATGGTAAACCATTTAGCGCTCAAGAACTTCCCGAAATTTTAGCCGAACTAGAAGCTCGATTTTTTGACGTCACACACGATATAGATAATTTTTCGCACGATACAAATACCAATATTACACAAAATACGCAAAACAGTTCGCATACTACGAATAATACAGATACCAATATTACACACGACATACAAAATAGTTTACCAACTAATAAAATATCTGAAATAACGTACGATGGCAAAAGCCCTATAGCAACGCGAAAAGCATCGGGACAAGCGCTTGCATTATTGGGTAACACAATAAAAAACATAGTATGTTTAGACGCAGAAGTAAAAAACTCAACGTTCACCGAATTATTTGAACAAAATCATCCAGATCGCTTTATTCAGTGTTTTATAGCAGAACAAAACATGGTCGGCATTGGTATCGGCCTCAGCTTATCTGGCACTATTCCCTTCGTTACCACATTCGGCGTCTTTTTTACCCGTGCACACGACCAAATCCGTATGGCAGTACTCAACAATACCCCTTTACGACTTATCGGATCACACGTTGGTATCTCCATAGGCCAAGACGGTCCATCACAAATGGCGCTTGAAGACATTGCCATGATGCGTACGTTGCCAAACTCCATTATCTTATATCCAAGCGATGCACACGCTACCTATAAACTCACAGAACTCATGGCCCATTATGATTCCGGAATCAGCTACATGCGAACAACACGAGCAGAAACTCCTCTTTTATATAACGCAAAAGAACAATTTCATATAGGTGGCTGCAAAATAGTACGAGCGAGTGCCACTGATCAAGTTTGTATAATAGCTGCGGGCATCACCCTTTTTGAAGCGATAAAAGCGGCTGATATATTAGCAACCAAAAACAAACCCAATAATAATCCAATTAACGTCTCAGTAATCGATCTCTATTCGATTAAGCCATGCGATTTTGAAACTATTATTGCCACAGCCCGCAACTCCAACAACCAAATAATCACCGTTGAAGATCACTATATCCAAGGCGGCATTGGTGAAATGATAGCGTCAGCTCTCTGCAATACCGATATCTCTGTTTCTATTCTAGCCGTTACCGAACTACCAAGATCAGGCAAACCTGAAGAACTTTTAGCCTGGGCGCGCATAGACGCGCAAGCAATTGTAAATCGAGTATATGAATTGTGCAAACTTCCAGACCATTCTTCTAAAACTACTGCTTAAACCCAGAAAACCATATATACCATAATCAACTAACCAATAGTCTGAATTCGTCCCCCAACCCATTTACTTGGTTGGCCAAAAACCGGGCATACATAAGAGGCTCCGCTATTAGCACTGCTATTTGAACCCAAGCTAGAAACTCTTTTGGGTTCTGCAGGAGGAGGTGCAACGATAACAACAGGCGCTTCATCATCTGAATACTCAAATCGTTCGATAAATTGTTTCCAAGCTGGAACAACACCTTGCCCGCAACCACTGTTCCACAATCTCTTTATTCCATAATAAACACCAATGCCACCAATACTCAATATCATACCCCAAAGAACAGAGTTCTTGCGATTGATTGATGATTGCTGCTCAGATGACAATATCAATTGCGTACAGAAAAATAATATTAAAATAATTTTTGTATTTCTTATATTCATGAAGATTATTTCCTTCTACCTAGATTACTTTCGTTATTCCGACCAACCATTGTGCCTCTGCCATCAAATACAGGCTCTCCACGAAATCCACCAGAACCATGTCTCGCACCACCACCATTCCATTCTCGGGAGAGTCGTTCTGCCGCTTGCTGATCACTTTCTTCTTGGACAAGTCGTTTGGCCGCTTGCAGGTCACGGTCTTCTTGATCAAGTTCTTCGACTACTTGCCTATTAAGTTTGTCTTGTTCTGCAAAAGCAAGTTGTGCATCACGATCTGCTATTGGCCTACCCCATTCATCAAGTTCTGCTTGACCTTTGTGATCAGAATAACCCGGTCCATATTCCAACACCTGTGCCATACGAGCAAGCGAACGAGCTACAGGAAGACCTACTACTAAGTTATAAGGTGGCCGTTGTTGAGCTTCCTCTTGTGCAGCACCAAGCATAACATTGTTCTCCTGAATATAAGGTTGGTCTCCTACAGCAAAAGGCAAGTATACTTGACCAAATTGCTCTGGCTGTGCATCCCATTGCGCCGGACTAAGAGGGTCTGGCGATATTGGTGGATAAAGACTTGGTTCTAGCCCAGGACCCGGGACATAATCTACATATCGTCGTACAGGTTGTTCAGCTGATGGCTGCGCTTTTTCTCGTTGCTCCGGACTAAGAGCGTCTGGCGATATTGGTGGATAAAACGGCTTATAGCCTTCACCTTGGCCTACCGGTGCAGCAAATTGTTGAGCAGGTGGTTGCACTGGTTGTTCGGCCGCGGCTGATTGCGGAGCTTCTGGTGAATCGATAGGCGAACGACCATTATTTTTGCAGTACTGACGAAGCCGCTGCAAGGATTCCAAAAAAAAACTAGTATGCCCATCACCATCTCTTAATGGCCATACTATTTGATGAAAAACAAAAATAGGAATAGCCAAACCAAAAAGAAAATATGGCAAACTTAACTTATTAGTTTGTCCCGATCCTCCTCTGGGCTCCATGCCAAAAATAGATATCGATTGAATACAAAGAAGCACTATTAACATAATTTTTGCGTTTATTTTACACACGAATAAATCCCTATAATTAATACATACAATATTAAAATCTTATTAAAGTTCCAATAAAAAATAATTTAATGTAAACTATGTCATAAGCACTAAAAAAATCAACTACACTCTTGAAAATTTGAAAATATTACTGAAAATATAATACGCACTTTACACGCAATAAATCTTTACAAGCAATATATATAATATATACGATATACACAGGAAATTATATATGTTATTAAAAAAATTACTGAATTTAACCAAAAAAATAATATGTTTAGTTGTATTATGCACACAAATAAGTATGTATTCAACGGTTGAAGAAAAACCACTCATTAAAAACAATAAAAATCACCCTTCTTTTTTTCAAAAAATCAATGATACCGTAAATACTATAATCACTCGTATTAAAAATTTATTTACCGCCAAAAATTACGCTATCATCGAATATGCTAATACCCGTTACGCTGGCCGCATGGAAGATCGACATGTAATCGATGAAAATAACGGTATCTATGCAGTCTTTGATGGTCATGGAGGACAATCAGCAGCTCAATACATAGTTGATAGCAATATAGTTAGCAATAAAACTCCAAGAATAGTTTTGTATATTAATAATGCCCAACAAAAAAAATCAAACGATTCTCAAGCTTTAAAAGCTAGTCTTGCTCTCATAGAAAATGAGTTGTGGAATAACGCTGACACATATAATACATATGACTATTTATCTCCCTATTATTATGGCGAAAAAGAAGAATATGGCGCTTCAGGAGCCACCGCCATTGTTGCAAAAAAAACAAGTGATATCCTTACTCTCGCCAATGTTGGTGACTCTCGAGCAGTTCTTATCCGCAATGGTAAAATTATACAAACAACTATCGACCATAAACCAAGTAATATTGCAGAAAAAGAGCGAATACTAAAAGCTGGTGGCTTTATATCTAAGGGATATGTAGGATTAGGTAGCGTTGGTTTTGCGCTAACTCGTAGCATAGGTGATATTAATGCTAAAAAAAGTATGCATGATCAAGTGGCATCTAGCCAAACAACATCTCATTATTCTCCTATTCTTTTAGCAGAGCCAGACATTTATACCTGGCCTATAGAAAAAAATGATATTCTCTTATTAGCTTCTGACGGATTATGGGACACCATGGATAGCAGCTTTAATGCGAATGATAATCGTAAGCTACAAAAATATTTAAATAACTTAGATCTAAAAAAACAGACTATTAACTTGAATAAAATAGTAAAAGATCTTAAAATAGAAGCTGTCAAAAAAGGCTCTCGAGATAACATCACTATACTTGTTGTTAGATTTTAATGTATGAAAAAAACTTTTCACTAGATTTTAGTTTTATGAGAAAGAAATATTTGCATGAAATTACGTTTGATTATGTTATTTGGCGTTTGTTGTTTTGTCGGCAGATTATATACTTTCATTGAACCTATCATTAAACCTATCATTGACCCTGCGATTGATTTATTCCTTCAAAAAGAAGCTCATGATGGCAATAGTCCTGCTTTTAGTGCTCTTATCAAGCTGGATAAAGTTAAACGTAAAATTGCCCAAAATCCTGCCTATGCCGACATTATTGCTACTGCCCATGAACGTAAACCTAAACGTACTGCTCACATTAATCGCGACCTTGCGGCTGCTCATTATGCTATTCTTCATGACGATGCTGATGCTGCTGAAAAGACTATTGCTGCTGCCTCTAGATCTATTGAATTTGCTAATCATGCTATTCATGCCCATAATCTTGTTCGCACTTACCGCAACCCTAATCGCGCTCTTACTTTTCCTGCTTACGTTTGCGATCTGACTCAGCGCTTGTTCTCAGGGCTTTAACTTATTAACTTCTATCGCCACCCAATAACGTTTTACCAATAGCCCCAGCAAGACATACTACAAAACCTATTTCAGCTACTGGTTTTTCTGCAACAAAATCGCACACTTTACTAAAAAACTTTTTATCACCAGCAAGTTTATCTGATTCTTGTTTGTCAGCAACAACTTCAAGCTTTTTATGCTCTTCGTGCACTTTTTTGCCCACAAATAAACAGCCAAAAACCAATACTCCCAATCTCAGCCCATAATCAACACTATCTTTTCCAAAAAAAGCGGCATAAATAGGTGATGACGAGTTCGGGCTATCACTATCTGAACGATATATATCTTGAGCTTTGCTCTGTTCCAACGCGCCAACTAGTTCTGGTTTTGACGTTAAATCAACTACTGGCACCGCTACATTACTTATATTTCCCTGCGACTGCTCTGCAATCCCAATATCAGGACTTGAAGTAGGATTTGCGGGAACCAGATTCTTTTTAATAGAAATTGGTTTTGGTTTTTTTTGCTTATTAAACGCTTCTGCCAAGCCACTCAACCCGTTTACTGGCTGAGAAGGACGAATAGGCGCTGCTGATTGAATAGTTTTAGCGTAATTAGAATTAGCTTTAGCCATAGCGGCAATATCAACACCCAACGCCTTTAACCTAGAAGTCTCACTACAAACATACACCAAAGAAGATGCAACATCATGTTCAGGTATTCTAGTTGCGTTACTAATCAGAGCAATACTTTCATTTGTAAAAGATCTAGGTTCAATTTTAAGATTACTCACATTTTCAGCCATAAGTTTAAGCATAATGCTTAAATTTGAATAAACCAAAGCAAAACCAATTTTATCCTCACGCGCAAGTACGCCAGCAACAATAGCATATTCACCAAACGTCTTTGCTGGGTCTAGGTCACATGCAGCATACAAACTACCAACAAAAAAACTAAACCAAAAAAATATTATTAAACGTAATTTCATACAATAACCATCCATTATAACCATCCATTTATAAACAAAATAACTACAAGCAACCTGACAATTTGCTTACTTACAAAAACTCATTTTTACTTATCTATTATTTTTTACGTATCTATTATTTTTACTTATTTACAGTTAGTTTTTGCCTAACTAGCCGGTACCGGTTTTTTGTTAATCGATTCTAAAAACTCACGATTAGTTTTGCATTTTTTCATCTTATCAATAATAAATTCCATACCTTCTATAGTATTCATCGTTGACAATAATTTTTGCAATACCCAAACTTTGTTTAAATCTTCAACACTTAACAGAAGATCTTCTCGGCGAGTACCAGATACTAATAGATCAAATGCAGGATAAACACGACGATTTGCTAATTTTCGCGTCATATTTATTTCCATATTTCCCGTACCCTTAAACTCTTCAAAAATGACTTCTTCCATACGAGAGCCTGTATCAACCAAAGCTGACGCCAATATAGTTAAAGAACCACCTTCTTGCACGGCACGAGCAGCACCAAAAAAGCGTTTTGGGAAATAGAGAGCATTGGCATCTATACCACCAGTTAAAACCTTACCTGAAGCGGGAGCAACTGTATTATAAGCTCGCGCCAAACGAGTGATAGAATCGAGTAGAATAACTACATCTTTTCCTGATTCAACCAATCTTTTTGCACGCTCTAATACAATTTCTGCAACTTGCACATGCCTTGTTGCCGTTTCATCAAAAGTAGAACTCACCACTTCAGCCATTTTACCTTTAACTACTTTTTTCATATCAGCAACTTCTTCTGGACGCTCATCAATAAGCAATACCATAAGATATATATCAGGATAGTTTGCTATAATACTCTGCGCTATCTCTTTCATCAAAAGCGTTTTACCCACCTTAGGCGGCGCAACGATAAGTCCTCGCTGCCCCTTACCGATAGGAGTAAAAATATCTAATATACGAGTAGAAATAGCTGTAGGATCAAATTCTAGGGTTAATCTTTCATACGGATGAGTAGGAGTTAAACGATCAAAGTTTGGTCTATCTCCCATGGTAATAGGATCCGAGCCATTTACTGATTTAACTTGTAATAATGCATAATATTTTTCACCCTCTTTAGGCTTTCTAATTACCCCAGTGATCATATCACCAGTACGCAAATTAAATCGTCGTATCTGCGAAGGAGAAACATAAATATCATCCTGACTAGAAACATAATCATAATGTGATGAACGTAAAAATCCAAAGCCATCTGGAAGTTTTTCTAACGCGCCATTCACTTCCATCTCAACATCTGGATGCAATTCAACAAATTTAATTCTCTCTACTAATTCTTGTTTAGACATTAATGCTGCACCAACAATACCTAGTTTACGAGCGTAACTATTAAGATCAACCAAAAACATCTCTTCTAGTGGCTTTCGAGCTTCTTGATGCTGAGGTGCTTGTCTACTAGGAGCGTTAGAATGCTGTTGTGGTCGCGAATATCTTCCACCACCTTGCTGCTGATTCTGACCCTGATTCTGAATTGGTTGTTGTGACGATTGCTGGTTATGTTGTTGTGGCTGGTTTTGCTGTTGTGGCTGGTTTTGCTGGTGTGATTGTTGCTGGTGTGATTGTTGCTGGTGATTTTGAACTGCCGCTGACGGCGTCGCTTGTTGTTGCTGAACCTGATTATTATAAGCCTGATTATTATAAGATTGAGAAAACCGTTGTTGTGGATGCCGATATCTTGTATCTTTTTCCCGTGATTCTCGTGATTCTTGTTGCGGTCTCAAATCTTTTTCTCGCGATTCTTGTTGCGTATTTTTTGCAGGCCTGTTATCCATTATTCTGTTATCTACAGGCTTATTGTCTACAGGCTTATTGTCTACAGGCCTATTGTCTGCAGACCTATTATCTTTATTATCTTTTAAATCACCACCTTTTTGCACAAGATTTTTCTGTGTGACATCTTTTTGTGTTTGTCCTACAACAGAAGTCGATCTTTCAGCAGGTTTATTGCCACTTTTAGCAACCGACTCGAGCGCTACACCTTTTTCCGACTTGACGGTAGTTGGAGATATATTTTTTTGATTATGTACCCCTGAAACTTCCCTCGGCACTTCTCGGGATATATCATCTTTTTTTTCTTCACTCAGAACATCTTGCAATAGCGGTTCTTTAGCAGTAATCGCTTTTTTTGTAGAAATTCGTTTTCGTTCAGTTGTACGAATTTTTTTAGTTTTTATGTCTTGCTCAGTTTCTACTCTTTTTTTTTCATCATCGCTGGCCTTTATCATGCACCCCCTCCATACTAATAACAAATAATACATTCATATTCAGACCTAAAAAAAGAATAACCAATCAAAACAGATCTTTACCTATATAATAAGTAAAGAATAGTCTCAAATATTTTTAAAAAATAGTTTTAATCTATAACAATCGTATCTATGCGCAATGCATCATATCTATTTATCTTTATTAAATAACAACATAATAGGACTTGCTATGTAAACAGAAGAATAAGTACCAAACACAATTCCCACTAACAAAGTTAAAGAAAAGTCTCGTAATGCTTCTCCTCCGAAAATATACATAGATCCAACAACTAACCCAGTAGTAAAACTGGTAAGTAGAGTACGTCGAAGCGTCTGATTGATACTAATATCAATTACCTCAGTCATTGGCAGGTTAGGCATTAATTTTCTGTTTTTTCTAATCTGAGAAAAAATAATAATAGTATCATTTATAGAATAACCAAGAATAGCTACAATAGCACCAATAAAGTTATTCGATATTTCTCGATCCAGAAAAAGAAAAATTGCCAACATAACTAAAGCATCATGAAAAAGAGCTACAACAGCACCTAAAGCATAACCAAAAGATAAAAATCTTAATGCAATATAAATGAGCAAAATAATAAGAGATAGCAATACTGCATAAATTGATTTCCAGCGAAGTTCTTCTCCAACACCAGGACCAACCGCTTCATTCTGTAAAACGGTTACTTCATAACCCGGTACAGAATCTTTAACCACCTGAGCCATTCGTTGAGCGACCCCTTGAGAGTCATCGGAAAAGTCTTTTACTCTAACCAAAATCTCATTTCTTCCAAAATCACGCGCTGTCACACTTTCAAATCCTGCCTGTTGCAAAGCATTTTTTACAACTGAAACATCCAAGGGCTTATCAAGTCCTAAAAGAACCTGAGTACCACCAGTAAAATCAACACTGTAAGTAAATGCATAACCACGCGTATGCTTTTTATAAAAAAAGACCGCTATAAATAATGCCATAATACATAAAGAAAAAATCGTTGTTACGCGACGATATTTAATAAAGCTTATCATACAGACTCTCCAAAAAACGGCAGACTCTCGGGAAAAACAGAACTACCAGTAAACGTTTTTAATAACAATTAACTATTTTGCATCTACTACTGATACATTAGACATAACAGATACATATTTACGACCTTTGAGTCCAAAATGAAACTTAACGCTTCCTGGAGCCAAAGCAAATAACGTATGGTCTTTGCCACAACCTACCAATTTACCTGCGTGAATACGAGTACCTCTTTGGCGAACAATAATTTCACCCCCGCTAACACGCTCACCATCAAAAAGCTTGACCCCTAATCTTCTACCTTGACTATCACGACCATTATCCGTGGAACTACCGGCCTTACTCGTTGCCATTGAAATCCTTTGTAAGATGTAAAAAAATTAATACTATTACCTGTATACTATTATTTGTAAGACGACTGATATTTAGACGTTCTTAAATACGAAAACAATTCTCCATCTATTTTTTAGAGATACATTAATTATATTCCCAAAAAGGGTAAAAAGTCAATACGGCAAAACTCCCTATTTTTAACTATAGACAGAATATTTTATTTCACTCCCAGACACGAATGCATGATTGTATGACAAAAGGGCTCTTTACCACAATCTTTCCGGCCGGGGACCCCACTATACACCCCTGTCTTTCTATAACTTGATAGCCCTCCCATTTGCATTGTGTCTATTTTATAGATA
>Ga0070667_100001083_pt1 | contig 24923 bp, 23 predicted proteins | sample KBSS33metaG_FD_64659 | JGI IMG/M metagenome (GOLD analysis project Ga0070667, IMG submission 64659) | Switchgrass rhizosphere microbial communities from Kellogg Biological Station, Michigan, USA - KBS S3-3 metaG | ecosystem: Host-associated > Plants > Roots > Rhizosphere > Soil ... | reverse complement strand
CCTCCGGGTCGATTCCGTCGGCGAACTCGACCCCCGCGAGCCGCAGCTCGCCTTCGGTCAGCGTTCCGGTCTTGTCGACGCAGATCGTGTCGACCGCGGCGAGGCTCTCCATCGCGCTGATCTGCTGGACCAGCGTCTCTTTTTTGGCGAGGCGGACCGCGGCGACCGCGAAGGTGACGCTCATCAGCAGCACCAGGCCCTCGGGGATCAGCGTCACCAGACCGGCGGTGGCGGTCTGCGCCGCCTCGTGCAGCGGCGTCGCGTGGATCTTCAGGCTCAGCAGCAGCAGCACCGCCAGCGGCAGCATCACGTAGGTCGAGGCGACGATCACCCGGTTGACCTCTTCCTGCAGCGGCGAGGGCGGGTGGCGGAAGGCGCGCGCCTCGCCGCCGAGGCGGCCGGCGTAGCTCCTGTCGCGGACGGCGTCGACCACGTAGTGGGCGGAGCCGGAGATCGCAAAGGAGCCGGAGAGGACGCGGTCGCCGGCCTCCTTGCGGATCCCGTCGGCCTCACCGGTCAGCAGCGACTCGTCGACCGTCAGGCCGCGGCTGGTGCTGACCTCGCCGTCGGCGACGAGCTGATCGCCGGGGCCGATCGCGACCAGGTCGCCGGGGACTACCTCGGTCGCCAGCAGCTCGGCGACGGCGCCGTCGCGGATCACCTTCGCGTGCGGTTCGACCAGAACCGCGAGCTCGTCGAGGGTCGCCTTCGCCTTCAGCTCCTGGCGGATCCCGATGTAGGAGTTGACGACGGCGATCAGGCCGAACAGCGAGTCGGCGTAGAGCCCCAACCCGAGGTCGAGGACGAAGAAGACCGCGATGATCGCGTTGAAGAGGGTGAAGACGTTGCCGGCGATGATGCTCGCGGTCGAGCGCGAGGAGGTCTCCGGCGGCGGCCCGAGCTTGCCCAGACGCGCCTTCGCCTCGGCGCTCGAGAGGCCGGTCTCCTCGGGTGCCGGACGATTCGCCACGTCCCTATTCAATAGGGTGTGCGACGGATGGGGCTGAAGCTGGGACTGAACCTGGGTTATTGGGGGATCGGGCCGGCCGGTGAGGAGGCGCTGGAGCTGGTGCGCGCCGCCGAGGGGCATGGTTACGAGTCCGTCTGGGCGGCGGAGTCATATGGCTCTGACGTCGTTTCGGTACTTGCCTGGTTGGCCGGGCAGACTGAGCGGATCAACCTCGGCGCGGCGATCATGCAGGTGCCGGCGCGGCCGCCCGCGGCGGCGGCGATGGCCGGCGCGACGATCGACAAACTGAGCGGCGGCCGCTTCCTCTTCGGCTTCGGGCCTTCGGGTCCGCAGGTCTCCGAAGGCTGGTACGGGGTGCCGTACGAGAAGCCCTGGGGGCGAACCCGCGAGTACATCGAAGTGGTGCGCGAGATCATCGCCCGCCAGGGGCCGGTCGAGCACCATGGCGAGCACTACGACCTGCCACTGGGCGGCGGCGAGGGCAAGGCGCTGAAGCTCAACTTCCACCCGCTGCGCAACGAGATCCCGGTCTTCGTCGGCGCGATCGGTCGCAAGTCGGTGGAGATGGCAGCCGAGATCTGCGACGGCTGGATTCCGATCTTCTTCAGCGTCGACGCCTTCGAGTCGACCTGGGGCGAGCATCTCGAGGCCGGCTTCGCGAAGGGCGGGCGGACCCGCGCGGACCTCGAGGTCAGCCCCTCGCTGCAGGTCGCGATCGACGGCGACCTGGAGGCGGCGCGCAGCGTCGTCAAGGCTGGCCTCGTCCTTTACTTCGGCGGCATGGGCAGCCGCAAAACGAACTTCTACGTCGACCTCGCCCACCGCTTCGGCTTCGGCGAGGTCGCCGACGAGGTGCAGCAGCGATTCCAGGATGGCGATCGGGCCGGTGCCTTCGAGACGATGCCGGACGAGATCGTCGAGGCGACCTCGCTGGTTGGCAGCGAGGCCGAAGTCGCCGAGCGGGTCGAGCGCTTCCGCGGCGCCGGGATCGACCGGCTGATCGTCTCGCCGGTCCACGTCGAGGCGGCCGAGAAGGCCTACACGCTCGAGCGTTTGGCCGCTTTGGCAGGGGTTACAGCGCCTGCTTGAGCAGTCTGGAAGCCCAGCCTCACCTGATCAAATAACCTTCCGCGCCGCCGTGAAGATCGGAGTACCGAAAGAGACCGCCGCAGGGGAGCGACGCGTAGCCCTCGTCCCTGACGTCGTTAAATCGCTGAAGCGCAACGAGAAGCTCGACGTGCTGGTCGAGTCGGGCGCCGGCGAGGCCGCCGGGCACCCGGATTCGCAGTACGAGGAGGCAGGCGCGCAGATCGTCGCGGACGGCGCCATCTGGGACGCCGACGTCGTCCTCCACGTCGCGGTGCCGAGCAGCGAGGAGATCGGCAAGCTGAAGTCGGGCCAGGTCTTCATCTCCCACCTAAACCCGTGGGTCGCCGCCGAGACCAACAAAGCGCTCGCCGCTGCAGGGGTGACCGCCTTCGCGATGGAGGCGATCCCGCGCACCACCCGCGCCCAGGCGATGGACGCGCTCTCCTCGCAGGCGGCGGCCGCGGGTTACGCGGCGACGCTGATCGGGGCGCGCGAGTCGGGCCGCTTCTTCGGGATGATGACCACCGCCGCCGGCACCGTGCCGCCGGCCAAAGTACTCGTCCTCGGGGCCGGCGTCGCCGGCCTGCAGGCGGTCGCCACCGCCAAGCGGCTCGGCGCGATCGTCACCGGCTTCGACATCCGCCGCGCCGCCTGGGAGCAGATCGCCTCGCTCGGCGGCCGGCCGCTGGAACTCGACTTCATCCCCGACGCCGAGGGCGAGGGGGGCTACGCCCGGCCGCTGACCGACGAGGAGAACCAGCAGGTCAGAGACGCCTTGGAGGCCAATGCGGCCAAACAGGACATCATCGTCACCACCGCCGCGATCCCCGGCCGGCCGGCGCCGCTGCTGATCACCGCCGCCGCGGTCCGCAATATGCAGCCGGGCTCGGTGATCGTCGACCTCGCCGCCGAGACCGGCGGCAACTGCGAGCTGACGAAGCCGGGTGAGACCGTCGTCGAGGGCGGGGTCAAAGTGATGGGCCCGCGCAACCTCGCCTCCGAGATGCCGGTCCCGGCGTCGCAGCTCTACGCGAAGAACCTCGAGAACCTGCTCGGCCTGATGGTCACCGAGGAGGGCGAGCTGAACCTCAACTGGGAGGACGACATCCTCGCCGCCGCGGCGATCACCGAGGGCGGTCAGGTCAAAAACGAGCGCGCGGCAGGGAGGGATGGCCAGTGAGCGCGCAAATCGGTGCGGTGATCACCGGTCATTCGAGTCCGCGCCGATTTGCGCGTGAGAAAGGTTTGCGATGACCCTGTTCACGATGATCACGATCTTCGTGCTGGCGATCTTCGTCGGCTTCGAGGTGATCTCGAAGGTGCCGACGACCCTGCACACGCCGCTGATGAGCCAGACCAACGCGATCCACGGGATCGTCATGCTCGGCGGCCTGATCGTGCTCGGCTACGCCAACGACGGCGTCGAGTACGTGATCGGGACGATCGCCGTCGCCTTCGGCGCGATCAACATCGTCGGCGGCTTCATGGTCACCGACCGGATGCTCGGCATGTTCTCCAAAAAGCCGAAACCGAAGGCTGAGGCGGGCGGCGACGGCAAAGGCGGAGGCAGCTGATGCTGCTCGCAGTGCTGAAGCCGGGCGGCGACCTCGCGACCGCCCTCTACATCGTCTCGTTTTCTCTCTTCATCATCGGGATCAAACGCGGCACCCACCCGACGACGGCCAAACAGGGCAACCTGATCGCCGCCGGCGGCATGGCGGTCGCCGTCGCGACCACCCTGCTGCTCGACGGGATGGGCAACTGGGGCCTGATCATCATCGGCCTCGCGACCGGCTCGGCGATCGGCTTCATCGCCTCGGTGCGGGTGCAGATGACCCAGATGCCGCAGATGGTCGCCCTCTACAACGGCGTCGGCGGCGGCGCCGTGGCGCTGATCGCCTGGTCTGAGATCCGCCACGGGATCAGCCTCGGCGGTGCGATGCCGCTGGAAGAGCTGATCCCGACCCTGTTCGCGGCGATCGTCGGCTCGGTCTCCTTCTGGGGCTCGAACATTGCCTTCGCCAAGCTCCAGGACCTGATCCCGACGAAGCCCTTGGCGGTGCCCGGGCAGCAGTTCATCAATGCGATCCTCGGGATCGGGGTGATCGTCGTCGCGATCCTCATCGCGATCAACAACGACCCGCCCTCCCAGGGCCTCTTCATCCTGATCCTGATCGCCGCGGCGATCCTCGGCAACCTCGTCGTCCTGCCGATCGGCGGCGCCGACATGCCGGTCGTGATCAGCCTGCTGAACGCCTTCACCGGCCTCAGCGCGGCGGCCGCCGGCTTCGCCCTCGAGAACGTGGCGCTGATCGTCGCCGGCACCCTGGTCGGCTCCTCGGGAACGATCCTCACCCTCGAGATGGCGACGGCGATGAACCGCTCGGTGCCAAACATCCTCTTCGCCGGCTTCGGCGGCGCCCCCGCCGGCGGCTCGGGCGCCGCGATCGGCGAGCGGCCCCACACCTCGATCGGCGCCCAGGACGCGGCGATCAAGCTCGCCTACGCCGACACCGTCGTCTTCGTCCCCGGCTACGGCCTCGCCGTCGCCCAGGCCCAGCACGCGGTCAAGGAGGTGGCCGACGAGCTGAGCAAGCGGGGGGTCACCGTCAACTACGCGATCCACCCGGTGGCCGGCCGCATGCCCGGCCACATGAACGTCCTCCTCGCCGAGGCCGACGTCCCCTACGAGCAACTGCGCGAGATGGAGGACATAAACCCCGAGCTGCCGCGCACCGACGTCGCCGTCGTGATCGGGGCCAACGACGTCACCAACCCAGCGGCGAAGAACGACCCCGACTCGCCGATCGCCGGGATGCCGATCATCGAAGTCTCTGAGGCAGGCGAGGTGATCGTGATCAAGCGCTCGCTTTCCCCCGGCTTCGCCGGCATCGACAACGACCTCTTCTACGAACCGAACACCTCGATGGTCTTCGCCGACGCCAAAGCGGCCGCGTCGGAAATCGCGGCGGAGATTCAGAACCTCTAGCTCTCTCCGGAGGCTGGGCGCTCGGCGCCGATCCGGCGCAGAAGTTGGCACGTCCGTGACCCACGTGTAGGGATTTCCTCGCCACGCTCGCCGGGTGCGATGCGAGCGGGGACAGGGGACGGTCGAGCTGGTCGGGCTGCTGGGGGTGGTGGCGCTGGCGATGGTCGGGATGCTGGCGGTGGGGGTGGCGGTGCCGGGTGGGGCACTGGCACGGGAGATCGCGGGGCGGATGCTGTGCGCGGCGGCGCTGGCGGATGGCTGCGGCGACGAGCCGCTGCTGATCGCGACCTACGGGGACGAGGTGGGGAGGCTGGTGCGCCGGCACATGCCGACGATCGCCTTCGAGGAGGACTCCCGGGCGCTGCCGATCGACTGGCGCCGCTGCCGGATCACCGACTGCGGCGATGGGCCACGGGATGGCCTCGTCCACCGCAGCGACGAGCGTCTGCCGGTGACCGCCTTCGTTCATGTCGTCGACTGCCGTGCGGAGGAGCGAGAGGCGAGTGAAGAGGCTGGGGTGAACTGCTCCGGTCCTCGGGCCGGCTCGCTCTACATCCAGTACTGGCTCTACTACGCCAACTCGACCACCGGCCAGATCCCGGTGCTGGGACCGCTCGACGAACACCGCGACGACTGGGAAAGCGTCCAGTTGCGAATCGGATCGGACGGCCGCGTCGCCCAGCGCGCCTCATCACACCACGGCTACAACTACGAACGGAGCGCCTTCAACGGCGGCTCCGACGCCGGGCTCGACGTCGTCCGCGAAGTCACCGAGGACGTCGGCCTGCGCGAGGTGAACGGCTGGGGACCGGAGACCGGGCTGCTCGAGGTCTCCGGCGGCTCGCACGCCGGCAACGTCGGCAGCGGTGATCGCGGCACCCGCTTCATCCCCGGCCGCCGCGTCCATCTCGTCCCGCTCGAGCCGATCGCCGCCCACAGCCGCTCAACCTTCGCCGTCGTACCGCCATGGCTGAAGGAAGTCTGGCGCGACCCGGAGGCGCCGGGGACCGAGTGACGGCCTCGAGCGGTGAATTTTGAAACGCGTCCCTTAAGCAATAGGGTCGAGCCAGGTTTCGCAAGCGATCCCAACAGCAAAGGGCCGCAATGAGGCATGGTCGTTGGATCCGCAATCTCGCCGCTGCTTTTTGCGCACTCGCGCTCCCGGGCGGCGCAAGCCTCGCCAGTGCCGAAGTGAGCGAACCGCAAGCCGGTGCCTGGAAGGGAAAGACGAAGCAGGGCTACCCGGTCTACTTCCGGGTCGGAAGCGATCGAACCGTCTCCAACTTTCGTTTCACCTACCGAGAGCCGATCTGCGGCGTGCAGAGCCCCCACATCACGGACGTGAGCCTCGGCATCGACGAAGCAGGCCACTTCGGCGGCACGATCCAGACCTACTACTTGGAATTCGAAGGGACCTTCACCGCCCCCGATCGGGTTCAGGGCAACATCATCAGCCTCGAACACACTGGTCTGCCGGGTTGTCTCCGCAAGGTCGTCGCCTTCACCGCCTCGCCTTCGTCGGGGAACGCCGCTGAACCCGCAACCAAGAAGTGCAAAGACGTGGAGTTCGGCCGGCCGCCTGACGGAGGGGCATTTGAGATTCGTGCGACGGGAGCCGGATGTGAAGTCGCGCGGGACGTCGCGAGAACCACCAAGGCCCGTCGCCTGGGATCCGAAGTAGTGAAAAAAGAACGAACCTTCAGCTCGCACGGTTTTCAGTGCGTCGGCATTGAACCGTTCGTGGTTTACGGCTCACCGCCGATCCGCTACACCTGCACGCGGGGCGACGCCGAGATCACCTTCAAACGCAAAGTTTTGACCTGATCGCCCGCGAGCTGGCCGAGCCTCCCCGCTGATTCAGCCCAGCTTGTAGGTGACCAGGCCGGTGGCGACCAGCTTGCCGTCCACCGCGCCGGTGACCTTGACCTCGCAGAAGCAGAGGCTGGAGCCGCGGCGGAGGACGCGGGCGTCGGCTTGAAGCTCCTGGGCGCGGGCGGCGGCGAGGAAATCGACGGTGAGGCCGACGGTGGTGCCGCGGGGCGGTTCGCCGTCGAATTCGAGTGCCGACCACGAGGCGGCCATCGCCGCGGTGTCGATCAGGGCCGAGACCGCGCCGCCGTGGACGACGTCGCCGATCGTCACCACCTCCTCGCTGAAGGGCAGCGCCAGCAGCGCCCGGTCGTCCTCGATCTCCCGCAGCTGCATGCCGAGGTGGCCGACGAAGGGGGAGTGGAGCAGGAACTGGGCGATCAGCTCGGAGCCGCGCATCGCCGCGGCCCTATTTGGGGGGCATCCGCAAGGCGCCGTCGAGGCGGATCGTCTCGCCGTTCAGCATCGGGTTGGCGACGATCTGGCTGACGAGGTCGGCGTACTCCTCGGGGCGGCCGAGGCGGGAGGGGAAGGGGATGCCGGCGCCGAGCGCTTCGCGGGCCGTCTCGGGCAGCGCCGCCAGCAGCGGCGTGTCGAAGAGGCCCGGGGCGATCGTCACCACCCGGATCCCCTTCGAGGCGACGTCGCGGGCCGCCGGCAGCGTCATCCCGACGATCCCGCCCTTCGAGGCGGCGTAGGCGACCTGGCCGATCTGGCCGTCGAAGGCGGCGATCGAGGCGGTGTTGACGCAGACGCCGCGCTCGCCGTCGGGGTTCGGCTCGTTATCGAGCATCGCCTGGGCGGCGAGGCGGAGCACGTTGAAGGTGCCGATCAGGTTGACTTTGACGACGTTGGCGAAGTATTCGAGCTCGTGCGCCCCGCGCGCCCGGGCGAGCCGCTCGGCCCAGCCGATCCCGGCGCAGCAGACGGAGATCCGCAGCCCGCCCCCGGCTTCGGCGGCTCCCTTGACGGCCGCTTCGACCGCCTCGGAGTCGGTGACGTCGGCTTCGACGAAGTCGGCCCCGATCTCGCCGGCCAGCGCCTCGCCGCGCTCGGGGTCGAGGTCGGCGATCGTCACCACGGCGCCGGCCGCTGCCAACCCCCGCGCCGTCGCCGCGCCCAGTCCTGAGGCCCCGCCGGCCACCAGTGCTCCCGCTCCTCGCACCTCCATCCGGCCCAACCCTATTTGAACTCTTCACCACTTTTCTGGTTCACAAGCTGGTAATCACACTCCTGTACGGTCGTCGTATCGCGACCGAGGTGTCCTCAGAGTCGAAGGCAGCGATTGCGGGTCTCCTGGGGGAGGCCCGTCAGCGCACCGTCGCGCTGGTTGAGCCGCTCGACGACGAGCAGCTCAACACCGTCTACTCGCCGCTGCTCAGCCCGCTCGCCTGGGACCTCGGCCACATCGCCAACTTCGAGGAGCTGTGGCTGGTGCGGCGGATCGGCGGCCGCGAGCCGCTGCACGGCGAGCTCGGCCGCTTCTACGACGCGATCGAGAGCCCGCGCAAGATCCGCGGCGAGCTGCCGATCCTCCACGGCGAGGAGCTGCGCGCCTACATGGAGGACGTCCGCGCCCGCACGCTCGACGTATTGGAGGATGTGGACCTCTCCGCCGACGCCGAGGATCGCCTCCTGCGCGATGGCTTCGTCTACGAGATGCTGGTCGCCCACGAGCTGCAGCACCAGGAGACGATGCTGCAGCTGCTGCAGCTCCTCGACGGCTACGAGCTGCCGCTGCCGATCGGCCCCGAGCCCGTCGCGGGAGACGGGCAGCAGACGATTGCAATTCCCGCCGGGGAGCACGAGATCGGCGCGCCGCTGGGCGGTTTCGCCTACGACAACGAGCGCCCCCGCCACGCGGTCGAGCTGCCGGCCTTCGCAATCGATCGGATCCCGGTCAGCAACGCGACGTACATCGAGTTCATGGAGTCGAGCGGCGCCGAGCCGCCGCTGTACTGGGAGCGCGACGGTCAGGGCTGGGTCGATACCGCGCAGGGCCGGCGCGAGCCGGTCGACCCCGCCGAGCCGGTGATCCACCTCTCCTGGCACGAGGCCGACGCCCTCGCCCGCTGGGCCGGCAAGCGGCTGCCGACCGAGTTCGAGTGGGAGGCTGCCCGCGAGCACCTCGACGGGATCGGCCAGGCCTGGGAATGGACCAGCTCCGAGTTCCGGCCCTACCCCGGCTTCGAGGCCTTTCCGTACCCGGAGTACTCCGAGGTCTTCTTCGGCGACGAGTACAAGGTCCTGCGCGGAGGCTCCTGGGCGACCCACCCGCGGGTCGCGCGCCCGAGCTTCCGCAACTGGGACCTGCCCCAACGCCGCCAGATCTTCGCCGGCATCCGCCTCGCGGAGGACGCATGACGATCGCGATCGACGTCCACCTCGACGCCGACACCACGACGACGATGGCGCGTGACGTCCGCGCCGGCCTCAGCGCCTGGCCGAAGGAGCTGGCGCCGAAGTGGTTCTACGACGAGCGCGGCTCGCAGCTGTTCGAGCGGATCACCGAGCTCGAGGAGTACTACCCGACCCGCGCCGAGCGCGGGATTCTCGCCGCCCGCGCCGCCGACATCGTCGTCGCCGCCGGCTCGCCGCGGACGCTGATCGAGCTCGGCTCCGGCTCGGCGGCGAAGACCCGAGTGCTGCTCGACGCGATGCGCGACGCCGGCAGCCTGGAGGTCTACGCGCCGGTCGACATCTCCGAGGAGATAACCCAGGAAACCGCCGCGGCGTTAGTGGAGGAGTACCCGGGGCTCGACGTCCACGGGGTCGTCTGCGACTACGAGGCGCACCTGGAGCGGGTGCCGCAGGCGCTGCCGCCGCGGCTGATCGCCTTCCTCGGGGGCACGATCGGCAATCTCTACCCGGGCCCGCGCCGCGACTTCCTCGGGCGGATCCGGGCGCTGCTCGACCCCGGCGACCACCTGCTGCTCGGCACCGACCTGATCAAGGACCGGGCGCGGCTCGAGCTCGCCTACGACGACCCGGGCGGGGTCACCGCCGAGTTCAACAAGAACGTGCTTCACGTCCTCAACCGCGAGTTCGACGGCGACTTCGATCCCGAATGCTTCGAGCACGTCGCCCGCTTCGACGAGCGCGAGGAGCGGATGGACATCCGCCTGCGCTCGACCTGCGACCAGGACGTGCGGCTGCAGGCGATCGACCTCGTCACCCACTTCGCGGTCGGCGAGGAGATGCGGACCGAGATCTCGACCAAGTTCTCGCGGCCGCGGCTGGAGGCTGTCTACGCCGACGCCGGGCTCGAGCTGGTGGGGTGGTTCACCGACGACGCCGAGGACTACGCGCTCTCGCTGGCGCGGCCGGCCTGACCCTTACGCCTCCGGGACCTGTTGGGTTATGCAGTGGACGTTGCCGCCGCCGAGCAGGATCTCGCGCGCCGGCACGCCGACCACCTCGCGCTCGGGGAAAGTCTCGCTGAGGATCGCCGCCGCCCCCTCGTCGCGGCGCTGGTCGAGCAGCGGCATCACCACCCTCCCGTTGGCGAGGTAGAAGTTGACGTAGGAGGCGGCGAGCCGGTCGCCGGCCCGTCGCGGTTGGGTCCCCGCGACCGCCTCGACCCCGGCGGCCTCCTCGGCGGTCGTGGTCAGCGGCCCGGGGGAGGGGAGGAGGACGACCTCGAGCGGGCGACCGCGGGCGTCGACCGCGGCTTCGAGCCGGCGCCGGGCGTCGAGGGAGACCCCGTGCTGCGGGTCGGAGGTGTCCTCGGTCCAGGTCAGCAGCACCACACCCGGGCGCGCGAAGCAGGCCAGGTTGTCGACGTGGCCGTCGGTCTCGTCGGCGATGACGCCGCGCCCCAGCCACAACACCTTCTCGGCCCCGAGGTAGTCGAGCAGGTGGCGTTCGATCGCCTCGCGTGAGAGCTCGGGGTTGCGGTTGCGGTTCAGCAGGCACTCTTCGGTGGTCAGCACCGTCCCCATGCCGTCGACGTGGATCGAGCCCCCCTCGAGCACCAGCGGCGCCAGGTAGCGCCCGGCGGCTTCGATTTCGAGCACCTTGGCAGCGACCCGTTCGTCGCGGTCCCAGGGCGAGTAGAGGCCGCCATGATGCCCGCCCCAGGCGTTGAAGCGCCAGTCGACACCGCGCCGCTCGCCCCCGTCGCCGACGACGAAGGTGGGGCCGACGTCGCGCATCCAAGCGTCGTCGCTGGAGAGCTCGACGACGCGGACCGCTGGCGAGAGGGCGGCGCGCGCCTGCTCGAACAGGGCGTCGGAAGCGCCGACCGTGAGCGGCTCGGCGGCGGCGATCGCCTCGGCGACGGCGGAAAATGCCGCCTGCGCCGGGCCTGCCTCCAAGCGCCAGTTGTCGCGGCGTTCGGGCCAGATCATCCAGCAGCCCGCGTGCGGCTCGAACTCGCCGGGCATCCGCAAGCCGTCGGCTCGCGGCGTCGAATCGAGGGTGGTGACGCCCATCGCCCTCTATCTTGAACGCTCGATGGGAGAGATCCGCCTGATCCGCGCCACCGACCCGCCCGACTCGCCGGCCCGGACCCGGCCGCCGAGCCGCGCGCCGTTCCGGATCGGCGCCGTCCAGCAGCGCTGGCACGAGGACCCGGAGGAGCACCGCGAGGCGCTGCGCGACGGGATCGAGATCGCGGCGGAGGAGGGGGCACGGCTGGTCTGCCTGCAGGAGCTGACCCTCAGCCCCTACTTCGCGGTCAGCCCGGGAGGGCCGGAGGCGGCTGGCGCGGCGCCCGAGGAGCTGCCGGGCGGCCCGACCTTCGAGTTCGCCGCCGCGATGGCGGCGGAGTTCGGCGTCCACGTCCACGCCTCGCTCTACGAGCGCGCCGACGGCGAGGACGGGCTCGGCTTCAACACCGCGATCGTCGTCTCGCCCGAGGGCCAGCTCGCTGCCCGCACCCGCAAGCTCCACATCCCGATCACCGCCGGCTACTACGAGGACCGCTACTTCCGCCCCGGCCCGCCGGGCGAGGACGCCTACCCGCTGCTGCGGCTCGGCGACGCCGGCCTCGGCCTCCCCACCTGCTGGGACCAGTGGTTCCCCGAGGTCGCCCGCGCCTACAGCCTCGAGGGCGCCGACATCGTCGTCTACCCGACCGCGATCGGCTCCGAGCCCGACCACCCCGAGTTCGACACCGAGCCGCTCTGGCAGCAGGTGATCGTCTCGCACGGGATCGCCAACGGCCTCTTCATGGTCGCCGTCAACCGCACCGGCTTCGAGCCGCCGCTGACCTTCTACGGCTCCTCATTCATCAGCGACCCCTACGGCCGCGTGCTCGCCCAGGCGCCCCGCGACGAGCCGGCGGTCCTCGTCGCCGACCTCGACCTCGACCAGCGCCGTGACTGGCTCGAGCTCTTCCCGCTGCTCTCGACCCGCCGCCCCGACACCTACGGGCTGCTGGCCGAGCCGCGCGAGGAGCGCGACCCGGCCTAGCGGTAGACGCCCGCCGCGGGGGTGACGTTGTTGTCGCCCTTTGCGACGTCGTAGAAGGCCGCCTTGCGGGTCTTGGCGCTCGCCCCGAGCTGGTAGATCAGCGGGTTGAGGAAGCCGAGCGTCGGCTGGCCGTGCTCTTCGGCGTACTGGTTGGCGAGGGCGACGCCGGCCGCGGTCAGCGGCGCCGGTGCCGCCGACCGAGGACCAGCCCGAGCACCTGCTTCTGCTCTTTCTCGGTGGCGCCGAAGCGGGCGACGAGGCTCTCGACCGTCGCGTATTCGCGGTAGCGGGGCGAGCTCGGGTCGGAGACCTGGCGCACGAAGTGGTTGAGGCCGCGCGGGTGGCGCAGCTGGATCAGCGCCATCACCTTGCCGGCGGAGAGACCGGAGCCGCCTTTCTTCTTGGCAGCCGCGGTGGCGCTGCCGGCAACGAGGCCGAGCAGGAGCCGGGCTAGGGCGCGAGCGCCTCGATCGTCTCGCCCAGCCGCTCGGGCGGGACGATCGGCATCAGGACCGGCGTCGTCACCCCGCCCGCGACGAAGGCCGCCAGTCGCTCTTTCATCTGCTCCGGCGAGCCGAAGATGAACATCTCCTCGATCAGCTCCCAGGGCGCCGCCTCCGCCGCCGCCTTGCGGTCGCCCTCGTTCCAGGCCTTGACCATCGCGTCGATCTGCTCGCCGTAGCCGAGCCAGCGGTAGAACTTTTCGTAGACCGGGACGGTGATGTAGGAGGAGAACATCGTCCGCGCCAGCGGCTCGACCTGATCGCGCTCGCCGGGGATGCAGAAGAAGCGGCAGAGCAGATCGAAGTTGTCGGCGGCACCGTCGAGCTGCTCGGTGACCCGCGGCAGCCCCCCGAGCGGCAGGAAGTTGGTGAAAGCGCCATCGGCCTGCTCGACCGCCAGCCGCAGCATCTTGCCGCGCAGCGCCGCGAGCACGATCGGCGGCGGCTGGGCGGGCGGGGTTTCGAGCTTGAAGCGGGTCTCGGTGCGCTCACCGGCGAGCGCCGTGCGCAGGAACCCGAGCGTCTCCTCGACCTTGGCCAGCGGCCGCTCGAAGGGGATCCCGTTCCAGCCTTCGACGATCCGGTCCGAGGAGGCGCCGATGCCGATCACGGCGCGCCCCGGAGCGGCCGAGGCGAGCGCTGCCGCCTCCATCGCCAGCAGCGCCGGGCCGCGCTGGAAGACGCCGACGATCCCGGTGCCGAGGCGCATCCGCTCGGTGTAGCCAGCGGCGAGGGCGAGCGGCGTGAAGCCGTCGGGACCGGCGGTCTCACCGCTCCAGAGGTCGGTGTAGCCGAGCGCCTCGGCGCGGACGACATGCTCCTTCTGCTCCGCCAAGGTGATCCCCGGCAGCGGCAGCGTCAGACCCCAGCGACTCTCCACGCGCTGACCCTATAGCCTGCGGCCGGAATGGCAGCCGCCTCCCCCGCTTCGCAGGCGAAGCCCGACCGCAACCTCGCACTGGAGCTGGTGCGGGTGACCGAGGCCGCTTCCCTCGCCGCCGCTCGCTGGGTCGGTCGCGGCGACAAGATCGCCGCCGATGGCGCCGCCGTCGACGCGATGCGGTTCGTCCTCGACTCGGTCTCGATGGACGGCACCGTGGTGATCGGCGAGGGCGAGAAGGACGAAGCGCCGATGCTCTTCAACGGCGAGCGGATCGGCGACGGGACGCCGCCGGTCGTCGACATCGCCGTCGACCCGCTCGAGGGGACGCGGCTCTGCGCGCTGGGGATGCCGAGCGCGCTGGCGGTGATCGCCCTCGCCGAGCGCGGTTCGATGTTCGACCCCGGTCCCTGCGTCTACATGGAAAAGCTGGCGGGCGGCGAAGAAATCGCCGACCTCCTCGACCTCGACCGGCCACTTCCCGAGACGCTGAAGCTCGTCGCCGAGCGCAAGGGCGGCTCGGTCGGCGACGTGACCGTCGTGATGCTCGATCGGCCCCGCCACGAGGACGCGATCCGCGAAGTCCGCGAGGCCGGCGCCCGGATCCGGCTGATCACCGACGGCGACGTCTCGGCGGCGCTGCTGGCCGTCTCCGAACGGTCTCCGGTCGATCTGCTCTGGGGGATCGGCGGCACGCCCGAGGGCGTGCTCTCGGCAGCGGCGCTGAAGTCGATGGGCGGCCAGCTGCTGGGCCGCCTCTGGCCCCGCAACGACGAGGAGCGGAGCGCGGCGCTCGACGCCGGCTACGACCTCGAGCGCGTCCTCACAGCCGACGACCTCTGCTCCGGCGAGGACGTCTTCTTCTCCGCGACCGGGGTCACCGACGGCGACGTCCTGCAGGGCGTCCGCTACCGCGGCAAAGGCGCAACCACCGAATCGCTGGTGATGCGCTCGCGCTCGGGCACCGTCCGCCGGGTGCAGGCCACCCACGATCGCTCGAAGCTGCGGGAGATCGTCGGCGCCGAACGCTACGGGTAGGTCAGCCGGCGGCGGCTTCGCGGGCCGCCGCTTCGCCGATGAACGGGACCAGCAGCTCGTAGGTGAGATCGGGGACGAGCCGCGGCAGCTCGGCGGCGCGCCCGACCACGACCTCTTCGTAGGTGCGGGCGGCGACGGCGCCGACCGCGAGGTTGGTCGGCCGCACCGGACCGCCGTTGACGCGACCCTCGTCGAGGCCGTCGTCGAGCAGCGCGACGAAGCGGTTGAAGCCCTCCTGGAAGCGTTGCCGGGCAGGCGGGCCGGCCGCGAACAGCTCGACCAGCATGAAGCGCGCGACCGGCGGTCGCTCGGCGAAGAAGCCGAGCGCCTCGGCGACCGCTTCACGCACGCGCTGGGGCCACGGCGCCGGGCCGAGGTAGGCGAGGCGGACCCGCGCTTCCAGCTCGTCGACCAGGTTGGCGTGGGCGGCTCAGCCTTGTCCGCTGCGAGGTGATGGCTAGCTCGCGCGAGAGTCCGTGACGACCGCGGGGCAGTCGCTCCAGGGGCGGCTCGCTCACCGGGTTGCCCCGGCGACGATGGTCTCGGAGCAGGTCTGTGCCTCCTCGAGCGCCGCATCGTGGCCGGCGAAGGGCGCGACCGCGAGGTAGACGAGTTCCGGTAGCAGCTCCGGCAGGTGCTCGGCCTCGCCGGCGGTGACCCGGTCGAAGACGAGGAGCTGGGCGCGACCGAAGGCGAGCCGCGGGTCGAGGCGGAGATCGCCGTTCTCGCCGCTGTCCCAGAGCCGGGCAGCGCCGGGACGACGAGGTCGCGGTAGCGCTCGACCACCGCCGGCTCGACCGCGACAGCCTCGCCGACCAGCAGATGAGCGAGCTGCGGCCGGGCCGCCATCAGCCCGAGCACCGCGGCCGTCCCTTCGCGGACCGCCTGGGCCGGTGGTTCCTCTGGTGAGCAGGCCGCCGCCGCTGCCGCCCAGACCTCCTCGATGCAGTGCTCGAGCGCCGCGTCGAAGCAGGCACGCTTGTCGTCGAACTCGCGGTAGAAGGTCGTGCGCGAGATGTGCGCGGCGGCGACCACATTGCCGATCGTCGTTGCCGCGCAGGTTTTCTCGGCGCAGGTGTCGACCATCGCAGCGACGATCCGACGTCGCTGATCCTCATCAGCAGGCGACTTTGCTCGACTTGGTTCGATCATCTACCTCCACCCGCCGCGACGCCCGCCGGCGCCTCGGCCTCCACGTTGGGGGGAACTGTCCGACCGCTACAAGGGAATATGACAGTTTTTATTGGTGCGACGCAATCTCGTCAGCGCTCGGAGCCGTTCGCCTGAGTGCTCTCGGCGGGTGGTGTGCCGCTCGCCTCTGCGCCCTCGGAGGGTGGTGCGGCCGGGGCGCGCACCGCCGCGGGGACCGCCTCGGGCGGACCCTGGCAGGGGCCGCTGGCCGGCCCGTAGGGCATCTCGCCGGTGTCGTGGAGCTCGAAGCGCAGCGAGTTGATCACCGCTCCCGCCATGATCGCCAGGCTGAGCACGTAGAACCAGAGCAGGGCGATGAGGATGAAGCCGAGGGTCGAGCCGAGGCGCGAGAGGCTGGAGACGTTGGTGAGGTAGATCGGGAACAGCCAGTTGGCGAGACCCGCGCCGATCGTGACGAAAAGCGCGCCGGGCCAGACCGCGCGCCACGGCATGTGGCCTTTCGGTACCGCCCAGAAGATGATCGAGCAGATCCCGAAGGTGACCAACAGCGCCGCGACGAGCAGGATCGCGGTGTCGAGCGCGTGAATGTCGGAGAGCCCGAACGGCAGCCGGTCGGTGCCGGAGACGACCGCGCTCTCGACCGTCGGCAGGAAGATGCTGGCGCCGAAGAAGAGGACGACGACCAGCAGCATTGCGAAGGAGAAGCGCTTCTGCTCGACCCAGCCGCGGCACTCGACGTGGTAGATGCGACAGAAGGCGGTGTCCATCGCGCCCCAGAACGAGGCGCCGATCCAGAGCGAGCCGAGGAAGGCGGCGATCCCGATCGTCGTCGAGTTGTTCTCGATTTTGGCGAGGACGTCGGAGAGGGTGCCCGACTCGGTGTTGGGGAAGAGCCGCTGCAGGTCGGTGAGGATGCTTTCCTCGACGCCGTGGATCTTCAGCACCTGGCCGAGCACGAAGAGCAGCAGCAGGGCGAAGGGGAAGACCGCCAGCATCAGGTTGTAGGCGACCATTGCCGCCAGCCCGGTGACGTTCTCCCTGTAGGCGCGCTGCCAGAAGGCACGGAGCCAGGTGCTCGGGCGGCGCTGGGATCGGGTTGAGCTGGGCATTGACTTTACAAACTGAAGCGACTACCATACGAACAGGCGTTTTGCGTACCTCGAACTAGGTACCCGGAACCACCGCCCGTAGGGGCATGCTGAGATTTCGAGATTTCGTTGGGCGTTAACTTCGCGGACCGTCCTTGTGGTCCGCTTTTTCGTCGGTTGTCGCGGGTATACCGCTCGTGGCGTCACGGAGCGCCCAGGACTAAACACCAAGCGCTAGGGAAACGAGTAGACAGGAATGCTGGTAGCTGAGCTTCAGGAATTAGAGGAGGTCAAAAGCCTCATCAACCGCGGGCAGCAGCTCGGGGTTCTGACCTTCGGTGACGTCGCTTCGGCGGTCTCCGAGGTCGATCTTGACGAGTCCGATGTCGAGGACCTTTACGGGCATCTCGAGAAGTCGGGGATCGAGCTCGTCGAGGACATGGATCCGGCCCAGAAAGCGGCCGCGGAAGCCATGCCCGCAGACACCGGGAAAAAAGGTCGCCGGCGCACGAAACAGGCGCTCGACCTGAAACCGGACATGACGACGGACTCCTTGCAGCTGTTCCTCAAGGACATCGGCAAAGTCCGCCTGCTGACCGCCCAGGAGGAGGTCGAACTCGCCAAACGGATCGAGCGCGGCGACCTCGACGCAAAGCAGAAAATGGTCGAGTCGAACCTGCGACTGGTCGTCTCGATCGCAAAAAACTACCGAAACCAGGGACTTCCCTTCCTCGATCTGATCCAGGAGGGAACGCTCGGACTGGTGCGTGCGGCGGAGAAGTTCGACTACCGCAAGGGGTTCAAGTTCTCCACCTACGCCACCTGGTGGATCCGCCAGGCGATCGCCCGTGCGCTCGCCGACAAGGCGCGGACGATCCGGATCCCGGTCCACGTGGTCGAGAAGCTGAACAAGATCGGCCGCGCCGAGCGCAAGCTGGTCACCGAGCTCGGTCGTGAGCCGACTCCGGAGGAGATCGCCGAGGTAACCGGCATCGACCCGGAGGAGGTCGACTCGATCAAGCGCTCCGCCCAGGCCCCGGTCTCGCTCGAGAAGCCGGTTGGCGACGAGGAGGAGTCGGAGTTCGGCCAGTTCATCGCCGACGAGAAGGCCGAGTCGCCGTTCGACCGGGCCGCGGACCTGCTGACCAAAGAGGCGCTGAAGGAGGCGCTGGAGAACCTCTCCTACCGCGAGCGGCGGGTGCTGGAACTCCGCTACGGGCTCGGCGGGGAGCACCCCCGCACGCTCGACGAGGTCGGCCGCACGTTCAACGTGACGCGCGAGCGGATCCGCCAGATCGAGAACCAGAGCTTGAAAAAGCTCCAAAGTCTCGGTGAGGCGCAGAAACTGCGCGAGGTCGCGTAAGCATCAAGAGATCGAACATCCCGGCCGATACAGGCCGGGATGTTCGAGATCGACTCATCGCTGCGGACGCTCGTCGAGCGCGGCGGCTCCGACCTGCACGTCAAGGTCGGGGTGGCGCCGACGATCCGGCTGCACGGCGAGCTGATGCCTCTCGAGGGCTATCAGCCGCTGAACGGCGAGGAAACCGAGAAGGCGTTCCGCGACATCGCCGAGCCCCGCTCGGTGACCGAATTCGATCAGGCGGGCGAGGCCGACTTCTCCTACTCGATCCGCGGCCTTTCGCGCTTCCGCGTCAACGTCTTCAGGCAGCGCGGCTCGGTCTCGATCGTCTGCCGCGCGATCCCCTTCGAAATCCGCTCCGTTGAGGAGCTCGGTCTGCCGCCGGTGGTCACGACCCTGGCTGAAGAGCAGCGCGGGATCATCCTCGTCACCGGCACCACCGGGTCCGGGAAGAGCACGACCCTGGCGGCGATGATCGACCACATCAACCGCACCCGGACCCACCACATCATCACCCTCGAGGACCCGATCGAGTATCTGCACGAAGACAAAGGCTCGATCGTCAACCAGCGCGAAGTCGGCTCCGACACCGAGAGCTTCGCGCGCGCCATGCGCCGTGTCCTCCGCCAGGACCCCGACGTGATCCTGATCGGCGAGATGCGCGACGAGGAGACCGTAAGGACCGCCCTCTCGGCAGCGGAGACCGGCCACCTCGTCCTCTCAACCGTCCACACCCTCGACGCGACCGAGACCGTCAACCGGATCATCGACTTCTTCCCGCCGCACCTCCAGCACCAGGCGCGAGTGATGTTGGCAGCGACCCTAAAGGGGGCGATCGCTCAGCGCCTCGTCCCCGACGTGACCGGTGATGGCCGCGTCCCCGCTTCCGAGATCCTGGTCGTCACCGGGCGGGTTCAGGACCTGATCATGAACCCGGAGGAGACGGGCAAGATCACCGAGGTGATCGGCGAGGGCGAGTACTACGGCATGCGCACCTTTGACCAGTCCCTCCTCGGCTACGTGATGGAGGGCAAGGTCGCCGAGGAGGTCGCCCTCGAGTACGCCTCGAGCCCGCACGACTTCAAGCTGATGCTGGCCGCCGGCGGCCAGCGCGCCAGCGGCATCGAGCAGCTCAGCGCGCCCGTGTCCCAGTAGTAGGGATTCCGGCGCGGACTTCTCAGTAGAACGCGCGTCCGAATTGGACAGGAGCCCCGCTCCAGTCCTCAAGCGGCGCTCGGCTGATGACGATCACAAAGCGCTGATGCTCGTCGCCCGAGTCCACCGCCGCTTCCTCGAATTGCGCCACGATGAGCGCGGAATCGCGGTCGTCACGGCCCTGATGGCCCTGGTTGCAAGCTTCGCCCTGGCCAGCGTCGCCGTCATGTCGACCGTCGACGTCCAGCGCGGCACGAAGCGCGACCACGATTCGAAGGAAGCGATCGCGGCCGCGAATGCGGGTGCGAACGTGGCCCTGCTGCGCCTGAACCGGTTCCTGCCGACCCTCTCTGTTGCGAACCCCTGTGTTGGGCCGGCAGGCGAATCACAGGTGCCCGAAGGCGGCTGGTGCCCGAGCGTGCCGACGGAAGAAGTGGGTGGCGCCGTCTATAGCTACCGGGCCAGTGCCTTCACCGGAAGCACCGGGACGTTGAACATCGTCTCAGTCGGATCTTCGGGAACGGTGAGTCGGCGGGTCAACGTCTCGCTGACGATGATCGACCCGAACCACCCCTTCGCCGACGAGAAACTGATCGGCAAGGAAGGGATCGATTTCAGCGGCAGCGCGGCGTATATCAAAACCGATCTGGGCACCAACGGGGAAATAACCAGCAGCGGCAACAGTCACCCGAAAATATGCGGGGACGCGCGCCACGGGGTCGGCAAACAACCGGTGGAGCCACCGATTGAATGCGGCATCGAAACGGAAGGGAACAAGACCCTGCCCGCGGTCGTCCCTCCAGAAAATATCGCGACGCTGAATTCGAACTGCCGACTGGCCGTGACCTGTGAAAACAAATCCGACGTCGACACGTACGCGACCAGCAACGAAAAAAAAGAACATCGCACCTCGACGAAACCGTGGGACGCGACGCACAGGATCATCAACGTCGGAAGCTCAGCAAAGCTGACGATGGGCGGCGACGACTACTGGGTGTGTGGGATCTACGCCAACAATGGGGAAATCATCATGGCGGCCGGCCCCGAAGTGAACGTGCGCATCTTCGTTGATACGCCGGAACACTGTGGAATGCAGCCGGGTGAAACGCAGGTCGAATTCACCGGGAGCTCCAAAATCTTCTCGAGTGGATTCAATCCAGGTCAGGGCACCTACAACGTGCCGGCGATCTACATGCTCGGTAATGGGAGCGTGAAGCTCAACGGCGGCTCCGGCCCCAATCACCTGATCCTCTATGCGCCCGAAAGTGAAATCGAAATGAAAGGCAACGTGACCTGGATCGGGATGATTGCCGGAAACCGGCTGAACATTACGGGGAATGCGACCTTCGAATCGAACCCGAACATCAAAGAACCGGAATTCCCGTTCACGCCTCTGTTCGAACGCACCCGATACGTCGAGTGCAGTGGTTCAACCGGCACCCCCCCGAACGCCAACTGCTGACAACGCGGTCGTACCGTGTCCGCGCTCAAGCGATCGAACTGAGATGTCGAACAGGTTGTAGGCAGATCAGATGAGAGAGAAACTGAACGACAACCCGGTTGCGCAGATCGCCATCGTGGCGGTGCTGCTCGTGGTCGCTGCAGTCTTCCTACTCGGGAAAATGGGTGGTGGCTCGGAAGAAGAAGGGAGCGAAGAAGCGGCCGCCAGCCCGACCCCAGTGGCCGTCGCCTCCGCCGGCGTCGAAGCGACCGGACAGCCCGCGGAGCTTCCGGCACCCGGGTCCGGGCCGGGTTCGCCACCGCCGCTTCCCCAGGATGTTGATGCGGCCATCGCGGGGAATGACACCGTCGTCCTGCTCTTCGTTCGTGATGGCGGTATCGACGACCGGCTGGTTGCCCGCACGGTGGCAGGGCTGCGAGCCGTCCAGGGCGTCGCGACCTTCGTGGTCCCGGCCAGTCGGCTGTCCCATTACGTTTCAATCACCCAGGGTGTGAAGCTCAGTAGCTTGCCGGCGTTGGTCGTCGTACGACCGGGCAGCCTCGATAACGGGCAAGTGAGCGCGTCGGTCCAGTACGGCTTCCAGAGCCCGGAGAGCATCGTCCAGGCTGTGGTCGACGCGCGCTACCACGGCGGGACCCTGGCCTACCACCCCTGACCATGGACCGGGACTACCCGAGCCATCTGCGGCCGGTTCCCGCTTCGGGCGACTCGACCGCGCCGGCGCTGCAGCCGGAGTCGCAGCTGACCCCGGGCCTGACGCCACCGCAGACCCGCGGACGCTCCAATGATTTTGTGACCGACGTGATCGTCGATCTCGGCTACGTCGACGATCAGCAGGCGCGCCGAGCGATCGAAGATGCACGGACCGCCGGCCGTCCCCCCGAGCGACTGCTGCTCGAGCAGGGAGCGGTGACGCCCGACCAATTCTCTCGGGCGGTTGCCGAGCGCTATGGGCTCGACCACATCGACCTCGGGGTGTTCCAGATCGACATGGCGGCTGCGAACCTGGTTCCGGTTAACACCGCTCGACGCTATCGGGCGATCCCGGTTGGCTTCGTGAACAGGGGGACCCTCCTGGTCGCGATGTCAGACCCGACCAACGTCCTCGCAGTCGACGACATCCAGATGGCGACCGGCCTCGACTGTCGAGTGGCGGTTGCCGCCGACGAAGACATCGAGGCCCTGATCGGGAGACTGAACACCCTCCAGAACGCGGTGACCGAGACCATCGTCGACGAGGAAGAGGAGGAGCTCGCCGAGGTCGCGGATATGCAGGTAAGCGCAGAGGACGCCCCCGTGATCAAGCTCGTCTACAGCGTCCTCGGGCAGGCAGTGGGAGAAGGGGCATCGGACATCCATTTCGAGACTGCTGACGGGGAGATGCGAGTCCGGTTCCGGGTCGACGGCGTTCTTCGCGAGGCAGCCCACGTCCCCAAGCGGATGGTCAGCGCGGTCGTCTCGCGAGTGAAGATCATGAGCGATCTGAATATCGCCGAGAAACGCGTGCCGCAGGACGGCCGTGTAAGCGTGACGGTCGAGGATCGGCGAGTCGATCTGCGTGTCACCACGCTGCCGACCCAGCAAGGGGAGGGTGCGACGATCCGCATCCTCGATAAGGAGAACGCGCAGCGATCGCTGGACGAGCTGGGGATGGAGGGGGAGGCTCGAACGCGCTTTCAAGCAGCGGTGGGCCAGGCCTACGGTGCCGTGCTCGTCACCGGGCCCACCGGCTCCGGAAAGTCAACCACGCTTTATGCGGCGCTCCAGGAGCTGAACAGCGTCGAGAAGAAGATCATCACGATCGAGGACCCGGTGGAGTATCGGCTCAACGGGGTCAACCAGATCAACGTCAACCGAAAAGCCGGCCTCGATTTCGCCACCGGCCTGCGCTCGATCCTCCGCGCCGACCCGGACATCGTGATGGTGGGCGAGATCAGGGATGGGGAGACCGCGCGGATTGCTATCGAGGCGGCGCTGACCGGCCACATGATGCTCTCGACGCTGCATACCAACGATGCGCCAGGCGCGATCATCCGATTGACGAAGATGGGCATCGAGGCCTTCCTTACGGCCTCCGCGGTCGACTGCGTCGTTGCTCAGCGCCTGGCTCGAAAGCTCTGCACCCACTGCAAGCGTCGAACGATCGTCCCGGCCGCCGCGATGCTCGAGGCGGGCCTTCGCGCGGCAACCGAGCTCGAGGCGTACGAGCCTGCCGGATGCGCTCGTTGCAACCACAGTGGCTACAAAGGCCGAGTCGGTATCTATTCGGTGATGGCGCTGAGCGAGCGGATCAAGGAGATGGCAGTCGCCCAGCAGCCCGAGGCCGATATCGCAACCGTCGCTCGCGAGGAGGGGATGCTGACTCTGCGAGAGGACGGTGTGGGAAAGGTCCGAGCCGGGCTGACGAGCCTAGAGGAGGTGCTACGTGTCACCGCGTAGCGTGAGCCGGTTCCTTACTTGCTTTCAGGTATCCAGTGATCCTGTCGAGAGGTCGATCTAGGGACCATGGAGTTCGATTTCTCCGAGGTGCTGCGACGCATGGTGGAGGCCCGGGCCTCCGACGTGCACCTGACCGCAGGGTTTCCGCCGGCGATCCGCGACAAAGGAAGCATCGTGCCAATGGACGGGTTTCCCGTGCTCGGCAGCCAGCAGACCCGTGAGGTGGTCTACAGCATCCTCAACGACGATCAGCGGAAACGCTTCGAGACCCAGAAACAGCTCGACTTCGCCTACGCAATTCCAGGCGTCGCCCGCTTCCGCGTCAACTGCTTCTTCCAGCGCGGCGCCGTCAGCGCTGCTTTCCGGCTCGTGCCACAGGAGATTCCGGCCCTGGACTCCCTTGGCGTCCCTCAGGTGCTCCGAGAGTTCACCGCGAAGCCGCGGGGCTTCGTCCTCGTCACCGGGCCGACCGGCTCCGGCAAGAGCACCACCCTCGCCGCGATGATCGACGTGATCAACTCCGAACGGCAGGATCACATCCTCACCATCGAGGATCCGATCGAGTTCCTCCACCACCACAAACGCTCGATCGTCAACCAGCGCGAGGTCGGTTCCGACGCGTCTGACTTCGCACTCGGCCTGCGCGCCGCCCTCCGAGAGGACCCCGACGTGATCCTGGTCGGCGAGATGAGGGACCTGGAGACGATCTCAACTGCCCTCACTGCTGCTGAGACCGGCCACCTCGTCTTTGCCACCCTCCATACGCAGTCGACCGCGCAGACCGTCGACCGGATCATCGACGTCTTCCCACCTCAGCAGCAGGGTCAGGTTCGCACGCAGCTCTCCATCGCCTTACAGGGGGTCGTCACCCAGCAGCTGCTCCCCACCGCCGACGGCATGGGGCGCGTCGTCGCGACCGAGGTGCTGGTGCCGACGCCCGCGATCCGCAACCTGATCCGCGAAGGCAAGACCCACCAGATCTACGCCGCCGTCCAGACCTCGGGCGCAGTCGGTATGCAGACCATGGACGCCGACCTCGCGCGCCTGGTGCGGGCGGGAAAGGTGAACCGCGGCCTGGCCGAACAGCGTTCCTCGGTACCGGAGGAGCTCAAACGCGTCCTTGGCGGAGTGGAACCGGTGGCGCCTGCTTACAACGGAGCCGCGCAGCCGGTGGCGCCCCAGCCACCCACCTACGCAACGGAGGGCTAGCCGGTGGCCGCATCCACGACCTTCACCTTCCGCGCAATGGACCTCGCCGGCGCCGCTACTGCCGGCGAACTCGAGGCCGATTCGAAGTCGCAGGTCTCCGAGCTGCTGCGCCAGCGCGGCCTGATCGTCCTCGACGTCAGCGAGAAGAGCAACCCCGTGAAAATCGAGGACATCTTGCGGCGCTGGAAGAGCGTCGACATGCGCGAGCTGGCGGTCTTCTCACGCCAATTCGCGACCCTGGTTGCCTCCGGCATGCCGATGCTGCGGACTCTCCACACGCTGGAGGAACAGACGAAGGACGA
>Ga0070667_100001080_pt1 | contig 24959 bp, 19 predicted proteins | sample KBSS33metaG_FD_64659 | JGI IMG/M metagenome (GOLD analysis project Ga0070667, IMG submission 64659) | Switchgrass rhizosphere microbial communities from Kellogg Biological Station, Michigan, USA - KBS S3-3 metaG | ecosystem: Host-associated > Plants > Roots > Rhizosphere > Soil ... | reverse complement strand
GGCGATGGACGCGCGGTTCACCCGGGACATGGCCGCCACATCGAAGTGGTCCTCGTTGATGCGCAGGCGGGACCCGTCGACCGCGACTGGGTAGCCGCCCAGCAGCCCCCCCACGCCAGGGCTGTGAAATCCGACCTTGCTCTTCTCGCGCGCCGCCCGCAGCAGCTTCGACACGATCTCGAAGTTACTGCTCGCGTTCATCATGTTGCGCGTGTGATCAGTCGGCATCGGAATCGCGCACAGCCGATAGATCTGGCTGGTGTCTACCGTCGCCGTCCGCCCGTCGACCGCCACGTGCAGTAGCGGCTCGCACCCCTCGGTGACGCCCTCCTTGCTGATCAGGACGTCGTGAAAGTGGCTCGTCGCCAGAGTCACCTCGATCCGATCGAGCGCCTCGACGCCCAGCTCGCGCGCGACCGCAAATTTGATGCGCGGTACCAGGTGGTTGAGGTTTCCGCTGCCGAAGTCCGGCGCGGGCAGCCCTGCGGTGCCGACCCAGCGGTTGACGGCGTCCGAATAGGAGGTGTTGACCAGTACCGGTGGTCGCGTGAGCCCCGTACAGGCCCGCGCGATGTTCTTGACGTACTTGACCGAGAGGGGCGCCCAAATGCCGTAAGCGCGGATCGCGTGCCACGAGATCCCGCCGTACTTAACGCCGCTGTACGCCCGGCTGCTGTTGATCACGAAGTCGGGCTCGACTGCGCCGAGGAGCTCGTCGATCTGCGCCGGCTGCCCGAGGTCCACCACGTGCAGCGCCACCGGTGAGGCCAGGCTGCCTCGGATGCACGCTGCCGTCCTTGCGATGTTGACCGCCTTCTCCATCTTCTCCGGCGTCCGCCCGGCCACGTGGATCTCGACCAATGGGTCGTTCAGGTTGATCAAGTAGTCGAGCAGGTAGCAGCCCACGCTGCCCAGCCCGGCGATCATCACTTTCACCGGCGCGCCAGAGTCCACCGTTGCCGCGAGCCTGCCGAGTTTGTCCTCGGTCGCCTTCATCGCGTCCGAAATATTCGGCATCATCGTCCTCTCAAGTGCGCTAGAGCGTCGCGGTAGTCGGTGATGGTGTTGCAGTTGAACCAGTGCTTGAACATGATCAGCTCGACGTCGTCCGGCGCGACTGTCCGGAAGTACTCCTGGATGAAGCCGAGATTGGTCTCGTCGAAGCGCTCGCGTCCGACACTCCGGCTGAGAGCCCGTAGGAGGTCCAGGTCGTGGAACTTCCAGACTTGGCCCGAGTTATGGATCGAGCGAAACGGCTCGGGGATGACGAGCTGCCCGTGGGCGGGGTCGTAGGCGTAGCGGACCTGCCCCGCTGGTGTGAAGTACAACGCCACCGATCGCTCCGCTGTAATCGGCTCTGGGCAGGCGGTGACCACGCTCTTGTGGCCCCTCGCCACCGCACGGAACGAGTCGAGGTCAAAGAGCAGGTCTCCCTCGGCGAAGACGACCGCGTCGACATCCTGCCCGAGCACGGCTGCGAGCCCAAGGTGCAGGCTGTACAGCGTGCCTGTTGTCGCGAACTCGGTGTTCTCGACCAGTTCTAGCCCGCGCGCCCAGGCCAGGTGCCGTAGGCAGAACTCCCGAAGCTCGTCGAAGCGGTAGCCGCCGACCACTACGATCGGCTCCAGTCCGATCTCGTTCGCCGCGGCCACCTGCCAGTGCAGGATCGTGTCCGCAGGACCCCGCTCGCTGTATAGGCACTTCACCGCCTCGCGGCCGAGGCTTCGGCTGAACCGGCTCGAAACGCCCGCCGACGTGACGACCAGTGCGGTCCGGCGCTCACTCACCGCTTGCACGCCTCCGGCGGCGAACCTCGATGCACCCCCGCAGTCCCTCGACGAGGCTGACGTGTGGCTCCCAGCCGGTCGCCTTTCGCAGCTTGTCGGTGTTGAGCAGGCGCCGCGGGGGATCCGACGTCCGTTCGCCGCGGAAGCGGATATCCGGTTCCGGCCGCCCCAGCTCGCGTGCGATGAGGCGGACCAGTTCCAGGATCTCGATCTCCTCCTGTGTTCCGACGTTGTAGATCGAGCCGTCAAGCGCGTCGGGGTGCTCGACCAGCGCGATGACCGCACCGCAACTGTCGTAGTTGTGTAGGAAGCTCCGTCGCGTGGTGCGCGCGTTCTCGAGCAGTTGGATCTCGTCACCGTCAAGGAGCGCATCGATGGCGTAAGGGATGATGTGCAGCGGCATCTCCTCTTCGGCGCTATACACATTGGCGAAGCGGATCGAGCAACCGCGGACCCTGCCTTGTTCCACCGCCTCGCGCAGCAGGAACTCGGTCAGCAGCTTGCCGGTGGCGTAGCTCGTGCGCTGGCTTGTCTCGGCGGTCGATAGGGCCAGCGTGTCCGACTCGTGCACTCCTCCCTCGGCCCAAGATCGCAGCGAATACACCTCCGACGTGCTGCAGTTCAAGAAGATGCGCGCCCGAGCTCGGATGGCCAGCTCCAGAAAATCACGCGTGCCGATCACGTTCACGTCGAAGGTGGCCGAGGGGACGTAGAAGTGTTTGGTGTGCACTACCGCTGCGCAATGGATGAAGCTCAGATCGGCGGAGGGGCGAGCGGTGACCTCGGCCGACAGCCGGCTCATGGCCGCTTCGTCGCAGAGGTCGGCCTCGTGAAAGTGGAAAGCCTTCTCGCACAGCAGATCTTGGACCGAGGTGATCGAGCTGGCGAAGAAGTTGTCGAAGCCGAATACCTCGTAGCCCTTGCCGAGGAGCTGGCGCGCAGTCTCGTTGCCGGTCATTCCGGTGACGCCGCTGATGACGGCCACCGGCCGGCTCATACGCCAACCCGCAAGCGAATCCGGTAGAACTCGTCGAAGCCGTCGGGATACGCGGCGATCTCCGCCTCGATGTCGTAGGGCACGCGGTTCATGTGGATCTCACCGGTCAACGGATCCAACACCGCGTAGTGCGACCGCGGGTTGTGGTTGCGTGGCTGGCCGACCGATCCGGGATTCAAGAAGATCACTTTCTTCTGGTTGCGCATCTCCGGACGATCCACCGGGAAGAAGGCCTCGATCAGATGGGGCACGTGCGTGTGGCCGCTCAGGACGTAGTCGTTCGTGGCGTACACCGGGCGTGCCCGCTCCTCGGCGTCGAGCTTGCCCCAGAAGGGATCGCCCAAGCTCGCGTGCACGCAAAGCATGCGAGCCTCACCGGCCGTGATGGTCTGCGGCCCGAAGCTGAGTCCGTCGCGGAGAAAAGCGCGCGACTCCTCACTGAGGAGCGTGGCCGTCGTCTTCAGCGCGTCGGCTCCGCGGCCGGTGGAGAAGCGCTGGGCCGCGGTCTCGTTGAACAGCTCCATCTCGTGGTTGCCGGCCAGGGCGACCAAGAGCCGCCGACCGCAGATGAACTGTCGCAGCACCCCGATCGTTTCATTCGGTCGCGGCCCGTAGTTCACTAGGTCGCCCAAGATGATCACGTCCTCGACGTCCGGATACCGGGCGGCGCAGTCTGCCAAGACGGCGTTTGTCGCGGTCAGGTTCGCGTGGATATCGGACAGGACCAGAATCTTCATGCGAGCACCTACCATATCGCGCGGTTTGCTGTCGATTGGGAATGTCGTGCCTGTTGATCGCGATCGCAGCGCGCAGAAGCAACAGGCATCCCCCGCATCCGGCTGCGCAGGATGTCGAGGGTCAGCCGAACGGCCGACCCTGTGACGGGGGATCGATGGACTACCGCGCGGTCGCCAAACAACCCACTGGCATTTCCGGTAGCTGAGATACTGGGGCGGTGTTGTCAGAATGGCGGGCCCGTTTGAAAAACCGCTGCGGTTGGCAATGGGAAAGAACGAATATGGGTCGGCCTAATTGGCGCGCTGGGCTGACCCCGGATGAACGCGCCAAGCTCCATCGGCATCTGATGGAGGCGTTCGCGGAGTTCGATCGGGTATGTCGGGCGCAGGGGATCCCGTATTACCTTTCAGGGGGCTCGCTATTGGGGGCGGTTCGACATCAAGGAATCATTCCTTGGGACGACGACGTGGACGTTTGCCTGTTGCGGCGGGATTACGAGCGTTTTTTGAAGGTCGCCCCGCACGAATTGAAAGATCGATATTTTTTGCAGACCACGAGGACAGATCCGGAATACTTCCAATGCTTCGCGAAGATCCGGGTGGACGGCACCAGGTTCGTCGAGGCTTCCTCTGTCGATTGCGACATCCACCATGGCGCATATATCGACGTCTTTCCACTTGACAACGTCCCGGAATTGCCAGCCATGCGATGGCTGCACGCCGGGCTATGCAAGATTCTTCAGACGATGGTCTTGGCTCGCGGAAAATACTACGACTTGTCTCCCGTGAAAAATGTCGTCGCGAAGGTCTTGCGAGTGCTCTTGCGGCCCATTCCCTTTTCGACGCTCATGAGTTGGCTGCAGGCTGCAGCACAGCTCTACCGCAACGACGAATCAACATACGTCACTATCATCGGCGGGCCGTGGAGTTACCGCCGCGAGTGCGCGCCGCGCCGCTACTTCGCAAATCGAGTCGAACTCAACTTCGGTGGCCATTCGGCTCCCGCGCCCGCAATGTGGCACGAGTACTTGACCGACCTTTGGGGGGACTACATGACGCCGCCACCTGAAGACGAGCGAGGTAAGTGGCACTCCATCGTCGACCTGCGGGTCTGACGGCGGTCGTCGGTGACGTAGCAACGCGGCGCCTACGGCAGCGTCTGATTCTGGCCGGCCATGAACTCGGGGGCGATATGCCCGTCCGCATGCGACGGCGTCGAGTCAGTGTCGTCGGCCAGCTTGAACAGCCATCGGTCCAGCATGAGGAAGCGGCCGAGCCACACGATGCCGTAGCCCAGGAGCTGAGCAGCGAATACAGACACGGAACGGACGGCTTGGCTCTGACCGACCATGCCGACCTCGACGAGGTGGGTGAACAACGTGGCCAGTGCGGCGCCCAGCATCATGGCGATCCAAAACGCGAGCACCTGCCGGCGCAGGTTCTCGCGGGACGTGAACCGCCAGACATAGTGCTTGTTGGCAAAGAAGTTCGGGATCGTGACGATCGCCGCCGTGAGCAGCGAGGCGACGGTGTAGTTACCAAGCCAAAGGCCGAACACCTGGATCAGAATCTGGCCAAGCGGGACGAAGACCGTCGACACTCCGCAGTAGCGCAGCTTCTTGCTCCCTTCCTCCGTGCGGGCATACGCCATAAGGCCCGAGAAGGAGCGATCCATGAACAGCAACGATACCGTGCAATGTGTCGCTGTGGCTAGGTTCTAGCAAACAAAATACCGGTTGCTCACGGCAGTCGTTTGTAAACGTGCACCGTCCGCTCGCGCAGCAGAAGATCGCGGTATGACACCGTTGAGATCAACTGGACGTGGCTCCCCTTCAGTTCGTTCAACTCCATGAAATACGGCGCGGTGGTTGTCATCCGTTTGTACCAAGTCCGGTAGAAGTGTTCCCGGGGATCACTGCCGGGCGGATGCCCGTCGTACGCGCGAAGGTAGTCGTCAAAGGCGCCGTGGTAGAAAGCCCACTCCCAACTCGAGCTGATTTGCTGTGCAGGCACCCCATGCGCCACCAGATTGGTGCTACTGGCCCATACGGCTTCGTAATAGACCAAATGGTTCCGTACATACAACGTGACGACAACCGTGGCCGCCAGCAGCAGCGCGACGGTATGCCGAGCGAACCGGTCCAACCAATCTCCCGCACGGCGCGCGACGACAATGAGCACGAAAGGCAGCAGCGGTAGAAGATATCGATCAAAGAATTGGAAATAGGTGATTTGAAGCAACACTAAACACAGGGTGACCGTGTCGAGCAGCGCTTCATGGCCGGGGATTTCCCGCCACGCTCCGCCGGCATAGCGCAATATGATGGCGCGCGCGTAGAAAACCGCCCCAGTGAATACCACCACTGTGACTGCGACCGCGATAGAGGGATATTTCTCGATCAAGTCGAAGCACCAGCCGATGATTGGCATGAGCAAACCGGGGGGAGGCCGCCCGGGTCCCGTCGCGGCTGGCTGCAAAACTGTCACGCCGATGAGATTGGCCACCACAAGAAAGATCACTGCCGCTGCGAGGGCGCCGAACGCCGAATTCCGCCAATACTTCCCAGGACGGGGCGTCTGCGTCGACCGGGACTTAACACTGTGCCACCACTCGGCGGCTGCCACTGGAATCAGCGGTAAGGAAAAAAGCGCGAGGTATTCGAGTGTGACGCCTAGTCGCCAGAACATCTCTGGAGGCAACCTGTGCATGTTCGTCACATAGGCGCTCTGCCACTCCATGTGCAACGGGATTGCCCAGTTCGGGGTGCCTGCATTTGCCCACAGCTGCCAACCTGTCGCCAAGATCGGCAGCGCCATCGCCGTCAGAAACAGCCAGAGCGTGTTCCGCTTCCGCGAGGAAAGCAACCACACGAGTGCCAGGCCCGGCACGAACGCAACGCCGAAAGTTCGATTCAGGATTGCAGCCGCGGCAAACACTGAGCCAACCAAGGCCAAGGCGTAGCTGTTCAACCGGAGTGCCCGCGTGTAGAACGCCAAGCCCAGCACTATGCACGCCAGATATGGGACGTCGGTCATGTAGCTGAAGCCCAACAGCACGGTGAGCGGACTGACCAACAAGATGAATGTGACAAGCCCGGCCTGGCGGGCAGTGAGACGATGTTCGCGGGCGAGCATGTACATGCCGCACAAACCGGCCGCCAGCAGTACCAGCGTCGAAATCCTAAGGCTGGCAAAGGAAAAGCCGAAGAGACGGGCGAACAGCGCTCCCCAGTAGATGTGGGAGACCGGATTAGCGGCGGACCAGTCGTCGACCCGGTATTGGCCCGTTTCCAACAGATGCCGCACCATCGACGTGTAAGACCAGTCGTCCTCGTAGGGGACTTCCCGAAGCGGGTTGATCACCACGACCAGCAAGGCGAATACACCGAGCACGGCGCCCAGCGGCCAATGGCTCTTCATCCAGGCGATCGGCGTTCGCGCAGACGCCGTTGCCGCGTCACTGCGCTCACGGCCGCGCAGATTCGACAGCCGCTCCTCGCTGGAAGATGGCATGAGCCTGTAGATCACTGGAACCCCTAGGAAACCCCTACGACAAGCGTGACGGATCTGCGTCGACCGCCGACGGCGCTACATGCGGAATGCGGCGACCTCCTTCGGTAGCGGCGTGGACGTGCCTCGGTCGCTCAGCACAGATTGAGCTGCCTCGAGTCCGGATGCGAGTGCCGTGCCGGTCGAAACTATCGACGGGAATGTGCGGTAGTTGCCGGCGAAGTAGACATTGTCGAAGCGTGCACTGCGTACGGGAGGGTTGCGGTAGTTGGGGGTGATGACCGGCGAGTACATCGGGACCCGCGACAGTTTGACCCAGAAGGGGTCGAGGTCGAATCCGAAGATCGTCCTGAAGTCGTCGAGGTAGGCGGCCAACATCTGATCTTCTGGCATCGCAAAGAATGGCCGGGTTCTGTTGTTCAAGTGCGTGACGAAGTTGACGCACGAATCGCCTGGCGCACCGATCGTGGGATTCAGTGAGTTCAGCAGGAAGATGCCGCATGCGGCGCGGTCGAGATCGGCCAGATTCATCCAGTAGAAGTCGGGTTCGATCGGCTTGTGCGAGGCGCACACCATTGACAGAAGAGCGCTGTAGTTGATCTCGCGCAAGTGCGGCGTGGTGTCGTCTGGCGCGAGGCCTAGGTATATCGCGGTGGGGATGCTGCTTACGACGTGGTCTGCGGACAAGCGCTCTCCGGTGTCCAGTTCCACCTCGTGCATCCGTTCACCGAACGAATGCAGCTTTGCGACGCTCGTGTTCAACCGCACGTCGACGCCGGACTTGGCGAGAAGTGTTGCTACTCCGGCGCACAACACCTGCGTCCAGTTGGTGTCTGGGATGTAACCGAGCGCTTCGGAGCCCTCGCGGTAGTGCAAGCGTGCGCCCAGCCAGGCGCCGCTGACTTGCGAACAGGGAAGCTGGAACTTGAGTTGGGTGAGCGGCTCGAACAGCTTTTGACGCACCCGGGGCCCAGCCCAGGAATCCAGCAGGTCCTCGGCACTCTTGTCCAGCCAGTCGCTCCAGTCGGACTTGCGGAAAGCGCGCAGCATCAGGAATCCGAATCGCGCTTTGTCCGCGGCCGACATCGGAAAGCGCAGCAAATCCAACGGGTTGGCAAGGTCGTAGAGCTGACCGCCAAGCCGGAAGTACATCCGGATGCGCCGCCAGTGCACTTGATCGAGGGCACCGATTTGATCCAGGAAGTACAGCAGCGTTTGGTCGCGGCGAAGAATGTGATGGTAGCCCAACGGGTAGAAGTGGCCCTCCCGCTCGAAGCTGCCCGCAAGGCCGCCCAGAGCGCCCGCACGTTCGATGACGCACACGCGCAACCCAGCCTGGGCGAGCGCATAGGCTGTCGAGCAGCCCGATAGTCCACCCCCCAGGACGATGACCGATCCGTCCATCTCAAGATCTTAACTAGAGCGCATGTTGGCGATCATCGAATTGAGAGATTTATCCGAATCTGCGTGCAGAAATCTTGAGATACAGGTGGCTACGGCGACTACAAACGAATTTGCGAGTCATCCTAACGACCGACGGAATTGTCGAGCGGTCCTCAGGTCGCGCAGTCGTCACCGCGGGGCGGGGTTAACGGGAAGCTCGGTCCCGGGCATCTGCAGATGATTGATCGCATTCCGGATCTGAGGGCCGACGTCAGCGGACAACCACAGACTCCAGTACTCACACGAGTTCGTCTTGCTGATACGAGCCAGGGCAATTCCGTGTTCTCGCGCGTACTCGTACACGGTGGTCACCATCTGTGACCAGTCTGGCCGCCGTTGCCGGCACTCGGAGGGCTGGACGTCTGATGGCTGGACGATGTTCGGCGGTGGGCCCTCCACCGCGAGCATGTTGGGTTGGAACGTGATCAGTTCGTCCCGAAGGCTGCTGCCGTGGGTCGCTGCAATGCTCCGGTTGTTGTGGCCCCAGGTGTCTAGCGACGGGCCGGTTATCGCAAGTGGGATCACGCCGGCTTCGGTCGTGGCGAGCCGAATACGTGATGTGTCGATCACCTTCAAAGCTGACGACACCGACGTATGAAATCTGTAGTACTCGACGTACTGCCGATAATCGACCGCGGTGACACCGAAGGAGAGCACTCCCACGCAAGAGAGCAGAACCAGCACGATCGCGGGGGTACGCCGGGTTCTCGAATCTCCCATCGTTGAGACCCTGTGACGCGCCGCAACCGCGAGGGCAGGCGTTACGCCGATGCCTGCGAGGACAGGGACAAGGGGCCATTGCATGCGACCCCAGTGGTTGAGCGTCGTTGCGATCGCGACCCACGCTAGCGAGGAGATCCCCAAAGCCAGGGGAAACAACCATGACCTGTCCCGGCGACGCGCTCCGGCGACAGCGAGCACGATCAACGCCGGGATGAAGATGGCCACGGTGGCCACGTCTGAAACCGTGGCGACAAACGCCAGACCACGCTTTGCCAGAGAGTCCGGCTTGATTGCGGCATTGATCCACACCAGTGACGCGACCAAAGTGCCTGCCGACAGCCACCAATTCGCCGCACGATCGCTGCCCTTCGCAGCAGCAAGCAGCACCCCGACGACCGGCAGCAGGAGCGACCCGTAGAACTGGACCGAGAACAACGCGTTCAACGGATGGAATGCGCCGCCCTTCATCACCGCAGAGGTTGGAAGCAGCTGGCCAAAATACGTCACGCGGAAAATCACCCATGCGATGAGCAGCAGTAGGTATGGGGTCAGTAGCGCTGTCGCCGTTGGTCTGAGCGGACGTCGGCGGGCATGGATTGTGATGAGGAGTCCAGACAGCACGGCCAGCTGACCGAATGCGAAGCCCTCCGGTCGCCACCAGCCGCTGACGCCGGCGGCGGCCCCCGCTGCGGCAAAGATGAGCAGCGAGTGTTTGTCCGTGCGGGCAAGCGCGCCGGCTACCGCCAACGCGAAGGTGGCCAGGAGCAGAAACCCCATCGCAGTGGGCGAGTAACCGCTCAGCACGTACAGACTCGTTGGGCCGCTGGCGATGAACGCGGCAACCGCGACCGGCAGCCACAGCGGCTGATGCCAAAGTCGACTGTTGAGCGCACCGAACAACGCCCCGATACCGAAGACGGCGGCGAGGTTGATGAGTAGGGCACCGGTCGCAGCCGGTAGCCCGAGGGCTACCAAAGGTGCAATAGCCAGAACGAATCCGAGGTCGGTGGCGCCATCGGTGAGACCGGGATTTTGGCCGGGGTTCCAAGTGATGCCATGGCCGTGCCCGAGGTTCTCGGCGTATTTGAAGAGCATTGCCGCATCTTCGAAGGGCGCAGGCATCGCTACGCTCCTCCAGCCCAGAATCATCCACAACAGGCACACGGCCAGCGCGGTCACACCGGGCCACAAGATGGCCGCTGCTCGGTTCGTCGCGGTGGCTTCGAGGCCGTCTTCGTCACGCGGCAGCGTCACGGCGGCGGGAATGGCGGGCGTGCCGGTCACCTCGTCCATGGCCGACCCGCAAGGAACGCCGAGAAGCGCAGATATCCATCCCGCGGGCTGAGGTCAGGCCGCCCGAGGTCGGCGCGAGACCCGGTCTTGATGACGACCCGCACCAACGTAGGACCATCGGTCTGAATATGGCGCTCCAGAGTCGCCTCAAGTTTGTCGAGATCAGAAATCGTCTCCGCGTAGCGATATCCGCAGGCGAGCGCCATCGCGGCGAAATCGACACTCGGCGAAGGCGTCGGCTGGCCACCCGTCGAATCGTGCGCGCCGTTGTCGAACACAACGTGGTGATAGTTACGTGGCCGCAGCGAGCCGACGGTCGCAACTGAGCCCATCTTCATCATCAGTGCGCCATCGCCGTCCAACACGACTACGGCCCGCTCGGGAAGCGCACGTGCTACGCCAAGGCCGAAGCCAGTAGCACAACCCATCGAACCAACCATGTAGAACCGATTGCGCTTGGTGAAGTCGCGGTCGTCGAGCTCGTAGAGCTCACGCGAAAGCTTTCCGGTGGTAGCGATTACGGCCGGACTGCGATGACCGCGCCCGTCGAGATCGCCGTTGAGGACAGGCAAGATTGCCGTCAGTGCTTGCTCACGGGTGCCTGACGGTACGAAACTCCCGGTGTTCTGCGGAGTCGGAGTTCCGCTGCGCACCTCGATGTCCAGCGGCGGCGCGGTCGGCCCGCCTCGAAGAGTGCCCTTCTTACAGATAAACGCGGCGGGCACCGCATCGGAGAGAACACTGTCCAGCTGTTGTTCGAAGCGGGAGGGCTCGAGCACGTGCGTCCGCAGCTCGCAGAGTTCCGCTAGCTCCAACGTGATTCGGCCCATCAGGGCATGTTGCGGCTCGTCCGGAACGCCCGGCTCGCCGCGGTGCGACACGAGTAGGACAACCGGCATCCGGTAGATGTAGAGCATGGACGTGATCGGATTGACCGCGTTGCCGAATCCCGAGTTCTGCATCAACGCGAAGGCCGGTTGACCGGCTGTGGTCAGGCCGGCGGCGATCGCGACTGCCTCGCCCTCACTGGTAGCCGACACGTAGTCCAGTTCGGGATCAGCGGTCATGTAGTTGACGAGCGGGGTGAAGAACGAACACGGCACACCGGCCCCATGCCGAATTCCCGCGTGGTGCAGGATTTCTCCGAACTCTTCGATCTGCATAGCTCAGTCCTGCACCAGCTCCGACGCCCGGACGAAGGCTCGGACGAGGTCCTTTCGATCGTCGAGGTCGAACCAGTGACCGAAGGTGTGTACGACATTGACGAGCTCGCCCGCGTCCACCAAGCGATGAAACAGGAACGGTAGGTCGCCGGTCAGGAACTCCGTGCCCCCCTCCATGGCGAGCTCGTCGAGGAGCTTGACCAGTCGATCTGTGCCTGCGGTGCGCAGGTAGAGCAGGCCGATCCACTCACCGCTCGCGTCGTCAGCCGGAGCGTCCCGGCCGATTTGCAGGAGCCTGCACGAGCCCAAATCAAGCGGGTCGTGTTCGGCCTCCGTCACCACCAGATCACGCCTGGGGTTGGTGCTCTTACGGAGTTTCCATCCGCCGTCGACAGCGATGTTGACGTCGGCCGTTTGCGAAAGCAGGTTTTTCAGGATGAATTCGTCGAAAACGATGTCGCCGTAGGTGATCACGACGTCGCCGTCGAGGTAGTCCCGCGCCGCGTAAAGCGACGCCACCTCACCCGTGGTGGCGTAGGCGTCGTTGTCGAAATACTGGACGTCGGGGAGATCGACCGCGTCTTTGCAATAGCCGCGGACGACCGCAGTACGCAGGCCCTGGCGCCGAAATGCGTCGACATGCCAGCGGAGTATCGGCTTACCACGCAGCGGCAGCATCGCCTTCGGACGATCTGCTACCAGGTCGCCGAAGTCACCCTTTGACGCAGCGAGTACTACGGCGCGGACCTCCTTCGCGGCGGCCCTGACAGGCAGATACCGCGCCTCGGATTTCATCAGCTCCTGGACATCCTGGAGACGGAACACCTCGCTCACGGGGACGATATCGTTCTCGATCGACATCAGATCCAGTGTGTTGCGCAGCATGCTGAGATTGCGCTGCAGAGCCGTAACTACCGTTCGCACACTGTGATTGGCGAAAATGAAGTTCGAAACTCCCATTGCTACGAAGTTCTCGATGGGTTCGCTCGGATACATAGTGGGAACAATGACGATCGGCACCGAATTGCCCCAGGACTTCATGAACGCCGTAATTTCCTTGCTGTCTTTGCGCTTGCTGTGGACCAGGACGGCATCCGCGCCTGCCTCGGCGTAAGCGGTCGCGCGCGACAGGGCTTCGTCCAGCCCCCAGCCCGCTATGAAGGCCTCCGTTCGAGCAACAACCACGAAATCCGGATCAAGCTGGGTGTCCTTGGCTGCGTGCAGCTTGCCGCAGAACTCGGCAGTGTCGGCGAGAGCCTGACGGTCGCTGTCGATGAAGCTGTTCGTCTTCGGGAAGAGCTTGTCCTCCAGGCAGACGCCCGCGATGTTGCGTTGTTCGAGCTTCTTGACGAGGCGACGCACATTGTTGAAGTTGCCGTAGCCCGTGTCACCGTCGAGCAACAGCGGCAAGCCCGATGCGTCTGCCATGAACTCGAGCACCTCGAGTACCTGAGTCCAACTGGCTTCGTTGTTGTCGCGGACGCCGAGGGCAGCAGAAATCGAGAGTCCGCTCCCCCACAGCGCCTCGAATCCTGCTTCCTGTGCGAGTTTGGCCGACAGGCCGTTGTGCGCCTCCATCAACACGGAAACGCTCTTAGATTGCAGCAAATCGCGAAGTCGTTTGCTTCGGCTTGGCGCCGAATGGGCTTCCGTCATCCAAGCTCCCCCCGGAACACGGCATGCAAACTGTCGAACTTGAGTATTCAAACTACAACTCGAGCCGACATCTGGCTACGTTTCTTAGGTTTGCTTCTCGAGTTCTGAGTATGGTCTTCACGGGCTACCGTCAGCGGCTGAAGCCGTGCAAGGTATGCGCTGGTTTGGACGCCAGCTAGTTCGCATACCTGCTGTAAGGCAAACTTCGGCTCAGCGCTACGGGGCCGATGCCGCTGCGCAGGATGCAGTCGGTCTGCATGCAGATGCTCGACCCGCACCACGAGATTCCGTTGCCAGAGCCTGGTTTGCTCGAATTCCCGCTGCACCTCGAGTGTGAGCGGCGACCGCCATCAAGTGGACGCGCTAGTGTGTGCGCGCGATCCTGAACTCCGAGACAGCACGACCTCCACCTGGTCGATCGTCCCAATGTGACCAGAGCGCGGCGCCTAAACAACTTCCCGACCGCACTTGAGGCACTTAGCCCCGTCTCTTCCGGACGACTGTTCGGCCGACCAGGGGCCTTTCATCTCGGTAGGGCGCAAAATCGCACGACTCGGCGGAGGAGACCAGCTCGAATCCTGCCGACCTGCAATACCTCGCCAAGTCGTCCGAAGAAATGGGTCTGCGGTAATGGGCGCCGAATTCGTATTCGTTCGCAGATAAATCCGCAGCTCTGTATTCGAGGAAGCAGCGCTCGCCCTCCTGTAGGAATGCCCGTAACCAGTCGAAGAACATTTCCTGCGCGTCCGCGGCGATAGCGTGCAGAAAGAATCTCGCATATACCGCGACTTCCCGACCGCCCAGCAAGCTACGCACATGACGCGACTTCAACGAATTCGATAATTCTTCCATCGCCAGCGCAAAGGCCTGAAGGTGTTGAAGACCCTGGCGATACGCCATCTCGGTCACCAGTCGAATTGCGGCGGGCGACCGGTCGACTGCGAAAACGCGCCGTCCCTCCTCGGCGAAGAAGCTGGCATCGCGGCCATTACCGCAACCGATCTCCACGACTGCCACATCGTGCTCCAGGTTTTGATCGACCCACTTGGCAAACCGACTGGGCTCCGTGGGAGCCGCTGGAACGCTTTGCCCAGAGTAGAAGGTGTCCCAGTAGCCCGGAACGGGACCTGGGGAGTGCTCACCGCTATGTTCGGAGTCGTTTGACCGATCATCCGTGTGTGGGTTGCCAGTGGTTCTCGTAGGAAACACTCAGACAAGCTACCTCGGATTCGAGGCCTACACCCCGCCGTTGAACATAGTATTGACGACCAAAGAAATTGCCAGGGCACGCGGGTGAGACGTCTGGGGGTTCTGATGCGTCCTGAGTTGCCCGTGTCGCGACGAGCCTCTGGCGCACCTTTGCGCGCGCGGCCTCCCGCGGCCCTGCTGGCTATGGCCGCGTATCGGCTGTCTACTCTCGGACGCGGTTGTGGGCTGCAAGCAGATCGGCGTGTTCGCCGCTGAGTAGATCCTGGCGCCACCACCCGAAGGTGGCCGGGTCAGCGGACCTGGCGGCATTAGGCGTGGCTCGACCCGGTCTAGCAACTTGATCGAAGTTGACCGGCTCGTCACACCAGCTGAGATACGGTGAGCGTGAAGCAGGGTGGGGGGCCCTTTGGTAAGTCGACGGGATTCGCGGTTCAAAGAAGCAAGCCTAGGCCGGCCCAGGTGGCGCGATGGGCTGACCGACGATGAACGCGACAAGCAGCATGCGCATTTGATCGCCGCCTTTGTTGAGTTCGATCGAATATGTCGCGCCTACAATATCCCGTATTACCTCGTGGCTGGGTCACTGCTTGGGGCGGTTCGCCATCAAGGAATAATCCCTTGGGACGACGACGTGGATATTGGCTTATTGCGTCCGGATTACGAGCGGTTTGTTCAGGTCGCATCGGATGAATTGGGCGGTCGATATTTCCTGCAGACGACCGAGTCGGATCCGGACTATTTCTTTTGCTATGCGAAGATTCGCGTGAACGGCACGAAGTTCGTGGAGGCTTCATGTATCGATTGCGACATACACCACGGCGTTTACATCGACATCTTTCCACTTGACAACGTCCCGCGGTCGCCGGCCATTCGATGGGCTCACGCCGGACTGTGCAGGGTTCTCAACATGATGGTCTTGGCCCGCGGCCACTACCGGGAGTTGTCTCCGATGAAGAACCGCATGGTCCGAGCGTTGCGAGTGCTCCTGCGACCCATACCGTTTCGGACCCTTACGAGGTGGCGGCAGGCCGCGATACAACTCTCACGCAATGATGAATCAGCTTCGGTGGTGATGTTCGGCGCCCCGTGGAGCTACCAGCGGGGGTGCGCGCCGCGCCGATGCTTCAGCAAATCAATCGAACTCACGTTTGAAGGCCACTCGGCCCGTGCGCCCGCAATGTGGGACGAGTACTTGACCCACGTGTATGGGGACTACATGACGCCGCCGCCCGAAGACGAGAGAGGGAAGGCGCACTCCATTGTCGAGCTGCAGCTCTAGCGTTTGTTCTGCTCGACAAATTCAGCCAGCGTCCCGATGGTCTCGAAAACTTCGCCGGTGAAGTCTTCGTCGTCTATCTCGAAGTCGAATTCCCGCTCCAAGTTGACGATGAGGGCGACAACCGCCATCGAGTCGAGTTCGGGCATGCTCCCAAACAGCTCGGTGGATGGCTCGAGTGTGTGGGCGCGGTCTTGAATCCCAAGGGTTTTCACGAGCACGACCTTGACTCGGTCGACGGTGTCCTGGCTGAAGTTCATCGAATATCCTCCCTGTACACGACGAGCCCTACACAAGCACTTCACTGGGTTGCGGATGGCCCAAAAAGGCCGTGGGGCTTGCGGTCAAGCCGTAGGCGCCGGCCTGGAACACCACGATGAAATCTCCGATTTGAGCGTCCGGAAGGCAGACGTCGTCGCCGAGCAGATCCAGTGGCGTGCACAGGCAGCCGACGACGGTGGCCGGGGTCTGCGCCGGCTCCGCCAGGCGGTTGCCGACAACGATCGGGTAGTTCCGTCGAATGACCTGGCCGAAGTTTCCCGACGCCGCCAACTGGTGGTGCATGCCGCCGTCCACCACAAGGTACGTGCGCCCGCGCGATACCTTGCGGTCGATGATGCGGGTGACATACACGCCACACTCGCCCACGATGTAGCGGCCGAGTTCGATCGCGACCTCCGCATCCGGCTGGTTCGGCAGGATCCTGTTGTCGATCAGCTCCGCGAGATTCGCCCCGATCGCCGTGAGGTCGAGCGGTGAGTCCTTGTCGAAATACGGGATACCAAAGCCGCCACCGAGATTGACATATCGCAACGGTTCCGGCGCCTTCTCGGCGAGCGCCAGGATGAGTTCTGCCGTCTTTCGCTGCGCCTCGCACAAAATCTCGGCGTTGAGGTTCTGCGATCCTGCAAACACATGAAACCCAAGCACTTCCAGGTCGGCGGTGGCCAACCCGGCCAGAAATTCGGGAACCTGTTCGGCGTCAACACCGAATTGCTGTGGGCCACCGCCCATTCGCATTCCCGATCCCTTCACTTGGAAGTCGGGATTCACCCGCACGGCGACGCGAGGGCGGATACCCAGTAGCTCCCCGGCTTGGATGACTCGCTGAGCCTCCGTCGCCGATTCCATCTCGATCGTCACCCCTGCCGCGACGGCCTGCACAATATCCGCCGACGTCTTGCCGGGACCCGCGAAAGTTACTCGGGCAGCTGGCATTTGGGTGTCGAGTGCGGTCTGCATCTCTAGCGTCGAGGCGACATCCATGGCATCGACAAGCCGAGCCAGGTGTTGTACGACCGCAGGCATGGGGTTGGCCTTCACCGCGTAACTGAGGTGCAGCCTCGGCGGCAGGGTGGCCCGCAGCAGTTCGATCCGCTCGGTCAAGAGGCGGCGATCGTAAGCGAAATACGGAGTGGACCCGATCCGTGCGGTGAGGCGGTCAAGCGGCATCCCACCGACGGCAAGCTGGCCGTCGATGCAGCCGAACGCCGAGATCATGGGGCGCAGGTTCATGTGGCCAACTCCTCGCGCAACAGGGCCCGGTCGAACTTGCCGTTGGGCGAGCGGGGAATGGCGTCGCGAACCACAACTGAGCTGGGCACCATGTACAGCGGCAGCCTCGATTTCATCTCTTCGAGTAACGCATCGGTGTCGAAGTCATCGGCTGAGGAGGCCACCACCAACAGCACCCGTTGCCCCAGCGTGGCGTCCTCGACACCGAGCGCCACCGCATCACGCACCAATGTGGTGGCGTAGGCCACCTCCTCGATCTCGGTTGGGCTGACGCGGTAGCCAGACGTCTTGATCATGTCGTCGGTACGCCCGACGAAGTACAAAAAGCCCTCGGCGTCGGCGACCACGGTGTCGCCCGACCAGACCGCGAGTTCTGGTGTGCGCCAAGGATCATCGCGGCCCGGCACCGGCCGGAAGCGCTCCGCGGTACGTACCGGGTCGTTCCAGTAACCGAGCGCCACGTGGGGCCCACGATGAACGAGTTCGCCCTCCTCGCCCGGATCGCACGGCGATCCATCGGGTCGGACCACCAGAATTTCGGCGCCCGGAATCGCCTTGCCGATCGAATCGGGTCGACGGTCGACCTCCGCCGGATCGAGGTATGTCGACCGAAACGCCTCGGTGAGTCCGTACATGAGAAAGGGTTTCGCCGTCGGGAACACCTCACGCAGCCTGTCCAGAACCGGCTTGGGCATTCGGCCGCCCGTGTTCGCGAAGTACCGCAGAGAGTTTCTGGCGTCCTGCGGCCACTTCTGCTCGACAATTTGGATCCACAGTGGCGGCACGCAGGTCAGACCGGTGACCCGATGCCGCGCACACAACCGCGGCACGTCCCCGGGAAGCAGGTAGTTCGTCAAGATCACATGCGCCCCGACCGCGAAGGCGGTCGTCAGCTGGCTGAATCCCGCATCGAAGCTCAACGGCAGCGCGGCAAGAAGGACGTCCTCGGAGGTATTGCCGAGATACGTGGCCACGCTCTCGGCACCGGCAATCAGGTTGCGGTGGCTGAGCACAACGCCCTTGGGCGTGCCCGTGCTGCCCGAGGTGTACAGGATGGCGGCGATGTCAATGTCGATGACGCTCGACGTGGGCGCCGCGCGACCCGGTCCGCACAGCAGCTCCCAGTCATGCACCCGGTAGTGCGGGCGGGGTTCTGCCTCCTCGACTCGGGTACCGACGAGCACGATGTCTTCGACTGTCGGGCAGGACTCGAGTTCGTCGCGCATCAGTGCCAGCCGCTCGGGCGACGTGACGAAAACGCGAACGTCGCAGTCCCGCAATATGTGGCCGACCTGGGCAGGACGAAGCAGCGGATTCACCGGTACGAAAGCGGCACCCGCGGCCGACGCCCCGAAGATCGCTGCGACGGTCTCGATCCTCTTGTCGAGGAATACCGCGACCCGCTGTTCACGAGCCACACCGAGCTCGCTCAACCCGGCACCAACACCTTGAACCTGCGTCCACAGCTCGTCGTAATCGAGCGTCTCCTGCTTGAAGGTCAACGCCGGCGAATCTGGATCTGATCGCGCGCGTTCCTCGACGAGGTGATGCAGGTTCGTCCTCATGCCTCTGCGCGCCTGTCGATCAACCAGACCCCGATGTATTTGAAACAGGTCAGCTCGCTGTACAGGTAGTCGATATGTTCGGGCTGCAAATCCTCGCTGAGAAACATTTTCTTGGGGCCCCCGACCATCACCGATCTTGGCGGACGGTGTGAAACCACCCTGACCTCGGCCAACGTCAGAAGAATGCCTCGCCGCAACAGCAGATATCGGTAGAAATGAAGTGCACAGTCCTGAAACAGACCCGGATTGCCGACATACAGAATCGAAGCAAAATAGGGGAACCTCTTGAACCGGCCGAGGTCCCGCCGGAACATCACATAACAGCAACGGTCACCCTTGACGAGCACGACATGATGAGCGGCGGTCGCGGCGTGGTCACGGTATATCGTCAGGTCCCGCCCGGACAGCAGGCCATCGATCTCCGGTGGGCTGTCGACAACCCGTACGCCCCTCGATCGCACGGGCCACGGCATATTGGGGACCAGTGCCCTCGCAGTATCGAGTGCAACGAACCCAAGACGTTGATTGAGCGCCGCAACGGTGGCGTTGGGTGTCAGGTCGGTGAAGGTATAGCCCCGCTGGCGAAGCAACGCCCGTTGCAACCGTAGTCCGGTTGCGCGGTGTTCTTCCTTGACACACCAGGTTCCTAGGTTGCAGATCCTCCGCAGGCGGCCGTCGATCATTCGTTCCGAATACAACGCAAGGTACGCGCCGACGACACGCCCGTTCTCGCGCATCAGGTAGCCGTGATTGGGTTGCTCGACGTCCCACGGTGGCGCCATCGCTCGCTGCCAATCGGCCGCAGGCACCCCAGAGCCCATATCGTTGCGCAAGAACTCCGCCACCGCCTCGATGTCGGAATCGGTGATCGGCTTGACCTCGACGGAGCTAACGTCCGGCATCACGGGTTACCTGGGCTAGGAGGCCGGGCAACGAGCAAAGGCAACTGTCCAGTTGCCTAAGCGAAATCAGCGATCCACGCAGTGCGGCCAAGTTATGCCGTCGCGTTCTCTAAGGGGAGGAACCGGACCCGCCTGCGAAATAGGAACCAGCTCTCTTCGCGTTTGAGGAAGGGCTCGAAGCCGCCGTACTCGGCAACTTTCAGCGAGGGAACGTTGGCTTCACCGATGAAACCGAACGCGTATCGCATGCCATCGTCACGCATTTTCTCCAGGGCCTGCCTGCAGGCGTCTTTCATGACCCCCTTCCCGCGACCGCTGGCCGCCATGAACGGGCCCTCGACCAGTACTTCACCCGGCTGGACCTCCGGAAGTAGGTCTCCCCAGCGCGCCTGGATGACCGCGTTGTCGCGCGCGGTGAGCAGAAATGTCATGAAGCACACCGCGCCATCAGGTCCGACGGCGACCCAGGGTGTCGGAAGATCGCCGCTCATCAGCCAGCGTTGGTCGACGCGCATCTGCCGCTCTCGAGGGTCGATTTCCGGATCGTCAGCAATGAACGAAAGATCATCGTCGGGCCGAAGCGGTCGCACTTCCAAAGGAATCTTCGCCGGCGGCACCGCCGCCAGATCGTGCGCCGGATCGCCTGCGACGTACACGTCGAAGTCCCTGCGCACTCCAATCGATACAACGCGGGAGTAGAGCCGCCGGCGTCCGGTCAGCACCAGCCAACGGAGCCCGTTGGCGGAGGGGATAAAGCGGAGAAGTTCTATGGCGTCTCGAACGCGCATCATGTCCCCTCGGGGACAAGGGAGGGCCGGTGGAGATGGCCGGTGCAAACTTCGCCAGTTGGCCAAGGTAGGTTTGCCGGCCGGATACGGATAAACGTCGTAGACCACCCCGCCACGTCTCTGCGGCCGCATGTCTTCATCATCAAAGCTGAATCCCCCCGTTCTCAAAATCGAACTACGCATCCGGATAGTTGTGATGCAATCGCGGATGGCGCTGCATCGATTGTCGCTCACGGGCGGTACGCACGTGACGTTTTCGTAGGCTGGGCGGCAGCCGTAGTGGAGTTGCTGTGACAGTCGCCGGCGCACGGTCGCGACGATATCGAGCGGCGGTTGGCGTTACGTCTGCCCAGCAGGGCGATTCGACGGATTGTCTCGGTCACCTCGAGGCCTCGACCCTCGGTGAAAGCGAACAGTTGCTGGCCGTCGCCCGATATGTTCGCGGAAACGACCGTCAACCGCTGTGGTGGTGGGCGGCGCACTGGTCGACGCGAAGTTCGTCGCCAGCGACCTGGCCGGCGCTGCGGCCCTCTAGGGCGGCGAACGGGCCGCACTCGTTGGGTTCGATCCACACGTGGACCATCGGGATGTCGCGGCCGGCGTTGATCGAGCCCGTCGGGCACTTGCCCGCCTCATTCGTTACGCCGACAACGACTTCGGCGAGGCTCCAGCACAGATCCCCGTGCACGTGCCACTGCATCAGCGGACCGCCCCATTCGACGAGTTTGGGATCGGTGAGCGACACCCCGTTAGCCGCGAACATCGCTGCGACCAGAGTCCGCTTGTCACCGTCGACCCGGTAGACGAGAGACTCGGGCCTGTTCGGATCGAGGAAGGCGTCGTCGCGGAGATAGCTCGAGTTGATGTAGTGCTCGAACCCGCTGCCGGCGTCGCCGATCGACCTGAATCCGAGGTCGCCGATCTTGGTGACGTCGGCGAATTGCGGGAGGTCTCGCAGCGTGGAGGCGACCAGCTTCTCGGCGCGGGCCTGCTGATCGGGGGTCACCCCGGGCACGCCGGCGAAGTCGATCGGCTGGTCCGGGTCGAAAGGCCGCGGCCACGTCGACGCATCGCCGTGGATATGGCCGGCCTCACCGTGGCTATGGAGATGAGAGGCGAGGGTGAGCATGGCGGCCACGCTGACGACGCCGATCAGCGCGCCGGGTGCGACGAGGCCGATCCGTGGCGACTGACGGGCGCCGCGCAGCAGGACGACAACGGACAGCAGGAGGGCGAGCGCGGCGAGCGCGGCGCATACTGTGTCGGCGAACTGCGGCGGCTCGGAGTGCTCGAGACCCGCGACCCATGCGATGCCGACGGTGCGGGTGAGCGCCCAACCACCGACGGCGACAACGCTCACGACTGCGACCACGGACGCCGCCGGTCGCCCACCCCCGAGCGCCAGCACGAGCCCAGCGATCAACTGGGCAGTGCCCATGATCACGAAGATGCGAGCCAGGGACGGGATTTCGGCGTGGATGCCGGCGGCCGCGAGGTGGCACGCCCCCGCGCCGACCGATGCCAGGCCGGCGAACTGGGCCCGATCGACCCATGTCGGCGCTCGCTCGGTCCGCCCGATTTTCTCCGTGGTGTTGATCGTCATCGCGCCCCCTGTCGCCCCACGCGCTCGGTGTAAGCGTAGGGCCCTAGCGAACTTCGGTTGGCGATTCTTTCGCAGAACGCTGGTTGAATTTTCGGCAGCTCCATTAGGTGAGCACAGCCTGCTGCCGTCAGACCCGACTCATCTCCGAGCAAAGGACTGGATACGGGGCCACGGCCGAGCCTCTTCGAGTTCGAACGCCAATTCCAGCAGCAGCGCTTCACGTCCGATGCCGGCGGAGAGCATCATGCCGACCGGCATACCGCTTGCCGATTCGGCCAGCGGCAGTGAGATAGCGGGCTCGCCGGTGACGTTCTGCAGCAGCGTGAAGGGCGCCCAGTTGCCCATCCGGTCAGTGATCTGTTGCAAGTCGGCGGTCGGGTCGAAGTGACCGAGCCGCGGCGTCTCGTGAGCCACGGTCGGGGTCAACATTGCGTCATAGGTGTCGAAGAACTTCGCGGTGCGCAGCCGGACGGCGTGCAAACGTCCTATCGCCACTGGAAGGCGGTGTGCGTTGCGGCGGACATAGCGATCCAGGCCCCGCGACAGGTTGTCCAACCGGCTGCGATCGAACGTGTCGCCGAACGCGCGCTGGACGGTCTTCACCTGCCATCTGGCAACCAAGCCCCAATACAGCCGGAAGTCGACGCCGATAGTCGAAGGCACCGGGGGGTTTTCGACATGGTCGACGTGATGGCCAAGCTCTTCGAGCAGCTCGGCGGATTGCAGTGTCAGCGCACGAAGTTCGGGGCTGCACTCGCGTTTCTCCGAGCGGGCGACGGCGGCGAAGCGAGTGACCACGGCGATGTGCAGCCGCTGCTTGCCCGGGTGCCTCACATCGCCGATAGGAGTCAGTTTCGGATGACGCCAGATGCGTTCAGCCTCTCGGTAGAAGGCCGCGGTGTCGCGCACCGACCGAGTCAGCACACCACTGCAGACAAGACGAAGTGGCGCCCACCCCGTTTCCTCATCCATCTGTAACCGGCCCCGCGACGGCTTCAGGCCCACCAGGCCGGTGCACGAAGCCGGAATACGGATCGAGCCACCGCCGTCGTTGGCATGTGCGATTGGCACCGCACCGGCCGCGACGAACGCGGCCGAGCCCGACGAGGAGCCGCCGGCGGTGTAGTCGGTGTTCCACGGGTTGCGGACCGATCCCAGTCGAGGGTGTTCGGCGGAGGCGCCTAAACCGAGTTCTGACAACTGGGTCTTGCCCAGTGATATCAACCCGTTGGCCAGGTACAGCCGGGCGCAGTCGCTGTCGGTGGCGGCCCGTCGCGACACCCCCGCGTCCGTGCCCAGCATCATCGGCAGACCCGCAACGTCGACGTTGTCTTTGATGAAAGTCGGTACGCCGTCGAAGAATTCGCCGTCTGAAGCCTGCTCCGACGCTTTGGCGCGCGCCTGGTCGAATGCCTCACACGCCAGGCCGTTGAGCGCAGGATTCACTGCTTCTGTGCGTGCGATGGCGGCTTCCACCGCCTCGGCCCTGGTCAGCTGGCCGCATTTGAAGGCGTCAGCGATCCCGACCGCGTCGAGTTCGCCGAGGGCATCGTCGGAGAATGCGTGCACGCGCCGCAGGGCGTCGCTCACGAGGGGCCGTTCGCGCTACTTCCACCGTCGCCCGCAGGGCAATTCGAGGGTGCAGGCGTGCCGGCGAAACGATCCGCTATCCAACGTTGCGTCATCTGATCGCTTTTCGTTACGACATCGATATGGCCAGTGTCCGGTAACTGCACATGCTCGATCTGTCCGCCGAGTGCACAGCTGCCTGAAACCGCGAATCGAACCCAATCCGGCAAGACAACCGCGTCATCCTCGCCATTGATAACGAGCATCGGCTTGTCCAGTGGCCGTTGTGGGAGAGCCACCCGGCGCAACGCGTCCCTCAACGCGGCGACGTCTTTAGGACTGGATGGCTTCACATCGTTGGCGTCGCGGAGGCGATTAACGGCTTGTCGCCAAGGCACTGGTGCTGGGGTTCCGATTTGGCCGCCGGTTGACTGATCGTCGTTTGGCTCGCAATAACTCAGCTGCTCTCGGAAATAGTCCGCCGCGCCGTGCAGAAACCCGTCTGCGTCAAGATTCGGGTTGTACCGAGCGCCGCCGACAAGGGCCATCGGAAAACTCGCCCGTTGCTCGTCGGTCAACGACCCCGACCTGACAAGGTCGGCGGCACCCGTCGAATTCACTGACGGTGCCAGCGCAACGCTTCCTTGCAACTGCAGGCCGTTTCCGTAGTAGGAGTTCAACTCGTCGGCGGCCCATACCGCCTGCCCGCCCTGCGAGTGGCCGACGGCCACCCAGCGCGCAGATACAGCTGGCGTGATCTCGCGCATGGCGCGGACGGCATCGATGGTGTTGAACGCCGCTGTCCGTGGTTCGAGGTAGGGGTGGGACCCGGTCTCACCAAGCCCCTCGTAGTCGGTAAGGGCAACGGCGTATTTGTCCGCCAGAAACGACTCGACGATCGGTGCGTAACCCATGAGATCCGGCTGCCGAGAAGGGCCGCAATTATGTCCGATGCCGGTGGTGCCATGGGCGACCGAAATGACGGGCCAACCATTCTCCGGAGCAGGTCCGGTTGGAACGAAAAACGCTCCGGAGACTTCGCGTCGCCCGCCATCGATGCCGGACACGGAGATGTAAACAGCGCGCCACGCTTGGCCGAGAACCGAGTCGCGGTCCTCCATCGGCGCGTCGACGTATGGCTCCTGATGAACGACATGGCCTCGGCTGTCCCACACCTCGCCGGAGACGTGGGGCAATGGCACCACCACGGGTGCTTCGTCCTG
>Ga0070667_100001076_pt1 | contig 24988 bp, 33 predicted proteins | sample KBSS33metaG_FD_64659 | JGI IMG/M metagenome (GOLD analysis project Ga0070667, IMG submission 64659) | Switchgrass rhizosphere microbial communities from Kellogg Biological Station, Michigan, USA - KBS S3-3 metaG | ecosystem: Host-associated > Plants > Roots > Rhizosphere > Soil ... | reverse complement strand
GGCCCGATCAGGTTCGGCTCCCAGTCGTAGAAGTAGAGCTGGGCGGTGGTGCCCACCTGTTCGGCGGCGCGTTCGGGGTCGGTAACCCCCGCCAGCGCGACCATGATGTTCGTGTCGCCGATCCGCGCGACTTCCGGCTCGGAGACGCCGAGCTCGTTGACCCGCTTTTCGATGATCGAGATCGAGTCTTCGATGTCCTGGCCGCTGACTTCAGTCGTGGTGCCAGTCGGCTGGCCTTCGTAGATCAGCTCCAGGCCGCCCTGCAGGTCGAGCCCCAGCTTCGTTTCCTTGCTGGCGATGACCAGCGCCGAGACGACCACCAGGCCGAGCACGAACAGCAGAACGAAGAGGTGCCGGCGCCGTGAGCCCACGGAGTCCTAGCCCTCCGGAGTGAGGACGAGCAGCAGGCCGCCGTCGTCGTCATAGGCCGGGAAGACGTCGGCGACCGCACGGGCGGGCAGGTCGCCCTCGGCGTTGACCGAGACCCGCTTGCCGAGCGAGCGCACGCCCCACTCGAGCGAGGTCTCGATCGGGTCGGTGACGCCGTCGCCGTTGGTGTCGGCGCCCTCGCCGCCGTCGCCCTGGTCGATCCATTCCAGGCCAAGCACCTCCCGCACCGGGCGGCCGATCACGTCCTCGTCGCGCAGACCGGTCAGCTCGTAGCTCCCTTTGCCGGCGTCGATTACGCGTTCCTGCTTGTCACAGACGAAGAAGGCTGCATTAGGAGCCGGATAATAATCGTCGAGTAATTCGAAAACGAATCCGAACCCACATTTCTGGCAGCCCTTGGGACGGGTCGAGAAGCCGGCGTTGCGATCGCCGCTGACTTCCCGGTTGCCGCAGTTGGGGCAGATGAAGAAGGGCATTGTTCGACAGGCTAGCTGTAGCGGGTAGCGGGTGCGGTTGCCGCTGCGTTAGGCCTAAAACAGGCTGGCCGCGCCCTGCGGTGCCGGTAGGCCGAGGTGGTCGTAGGCACGCTGGGTCAACACCCTGCCGCGCGGCGTTCTCTTGAGCAAACCCTGCTGCAACAGGTAGGGCTCGAGCACGTCCTCGATCGTGTCGGACTCCTCGCCGACCGCGATCGCCAGGGTCGAGAGGCCGACCGGACCGCCGCCGAATTTGGTCGCGACGGCGTCGAGCAGGGCGCGGTCGGAGCGGTCGAGGCCGGCCGAGTCGACCTCGAGCATGGCCAAGGCGGCGGCGGCCACCGCGGCGCCGATCTCCCCCGTCCCCTTCACCTGGGCGTAGTCGCGGACCCGCTTCAGCAGCCGGTTGGCGACCCGCGGCGTGCCGCGCGAGCGGGAGGCGATCGTCTGGGCGCCGGCCGCGTCGATCTCGACCTCGAGGATGCGGGCCGAGCGGAGGATGATCTCGGCAAGGTGCTCGGGGCTGTAGTGCTCGAGCCGGTGGCTGACCCCGAATCGGTCGCGCAGCGGCGTCGTCAGCAGCCCGGCACGGGTGGTGGCCCCGATCAGCGTGAAGTCGGGCAGCGGCAGGGTGACGGTGCGAGCGCCGGCGCCCTGGCCGAGCACAACCGGCAGCTCGCCGTCCTCCATCGCCGGGTAGAGGGTCTCCTCGACGGCGCGGCCGAGCCGGTGGATCTCGTCGATGAAGAAGACCGAGCCGGGCTCGAGAGCGGTCAGGAACGAGGCGACGTCGGCCTTGCGCTCGAGCGCCGGGCCGGCGGTCTGGACCATCGGCACGCCGAGCTCGGCGGCGACGATGTGAGCCAGCGAGGTCTTGCCGAGCCCCGGCGGACCGGCGAGCAGGACGTGGTCGAGCGGCTCGCCGCGCCCCTTCGCCGCCTCGATGAAGATCGCCAGCTGCTCGGTGACCTGGGCCTGATTGACGAAGTCGTCGAGGGTTGGTGGGCGCAGGCTGCGGTCGAGGTCGTCCTCGCCGGCCCGAGCGTCGTGCACTTTCACCTCGGCGTCGATCGGAACCGGCTCGTCGTCGATCCCAGGCGTCCGGATTCGGTTGCCGCCGATGTCGGGGCCGTCCATCAGCGCGCCGCCCCGGCCTTGCGGAGCGCCGCCGCGATCAGCTCCTGGGGCTCGCCGCCGTCGAGGCCTTCGAGCAGTTCCTCGGCCTCGAGCGGCGCGTAGCCGAGGTTGACGAGGCCGTCGCGGGCGAGCGAACGGGCATCGCCCTCCTCGGCCGCCGCCAGCGCCACCTCGACCTCGAGCACGCCGGCGACCTTCTCGCGCAGCTCGACGATGATCCGCTCCGCCGTCCGTTTGCCGATTCCGGGCACCGCCTGGAAGCGTTTCGCGTCGCCAGCCGCGATCGCCCGCATCAGCTCGCGCGCCGAGCCACCGGAGAGCGCCGCGATCGCCACTTTCGGGCCGACGCCGCTGACCGAGATCAGCAGCCGGAAGAGGTCCCGCTCCTCCTCGGAGGCGAAGCCGTAGAGCGCGAGCGAGTCCTCGCGGGCGATCAGCTCAGCGTGCAGGAAGGCGTCCGAACCGGCGGCCGGCACCGCCTTCAGCGTCTCGGAGGAGACGGTAAGCCGGTAGCCGACGCCGGCGGCGTCGATCACCACGTGATCGGGGCGGCGCACCATCACCTCGCCGCGGACCGCGGCGATCATCCGGCCAGCCGTCCCGCGGCCAGCGCCGTCGCCTCTTCTTCGCCGGCCTGCACCGCCGCGCGCCGCCCGCTCGAGCCGCCGTGGCAGATCGCCACCGCAAGCGCGTCGGCGGCGTGGTCGGGACTCGGCGGCTCGGGAAGCCCGAGCAGCGTCCCGACCATCCGCTGGACCTGGTCCTTGCCGGCGCCGCCGGAGCCGCAGACCGCCATCTTGATCGCCTGCGGCGTGTAGCCGAAGCAGGCGACGCCGCGCTGCGCAGCGGCCAGCATCGCCACCCCGCTGGCGCGCCCGACCGCCATCGCCGAGCCGACGTTCTTGCCGAAATAGACCTCCTCGATCGCCATCGCAACCGGCTCGTGCCAGGCGATCAGCTCGGCGAGGTCGCGGTGGATGCGGTGCAGGCGATCGGCCATGTCGAGCTCCGGCGGCGTCTCGACCACGCCGCCGTCGAGGGCGACCATGTGGTTGCCCTCGACCCGGACGATGCCGAATCCGAGGTTCGCTGCGCCGGGGTCGATCCCCATCACGACCTGCATGGGGACTGATTCTGGAAATCTGGCCGGATGCCTTCCCGGCTTTGGCTCTAGACGGCCGATTCCGCGGCGAGGTCTACGCCGCGAGCTGCTCGAGGACCTGCTCGGGGATGTCGAAGTTGGCGAAGACCTCGTCGACGTCGTCCTGGTCGTCGAGCGTGTCGAGCAGTTTCAGCAGCCGTTCGGCGTCGTGCCCTTTCAGCTCGACCGTGCTTTTCGGTTCGATCGCGATCGTCGGCGCCGAGACCTCGACCCCGGCCGCCTCGAGCGCTTCGCGCACCGCGGTCAGGTCGGACGGCGCGGCGAGCACGGTCCACTTGCCGTCCTCTTCGCGCATGTCCTCGGCGCCGGCGTCGATCGCTGGCATCAGGTCGTCTTCGCTGTAGCGCTCGGCGTCGACCGTCACCGCGCCTTTTTTCTCGAAGATCCAGGCGACCGAGCCGGGCTCACCGAGGCTGCCGCCGTGGCTGGAGAAGGCGTGGCGGATCTCAGCGCTGGCGCGGTTGCGGTTGTCGGTCAGCGCCTCGACCATCACCGCCACCCCGGCCGGGCCGTAGCCCTCGTAGACGATCCGTTCGATTGCCGCCCCGTCGGAACCGGCGCCGGTCCCGGTGTCGATCGCTTTCTGGATTTTGTCTTTCGGCATCGAGGCTTCGCGCGCCTTCTGCACCGCGGTCGCCAGGGCCGGGTTGCCGTCGGTGTCGCCGCCACCGTCGCGCGCCGCGACCGTGATCGCCCGCGCCAGCTTGCTGAAGAGCTTGCCGCGTTTGGCGTCGGCGGCGCCCTTCTTGTGTTTGATCGATGACCACTTCGAATGTCCCGACATCCGCCTGTCATTCTATTTGTGGGGAGATGACCACGAACGCTCACACGTTCAATGCGGGGAGAAGCGTCGCCGCCGGCTTCGTTTTCGTTGCCATGCTGGTTGCCGCCTTCGCACTCTGGACGGTGATCCCGCTGACCTGGATCTACATCGCCTCCAAGGTCTCCCACACCCAGTTCCCGAGCGGCGGCCCTTACGCCGTGGTTGCCGTCGGCATCCTCGTCTCGATCCTCGTCGACGCCTGGCTGATCGGCCGCCTCAACACCCTCTACGTCCGCATCACCGGCACCAACCGGCTCAACCCAATCCGGCCGACGTGGCTGCGCAGCATGCGCGACTCGGGTCCCGCCTACAACTCGGTGACCGTGGTCGAGGCGGTGATGATGGCCTCGGTGCTGCTTGCCGCCGTCGCTCTCACCGTCTGGTTCTTCCTGCTCGCCGGTTCGCCGATCCCGAACCAGTAACGCGCTTCGCGGTCGTTGCCGCCTCTGCAGCCCGGCCGCCTTAGACCACGAATTTGCCGTCTTCTTGCATTACAACGCCATCGACTTCGAGCTTGCCGCCGAGGCGGAGGTCGCAGACCAGGTCGGTGTGGACGGCGGAGTCGTTGGTGCCGCCGGACTCGGGGTAGGCGGCGCCGACGGCCATGTGGACGGTGCCGCCGAGCTTCTCGTCGAGCAGGACCTCGCGGGTGCCGCGGTCGATCGAGTAGTTGGTGCCGATCCCGAGCTCGCCGAGGGTGCGGGCGCCCTCGTCGGTGTCGAGCAGTTTGATCAGGTACTCCTCGCCGCGGTCGGCGCTGGCATCGACCACGCGGCCCGACTCGAACTTGAGGTGGACCCCGGAGACCTCGCGGCCGCCGATCACCGCCGGCAGGTGGAAGCTGACCTCGCCCTCGACCGAGTCCTCGACCGGGCCGGTGAAGAACTCGCCGTCGGGCATGTTGTGGTCGCCTACGCAGGGGATGAACTTGCGGCCGGCGACGCCGAGGGTGATGTCGGTGCCGGGCGCCGTGATCCGCACCTCCTCGTGGCCCTCGATCCACTCGGCGAGGCGGACGGTCTCCTCCGAGGCACGCTTCCAGGCACTCAGCGGGTCGCCGTCGTCGGCCAGGCAGGCGGAGTAGTAGAAGTCTTCGTAATCGGCCAGGCTCATCTCCGCCTCCGACGCGTAGGCGCTGGTCGGGAACAGCGTGTAGACCCAGCGGAAGTCGCCCTCGGCGGCGCGTTTCATCGCCCGCGTCATCAGCGGGCCGGTCGCCGCCTGGCGCTTGGTCTGCTTCTCCGGCGGCACCCCGGAGAGCTCCCGCGTGTTGGTGCTGGCGCCGATCGCGATCCGCACGTCGACGTTGTCGACCATCCACTCGGCGAAGGGCGATATCCATTCCAGCTGGGGATCGGCGGCGTGCTTGAAGTAGGCGGCGATCTGGCCGTCGAGGGCGACGTTCATCACCGCGTGCGCGCCGGCCTGCAGCACCTCTTCGTAGACCGCCAGCAGGAGCGGCGCGGCGGCGGTCTCGCCGTCGATCGCGACCACCTCGCCCTCCTTCACCTGGGTCGAGTAGCCGACCAGGATCTTGGCCAGGTTCGTCACCCGCGGATCGCTCATCGCCTCGCTCCTTGCTCCGCGCCGTCGCGGGCGCTGGTCGTCGTCATCGCCATGAAGATCGCGTGGAAACGGGGATCGTCGGTCAGCTCCGGGTGGAAGGCGGAGGCCAGCACGCTGCCCTCGCGGATCGCCACCGGGTGGCCCTCGTAGGAGGCGAGCACCTCGACGCCGGGGCCGTGGCTCTCGACCCAGGGCGCCCGGATGAAGACCGCCCGCAGCGGCTCGTCGCCGATTCCCTCCACCTCGAGATCGGCCTCGAAGCTCTGCAGCTGGCGGCCGAAGGCATTGCGGCGTGCGGTCGCGTCGAGGAAACCGAGGTGCTCGGCATCGCAGACGATCAGCCCGGCGCAGGTACCGAGGATCGGCCGCCCAGCTTCGTGGTGGGCGCGGATCGCCGGCTCGAGGCCGGCGGAGGAGATCAGCTTGCCGATCGTCGTCGACTCGCCGCCGGGGATGACCAGGCCGTCGAGTCCCTCGAGCTGCTCGGGCGTCCGCACCTCGACCGGCTCAGCGCCGAGCGCCCACAGCACCTTGCCGTGCGCTTCGAAGTCGCCCTGCAGCGCCAGGACACCGACCTTGAGGCTGCGGGCCTCACTAGCGGCAGGGTCGGGCACTAGATGACTGATTCCCAATCGGCGTGTGACTCAGTCATCTAGCCCCCGCGGTGCTGCAGCAGCGCGCCCTCGGCCTCCAGCGGCCCGATCTCGAGGCCCGACATCGCCTCGCCGAGCCCGATCGAGGCGGCCGCGACCCGCTCGGGGTCGTTGTAGTGCGTCGTCGCCTCGACGATCGCCCGCGCCCGCCGCTCCGGGTCGGCCGACTTGAAGATTCCGGAGCCGACGAAGTTGCCCTCGGCGCCGAGCTGCATCATCAGCGCCGCGTCGGCCGGCGTCGCGATCCCACCGGCGCAGAAGAGGGGAACCGGGAGGCGACCGGCGGCTGCGACCTCCTGGACGACTTCGAGCGGCGCCGGCAGTTCTTTGGCGGCGGCGGCCAGCTCCTCGGGGCGCAGCTGTGCGAGCCGCTTGATCCCCGAGTTGATCTCGCGCATGTGGCGGACGGCCTCGACCACGTTGCCGGTCCCGGCCTCGCCCTTGGAGCGGATCATCGCCGCCCCCTCGCCGATCCGCCGCAGCGCCTCGCCGAGGTTGGTGGCGCCGCAGACGAACGGCACCTCGAAGGCGAACTTGTCGATGTGGTTGACCTCGTCGGCCGGGGTCAGTACCTCGGACTCGTCGATGTAGTCGACTTCGAGCGCTTCCAGCACCTGGGCCTCGGCGAAGTGGCCGATCCGCGCCTTCGCCATCACCGGGATCGAGACCGCCTCCTGGATGCCTTTGATCATCGCCGGGTCAGACATCCGGGCGACGCCGCCGTCGCGGCGGATGTCGGCGGGGACGCGCTCGAGCGCCATCACCGCGGTGGCGCCCGCCTCCTCGGCGATCTTCGCCTCGGCGGGCGTGACGACGTCCATGATCACCCCGCCTTTGAGCATCTCGGCGAGGCCGGTCTTGAGGCGGAAGGTGGCGCGCTCGGGCATGGGACCCATATTACGAACAGGCGCGTTCGGGCAGTACCGACGCGGCGGCTGAACTTTGGCCGTCGCTTGATCCCCGGCGGTGCGCCTACTTCAGTTTGTAGGCGCGGATGCGGTCTTTGTGGGCGGCTTCGTCGCGGGCGTAGAGGCCGTGGGCGAGCGCCTGAACCAGCGCCATCAGTGCCGTGTTGGAGCGGGTGAAGCTGGGGCTGTTGGACGAGAAGTAGAGGGTCATCTCGGCGTGCTCCCCGACCTCCGACATCGTCGCGTCGGAGATCGCCAGGGTGCGAGCGCCGCGGTGCAGAGCCAGTTTCATCGCCCGCAGCAACAGCGGGTGGGCGCGGCCGGCGGAAAGGGTGATGACCAGGGTTTCTTCGTCGATCCGGCCGAGCCGCTGCAGGCTCTCACCGCCGGTCGAGGCAACGATTTCGGCGCGAATGTCCAGCAAGCTGAGCGTATGGCGCAGGTAGCTGGCGAAGAAGGCCATCTGGTCGACCCCGACGATCACGATCCGTTGCGCTTCGGCCAGCGCCGCGACCGAGTCGTTGACCTGCTCGGTGGTCAGCTTGCGCGCGGTTTCCTCGAGGTTCGAGTAGTCGGCGCTGAGTGAGCCCTCGAGCTCGGAGTGGTCGAAGCTGAAGAGCGGGCCGCCGTTCGCCACGTTGGCGGTGGCGATCGTCGTCCGGTACTCCTCGATCGCGGCCTGCTGCAGCTCCGGGTAGCCCTCGAAACCGAGCGCCTGCGAGAAGCGGACGACGGTCGAGGAAGAGGTGCTGGCGCGGCGGGCGAGCTCCTCGGCGGTGAGGAAGGCTGCCTCGTCGAGGTGGTCGACGATGTAGCGGGCGACGTCTTTCTGGGAGCGCGAAAACTCGTCAAAACGCTCCTGGATGTAGTCGGAAAGGCTTTTGAGTTGTGGGGACTTCGTCGCGGTCTTGGTCACGGCGGTCCATTTCGCCCTGCCTGCCGCTTTCCCTTCTGGGAAACTCGCGACCGTGACGCTCGCCACCCTGCTCCGCTTCACCAACCGCAACATGATCGCCTTCGACCTGCTGCTCGGCAGCGCGGCGATAGCGGCGCCGTCCGTGACCCTCCGGGCGCTCGGCCACGACGAGCCCTCGCCCGACGCCAAGCACCTGTTCCGGCGCTGCGGGCCGATCTGGCTCACCTTCGCCGCCGCCCACCTGGTCGCCGATCGCCGCGGCAGCGCCGCCGACTGGCAGTCGCTGGCCTGGCTGCGCGGCACCGAGATCGCCACCGACGCGCTCTGGTCGGGCTCGCCGGCGGTCAGCCGCCCCGGCGCCAAGGCGGCGCTGCGCTTCGCCAGCGCCTCGAACCTGGCGATGGCCGCCGGCTTCGCCTGGATGGCGCGGCGGGGAGGCCGTTGAGCATGTCCGAGTTCGACGGCCTGCCGAGCATGCGCTGGAGCCTCCGCGGGCTGACCGAAGAGGGCGACGAGGCCTGGCTGATCCGCGGCATCGCCCGCAAGCGCTACCGCTGCCCGGGCTGCCACGGCGACATCGAGATCGGCGACGAGCACACCGTCGTCCAGTACGTGCGCCGGCTCGGCGGCACCGACCACCACCACTGGCACCGCCGCTGCGCCGAAGAGATCCTGATCCCCGAGCTCGGCCAGCTGCGGCGGGTGCCGGCCGGCGAGTCGAGCCAGTCAAAGCTCGAGCGCCGTGGCCGCTACCCCTCGGGCCGCCGACCCAGGTAGGAGCGGGGCCGTGTTCCGCCGCCTCGGCGCGCTCGCCCGCAGGGTCGGCGGCACCTACCTCCGGATCGCCCGCATCTACCGCGAATGGTGGGGAGCGATCCTGTTGCTCGGAATCGTCGTCTTCGTCCCGCTCGGCCTGCTCGACGCGGCCGCCGCCCAGGTCGATCTCGATGCGGGCGACCTGAACAGCGGCATCAAGGTCTTCGCCCTGCTGGTGACGGCGGGGCTGGTGACGACGACCGGCCTGCTCGGCGAGGTCTTCTTCGCCGGCGCGATGTCGCTCTCGCTGACCCACCCCGAGGGCGAGCGCCCGCCGCCGCTTCGCCATCTCGCCCGCCGGATCAGCTATGGCCGACTGATCCTCCTCGACATCGCCTACGTCGTCATCGTCGCGATCCTCCTCCTTCTGTTGATCGTCCCGGGAGTGGCGGCCTTTGTCCTGCTCGGACTGGCGGGACCGGCGGTCGAGCTCGAGGAGCGGACCGTACGGGGGGCCTTGGCGCGTAGCTTTCGTCTCGTCCGGACCGACTTCTGGCTCGTCTTCTGGGTGCTGATCCCGATCGAGCTGGTCGGCGACGCGGCTGGCAGCTTCGCCGAGGAACTCGCGCACCACCTGCTCGGCGACTCCTTTTTCTCGACCTGGCTCTCGGAGTCGGTCTCGAACATCCTCCTCTCCCCCGTCTTCGCGATCGCCGCAGTGCTGCTGGCGACCAGGCTGATCACCGCCGTCGACGGCTCCGGACCGCAGATAAGATCTCTGCGTGTCCGTCAGGGTGAGGAGCTAGGGGCGACGGTGTGAGCACGACTCTCGTCACCGCGACGTTCATCTCCGACTTCTACGACAACCTGCTCGATAACGAAGAGCAGGGCCTCTTCTGGGTGCTCTGCGGGTTCATCGGATCCTTCGCCTTCATCCGTATGAGCACGCGGCTGATGCGCAGCCCGAAGGTGCCGTGGTGGCCGGGCAGCGTGGTCTCGGACAGCGGCGTCCATCTGCACCACCTGGTCTTCGGAATCATCACGATGATGGCCGCCGGGGCGCTCGGCTTCCTCTCCTTCGGCCGCAGCCCTTCGACCGAGATCTGCGCCGCCTTCTTCGGCATCGGCGCCGGACTGACGATCGACGAGTTCGCCCTCTGGGTCCATCTCGAAGACGTCTACTGGTCCGAGCAGGGGCGGAGCTCGGTCGACGCCACCGTGATCGCCGCCGCCGGCATGGGCCTGGTGCTGATCGGCGCCAGCCCGATCACCTTCGAAACCGGCTCGGCCAGCGCGATCATCGGCAGCATCATCACCAGCGTGCTCGTCTTCGGATGCGTCGCGATCTGCTTCGCCAAGAACAGGTGGCTGCACGGCTGGATCGGCTTCTTCCTCTTCCCGATCGCCCTCTACGGCGCCTGCCGGATCGGCAAGCCGCACTCAGCCTGGGCGCGGCGCCGCTACGGCGAGCGGCGGCCGAAGAAGCAGGCGAAGGCCGAAGCGCGCTTCCACCCGGACCGCCGCACCGACCGCTTCAAGAACGCCTTCCGCGACCTTGTCGGTGGCAAGCCGGAAGAGGCGCTGGAAGCGGCGCGCGACGAGGCAGTCGCTGCGACCCGCGAGGCGAGCGCCGAAGTGCGCGAGCGGGCCGAACGCGTCGCCCGCGCCGCCGACCCCTCGAAACGCGAGCACTGAGAACGCGACGTTTCCGGTCTTCACCCCGCCATAGGGGGGTCAACTCTGGAAACGCGGCAGTTCCAAGCGGTGATGCAGGTTGGCCCGCACCTCGGGCCACTCGGAGTCGATGACGCTGTAGTAGGCGCTGTCGCGCTGGCCGACTTCGGGGACGATCATGTGGTTGCGCATGACGCCCTCGAACTGCGCCGGTAGGGCGGCCATCGCGCCGCGCGAGCGCTCGTTGCGGGCGTCGGTCTTGAGCTCGACCCGGACGCAGCCGAGCGTCTCGAAGGCGTGCGTCATCTGCAGCAGTTTGGTCTCTACGTTGACGCCGCCGCGCCAGACCCGCGGGTTGAACCAGGTCCAGCCGATCTCGACCACCCTGTCGGCGGGGCGCACGTTGAGGAAGCGGCTGCTGCCGACCAGCTCGCCTCCGGTGAGCTCGCGGATCGCGAAGACGCCCTCGCGGTCCTCGCGGGTCGCATCCAGCGAGGTCTCGAACCATTGGTCGAACAGCTCACGACTCGAGTTGAGGCTGACCAGCCAGGTCCAGATCTCCTCCGCCTGCGCCGCCTCCCAGAGGCCCTCGGCGTGCTCCGGCGCCAGCGGCTCGAGCGCCACCCGTTCGCCGCACAGCGACACCGCCAGCGGCGCGGGGAACGCGCCACTCACTCGCCCATCGCCTTGATCACCACCCGCTTGGGCCGGCCGCCGTCGAACTCGCAGTAGAAGACCTGCTGCCAGGGGCCGAGGTCGAGGCGTCCGGCGGTGACCGGAACGATCGCCTGGTGGTGGACGAGCAGGTTCTTCAGATGGGCATCGCCGTTGTCCTCTCCGCCGCGGTGGTGGCGGTAGTCGCCGGGGTCCGGCAGCAGCTCGGAGGCGACCTCGTTGGCTGGCCCGGTCCAGCTCGGCGGCGCCACCTTGTCGAGCCATTCGAGCGTGTCCTCGTGCAGCCCCGGCTCGTCGTCGTTGACCCAGATGCCGGCGGTGATGTGCATCGCCGAGGCGAGCACCATACCCTCCTCGATCCCGGCCTCCTCGACGGCGGCCTGCAGCTCCTCGGTGATCCGGATCAGCTCCCGCCGCTTTTCGGTTTCGAAGGTCAGGTACCTGGTGGCGAACTTCATCGCTCCCCCTTCTATCTCAGGTGCGGCTAGAGACCCAGGCCGCCGACGCCACCCTCGTCCCAGCCGAGATGGTGGGCGAGCTCGTGGCGGAGGGTCTGCTCGACCTGGGCGGCGAGCAGCTGCGGGTCGTGGCCGAAGTCGCGTTCGAGCGTGTCGCGGTAGATCACGATCCGGTCCTCCCAACCATCGCGGGCAACGCCGTCGCCGAAGTACTCACCGTAGGCCCGCTGCTCGGTGCCGAGTTCGGAGACGACCACCGCCACCGACTCGAGGACACGCTGGAATTCCTCCGGCAGGTCGTCGATCGCGTCGGCGACGAGCGCTTCGAAGGAGTCCATCTCGGCTTCTGACGACACCCCTTAACGGTAGAGTCGGGAGCAAGCCGGCGCCACGATCAGGCGCCGAAAAATCGCTACTGGGGAGGCCGAGATGGACGACGAGAAAGCAACGACGCCGATGCCGAAATTGCGTCGGGGTGCCCTCGTGCTGGCGCTGGTCGCGGCGCTGGGCGGCGGAGTCCTCCTCGCCGGCTGCGGCAGCGACGACAACTCGACCTCCACCGGCAGCGCCCAGGAAGAAGCCGAACAGGGCGTCGAAACGGCCGAAGAAGGGATCAAGGAAGGTCGCGAACAGGCGGAAAAGGGCATCGAAGAAGGCAAGGAATCGGCCGAAAAGGGCATCGAAGAAGGCAAGGAATCGGCCGAAAAGGGCATCGAAGAAGCGGAAAAGCAGCTCGAAGGCAGCAACGAGAGCGCCAAGAAGCGGGCTGAAGAAGCGAAGAAGAAGATCGAAGAAGGCGTCGAAGACGCCAAGAAGCAGGCGGAAGAACTGCTGCCCTGATGAGGGACGGCGAGGGATCAGGGTTTGGTGGCCCGCCCAACCCCGATCCCTAGTTCGCAACCGGCTCCGGCCGCCGCGCCGCCGCTAGCGCGCTGACCGCCCGCACCCGCGCGACCAGCACGGTCCCCACCGCCATCACGATCAGGCCGGCGACGAGGACGAGGCCGCCGAGCTCCGCCTCGCTCCAGTTCTCGGTCAGGAACAGCGGCTCGAGGCCGATCGGCAGGAAGGTCTGGACCGCGGTCGAGATCGGCACCACGGTCGTCGCCGGCGCTCGCTGTAGGGCGGTCATGCCGCTGATCGTCGCGGCAATGCCGGCGAAGGCGGCGACCGCGGCCCAAGCAACGACGCGCGGGTAGTGCGGAGCGCCGAGGTTGTCGGCCATCAGCTTGGTCGCGACGTTGGTCGCCGCGAAGCCGCAGGCCGAGCCGAGGTTCGCTCCCATCGCGGTGTCGAAGCGGCCGCCACGCAACGCAAACGGAACCAGCGAGACAGCGACCAGGGCCGCCATCACGACGACGACGGTGACCGCTCCGCGGTGCTGCTCGCTGTGTTCGGGCGCGCCCCAGGCGATCAGCACCGTACCGGCGATGATCGCGAGGACGCCGAGCAGCGTCGCCGGACCCGGCCTCTCCCCCATCTCACGGACGCCGATCGCCAGCAGGACCAGCAGCCCCGCCGCCAGCAGTGGCTCGATCACCACGAACGGCGCGTTGGCGAAGGCGATCGCCTCGAAAACGATTTCAAGCCCGCCGAGGAGCAGGCCGGCCAGCCAGCGCGGCCGCCTCAGCAGCCGCCGCAGCAGCGAGACGTGCAGCCCCTCCTCGGCCGGCGTCTCTCTCGCCTCGAGCGCCTGCAGGGCGACGCCGACGTTGAAGAGCACCGAGGCGACGAGCCCGCAGGCGAGACCGATGGCAAGCATCCCCCTACGGGTTCCCGGCTGGACCCGGCGCTAAGCGTCAGGGGCGCGCGAACGGCTGCACATCGCCGGGACAGCGGCGTGCCCGCGGCAGCTTCGCGCTGATCATCAGGGGCCTCATACCTCAAGAATCGGGCTGCGGGGTGCGAAAAACTGGGCGGCCGTTCGTCCGCTCCCATTGTCAGCAGCGGCGCCAGCTGTGAAATTGCGGCCCGATGCAAGAGCTGCGACGCCACCACCACGCCGAGCCGGTCGAGCTGGCCGAGGGCTGGATCGGGATCTGCGCCACTTGCGGTTGGGTCAGCCGCGACTACGGCAACGAGCGCCACGCGGCGGTCGAAAGCGCCCGCCACACCGCCAACGCCGCCGAGTGCCTCGCCCCCGGCTTCAGGCGCCACCGGAGCCGGTCCGGCGCACCCCGCCGCGGCTGTTGCGCCACCGGGCGCTGAGGCCCGGTCCGGCCTAGCCGGCGGCGCCGACCGCCCGCGCGCCGGGATCGAGATCGCGCACCTCCGGCTCCTCAAGCCGCTCGGCGGTGCGCGCCGCGGTACCCCGCGCCCAACCGGTGGTCGTCAGGTAGCCGAGAACCGCGACCACCAGTCCGAGCGCGGCGACGATCCACCAGCAGGCGCGGGTGGCCTCAGCGAAGCCAGGCCCGAGCCCGGCGACGAGGCCGCCGCCGGCGACGGCGCCGAAGGCCGCCACGCCGAGGGTCAACCCGACCTGGCGGCTGGTCGTCGCCACCGCCGCCGCGACGCCCGCCTGGGCCGGCGGCATCCCGGAGACCGCGGTGTTGGTGATCGGCGGGTTGACGAGCGCCGAGCCGATGCCGAAGACGGCGTAGGCGGCGAACAGCAGCGGCACCGAGGTGTCGGCGCTGAGGCCGGTCAGCAGCAGGCCGCTGGCGAGGACCGCAAGGCCGCCGGCGACCATCGGCCCGCGGGCGCCGAAGCGTGCCACCAGGTGCCCGGAAATCGGCGCGAAGACGATCAACGTCGTCGCCATCGGAAGCAGGTAGAGCCCGGCATCGAGCGGCGAGAGGCCACGCACGTCCTGCAGGTAGAGCGTGTTGATGAAGAGGAAGCCGCCCAATGCAGCGAAGAGGCAGACCGCGATCGCGCTGGCGCCGGCGAACGGGGCGCTGGTGAAAAAGCGCATCTCGAGCAGTGGCTCGCGCCGGCGTAGCTCGTAGAGGACCAGGGCACCGAAGCAGGCCAGCGAGGCGCCGAGCAGGCCGAGGATCCAGGTTTCACCGAAGCCCACCCGGCCGCCCTCGATGATCGCGTAGGTGAGCCCGGCGAGCGAGGCGATCACCAGCACCTGGCCGACCGGGTCGAGGCGCCGCGGGTGCGGCGCCCGCGACTCGGGCACGAAGAGGGCGGTCAGGACGATCGCCGCCAGACCGATCGGCAGGTTGACGAGAAAGATCGCCCGCCAGGAGATCGCGTCGACGAGGAAGCCGCCGAGCACCGGCCCGAGCGCCATCGAGATCCCAAACATCGCCCCCCAGACGCCGATCGCCTGGGCCCGCTCGCGCGGGTCCTCGAAGACGTTGCGGACGATCGACATCGCCACCGGCCCGAGCATCGCCCCGCCGGTCGCCTGCAGGACACGGAAGGCGACCAGCAGGCCGAGGCTCGGCGCCAGGGCACAGAGCAGCGAGCCGAGCGAGAACAGCACCAGGCCAGCCTGGAAGACGCGGCGGCGGCCGAGCCGGTCGGCGGTCGAGCCGGCGAGCATCAGCAGGCTGGCCAGCACCAGCGTGTAGGCGTCGACGATCCACTGCAGCCCGGCCAGCGAGGAGTTCAGCGAACGGTGGATCGCCGGCAGCGCGACGTTGACGATCGTCGCGTCGAGGCCAACGATCAGCAGGCTCATCGAGCAGATGCCGAGAATCAGCAGCCGCCGGCGGCGGTTAGGCACGAGCTAGACGGTAGCGCGGTCGCCGTCGGCCCGGTCGCCGTCGATCGAGGCGCGCGGCGGCTGGGCGTCGTGCTGGGCAGGGCTTTTCGGCGAGAGGAAGCGGTCGATAGCGGCGAGGGCAACCGCCGAGACGACGAATGTGAGGTGGATCACCGTCTGCCACAGCATCGTGTTCGAGGAGGTGTTGCCGGCGTTGATGAAGGTCTGCAGCAGGTGGATCGAGGAGATGCCGACGATCGCCATCGCCAGCTTTACCTTCAGCACGTTGGCGTTGACGTGCGAGAGCCACTCCGGCTGGTCGGGGTGGTTGCGGAGGTTGATGCGCGAGACGAAGGTCTCGTAACCGCCGATGATCACCATGATCAGCAGGTTGGCGATCATCACCACGTCGACCAGGCCGAGGACCAGCAGCATCACCTCGTTCTCGCTGAGGTGGCCGACGTCCGAGACCAGGTGCCAGAGCTCCTGCATGAAGCGCCAGACGTAGACGCCCTGGGCGGCGATCAGGCCGAGGTAGAGCGGCGCCTGCAGCCAGCGACTGATGAAGATCGTCGAGCCGACGGTGCGCGCCATCGGCCGGTCCACGTATTGCTCGGTCGACATGGACGCAGCATCGTAGCGAGTCGGATTAGGCGGCCCTAAAGGGCGCATGCACGGATCCTTGCGGGGGGTTGAAAAGGCAGGGTGACCTTGCCGAGTAGAGAGGTATGCGTCGATTCGCGATCTGCGCGGCACTTCTGCTGAGCGCCTCCCTGCTGGCGGCTCCTGCGCCCGCCAGCGCCTCGCGCGAGGGCGTCGCCGCACTGCAGGCGGGGCTGCAGTCACTCGACCTCTACCAGGGCTACGTCGACGGGATCAAGGGCCCGCTGACCCGCCGCGCGATCTCCTCCTTCCAGCGCAGCCACGGCCTCACGGTTGACGGCATCGCCGGGCCACAGACGCGGCAGGCGCTCGGCTGGCGCGGCCGGCCGCCGCTTGGCAGCAGGGTGATGAAGTCCGGCGACCGCGGCTGGGACGTCGCCGCCATCCAGTATCTGCTGCAGCGGGCGGGCTACGGTCCTGGCCGCGCCGATGGGCTGTTCGGACCGCTGACCGGCGCCGCGGTCGAACGCGCCCAGGGTGCCGCGGGACTCGGCGTCGATGGCCTCGCCGGACCGCAGACGATCTCGTTCCTGCGCACCGGCTCGGCACCGACCTCCACCTCCACCCCGGTCTCCAACACCACGCCGAGTGGCCCCGTCAGCTTCCTGCGGCCGGTCGCCGGGCCGACCGGCGACGGCTTCGGCGCCGATCGCGGTGACCACCTCCACACCGGCATCGACTTCCCGGTCCCCTACGGCACCCCGGTCAACGCGGCTGGCGTCGGCACCACGATCTTCGCCGGCTACAACTCCGGCGGCTACGGCAACCTGGTCGTCGTCCAGCACCGGCTCGGCTACACCACCTGGTACGCCCATCTCTCCTCGATCGCGACCTACGTCGGCCAGGAAGTGGCCGGCGGCACCACGCTCGGCTACGTCGGCTCGACCGGTAACTCGACCGGCCCCCACCTCCACTTCGAGGTGCGCCGCTACGACACGCCGATCGACCCGGCGCCGATGCTGCTGGAAACCGTCTCCGCCCGGCCCTCGACCGCGGCCGGCAAGGCGCGGCCGCTCGAGTGTCGGGGCATTGCGCCGAAGCCGGGCAAGGCGCCGCGCGGATCCGACTGGATCGCCCGCGAGCGGCTCTGCACGGGCAGCGAGGGCGACTCGCTCCTTCCTAGATCGAACTAGACAGGACCGAGTCGATCTCGTCGAGGACGCGCTGCTCGCCCTCGGCGACCCCGCCCTGCGACCCCTTCTCCTCCTTCGCCTCGGCGACCCGCCGCGCGACCGAGCTGACGAAGCGCCGGTAGGCGGCCGCCTCGTCGGCCGAAGCCTTCTGGTCGACCAGGGCCACCGCTTCCCGGATCCGCTCGAGCCCGTGCTGCTCGACCTTGTCCCTACCGACCCGCGTGCGGTCGATCTCGGGCCTGTGCGCAGCGATCGCATCGAGCAGTTCCGACTCGCCGTGCTCCTGGCGCGCCTCCGCGTAGACCTTGGCCATCGCGAACGCCTCGCGGAAGGTCCCACCGCGCGCGGCGCTCATCACGATCACGCCGGCGCTGGTCGGGCCCTCCAGAACCGCGTCCCACTCCTGCTCGTCGAAGTCTGCCTTGCCGCTCATAGCTTCTCCTCTTGTTGGGGATGTCGATTTTCGCGCAGGTCGTTCGTCGCGTAAGCAGAGGCGCGGCCAAAGGGGCTTCGCCGAGCGAAGATAGGAGAACGAGATGTCAAAGAGCGTGCTCTACATGTCGGTGTCCCTCGACGGCTTCGTCGCCGGCCCCAACGAGACGGTCGACAACGGCCTCGGCGACGGCGGCATGCGCCTGCACGAGTGGATCTTCCCCGATGGAGACGTCGACCTCACCGCGATCCGCGAGCGCGGCGGCATCAACGGCCAGGTCGTCGACGAGTTCATGTCGACCGGTGCCGTCGTCGCCGGCAAAGGGACCTTTGAACCGGCCGGCGGCTGGGGCGGTGACCACCACGACGGGGTGCCGATCTTCATCGTCGGTACCCGGCCCGCGATCGATGTCTCGGGCTGGCCGCTCGTCACCTGCCTCGACGACATCGGCGAGGCGATGACCCGGGCCAAGCAGGGGGCCGGCGAGAAGGACGTGATGGTCCACGGCGTCGGGATCACCAGGATGGCGCTCGAAGCGGGCGTCCTCGACGAGCTCGAGCTGCACGTCGTGCCGGTGCTGTTCGGCCAGGGCCGCCACCTGTTCGAAGGCCTGTCCGCCGAGCAGATCGAGCTGGAGCGGACCAGGGTCCTCGAGGGCGAGGGCGGCGTCACCCACATGCGCTACCGCGTCCGCCGCTAGGCGGGCGCGCGGCCGGGTCAGGCCAGAAGCCCGGCCTCGCCGGCCTTGACGCTGGCCTCGACCCGCGAGCGACAGTCGAGCTTGGCGAGGATGTTGCGGACGTGCATGTCGACGGTGCGGGTGCTGAGAAAGAGCTCGGCGGCGATCTCGCGGTTGGTGCGGCCCGCCGCCACCAGCCGCATCACCTCGAGCTCGCGGCGGGTCAGCGGGCTGCCGTCGCCGTCGACCGCGCCCGGCCCGAGCCGCTGCTCGGCCGACTCGCCGAGCTCCTCGATCGCGGCGGCGGCGCGGCCGGCAAGCGGCCGGGCGGCCAGCTGGCGGGCCAGACGGTAGGCCTCGGCGTGGCGCTCGATCGCCAGCTGTCGCTCGCCGGCGGCGGCCAGGGCGACCCCCGCCCGCTGCAGGATCTGGGCGCGCTCGGCCGGGATCCGCAGCTCGCGGTGCAGCTCGACGGCGCGGCTCAGCTGCTCGGCCGCCAGCTCCGGCTCGCCGTCGGCGAGGGCGATCTCCCCCAGCGCGTGGGCGAGGGCGGCGAGGGCGTCGCCGTGCCCAGAGCTGGTGGCGATCCGGGTCAGGCCGTCGGCGCAGGCGTGGGCCTCGTCGGTCTTCCCCGCCTGGGCGAACAGCGACCCCGCTAGGCGCAGGCCCCAGACCGCGTAGTGGTGGTCCTCGCTCCGCTCCCAGCGCGAGAGGACGAAGCGGCTGCGCTCGAGCGCCTCCCCCGGCTCGCTGGCGAAGTCGGCCACCAGCGCCAGCGAGGCGGCGCAGTCGACCTGCATCGAGAGGATGTCGAGCCGCCGCGCCGACTCCAGCCCGGCACTCAGCTGGCGCCGGGAAGGGCCGAGTTCGCCGCGCAGGCCACGGATGTAGCCCTGGGCGCCATCGGCGATCGTGCGCACCCCGTCGCCCTCGTGGGCGGCGATCAGCTCGCGGCAGAGCTCGAGGGTCCGCGGCCACTCGCCAAGCTCGCGCAGCACGTAGGCCATGCAGGCGACGCAGCCCGCCTCCGGGCCGTGCGTATCGCTTACCTGGCAGAGGTCGAGGGCGCTGGTCAGCGCCTCGCGCGCATTGGCGTAGTCGCCGGCCTGCTCGAAGCAGGTGCCGAGCCGCTGGTAGGCGTCGACCGCCTCGGTCGTCAGCTCGTTCTCGAGGGCCAGCGAGAGCGCCTGCTTGACCAGCTCCATGCCGCGCTCGAACTCGCCGCGCTTTGCCCGCACCACCCCCTCCGCCGCCAGCGCCCGCGAGCGCAGGTCGGTGCGGTCAGCGGCGCGTGCCTCCTCGCCGGCGCGGCAGCTGAGCTCGAGCGAGGCGGTGTGGCGGCCCGAGAACTGCAGGAAGTCGGAGGCAGCGAGCCGGTCGGCGGCGGCAGCGGCGAGGTCGCCGCTTGCCGCGAAGGCATCGGCGGCGACCGCGAGCGCCTCGATCGCCCCGGCGCGGTCGCCCTGGAGGGCGCAGATCCGGCCCAGCCGCCGCTGGGCGGCGGCGAGCGCCGCCACGTCGTCCTCGGCCTCGCAGAGCGTCGAGACCTCGCGCCAGCTGCGGGCCGCGTCGGCCAGTTCTCCACCGAGCTCGGCCCAGGCCGCGTGGCGTTCGAGCGCGATCAGCCGCTCCTCGACCTCTTCGCCGGCCGGCCACAGCTCGAGCGCGTGGCGGGCCGCGGCGGCGGCGTCACGGTAGGCGTGCGCCGCCTCGAACTCGCTCGCCGCCCGCAGCAGTGCTCGCCGGGCCTGCTCTTCGTCGCGAGCCCCGAGCCAGTGCGGGGCGACCTCGACTCCTGATGCACCCCGGGCTTCGAGGCGCTCGCCGAGCGCCCGGTGCAGCTCGCGCCGCCGCAGCCAGGGCACGTCGCCGTAGAGAGCCTCGCGGACGAGGGCGTGGCGAAAGCTGGCGCGGCCCTCGCCGCACTCGCACACGAGGCCGATCTCGAGCAGCTCGCCGACCCCCGCTTCGCCCGCCAGCTCGACCACGGCCTCGAGCTCGAACCGCTCGCCGGCGACCGCCGCCGCCTCGGCGGCGGCGCGGCCCTCGACACCGAGGTCGCCGCAGCGCAGCAGGACCGCGTCGCGGACCGTCTCCGGCACCGTCACATCGCTGCCCCCGGCGAGCTCGAGGCCCGCCGGGCCCGACTCCAGCTGCGCCTCGGTGGAGAGCGCGCTGGCCAGCTCCTCGACGAAGAACGGCAGCCCCTGCGAGCGGTCCTGGACGGCACGGACCAGCGGCCGGGACGGCGCAGCGCCCAGCTCGCGCTCGAGCAATTCGGCGGTGCCGGCCTCGTCGAGCGGCTCGAGCGCGATCTCGACCGGGTCGAGGCGGCGGCGCAGTTCCCCCCGCATCCGCCGCAGCGGGTGCTCGCGCGAGACTTCGTCGGAGCGGTAGGCGGCGACCAGCAGCAGCGGCGTCTCGGCGAGGGTCGGAGCGATCTCGGCGACAAGCTCGAGCGTCGCCGTGTCGGACCACTGCAGGTCGTCAAGGATGAGGAGGGCGCCGCGGTCGCGCGCCAGCGTGGCCAGCGCGCAGCGCACCGCCTCACGCAGGTTCTTGGTCTCGACCTCGGCCGGCGCCGGACCGAGCTCGGGCAGCAGCAGCCGCAGGTGCTCGCCCAGCGGTCCGCAGTCGTCGAGGGCGCCCGGCGTGCCGCGCAGCAGCGACCGCAGCGCGGCGACGATCGGGCCGTAGGCCGGGGTCGAGTCGTGGCTCGCCGCCCCGCGCAGTACCGGCACCTCGGTCGACGCCGCCAGCTCCTCGGTCAGCCGCGTCTTGCCGACCCCGGCCTCGCCGGCGAGGAGGACGATCCCACCTTCGTCGGCGACCGCTCGATCGAGCTGCTCGGCGAGCCGAGCAAAGTCCCGATCTCGCCCGATCAAGCGGCCGCCGGCCATCGTCGCGAGTCTAGATCGCTCGCGCTCCGCCGTCACGCTGCGACCGGGTCCTCGCGGACGATCACCGTGTTGGCTACCTGGTTGACCTCGTCGGCCGTCATGCCGGCGTTGGTGGCGTGGCGGCGGAGGGCCTCAGGACTGACCGCCTCGTAGATGCAGACCGTCCCCAGCTCCCCGTCGTCCTCCTGGACGACGTAGCTGCGGATCCAGCGCACCTCGTCGCTCATCTTCTCGCCCTCGGCCGAGGATTTGGCGGCGGTCGCTTCGAGCGCCTCTTCTCCACCCCAGTTGCTGCGGCGGCGGATCACGTACAGGTCCATGACTGTCTCCTTTTCGTTGTGTCGCGGCGCCTGTCGGGCGCGCCGCTTGCTTGACGAGTCAGAGCTTGCGGCCCAGCTGCCGTACGGACAACGGCAGAACTGCCGTATTGGCGCTGCCGTATCGCCGTCGCTGTCTCGAACCCGGTACGGCAATTGGCTCCAGTACGGCATTTCCGCCGTTGTCCAGATCTCCCCGGGTTGCGAGCGTCGCCGCCGAGCGAAACGCAAACCCAACTGAAGGAGGCAACACCCATGAACAGGATCAAGAACACGCTCACCTACGCCAACGTCATCGCGACCGTCGCCGTCTTCCTGGCGATGAGCGGCAGCGCCCTCGCCGTCGCCACGGTGGCCAAGAACACGGTCACCTCGCGCTCGATCAAGGACGCTGCCGTTCGCAGCCGGGACGTCAAAGACGACTCGCTGACCGGCGCCGACATCGACGAGAACACGCTGGCGCTGCGGTCGAAGGGAGCGACGGGTCCGGCCGGACCGGTGGGTCCGAAAGGTCCGGCAGGTCCGGCAGGGCCTGCGGGTCCGGCGGGACCGGCGGGACCGGCGGGCGCGGATGGCCGTGACAGCAGCATCGGCCGCTACGGGTTCACCGGCAGCTGCAACCCGGACGGGTTCGGCTTCGTGCCGTGCTCGGTGGTCAACGTCACCCTGCCGGAACCGGCACGGATGCTGGTGGTAGGCACGGTGCGGGCCCACGTCGAGGGCGGCGCGGCGAAATTCGCCCTCGGGGACTGCCGGATCGGAACCACCTCCGGCCCGGTCGAAGCCTCGACCGACCGCGTCAACATCGGCTCCGACGGCAGCCGTACCGCGAACCTGACGGTGATGGCGGTGACCGACCCGTTCCCGGCCGGCACCCATTCCTTCGGCGTCGACTGCAACCAGGGTCTCGGTGCCGCCGGCATCGAGTTCGAACAGGCCCGCGTCACCGCGGTCGCCCTCTCGGCGAACTAGGCCGAGCGGTCGAGCGGGCGCGGCGAGATCCTCGTCGCGCCCGCTGGCCAACTCGGCGCCGCCCGCTTATCGCGGCGGTTTGCCCTCTCGCAGCATCTCGAGCGCTTTGGCGACGCGTCGCTCGCGCGTCTCCTCTTTCTTCGCCTCGCCGATCCAGCGCGCGTACTCCTTGCGGTGGCTGTAGGCGAGGCCGTCGAAGCCGGCTTTGGCCTTGGTGTCGCCGGCGAGCGCCCGCTCGAGCGCCTCCGGCAGCTCGACCGTGCGCTCCTCGGCGTCGAGCTGCAGCTCGACCGTCACCTTCTCGCCCGCCCCGACCCCGGCCGCCGTGCGGACTTCCTTGTTCAGGCCGAGCAGGAACTCGCCGCGCCTGCTCGAGACCCTGCCGCGCCAGCTGTAGCCGTTGACCGTCGCCTTGACCGGGAAGCTCTTGGCGCCCTGCCCGACCGTCGCCACCTGCTCCTCGTCGAGCACCACCGCGGCCGCCGGGCCGCGCGGCTCGAGCGTGGTCGTGAAAGAGATCCGTCCCATCGCGGCAGCCTAGCCCGCAGAGCCCCTTCGGGAGGGCCTACCCGCCGTCCCGCGGTGCTGTCCAAATCGCCGCCGCCGCCGCGTCGTCTTTACGAACGGACGAAACGAAGGAAGGGAGACCACCATGGCAACTGAGAAGAAGATCGCGGTCGCCGGCGCCACCGGCCGACTCGGAGCCCACACCGTCGAGGTCCTGCGCGAGCGCGGCCACGAGCTCGTGCCGATCTCGCGCTCGACCGGCGTCGACGTGATCACCGGAGAGGGGCTCGGCGCGGCCCTCGAGGGCGTCCAGGTGATCATCGACGCTGCCACCGGCCCCTCGCCCGACGAAGCGGCGGCGATCGAGTTCTTCTCGAACGCGGCCGGCAACCTACAGCGGGCCGGAGCCGAGCGCGGCGTCGAGGAGATCCTCGCCGTCTCGATCATCGGCACCGACCACTTCCACACCGGCTACTACGCCGGCAAGGTCGCCCACGAGCGGGTCCACCGCGACGGCCCTGTCCCGACCCGCATCCTCCGCGCCAGCCAGTTCCACGAGTTCGTCGCCGAACTCGTCATCTGGGGCACGCAGGGCGACGTCTCCTACGTCGCCGAGATGCGGACCCAGCTGGTCGCCGCCCGCAGCGTCGCCGAGGCGCTGGCCGACCTCGTCGACGGCGCCGACGGGGCCCCGCGCGGCAACCCGATGTCGGAAGTCGCCGGCCCGCGCGAGGAGCGCCTGGCCGAGGTCGCGAAGCTCCTCGTCGCCAAGCGCGGCGAAGGGCTCGAGATCCGCGAGGGCGAGGCCCCGGACGACCCGGAAGGCCTCTGGCCCGCTGGCGCCCTCCTCCCCGGCCCGATCGCCAAGCTCGCCGGCCCGACCTTTGAGGGCTGGCTCAACGCTTAGCTGGAGTTCGGCGCGCCGGCGGACGGAGGCGAGGGATACAGCGCCTCGTGTCCGCCGGTGCGGTCGGCCAGCAAGCGCTCGGCGTGGCGCAGGAGGACGACGACCGAGACGATCGCCGCCACTCCGCCGACGCCGGGCGCCAGTCCCAGCGAGGTGTCGGGGAAGACGCCGAGCCCGATCGCAATCGCGCTGCCGCCGACCACGGTGTTGATCACGGCGACGACGCTGGCGAAGGTGAAGTACTGAGTGCGCTCGCCGGGCGGCACGGCGGCGTTCGCGAACACCCCCCGCCCGTCGTCGTGACCAGAGAGCAGGAAGAGGTCGGCCTGGTCCCCTGCCAGCTCCTTGTAGTAACCGCGGATCCGGTTTATCGCGAGGCCATAGCGGAAGTCCTCGGCGCCGCACTCGACCAGGCGGACGAAGGTGAACACGCCGAGCAGGTAGAGCGTCGGCAGCACGTCAGCGCGAACGCGTTGAAGGTGTCGTTGCCCGAAGAGAGCTGGCCAAGGAAGCCAAGTGCCACCAACGCGCCGGAGACGCGCCGATGAAGAGCGAGGCGCGCGAGGAACTCTCGGTCATCGTCTGCGAGCGGGCCCCCTGCAGCGTGAAGTGCGCGGTCGTCAGCGCCGTCAAGAGTTCCCCGCGATCAGGCGAGTCGGCCACGGGCGAAAGCTAGGAAAGGAGTCGGACGCCGCCACCCGCGGCGACCCTGCCTACTTGCCGCAGACGACGTAGGCGCCGACCTGGATCACCGAGTCGTCACCGGGACCGCCGTGGTCGGCCCGGTTGAAGTAGCGCACTTCCCAGCCGCTCGGTTCGCCGTCGCCCTCGCCGAGGCGACGGTCCCCAGCCACCCTCGGCAGCGAGGAGATCAGCGTGAAGTTTTCGTGGAACCCGATGTAGTCGAAGCCGCCGCCGCCGAGGGCCCGCTCGCCCTTGTTGCACCAGGCGACCGCGTCGCCGCTGTGGCTGGCGGGAATCGTGACCACCCGGCTACTGCGGCGCACCACTTCCTGGATCGGCTCCTTCTCGTTGGTCGCCGCGTAGGCGCCGCCGCCGAGCGCGATGAACAGCGCGACCGTCGCGATCACGTTGGCGTAGCTCGGCCGCAACCGCGAGCGCTTCGACTCGCTCATCCGACCGTCGGCATCAGGGAGATCGCGATGCGGCCGTTGGTCAGCTTCGTTTCGAGATCGAGAAGCTGGCTCTCGCGCTTCGCCTG
>Ga0070667_100001073_pt1 | contig 25019 bp, 24 predicted proteins | sample KBSS33metaG_FD_64659 | JGI IMG/M metagenome (GOLD analysis project Ga0070667, IMG submission 64659) | Switchgrass rhizosphere microbial communities from Kellogg Biological Station, Michigan, USA - KBS S3-3 metaG | ecosystem: Host-associated > Plants > Roots > Rhizosphere > Soil ... | reverse complement strand
CTGGCGGTTCGGGTGGCCCCGACCCCTGTGCGCATGGCCGACGAACGGTTGACGACGGTCACGGCGCAGCGTTCGCTGCGAGAGGCCGGAGTACGTGCGAAAGGCCAGCGGCAGATGATCGATCAGGTGGCAGCCGTCGGCATCCTCCAGAACTGGCTGGACATGCGCCGGTCGATGCTGGCCGCCGCAGAGCGCGAGGTCGGCGAGTGACTCCGGCCGAGGATATGAGTCCGGACGCTCCGGGCGATGACGATGAGTGGGGCAGTACCCGCATCAAGCCCGAGTCGGTGGGCCGGCCGCGCCGCGGCATGAGCCGCGCCGAGCGGGCCCGCGCCGAGCGCAACCGTAAGCGGCGTCGTCGCCGCAGCGTGGTGGCGCTGGCGGTGTTCATCGTCGTCGTGGTCAGCGCGGTGTTCCTCGGGTCCCGGCTGTGGCACGGAATCTTCGGGTCGGGCAACGACTTCTCCGGTGACGGAGGCAGTGATCTCGTCGTCGAGGTGCACAACGGCGACTCGACCACCGCGATCGGACAGACCCTGTTCGACCACGGCGTCGTAGCGAATGTGAAGACGTTCGTCCAGGCCGCCGAAGGCAACAAGGCGATGACCGAGATCCAGCCGGGCTTCTACAAGCTGCGGACCGAGATCTCGGCCGCCAACGCGGTGTCCCGGCTCACCGAGAAGAACAATCGGGTCGGCCGCCTGGTGATCCCGGAAGGCCGTCAACTCGACGACACCACCGACGTCAAGACCAACAAGATCAACCAGGGCATCTTCAGCCTGATCTCGGCGGCTTCGTGCGTCGACCTGGACGGCAAGCGCAAGTGTGTGTCCGCCGACGACTTGAAGAAGGCCGCCGGTGCCGCCGATGTCTCGGCATTGCTGGTGCCGAGCTGGGCGGCTGGGCCGGTGAAGTCGCTGGGCGCCGACCACCGCAGGCTCGAGGGCCTCATCGCGCCTGGTACCTGGAACGTCGACCCGGCCGGCACACCGACGTCGATTCTGTCGGGGCTGATCAGTGCGAGCACCCACCAGTACGAACAGGGCGGCCTGCTCGACGCCGGCGCGACCGCCAACATGACGCCCTACCAGATCCTGATCGTGGCATCCCTCGTGCAGCGCGAGTCCAACCCGCAGGACTTCGCCAAGGTGGCCCGCGTCATCTACAACCGGCTGGCGACCCCTGACCACCGCAGGCTGCAGTTCGACTCGACGGTGAACTACCCGCTGGACCGGCAAGAGGTGGCCACCACCGATGCCGACCGTGAGCAGCCGACGCCGTGGAACACCTATGCGCGGGAAGGTCTTCCGGTCACGCCGATCTGCTCACCCGGTCAGCCCGCGGTGGTCGCGGCGCAGGACCCGGCACCGGGGGACTGGCTGTACTTCGTGACGATCGACCTGCAGGGCACGACGGTCTTCACCCGCGACTACCAGCAGCACCTTGCCAGCATCGAGCTCGCCAAGCGCAACGGTGTGCTCGACAGTGCCCGATGAGGGCGGCCGTCCTGGGCTCGCCCATCGCGCATTCGAGGTCCCCGCAGCTGCACCTGGCGGCCTACCGGGAACTCGGACTCACCGACTGGACCTACGACCGCATCGAGTGCACCGAGGACCAATTACCAGGTCTGGTAAGTAGTTTCGGCCCGGAATGGGTCGGGGTTTCGGTCACGATGCCGGGGAAGTTCGCGGCACTGCGGTTCGCCACCGAGCGGACGGCCCGGGCTGAGCTCGTCGGCTCGGCCAACACGCTGGTACGCGTGGACGGCGGCTGGCGCGCCGACAACACCGACGTCGACGGGGTCATCGGCGCGCTGGGTGAGGTGTCGGGCGCCGCGGCTGTGCTGGGCTCCGGTGGCACGGCGCCCGCCGCTGTGGTGGCGCTGGCCGAGCTCGGTGTGCCGGACATCGCGATCGTCGCCCGCAACGCGGACAAGGCAGCGTCGCTGGTGGATTTGGGGGGTCGATTGGGGATGGCGGCCCGGTGGGTGGCGCTCGGTGAGCCACTCGATCCCCTTGGCGTGGTGGTCAATACGCTGCCCGCCGCGGTTGCCGGCGAGTTCGCCGGCACTGTCGCCGGCACCGCGGTGCTGCTCGACGCCATCTACGACCCGTGGCCGACGCCGCTGGCTGCCGCGGTTGCCGCGGTCGGCGGCCGGGTGGTCAGCGGCCTGCAGATGCTGCTGAACCAGGCCTACGCTCAGGTGGAGCAATTCACCGGGATGCCCGCGCCCCGCGAGGCGATGGCAGCGGCGCTCGCGGCGTCCTGATTTTCATGTCGGGACGCCCGGCGTAGTTCGCTTAGCCTCGAAAGGTGGCGGTGGGCTTGGTTATTGGTGCGTGGATGTGCGCGCTCTGTGTCTACGACCTCCGCGAGCGCCGGCTACCGAACTGGCTCACGCTCCCCGGCGCCGCGGTGATCATGGTGGCCGGGGCGATCACCGGCAAGGGCATTGCCGCGTTGGCCGGAGCAGCCGCCCTCTCCGGCCTCTATCTCCTCATTCATGTGGTCAGCCCGCGCGCGATGGGCGGCGGTGACGTCAAACTCGCCCTCGGTCTCGGCGCACTGACCGGGATGTTCGGCGCGGACGTCTGGGTGCTGGCCGCGATCGGGGCACAGCTGCTGACCGCGGTCTTGGCGGTGGCCGTCCTGCTTGCAAGCCAGGGCCGGACCGTGCCGCACGGGCCGTCGATGTGCCTCGCGAGTGCGGCGGCCGTCGTGCTCGGTACCTTTGCCTCACCATGACCATCCGCGCCGCCACCACCGCTGACCTGCCTGCCATCGCCGACATCTACGCGCATTACGTCCTGAATAGCGTGGCGTCGTTCGAGCTCGAGCCGCCCGCGGCCGAGGAGTGGCGGAACCGGTTCGCGAACGTGGCCGCGGCCGGTCTGCCGTTCCTGGTCGCCGAACGTGAGGGCAGGGTCGCGGGGTACGGGTACTGCCTGCCGTGGAAAGCGCGGCCGGCCTATCAGGGCACGGTCGAGGACTCGATCTACCTGGCGCCGTGGGCCACCGGGCAGGGCGCCGGCAAGGAACTGCTGGGAGCGCTGCTGGACGCGTCCCGTGTCGCGGGCGTCCGCGAGGTGATCGCCGTGATCGCCGACAGCGGTGACCCGTCGTCCGTTGCGCTGCACAAGAAGCTGGGTTTCGACGAGGCCGGCCGGCTGCGGCAGGTCGGTCACAAGCACGGCCGCGACATCGACACCGTGCTGCTGCAATGCAGCCTCCGCTGACGGATTTCAGCCGGTAAACCCCCTCATGGGACAATGGGACACGTGTTGCGATGGACCACAGCAGGTGAATCCCATGGTCGTGCCCTGGTGGCCATGCTCGAAGGCATGGTGGCCGGTCTTTCGGTGACCTCGGACGACATCGCCACGCAGTTGCAGCGGCGTCGTCTCGGCTACGGCCGCGGTGCCCGGATGAAGTTCGAAAAGGACGAGGTCACGCTGCTCGGCGGCGTTCGGCACGGTCAGACGCTCGGCGGCCCGATCGCCATCCAGATCGGCAACACCGAATGGCCCAAGTGGGAGACCGTGATGGCCTCTGACCCGGTCGACCCGGACGCGTTGGCCAACACCGCACGTAACGAGCCGCTGACCCGGCCCCGGCCCGGGCACGCCGACTACGCCGGCATGCTCAAGTACGGTTTCGACGACGCCCGCCCGGTGCTCGAGCGCGCCAGCGCCCGCGAGACCGCCGCCCGCGTCGCGGCCGGCACTGTCGCCCGGGCGTTCCTGAAGCAGGCGCTCGGCGTGGAGGTCGTCTCGCACGTCATCGCCATCGGCGCATCGAAGCCCTACGACGGCCCGGTCCCGGGCCCGCAGGACCTCGAAGCCATCGATGACAGCCCGGTGCGGGCCTTCGACAAGGCCGCAGAAGAAGCCATGATCACCGAGATCGAGGCCGCCAAGAAGGACGGCGACACCCTCGGCGGCGTCGTCGAAGTGGTGGTCAGCGGACTGCCGATCGGGCTGGGTTCGTTCATCAGCGGCGACAACCGGCTCGACAGCCAGCTGGCCGCCGCCGTCATGGGCATCCAGGCCATCAAGGGCGTCGAGATCGGTGACGGCTTCGAGACCGCGCGCCGTCGCGGCACCGTCGCCCACGACGAGATGTACCCCGGCCCCGACGGCGTCATGCGCTCGACCAACCGCGCCGGGGGCCTGGAAGGCGGCATGACCAATGGCCAGCCGCTGCGGGTCCGCGCCGCCATGAAGCCGATCTCGACCGTGCCGCGCGCGCTGGCCACCGTCGACATGGCCACGGGCGAGGAAGCCGTCGCCATCCACCAGCGTTCCGATGTGTGCGCCGTGCCCGCGGCCGGTGTGGTCGTCGAGGCCATGGTCGCGCTCGTGCTGGCGCGGGCCGCGCTGGACAAGTTCGGCGGCGATTCGCTGACCGAGACCCGCGCCAACGTCGAGAACTACCTGCGTGCGGTGCATGAGCGCGAACCGCAGATGTCCGGATAAGCGATGGTGCCCAAGGCTGTACTGGTCGGCATGCCCGGTTCGGGTAAGTCGACGATCGGTCGACGGTTGGCGAAGGCACTGCAGGTGCCGATGCTCGACACCGACGCCAAGATCGTCGAGACCACCGGTCGCAGCATCGCCGACATCTTCGCCGAAGGTGAACCGGTGTTCCGCAAGATCGAAGCCGACGTCATTCGTGACGCACTGGCCGAACACGACGGCGTGGTCTCCCTCGGTGGCGGCGCGGTGACCACGCCGGAGGTGCGCGAGGCACTCGTCGGCCACACCGTCGTCTACCTGGAAATCAGTGCGGCAGAAGGTGTTCGGCGTACCGCCGGTGGCGGCCGTCCGCTGCTCGCCGGTGACGACCCCGGCACCAAGTACCGCGAGCTGATGGCACAGCGCGTGCCGCTGTTCCGCGAGGTAGCCACCCTGCGCGTGAACACCAATCGGCGTAATCCCGGTGCGGTGGTGCGCCACATCGTGCATCGGCTCGAGCAGCCGCGCTGCGACGAGCATTCCCGGCGCCGCCGCCGTTCGGCATGGCGTCGGCTGCCCACGGTCCTGAACCCCGGACCGACCAACGAGGCCCCGCCGAGCCCCGCGGCCCTGGCGAAACGATTGAAAGGCTCCAATGACCGAGAGTGCCGCTGAACCTGTTGTGGTCGACGTGAACGTCGACCGGCCCTATCCGGTGATCATCGGGCGGGGGTTGCTCGGCGACCTCGGCCGGGTCCTGCAGGGCCGGCACCGCGTCGCCATCCTGCATCAGCCGGTGCTGACCCAGACCGCCGAGGCCATCCGTAGTTACCTGGCGGACAACGGAATCGACGCGCACCGCATCGAGATCCCGGACGCCGAGGCGGGCAAGGAACTGCCCGTCGTCGGCTTCATCTGGGAGGTGTTGGGGCGCATCGGGATCGACCGCAAGGACGCCATCGTCAGCCTCGGCGGCGGCGCGGCCACCGACGTCGCCGGATTCGCCGCCGCGACGTGGCTGCGGGGCGTGGACATCGTGCACGTGCCGACGACGCTGCTCGGCATGGTCGACGCCGCAGTCGGCGGCAAAACCGGCATCAACACCGACGCCGGCAAGAACCTCGTCGGCGCCTTCCACCAGCCGCTGGCAGTGCTGGTCGACCTCGCGACGCTGGAATCGTTGCCGCGCAACGAGATCATCGCCGGCATGGCCGAGGTCGTGAAGGCCGGCTTCATCGCCGACCCGGTGATCCTGGACATGATCGAGGCCGATCCGGAAGCGGCTCTGGACCCAGCCGGAACCGTGCTGCCCGAACTCATCCGCCGCGCCATCGCCGTCAAGGCCGAGGTGGTCGCCGCCGACGAGAAAGAGTCGGCACTGCGCGAAATCCTCAACTACGGACACACTTTGGCGCACGCCATCGAGCGGCGCGAGCGCTACCAGTGGCGGCACGGCGCCGCGGTGTCGGTGGGTCTGGTGTTCGCCGCCGAGCTCGGCCGCCTCGCAGGCCGCCTCGACGACGACACCGCCGACCGCCACCGCCGGGTGCTGAGCGCGCTGGGCCTGCCGGTCAGCTACGACGCCGACGCCTTCCCGCAGCTGCTGGAGTCGATGGCGGGGGACAAGAAGACCCGCTCGGGCGTGCTGCGCTTCGTCGTGCTCGACGGGCTGGCCAAGCCGGGCCGGCTCGAGGGCCCGGACCCGTCGCTGCTCGCGGCCGCCTACTCGGTGGTGGCGAAGGACTGAGCTGCGCTCAGTAGACGGACCAAAAAATCGCGGCCAGTCTGATGACTGGCCGCGATTTCTGTCTCCGAATCTCAGGACTCGGGGTTGGTCTTGGGGGTGGCCTCGATGATCTCGGTTTCGCCTTCGGCGCCATCGGCGGCGGGCACCGCGACGGCGACCGCGGCGAAGACATCGGTGTCGGCGCGCTCGCTGTCACCGGCATGGTCGTGCTTCGGCGGCGGCGGGGCATGGCGGTCGACCAGGTAGCGGCCGAGCGATACACCGCAGACACCGCCCACGAAGACGATCAGCGCGGTGAACGCGGCGAACGTGGTGACCTCGGCGGCCAGCGCGTCGACGTAGATGTTGTCGTAGAACTGGCCGATGAGCCACGAGAAGAAGCCGCTGACGACACCGGCGAACAAGCCGCCGACCAGCCAGGCCATGGCCAGGTCCTCACGGCGGTCGGGGTCGGGCTGCGCCTTCGCGTCGTTCTGTCCGTCGAGAACGCCCCAGGCGAACGCGGCGAGGAAGTACAGCACGACGAGCGTGACACTGATGATCAGGGACTGTTTTTCCCACGCCCCGATCATCGCGCCTTGCAGCAATCGGACGATCACCATCAACGCCGCAAAGACGATTCCGCGCAGCAACCACTTACTCATGAGCAGACAGCGTAGCGAGTAGCGTCACATATCGTGACAATTTCCCACCGGCGCCACACTCTGCGTCGCGATCTGGCGGCCGCCGAGCTGGATGCGATCCTGGTAACCGACCTGGTGAACGTGCGTTATCTGTCCGGATTCACCGGCTCCAACGCCGCATTGCTGATTCCCACTCACGGGGAGACCCCGGTGCTGGCCACCGACGGGCGATACCGAACGCAGGCCGCGCAGCAGGCCCCTGATGCGCAGATCGTCATCGAGCGGGCCTGCGCCCCCGCGTTGGTGCGGGCCGCGGAGGCCGCCGGAGTGAAGCGACTCGGCTTCGAAAGCCACGTTATGACGGTGGACGCCCACGCGGCGCTGCAGCGGGTCAGTGGGGACCTCGAACTGGTCCGGGCACCCGGCATGGTCGAGGCGTTGCGAGAGGTCAAGGACGCCGGCGAGATCGCCATCCTGCGGCTGGCGTGCGAGGCCGCCGACGCGGCGTTGGCGGACCTGATCGAATCCGGCGGGCTGCGGGCCGGCCGCACCGAGAAAGAGGTCGGCCGCGAACTCGAGTCGCGGATGCTGGACCACGGCGCCGACGGGCCGTCGTTCGAGACCATCGTCGCGACCGGCGCGAATTCGGCGATACCGCACCATCGGCCCACCGATGCCGTGCTGGCGGCCGGCGACTTCGTCAAGATCGATTTCGGCGCGCTCGTCGAGGGCTACCACTCCGACATGACCCGCACCTTCGTGCTGGCGCCGGTGGCGCAGTGGCAGCGCGACATCTACGCCCTGGTCGCGACGTCGCAGCAGGCCGGCCGGGAAGCCCTGGTGCCGGGCACGACGCTGGCGGCCGTGGACCGCGCATCGCGCCAGGTCATCACCGATGCCGGGTACGCCGAGCAGTTCTCCCACGGGCTCGGGCACGGGGTCGGGTTGCAGATTCACGAAGCGCCGGGAATCAACTCCGCCGCCGCCGGTACACTGCTTGCTGGCTCTGTGGTCACCGTGGAGCCCGGTGTCTACCTGCCCGGCCGGGGCGGCGTCCGAATCGAGGACACGCTGGTCGTGGGCAGCGACAAGACACCCACACCTGAGTTACTTACCCGGTTCCCCAAGGAACTGGCCATCCTCTGATGACAGAGAGCTAGGAGCAGTACCGACCGTGGCATCTACCGCCGACTTCAAGAATGGTCTCGTCCTCAACATCGAGGGCCAGCTGTGGCAGATCACCGAGTTCCAGCACGTCAAGCCCGGCAAGGGCCCGGCCTTCGTGCGCACCAAGCTCAAGAATGTGCTCACGGGCAAGGTCGTCGACAAGACCTTCAACGCCGGTGTGAAGGTGGAGACCGCGACCGTCGACCGTCGTGACGCCACCTACCTGTACCGCGACGGCAGCGACTTCGTGTTCATGGATGCCGAGGACTTCGAGCAGCACCCGCTGACCGAGGCCCTCGTGGGCAACGCCGCCGGCTTCCTGCTGGAGAACCTGCAGGTGCAGATCGCGTTCCACAACGGTGTGCCGCTGTACCTCGAGCTTCCGGTCAGCATCGACATCGTCGTCGCGCACACCGAGCCGGGCCTGCAGGGCGACCGCTCGAACGCCGGCACCAAGCCGGCCACCCTGGAGACCGGCGCCGAAATCCAGGTCCCGCTGTTCATCAACATCGGCGACAAGCTGAAGGTGGACACCCGCGACAGCAGCTACATCAGTCGGGTCAATGCCTGACCGTCGCTCCGACAAGGGTCGGCACCAGGCGCGCAAGCGTGCCGTCGATCTGCTGTTCGAGGCGGAGGCCCGCGGGATCACCGCTGCCGAGGGCGCGAAGCTGCGCAACGCCATCGCCGACAGCGACCCCGAGGTCTCGGTGCTGAACCCGTACACGGTGACCGTCGCCAACGGCGTCACCGAGCACTCGGCACACATCGACGACCTGATCTCCGCGCATCTGCAGGGCTGGACGCTTGAGCGCCTGCCCGCGGTGGACCGGGCGATCCTGCGGGTCGCGGTGTGGGAACTGCTGCACGCGACGGACGTGCCGGAGCCGGTCGCTGTCGATGAGGCGGTCGAACTCGCGAAGACGCTGTCCACCGATGAATCGCCCGGTTTCGTCAACGGTGTTCTCGGCCAGGTGATGCTGGTCACGCCGCAGATCCGGGCGGCGGCCGCGGCGGTCCGGGGCGAGTAGCAGTGGACGAACCGCAGGACTGGGCGCCGTACTCGAGTGTCGAGGACGCGGCGAAGGTTTACCTGCGCGACCCGGAGCTGGCGCTCGAACAGCTGCGCTCGGTGGTCGACTTCAGGTCGATCAAGTCCTTCATCATGTCGCGCGGCGCGTCCGAGGAATCCTGGGGCGACGCCGTGTGGCAGGAGGTTGTCCTCACCGACGGTGAGCGGCTGATCATGTGGCGGGCCGACGACGACGCCAGCGGCGAAGACGAGGACCTGCGTCGCACGTTGGACACCTCGGTGCGGACGATCCTGTTGTCCACCATCACAGATCACATCTTGACCACGCAGTTCGAGGTGCTGGCCAACGGCACGCGGCGCCTGGCCGAGGTGCGGTTGCGGATGTACACCCAGCTGATCACCCGCAGCCGGCAGAAGTCGGCGATCGACAGCGACTTCTTCTGCGAGTCCTTCCGGTACACCAAGTCGGTCGACGACGGCGGCCTGGCCCAGATGCAGCGGCTGCTGCAGTTCGGCCGCGAGCTTTCGCACGCTCTGTAAAAGCCAACCGGAAATAGTGGCGTGCCGATTACGTTGATTCGGTTGAATCAACGGAAAGGTCGCCGATCGTGAGCGGTGCCGAGATGTCCGAAGCCCTCAAGGCGGTCGTTCGCCGCAACACCGAACAGGTCCAGGGCGGTGGCGATTTCGAGCTTTTCGAGGAGCTGTTCGCCGACGACTTCGTCGACCACACCCCGCAGCCGGGTACGTCTGCCGACAAGGCCGGCGTCTTGGTTCTCTACAAGCGGCTGCGCGGCGCGTTCAGCGACTTCCGTCCCGAAATCCATTGGCAGACAGTCGATGGCGACATCGTGACGACATACAAGGTTTATCACGGCACGCATGACGGGGACTTCCTCGGCCTCGCGCCCTCGGGCAAACGCATCCAGTTCGAGACGGTCGACGCGATGCGGGTGCGTGATGGCAAGATCACCGACCACTGGGGCGTGGCCAATCTCTACTCAGTGCTGCAGCAGTTGGGGAAGCTGCCGGTCTGACGGCGCAGCAGTCGCTCTCCCGGACACTGGGACCATTCGTGACCTAGGTCTCAGTAACGCCGTTACAGTCGAATCATGGGAACCCAGCCGAGAGTGATCGCCGAAGTCGGCGAAGACGGACTGCATCTGCACGCCTGCTGTCTCTGTGAAGCCATGTGCGGCTTGGAGATTCAGGTGACCGACGGCAAGGTCGCCGGCATCCGGCCGAACAAGGCCGACGAGTGGAGCGCCGGCCATATCTGCCCGAAGGGCGCCTCCCTGGGTGCGCTGCACGAGGACCCGGACCGGATTCGCCGGCCGATGATCAAGGTCGACGGGCAGTGGCACGAGGTCGACTGGGACACCGCGTTCCGCCGCTGCACCGAACTGCTGGCGCCGGTCATCGCGAAGCACGGCATCGGTGCCGTCGCCGCGTATACCGGAAACCCACTGGCGCACTCCTTTTCGCTGTCGCGGTACGCGGCGATCCTGCTCGGCCTGTCCGGTATGCCGATCACGTACTCGCCGGGCACCATCGATCAGTGGCCGAAGAACTTGTCGTCGCATCTGATGTACGGCAGCTGGTGGGCCTTCCCGACGCCGGACGTGCAGCGCACCGATCTGCTCGTGGTGATGGGCGCCAATCCCGCGGCATCGCAGGGCTCGCTGCTCGCCGCCCCCGACATCATGGGCATCATCGGCGGAATTCGTAAGCGCGGCAAGGTGATCGTGATCGATCCCGTGCGGACCCAGACCGCCGCCAAGGCCGACGAGTGGCTACCCATCACGCCGGGCACCGACGCGGCGCTGCTGTTGGGGGTCATCCACGCGGTGTTCGATGAAGGACTGGTGAATCTCGGCGAACTGGAGCAGCATCTCGACGGTGTAGCTGCTTTGCGGGCAGCCGTCGCTGATTGGTCACCCGAAAGAGTATGCGCTGCAACAGGTATCGACGCCGGCCGGATTCGGGAACTGGCCCGCGAGCTGGCCGCCACGCCGCGCGCCGTCGTCTACGGCCGCATCGGTACCTGCAACCAGGAATTCGGCAGCCTCGCCAGCTGGCTGATCGACGTCGTCAACATCGTCACGGGACACTTCGACGTGCCCGGCGGCGCGATGTTCGCCACCCCGACCGCCTGGACCGTCACCGGCCAGACCATCCCGGGTCTGGAGGATGGGGCGCCCAACTTCGGCCGCTACCAGACCCGGGTCCGCGGCGCGAAGGAAGTGCTGGGCCAAGTCCCCGTCTCGTGCATGCTCGAAGAGATCACCACACCGGGGGAGGGCCAGCTCAAGGCCCTGATCACGGTGGCCGGCAACCCGGTGTTGTCGACACCGGGTGGCGACAAGCTCGACGCGGCACTGCCGGGCCTGGACGCGATGATCTCCGTGGATCTGTGGATGAACGAGACCACCCGGCATGCCGACGTCATCCTGCCCGGCGCCTCGTCACTCGAACAGGCGCACTCGGCCGACCTGCTACTGGGCGCCGCGATCAACAGCTTCGCCCGGTACTCGCCGCCGGTGTTCCATCGCGAGGACCCCGATGCGCCGGAGGAGTGGGAGATTCTCATCCGGCTCACCGGGCTCTGCACCGGCACCCCGGCCGAGGACGTCGATGTCGCGGCGCTGGACGATGGCTGGTTCGACTACCTGTGCTTCACCCAGGGGCTCGACGGCGCCGACATTCGCGCGAAGTATGGGCATGGCGGCCCCGAGCGCATGCTCGACCTGACGCTGCGGACCGCGGCATTCGGCGACCGGTACGGCGCGAATCCCGACGGCCTGACGCTCGAGAAGCTCAAGGCCCATCCCGACGGCATCAACTACGGCCCGATGGTGCCGCGGGTTCCTGAGGTGCTGAGGACCGCGGACAAGAAGATCCGGCTGGCCCCGCAGTATCTGCTCGACGACCTGCCTCGGCTGGCCGCGCGGCTCGAGCGTGCCGACGACGAGCTGGTGCTGGTGAGTCGGCGGCATCTGCGGTCCAACAATTCGTGGCTGCACAACGTCGGCGCGCTGATGAAGGGCCGCGACCGCTGCACCCTGCTGATGCACGGCCGCGACGCCGCGCTGCGGGGGATCGCGGACGGCGACCACGCCGAAGTCGCTTCTGGCGCAGGGAAGATCGTCGTGCCTGTCGAGGTGACCGACGCCATCAAACCGGGCGTGGTGTCCATGCCGCACGGCTGGGGGCACGGGCAGTCCGGCACCCGCTTGAGTATCGCCAACGCGTCGCCCGGGGTGAACACCAACATCCTGTCGCTGCCGGACTTCCTCGACGAGCCGTCCGGCAACGGTGCGCTGAACGGGATTCCGGTGACGGTGAGCGCCCTGTCGGACGGTCGTCCTGATTGAAGCCAGGTACTTCTTCGGGGCGTCAGCGGTCCCTGAGTTCGATCACCACGGCAGATTGTCATCACGATTGAACTCACGCACTTTCGCGGAGTCGAAGGTTATGGCGGGCGGCAGGCTCGATTGGATTCACCGAGATTTGAAATGTCGAGCGATTTCCGGGTGGCGGAATAGCGGCTGAGACACAGGTTTGTGCAGGTCACGAGCGTTACAAGGCGGCGCAATGCAGGTGCCGTCGAGGTGCCGAATTCGAGGGGGCAGACCTGACCCGCGTCGGTCCTTAGGTTCAACCGCATGTCCACGACCGATCCGACCCCGCTGCGCCGGCGCGCCGACCGCGCCCGCCAGGTCGCCGACGTGCTGCGCCATCAGGTGCGCGACGGGGTCTACGCGGCCGGCCTGCCCGGTGAGGCCGAGCTGGTCGCCGAGTTCTCGGTCTCCCGCAACACCGTGCGTGAGGCGCTGGCGATCCTCAAAGCCGAGGGGCTGATCGACCGGGGACCGCGGGTCGGCACCCACGTGGCCCAGCGTAAGTACGATCACGGGCTGCACGCGCTGGTCGGCCTGAAAGAGACCTTCAAGGACTTCGGCGAGGTCCGCAACGAGGTCCGTGCCGCGACGCAGCTGCCGGCGCCCGCGGCGGTGGCGCGCCGGTTACAGCTCAATCCTGGTGAGCCCGTCGTCTTCATCGAGCGACTGCGCTACCTGGGCGACCTGCCGCTCAGCCTGGATCTGACATACCTGGCGCCCGACATCGGCGCCGCGGTGCTCGAGCACTCGCTCGAGACCAATGACGTGTTCGCGCTGATCGAGCAGGTGACCGCGCAGCGGCTGGGCTCGGCGGATATTGCGCTGGAAGCGGTTTCGGCCGACGCGCACACCGCGGCCACGTTGGACATCCCCGCGGGCGGCGCGATCCTGATGCTCGAACGGCTCACGACCCTCGACGACGGCCGTCCCGTCGACCTCGAATACATCCGACTGCGTGGTGACCGAATCACCATGCGCGGCAACCTGTTACGGAGTGAATCATGACGCTGGTCAACAACCAACGAGCCGATGTGCCGGTCACCATCGATGAGTCGCTGTGTATCGAGGGCTGCACCCTGTGTGTCGATGTCTGCCCGCTGGACTCGCTGGCCATCAACCCCGACAACGGCAAGGCCTACATGCATGTCGACGAGTGTTGGTACTGCGGGCCGTGCGCCGCACGCTGCCCAACCGGCGCCGTCACCGTCAACATGCCCTACCTCATCCGCTAAGGAACCTCATGAAACTCGCCCGGTTCTCCGCTCTCGCTGCCACCGTCGTGCTGGCCGCCACCGGCTGCTCGGTCGATTCGGCAGGCAAGGACGACAACGTCGTCAACGTGGTCGTCGGCTACCAGTCCAAGACCATCAACACCGTCACCGCGGGGACTTTGCTTCGTGCGCAAGGATATTTGGAACATCGGCTCAGTGACCTAACTTCGAAGACCGGCACGAAGTACCACGTCGAATGGCAGGACTACGACACCGGTGCGCCGATCACTGCGCAGATGGTCGCCGAGAAGATCGACATCGGTTCGATGGGTGACTACCCGATGCTCATCAACGGATCGAAGACCCAGAGCAACGAACGGGCCAAGACCGAACTGGTGGCGGCCACCGGGTCGAGCCCCACCGGGTCGCTGAACATGGTTGTGGTGTCCCCGGATTCGCCGGTGCAGTCGCTGAACGAGCTGGCCGGGCAGAAGGTCTCCGCCAGCGTCGGGTCGGCCGGTCACGGCACCCTGGTCCGGGCGCTGTCGAAGGCGGGGGTCTCCGGTGTCGAGGTGGTGAACCAGCAGCCGCAGATCGGTGCGTCGGCGCTGGAATCCGGTCAGGTGAAAGCGCTTTCGCAGTTCGTCGCGTGGCCGGGGCTGCTGGTCTTCCAGAACAAGGCCCGACTGCTGTACGACGGTGCCGAGCTGAACTACCCGACCTGGCACGGCGTGGTGGTGCGACGGGCCTACGCCGCAGCACATCCCGAGGTGCTCGACGCGTTCCTGCAGGCACAGCTCGATGCCACCGACTTCCTCAACACCAAGCCGCTGGAGGCGGCACAGATCGTCGCGCAGGGCAGCGGTCTACCGCAGGAAGTCGTGTACCTCTACAACGGCCCGGGCGGCACCCGGTTCGACGCCACGCTCAAGCCGTCGCTCGTGGACGCGCTGAAAGGCGATGTGCCGTACCTGAAGTCGATCGGTGACTTCGCCGACCTCGATGTCGCCAAGTTCGTCGAGGACGGACCACTGCGCAAGGCATTGGCCGCGCGGGGCCGGGACTACAACACCGAGGTCGCCCGCACCGCGAACCCGTCGGTGGTGCACGGTACCGATCCGGTGTGCAACATTCCGGCCGACAACGCTGCGCTGGCCGGCGAGCTGTGGCTGGACGGTTCCGACACCACGCAACCCGCGGCCAACCCGACCTGCCTGCTGAAGGCGATCCGGGCCGCCGAGGCGAGGGGCGGCAAAGTCCGCGCCGCCTATGTGCCGGACGCCGAATTCGGAACCCGTTGGCTCGCCGACAAGTCGGTCTGGGTGCAGCAGGGTGCCGACTTCGTCCCGTTCGACACCGCGGCAGGCGCTCACCGCTACCAGGCGGCCCACCCCGGTTCGTCGGTGGTGACCTACCAGCAGGCGCTGGTCGGTGCGGCATGACGGCGATAGCTGTGGCGTCTGTTGCGCCGGCGCGGCCGGTCGAGACCGACCTGCCGCAGCGGCGCAGCCCGGCGAAATGGCGCAGTTACCTCGTCAAGGCGCTGTCGGTCATTGCGGCCGTGGGTATCTGGCAGCTGCTGACCGCCAACCACGTCCGGTTCTGGCTGCGGTTCGACAACCTGCCGACCGTCACGCAGATCGCCGCGAAGTTCGTCGACCGACTGGGTGCCACGCAGTACTGGCTTGATCTGACGCAGTCGGTGATCCGGATCGTCAGCGGCTTCGGGCTGGCGGCGCTGATCGGCGCGGCCGTCGGTATCGCGCTCGGCCGGTCCCGGTTGTTCGCCGACATCGTCGGACCGCTGACCGAGTTGGCGCGGCCGATCCCGGCCATCGCGCTGGTGCCCGTCGCCATCCTCCTGTTCCCGACCGACGAGGCCGGCATCGTGTTCATCACGTTCCTGGCGGCCTTCTTCCCGATCATGGTCAGCACGCGGCACGCCGTGCGGGCGCTGCCGACGCTGTGGGAGGACTCAGTGCGGACCCTCGGCGGCAGCCGCTGGGACGTGTTGCGGCAGGTCGTGTTTCCGGGTGTGCTGCCCGGGCTGTTCGGTGGGCTGTCGGTCGGGATGGGGGTGGCCTGGATCTGTGTCGTGTCCGCGGAGATGATCTCCGGCCGGCTGGGAGTCGGGTACCGCACCTGGCAGGCGTATACGGTGCTGGACTACCCGAGCGTCTTCGTCGGCATCATCACCATCGGCGCGCTGGGATTCGGCACGGCGGCGGCGGTGGAACTGATCGGCCGGCGGCTGACCCGGTGGCTGCCGCGCGGTGAGGAGCATGGGCGATGACAACATTGCTGACGACTGGCCTGCGCCTCGAACTCGACCGAATCCGGTTGTCCTACACCGGCGAGCCGGTCGTTGACGGATTGAGCCTGACGGTGCAGCCCGGAGAGATCCTGGTGCTGACGGGCCCGTCGGGCTGCGGCAAGTCGACGGTGCTGCGGGCACTGGCCGGGCTGCTGAAGCCCGACGCCGGGCGGGTCCTCGCCGACGGTGCGGTGGTGACCACCACATCGCGTGATCGCGGTATGGTGTTTCAGGACAGCGCGTTGTTGCCCTGGCGCACAGTGCGATCCAACATCGAACTGGCGCTGCAGCTGCGCGGCGCGCCGCGAGCCGGCCGCCGGGAACGCGCCGAACGCTGGATCGACGAGGTGGGGCTCACCGGCTTCGCCGACTTCCTGCCGAAGAGCCTGTCCGGCGGTATGCGCCAGCGGGTCCAGCTGGCGCGTGGACTGGCGGGGGCGCCGCGGGCTGTCCTGATGGACGAGCCGTTCGGCGCACTCGACGCCAAGACCCGAACCGCCATGCAGCACTTGCTGATCGACACCTGGCAGGCCCACCCGACCACCATCGTGTTCGTCACGCATGACGTCGATGAAGCCCTGGCCCTGGGAGACCGGGTGGCGGTCCTCGGCCGTGCCGGGCAGCCGTTGCGCGCTCTGCTGGACGTCCCCGGCCCCCGTGATGCCGAAGTGTCCCGCACCGAACTGCGGGCCGAAATCCTTGGAGCACTACACCAATGAGCACGCTGGAGATTCCAGACCTCGACAATCCCGTCCGCCTCGACTGTGACGTCCTGGTGATCGGCGGCGGTACCGCCGGCACCATGGCGGCGCTGACCGCCGCCGAGAACGGCGCTCAGGTCCTGCTGCTGGAGAAGGCGCACGTGCGGCACTCCGGCGCGCTGGCCATGGGCATGGACGGCGTCAACAACGCCGTGGTCCCCGGCAAGGCGACCCCGGAGGACTACGTCGCCGAGATCACCCGGGCCAACGACGGAATCGTCAACCAGCGCACCATCTATCAGACCGCGACGCGCGGCTTCGCCATGGTGCAGCGGCTGGAACGCTACGGCGTGAAGTTCGAGAAGGACGAGCACGGCGAGTACGCGGTGCGTCGCGTGCACCGCTCCGGTTCGTACGTGCTGCCGATGCCCGAGGGCAAGGACGTCAAGAAGGCGCTGTACCGCGTGATGCGGCAGAAGTCCATCCGCGAGAAGCTGCGCATCGAGAACCGGCTGATGCCGGTGCGCGTCCTGGTGCAGGACGGCCGCGCCGTCGGGGCAGCCGCCTTCAACACGCGCACCGGCGAATTCGTCACGGTCGCGGCCAGGGCCGTCATCCTCGCGACCGGGGCCAGCGGCCGGCTCGGCCTGCCCGCCTCGGGATACCTGTACGGCACGTACGAGAACCCGTGCAACGCCGGCGACGGCTACTCCATGGCCTACCACGCCGGCGCGGAGCTCTCGGGCATCGAGTGCTTCCAGGTGAACCCGTTGATCAAGGACTACAACGGTCCGGCCTGCGCCTATGTCGCCAATCCGTTCGGTGGCTACCAGGTGAACGCGCTGGGGGAGCGGTTCGTCGACTCCGACTACTGGTCGGGCCAGATGATGGCCGAGGTCAAGAGCGAGATCGAGTCCGCCCGCGGCCCGATCTACCTCAAGGTCACCCACCTGCCGGACGAGACGATCACCGCGATGGAGAACATCCTGCACACCACCGAGCGGCCGACGCGCGGCACCTTCCACGCCAACCGCGGCCACGACTACCGCACGCACGACATCGAGATGCACATCTCCGAGATCGGCTTGTGCAGTGGACATTCCGCTTCTGGTGTCTGGGTTGACGAGCACGCCCGTACTACGGTGCCCGGCCTGTACGCGGCAGGTGACATGGCGTGCGTCCCGCACAACTACATGATCGGTGCCTTCGTCTACGGCGACCTCGCCGGCGAGCACGCCGCGTCGACCCTCGCCGATGTGGAAGCGCCCGTGGACCTTCCGCAGGATCAGCTGGCCGAGGCCCACGAGTTGATCTACCGCCCGCTGCGGCACCCCGACGGTCCGCCGCAGCCACAGGTCGAGTACAAGTTGCGCCGCTTCGTCAATGACTATGTGGCGCCGCCGAAGACGGCGACCAAGCTGTCCATCGCGGTCCGCACCTTCGAGCGGATGGCCGAGGAGATCGAGCAGATGGGTGCCCGCACCCCGCACGAGCTGATGCGCACCGTCGAGGTGTCGTTCATCCGGGACTGCGCCGAGATGGCGGCCCGGTCGTCACTCACGCGGACCGAATCGCGCTGGGGCCTCTACCACGATCGTGCCGACGTTCCCGAGCGCGACGACGAACAATGGCGCTATCACCTGAACTTGCGCAAGGGCTCTGACGGCGAGATGGAGTTCCTGAAGCGGCCCGTGGCACCGTATTTCGTGCCGGTGCCCGACCTGGACCACTTGCCGTCGGACCACGCGGTGCAGCATGTGCACCAGCCGGACCTGGTCGGTGGCAAGGCGCCGGCGACCGCAGGCTCGCGACTGCGCCCGGCCGAACCGGCGACGCCGCCGTCCCCGCGCATCGCCCATGTGGTCGCGCTGGAGGAACCGGTGCTCGAGGACCTGACGGGCTTCCTGCAGGACGCCGACGCCGGGGTCCGCCGGGCCGCCGTCGCGGTGCTGGTGGAGAACCTGCCTGCGGGCTATCAGCCGTCGCTCGTCGCTGCTCTCGGCGATGACGACGGCGCGGTACGGGCGACCGCGGCCGATGCGCTGCGGGAACTGGTCGAGGTGCTGCCCGATCCGGCGACGGTCGGTCCCTATCTGGCATCCGCTGACCCTGTCGTGCGGGCGGTGACGCTGTACGTGCTGAGTTCGCGCAGGGTCGGTGCGGCCCCGGATTACCGTGCCGCAGTGACGGATTCCGATCATCGGGTGCGCATCGAGGCGGTGCGGGCGCTGGTCTCGGTCGATGACGTCGACGGGGTGGCCGCAGCCGCGCCCGACGACAATCGCGAGGTACGGATAGCGGCGAGCAATGGGCTGGCCACGCTCGGTTCCGGTGCCGACACCGTCCGGCGGCTGCTGGCTGACCGCGACCCGCTGGTGCGTGCGGCCGCGCTCGCCGCATTGGCAGCCGTCGGCTGCGCCGACCAAGACGTGCCGGAAGTGCAGCGCGCTCTTCGGGAATCGGCGTGGCAGATTCGTCAGGGCGCGGTGCGTGCGTTGTCGGGCGCTGCGCCCGCCGTTGCGGTCGAGCCGCTGTCGCAGGCGCTGCAGGACCCGCACCTGGATGTACGCAAGGCCGCGGTGCTGAGTCTGACCCGGTGGGCCGAATCCGAGGACGCCGCCCGGGCGGCGCTCGGTATCGCACTGGAGGACGGCGACGCCGACGTGCGGGCCTATGCGCGGCACGCGCTCGATGGCGCATCCCGGCACGCGCTGGCAACCTCCTGAATCCGGGCGAACGGCCGCTCGGCCTCCAGGAGGAAGGCCAGTTCGAGCAGGGTGCGCTCGTCGCCGTAGGCCCCGGACAGTTGGATGCCGACCGGTAGGCCGTCGGGGGACAGGCCCGCGGGTAGCGAAATGGCCGGGGTGCCCGCGATGTTGTTGAGCGGGGTGTACGCCACGTACCGGCGCAGGCGGTCGATGAGATCGGGGAACTCGACCGTCGGCGCGAGGTAGCCGAGACGCGGAGTGGTGTGCGACAGCACCGGCGACAGCACGACTTCGTGCCGGGCGAACATCCGCGCGTACTGATCGGCGACGCGGCGCAGACGTAGCAGTGCACCGGGCGTGCGGTGCAGGTTTCGCCGGTGGTGTGCACGCAGTCCCAGGCTCAGGCCATCGGCCTTGGCGGCGTCGAACGACCGGTCCAGGATCAAGCGGCCGGTGCCGACCGCGAGATCGGCCAGCAGCGCCCAGTACTGGACGAAGTCGTCGGCGAACTGGGCGGTGACCGGCAACGTGATCGGCTCGACGACGTGGCCTGCGGCCTCGAGCAGCGCCGCGGTGTCTTCGACAGCTGCCCGGGTGGCGTCGTCGACCGGCTCGCCCGTGACGCTGTCGAACAGCACGCCGACGCGGAGGATCCGTTGCGCCGGCCCGCTCACCCGGCCGATGGGCGCGAGTTTCGGATTGCGCCAATGGTCTTCGCATGCCGCGACGAACGCGGCGGTGTCGCGGACGCTGCGGGTCAGGACGCCCTCGGAGATCATGTTGATCGGCAGATGACTGGCCTGCTCGCCGTCGCGGTGCCGGCCCCGGCTCGGCTTGAGCCCGACCAGGCCCGCGCAGGCGGCGGGGATGCGGATGGAGCCGCCGCCGTCGTTGGCGTGCGCGATGGGCACGACGCCGGCGGCGACCAGGGCAGCCGATCCGCCCGACGAGGCACCGACGGAAAACTCTGTGTGCCAAGGGTTCCGGACCGGTGGCTCGGTCATGTACTCCGTGGTGGCGTTGAAACCGAACTCGGGCATCCGGCTCTTGCCCAGCAGCGTCAGTCCCGTGCTGAGGAGCTGCGTCGCGTAGGTGCCATCCTGCTTCGCGGGCCGGGCCGTGAACGCCTCCGAACCGTGCGTGGTCGGCAGGCCGGCTACGTCGGTGTTGTCCTTGATGAAGGTCGGGACGCCGAAGAATTCGGTATGCGGGTCGGAGCCGTGCCGCGGTGTCGTCTCGCAGGCCACCGCGTGCAGTTCGGGGTCGACGAGCCGCGCGCGGGCCGTTGCCGCCGCCGCCAGTTCGTCGGGGCTGACCTTCATGTCGCGCACCAACCGGGCCAGCCCGACGGCGTCGTGGTCACCGAGTGCGTCATCGCCGAAGGCGTGGATCGTGGTCATGGCTGCCCTCATTCTCCGAGTACTCGGTGTAGATAGTCGTTGGCGAATGTTCTTCGGGGATCGAGCTTTTCGCGGACGGCCAGGAAGTCGTCGAATCGTGGATAGCTGTCCCGCAGATCAGCCGCCTTGCGGTTGTGCATCTTGCCCCAGTGCGGACGCCCGTCGTAGCGGCGCATAATCTGCTCGACCGCGGCGAAGTACTCGGCCGGATCGTCACGTACATAGCGGTGCACCGCGATGTACGCGCTGCGGCGCCCGTACGCGGTGGACAACCAGTTCTCGTCGTCGGCGGCGGCGCGGACCTCAATGGGAAAGCCGATGCGCCAACCCCGTTCCGCGATGAGGCTGCGTACCTCGTCGAACGCGGCCCCGACCGATTCGTAGGGGACGGCGTATTCCATCTCGCGGAACCGCACCCGCCGCGGCGAGGTGAACACGCGGTCCGAGCGCTGGGTGTGTTCGCGATCGGACAGAAACCGGGTGACGGTGCGGTTGAGAACGGGCACGGTTGCCGGCAGTGCACTGCCGACGGCGCAGATCGCGCCCAGGACACCGTTTTCGACCAGTTCCTCCTCGATCCACCGCGACACCCGGTTGGTGGACTCGAGCGGGGTGTAGGCGGGCAGCCGGATATTGGCCTTGGTGAACGCGGTATCAGTGTGCGGGAACCAGTAGAACTCGAAATGGTCTGTGTGCGTGCAGCGTTCGTCGAAGGCTGCGACGACCTCGTCGACCGGCTCTACACGTTCGATGGCGTGGATCGCGAAACCGGGCACGCACTGCAGCGTCACCTCGACGATGATCCCCAGCGCGCCCAGCCCGACCCGTGCCGCGGGCAGCAACTCGCTGCTCTGCTCCTCATCGATGCGCACCAGTTCGCCGGTGCCCGAGACCAGGGTCAGCCCGACCACCTGGGTTGCCAGGCCGCCGAAGGCCAGCCCCGTGCCGTGGGTGCCGGTCGAGATGGCGCCGGAGATGGTCTGGCGGTCGATGTCGCCCATGTTCTCGAGCGCGAGTCCGTGTCGTGCCAGTAGCCGCGTCAGTTGCCGCAGCGGAGTTCCGCCCCCGACGGTGACCTGCTGGCGATCGCGGTCGACGTCGATCACGCCGCTCAGGGCACCCAGGTCCAGCTGGATGTCGGGCGCGACGGCGATGCCGGTGAAGCTGTGCCCGGACCCGACGACCTTGATCAGCCTGCCGGTCGCCGTCGCGCGGATGACGGCGTCACACACTGCTTGAATGTTCTTGGGCCGCAGCACTTCCGTTGGTTGCGCGGTCTCGCAGCGCCCCCAGTTCGTCCAGCTCACAGAAACGTCTTCCCCTCGCCTCGGTAGGTGGGTGCCGTGCCCACGGTCGTGCCGTCGTGGACCATGGCGAACGCGTCGACGTGCTCGCTGAGTTCACCGGCCTTGCAGTGCCGGAACCACACGCGGTCGCCGACGTTCAGTGCCCCAGCGGCTTTCCCGGTGACCGGGGTTTGTACCTCGCCGGCCATCTCCGCGGACAGCAGACTCAGGCCTGGCGGCCAGACCGGCAGCGGCACGCGATCTCTGGCGGGCGGTCCGGAGGCGATCCAGCCGCCGCCCAGCACGGTCGCGATCTGCGGTGTGGGTTTGCGCACCACCGACAGCGCGAACGCCGCAGCCGGTGCCGGAGTGAAACCCCGGTAAGTGTCGAACAGATGCGGACCGAAAAGACCACTGCCGGCCGCGATTTCGGTGACCACCGGATCCGAGGCGGTGAACTCGACAGAGCCCGTCCCGCCGCCGTTGACGAATTCGAGGTCGGCCACTTGCCTGACCGCGGACACGGCGAGACCGCGGCGTTCGAGGAGTTCGTCCTTGGAACGTCGCTGCATCCACCGGATCAGCTGGGACCGCGCAGCCTGGTCGCGGACGTCGTCACCGACCCCGGCGATCTGGGCTTCGTACGACATCAGACCCACCAGCGTGAAGCCCGGACGGCCGGCGACTGTAGCGGCCAGGGCGCGGGCCTGCGCCGCGGTGTGGACAGGGGATCGGCGCACCCCGAGATGTCCGAGTAACGGCGCCTGCCACGACGCGTCGAGGTCCAGACAGACCCGCAGCGACGGTCGGGTCGCCGGCGCGGCGACGCTGTCCACCAGATCGAGTTGGGTGGGTGAGTCCACCATGAGCGTCACCCGGGCCGCCAACTCAGGAGACGACGCCAGCCGGGCGATGGCGGTGCGGTCGGCCGTCGGGTAGGCGACGACGACGTCGTCATGCGGGAGGTGCTCGTCGTCGCCTGCGGCCAGCCACAATGCCTCGGGCAAGGTGAACGCCAGTATGCCCGCGTAGCCATCCATGGCGACGACGGCGTCCAGGATCGTCCGCGACCGGACCGATTTGGATGCCACCCGGATCGGCATCCCTGCCGCTCGGCGGCGCAGGTCGTGCACATTGTGGCGCAGCGCTGCGAGGCCGATGGCCGCGAGCGGCGTCTCCAGATGCGCGGTGGCGTCGGTCAATGCCGGCCAGTAGACAGCCGGACGTGCCCACGACCCCTCGACGGCGGGCGGCTTCGACAGATCGACCGGCATTGACGACACCATGGATCGGGAGCTAACCGCATGTCGCGGGGTGCGCACGAGGGCATCGGTGACCACAATGGGGGGGAAACCGGACACGTTGGGAGGTGTAGTGGACAGGCAAAGCGCGGCGCTGATCCCGACGTCGGTGCTCGTCAACGTCGTCGACGTGGCCGACCGCGCTGGGCTGCCCACGGAGCAGTGGCTGGCTGCGGCCGGCCTGTCCGCCGCGACGCTCAACTCGCCCGAAACCCGGGTGTCTTTTCGGCAGGCGGCGCTCGTACTGCGGCATGCCGTGCGGGCCATGCCGGACCGCGGCCTCGGCATCGATGTCGGAGCGCGTGACATGTTCGTCTCGTTCGGTGTGCTCGGGCTGGCCATTCGTTCCGCCGAAAACCTCGGTGCGGCAATGCAAGTCGGACTCGAACTGCATCAGAGTGCCGGCAGCCTGATGGACGTCGGCGCCGAGCTGGTCGGTGACACGTTCGCGCTGCGGGCCTTCGAGCGCCACCCGGAACCGGAGCTGCTGCCGTTCCTGTGCGAGGAGTTGTTCTGCAGCGTGCTGGTCACGGTCCGGACCGTGCTCGAGTTGCCTCAGCAGACGCCTGAGTACGTCCAGGTCAGTTACCCACCGCCGGTGTATGCGCAGCGCTACCGCGAATTCTTCGGCTGCCCGGTCCTGTTCAACGCCGACGCCAATCGGCTGGCGTTCCCGGACCCGCTGTGGTCGCAGCGGCTACCGCGCGCCGATCCGGCGACGCACGCGGTCGCCGTTGCCGCCTGCCGCGACATGGTGACCCAGGGCGAGCAGCCGACCGACGTGGTGCAGACGGTCGAGACGATGTTGCGCGACAGCGTGCGCGATCCATTGACCATGGCCCAGATAGCAAAGCGGCTCAACGTCACCGAGCGGACCCTGCGTCGCCGCCTCAGTGCCGGCGGGCAGCAGTTCATCGCGCTGCGTGACAAGGTGCGCAGCGAGCGGGCCCGGTACCTGGTGCGCGAGACTGCGATGCCCATCCACGCCATCGCCGCCGAGGTCGGGTTCACCGACCCGCGAGAATTCCGGCGGGCGTACATCAAGTGGACCGGTCATCCGCCCACGCACGACCGTTAGGCCGGTTGGTAGTCGGGCAGGTCGATCGACTCGGCGGTGGAGAACCACTTGCGGCCGGCGTACAGCCGCAACGGCCAGCGCTGCACCCACTTCATGGCGGACGCCGCACCGGCGATCTGGCGTTCGGACATCGGCGCATAGCCGTCGAGGCCGCCGGGCAGGTCCTGACAACGGCCGACGTACGGTCGCATGACCGTTTCGTAGCGCTGCAGTGCCGCATCGATTCGAGCAGCGTCGAACGCCGCGGCTGGCCCGAGTTCGCCGGCCAGCACGTACGCCCCGACCAGTGCCAGGCTGGTACCCATACCGGACAGCGGTGACGCGCAGTAGCCGGCATCACCGCACAGGGTGACGCGGCCGGCCGACCAGGTGTCCATGTGCACCTGGACGAAATCGTCGAAATAGAAATCCTCGGATTGCGCTGCGGCACTGATTAATTCGTCGCAGTACCAGCCCGCGTCGCGGAACCGCTCCGCCAGGAGCGCGCGCTGCGCGTCGGGGTCGCGGCGGTCGTATTCGATCGGCTCGGACCGGAACGCCAGACCGGCCTTGGCTTTCGCCGCATCGTGCGACGGCCGCAGTGAGGCGTTGAGCC
>Ga0070667_100001072_pt1 | contig 25041 bp, 25 predicted proteins | sample KBSS33metaG_FD_64659 | JGI IMG/M metagenome (GOLD analysis project Ga0070667, IMG submission 64659) | Switchgrass rhizosphere microbial communities from Kellogg Biological Station, Michigan, USA - KBS S3-3 metaG | ecosystem: Host-associated > Plants > Roots > Rhizosphere > Soil ... | reverse complement strand
CGTATGTGCGAGGAATTTTCGCGAGTCTGGCAGCATGTCCGGCTGGACGATGAGGTGCGCGCGGTCGTGGTGCGAGCTGCCGGTGACCGCGCTTTCTGCACGGGCGTGGACACGAACGACACGCTGGAGATGGTGTCGCGGCGCAATTTGTGGAGCCGCGAGGACCCCAGTGGTTATCTGTCCCCTAAGGCGAACCAGGTGTGGAAGCCGGTCATCTGTGCAGTGCACGGGATGGCCGCGGGCGGCGCCTTCTACCTGCTCAATGAGGCGGACATCATCATCAGCTCTGAGGATGCGATGTTCTTCGATCCACATGTGAATTACGGGCTCGCCGCAGTGCTGGAGCCTGTAGGCCTCGCCGCCCGGATGCCGTTGGGTGAAGTGCTGCGAATCGCGCTCATGGGTCTCAACGAACGCATGTCGGCCGGCCGCGCCCTGCAAGTGGGCTTGGTATCGGAAGTCACCGAACGTGAGGAGCTTTGGCCACGTGCCGACGAAATCGCTCACCAAATCGCGGCCAACGAGCCGCTCGCGGTGCAGGGAACGGTAAAGGCAATCTGGGATTCACTCGACGTCGGGCGCACCGACGCTATCCGCAATGGCGTGCACTACACACAGTTGGCCAACGGGGTGGACACCGTGAAGGTGACTCGCGGCGGAGCCGCCAAACCGCAGTGGAGGTTGCGGTAGTCCTTGCGGCTCAGCGAAAATCCGAGCCGCCGTCCACGTTGAGATCTGCGCCTGTGGTGAACGAGTTGAGGCGCGAGCCCAGCAGCGCGATCATCGGCGCGATCTCCTCGGGGTGGCCGGCGCGGCCGAGGTAGCCGAGCGCGTCGCCGAAGATCTGCTCCAGGGTGGCGCCGACTTCCTCGGCGGTGCGCGGCGCCGCGGACTGGTGGGGCAGTGCGTCGATGAATCTGCTGACCTGCTCGGTCATGAATGTTCCCGGCGAGACGGTGTTGACCAGGATGCCCTCCGGGGCGAGTGTCTGCGACAGGTTCTTGGTCATACTGGTCAACGCGGCCTTGGCCGCGGTGTAGGCGATCAGCGTTGGTGATTGCCGTTGCACAGAGTGGGCGGAGATGTTGACGATCCGCGCCCAGCTGGCAGCTCGCAGCAGCGGAAGGGCGGCGCGGCAGGTCCGCACGGTGCTGAGCAGAATAAGGTCCAGCGCCTTCGTCCAATCATCATCGGAAAGTTCATCGAACCCGGCCAACAGTTCGAGGCCGGGGCCTACGGTGTTGATCAGGACATTTGCGGTGTCCCAACGGGATTCGATCTGCTCGAAGGCTGCGCGCACACTATGCCCCTCGGCAAGGTCGGTGGGCACCGCAAGCACCTCGGGACTGCCCGCGTCGCGGAGTTCGCCCGCCACCTGATCGAGGCGTGTGCGACTGCGCGCCAGAAGGGCCAGGCGTGCCCCCTCTCGGGCGTAGACGTTCGCGGTTGCCAGTCCCATGCCTGCGGTCGCACCGGTAATGATTACGCGCGCGTCGTCTACGCCCAGTTCCAATTGAACTCTCTCCTCGAGTTGGCGACGAGATGCCGCACGGGGATGTGATTGATGCGCCCCGGAAAGGGTGCGCAGCCCTCTCTGTAGACCGTTAGTTATATAGTTTACTCATTTATCGAACGCATCGGCAACGGCGGTCCCAACGTCGAAACGACGGGGATGGACGAAGGCGCTAGGCGCCGGCCTGCATCTGGACGGAGTGGTCCCCGGTAGCGATTCCGTCGAACAGTGCTGCGATGAGAATGTTGGCGACCTTTTCCGGCGAGCGCTTTGCGCGGTCCGGCCATTCGACGGTCCAGTTCAGCGATCCAAGGATGAGGAGCCTCAGGGTCTGTAGATCGAGGTCCTCTCGAATTTCGCCTGCGTCGCGCGCGTCGGCGAGCAGTCCGTCCCAGAGTTGGCCGTAGGGCCGCTGGTCGACGCGGATGTGCCGCTTGCGGAGTTCGTCGGGAAGTTGGCCGACGATGCGTGCGTTGGCTGCCGTGTAGTCGACGGCCTCGATCACGGCCTCGGCGTGAGCGTGAATCGCCGCGGCAAGGCGCGCAGTCGCAGTAGCCTCGTCGCCGAGTGCGTCGACGGCCGCAACGACGTGCTCGTGGGTCTTTTGCAGTCCCACGCGCAACATCTCGGCGACAAGCGTGTCCTTGGAGTCGAAGTAGTAATACAGGCTGCCTTGTTTGACATCGGCCGCCTCCGCGATGTCAGTGAGCCGGGTTCCGGCGTAACCGGTCTCGCTGAACACCCGTGCGGCGGAATCGAGTATTCGCGCACGCGTCCGTGCGGACTTTGCAAATGGCGCCCGGGTCCGCTTCTTGATCGTCACCGCCCGAGTATACGAGAAACGGTAAATTTATAAGGGCACCGTTGACGCGGGTGGGTGGATCGAGCCTATGTCTGTGCCGTTGGGCGTCGGCCCCTCGTGCATTTTTCCGCGGCTATCGCGATAGGCCTGTATTCTACTCATCAGTTGAAAATAGTTGCTGATAGAGAAGGGGCGCCCCGTGCGGGTGGATGGTTCGGTAGCGCTGGTCACGGGAGGCGCTTCCGGTCTGGGGCTTGCCGCTGTTGCGGCGTTGCGGGACAGTGGCGCCACGGTCGTTATCGCCGACCTACCGGCGTCTGCCGGTCAGGCGGTGGCGGCTGACCTCGGCAATGACGTTCTGTTCGCGCCCACGGACGTGTGTGACGAAGCCGCTGTCGAAGCGGCACTGGACCTGGCTCAGTCGGCCGGCGACTTGCGGATAGTGGTGAATTGCGCAGGCATCGGTATCTCTCGTCGTTTGCTTGGTCGGCAGGGCGCACATCCGACTGCGGATTTCGCCAAGGTAATCGGCGTCAACCTGATCGGTACGTTCAATATCGTGCGTTCGGCCGTCGCCCGCATGACGACCACCGCCCTCGATGGCGATGAGCGGGGTGTGATCGTGAATACCGCGTCGATCGCGGCCTATGACGGCCAGATTGGCCAGGTCGCTTATTCCGCTTCGAAGGGGGGCGTCGCTGCGATGACGCTGCCGTTGGCTCGCGATCTGGCGAGTCACGCCATTCGCGTGATGGCCATCGCGCCGGGACTCTTCGAGACGCCATTACTCGCTGTCTTGCCCGATGAGGCGCTCCGCGCGATGACGAGCGTCATTCCGCATCCCCACCGGTTGGGACGGCCAAGCGAATTCGGCCAGCTCGTCGTGCACATCGCGCAGAACCCGATGCTCAACGGTGAAGTCGTCCGGCTGGACGCGGGCCTGCGAATGCCCGCCCGCTAGGGTGAAGCGAATCCTTATTCGCGCGTTCGATTTTCGCTCGGGCGGGCTGGCAGTTTGACCTAGCCGTGGTTCGCTGACGCGCCCGGACGGACCTGATCTCGGTTTCCGCGTCGATCACCTCGACTTCAACCCCAAAACGAGGAACGTCGCAAAACGCACTCGAGTCAAACGGATTTCGGCAGTCCAAGATGACGTTCCGCCACGATGTTGCGGTTGATCTCGGTAGTGCCGCCGCGGATCGTGCACAGCGGTGCGTGACGTCCCTCGTACTCGATCCAACCTTCGGCGGCTGCGCCGTCTTCGCCGAACCGTAGCAAACCCGCCGCTCCGGCCCGCTGTTGGAACCAGTGGGCAGATTTTTGGTAGGCCGCCGTAGCGAACAACTTGCTCATCGCGCCCTCGACCAGGGGCAATTGGCCGCTGGCCGCCATCCACGCCGAGCGCTGCGTCAGCAGCTTGGCGACTTCATTGTCAATAGCTGTCTGGGCCATCTGTCGTCGGATGGCCGGGGCGTCCGCGGCACCGGTTTCTTCGGCCCATTGCCGAAAGTGCCGCAACAGCGCAACACCGCTGTTCGTCTCTCCGACGACGCCACGCTCGAACGTCAATCCGACGCCCATCGCTGCCCAACCCTTGTTGACGCCTCCCAGTACCCATTCATCGCCCACGCGGACATCGTCGAAGAACGTCGCGTTGGTGCGCTCGGATCCGATCGTCCACACCGGTTCCACCGAGATGCCGGGCGTGTCCATGGGAAGCACGAACATCGTGAGACCGCGGTGCTTGGGAAGCGTCGGGTCCGTGCGTGTCAGAAGCAGGATCCAATCCGCTTCGTGGGCCATCGTCGTCCACATCTTGGATCCGTTGATCACCCATTGGTCGCCATCGCGAACTGCGCGCGTCGAAACGGACGCTACGTCACTTCCGCTCCCTGGCTCGCTGTAGCCAAGGCAGGCATAGGATTTCGTGGAAATCAACGACGGAAGGATGCGTTCTCGTTGGAACTCGGACCCTAGCCGGGTGACCATCGCGGAAACGATCAGAATCACAGAAAGTGCGTCGTACGGAACCGACGCCTTCTCGAGCTCGTTGAAGAGGATCCAGAGTTCGATCGGATCGCCCTTGCCAAGGCCCGGGATAATTCGTTCAAGCAAGCCTCGCCGTGCGAGTTCCTGGTACAGGGCCGGGCACGCGAATGTGCCGGTCTGATGGTGTTCACTGCGGCGATCTGGCGTGTAAGTGAGGTCGATGACCTCTTTGATTTCTTGACGGAATGCCGTCGCCTCAGTAGAGAGATTGAAATCCATTGCGGCTACCGCTTTCTCGACGCGTCATCGGTTGGCACTGCCCCGAACAGTCGGTCTGCCAAGCGCTGGTATTGGGCATCGGGGTCGCCGAGGACCAGCGGCCAGCCGCGCGCCCTGCGGTAGTACAAACCGATGTCGTACTCCTCGGCAAACCCATACCCGCCGTGGTAATGCAGCACACGGTCGGTGACCTGGGCTGCAACCTCGGTCGCGAACAAGTAGGCCATCAGAGCAAGCGATATCGGATCGTTGACGTCGTTGTCGTCGACAGCCGTGCTCGTCGGCGCAATCGGATCTGACGTATCTGACGTATCCAAGGCCCACGCCGCTTTGAAGGTGAGCAGCCGGGCGCCATCGATGAGTGCCGGCAGTTCGGCCAATCCATGTTGTACCGCTTGGAACGTGCCGATCGGCCGGCCGAATTGCTCGCGCGACTTGACGTACTCGACTCCGATGTCAAGGCTCTTTGCGGCGATGCCGACCAGCGATGCGGCGGTGAGGATTTGCCATTCCGACAGCGCACGCGACCATGCCGACTCATCGCCGAGGATCGTGGCGGCATCGGGCTCGAAGGTCCGAAATGCCATGGGCATGCATGCGTGGTTGGCAGGCGCCACTCCGGGAGGATCGGCAGACGCGGCTACCGTGGCCCCGTCGCACAGGCCGACGACGGTGCGGGCGACCGCTCCGGCGGGAATGAGGCCCCAGTCGAGTTCGCCGGTTGCCGGCTGCAGCGCGATCGTCGCAATCTCGTCTCCGGCAAGTAGTTGAGCGGACGGCGCGGGTAGGGCGCGCACCGCTACGGTGTGTTCGATGATGGGAACAGGTGCTACGGCTCGACCTACGCATTCACCCAAGACCACGAGGTCGGCCAGGGTGGCTCCGCCGCCTCCTTTCTCCACTGCGACCCCCATCGCCGGCGCTTCCAGGGCACACAGTTTCGACCATAGTTCGGAGTCGAAGCCGAGCGGCTCCGCTCGTCGGACGACCAGCGGTTCCGAGGTTTTCGCGAAGAACTCGGAGAACAGTTCTTCGACTGCTCGCTGATCCTCGCTCAGGCTGACCTTCAACGCGCCGACCCGCTCGTGGCGACGGCGGTGGTCTCGGTCTTCAGAGAGTGCGCGCGGGGTAGCGCGGTGATTGTCGAACGGTCGAAGGAGGAGGATCCTTCGATGACCATGGCCCGACGGAGCTGGAGTATCGGGAGGGAAGCCAAGGTTGACATTGCGCGGGCCCCGTTCGGGGCATCCTTCCAAGAGGGCGAGAACAATTCGAATTCGGCCTCACCCACCTGCACGGACGTGATTTGCGAGCGCATCTCGCAACGAGTCAGCTCATCGATACCGCGACTGTTGACCACAGGTGGAATGTAGCGAGAACAAAACGCGTACCCGACGCCGCCCGACTGCGCGATCTTGTCCAACGCCGCGGCATCGACTGGCTTCGCGTTGCGCACCGTGCCACGCGCCAACAACGTTCCGTACTCCGACATTTCCCACGATAGGTCGCCGGACTCCTCGCGAATCGGGCTGAAGTCTGCGCCCAGTTTGGCGAAGCCCGAGAACTCGCGGCCCACTGTGATCGGCCGGACCTGGTCGACCCACATCACGGGCCAGAAGTTGCCTCTGGTCGTCCCACTCTCGCCGTTGTGGATCACGCTGATACCGACACACAGCTCTTCGTAGCCATGGCCGGCGAGGTAGTCGACCTGGTCGAATGAGCGCCTGCTGATGATGACCGTCGGCTGCTCCGGAAGGTCGAGCTCTGCCGGTACCAGCGGACGCACCGCATCCGGGTCGGTGACGAAGGTGATATCGAGGGCGCGGACAAATCCCCACTTCGACACCTGTGGAAGCTCCGTGGGGCCGAAGACGATCGGCATTTCATAACGCTCGTCCGGGTGGCACGCGAATCCCTGATCGGCTGACGGCATCTCGGGCATTCCTTTCCTATGTTGCTCAAAATCTACCGAAAATTCGATAATGCGACAAGGGGCGCCGATGGTTCGGTTCACCGTAGAATCTGTTTACGGTTAGAATCTGATCGTCGGCTGCGATGGATGCATCCGCCGGTATCTCTGTCCCTCGATCAAGGAGAGTCATGGACGTCGACCTGGTCGCGCCGAATAACGTCAATGCACTGAGTGTAGCGAACAACGCGGAAGCAGCCGGATATCGCGGTGTGTGGATGCCCGAGATGAAGCACGATCCGTTTCCGCTGCTGGCAATGTGCGTGCAGAACACGAGCACGGTTGACCTCGGCACCAATATCGCTGTCGCGTTTGCTCGCAACCCCATGACCACAGCAGTGCTTGCGAACGACTTGCAGCTCTACTCCCGAGGTCGTTTCATGCTGGGCCTGGGCTCTCAGGTCAAGGCGCACGTCAGCCGCCGGTTCTGCATGCCATGGTCAGCTCCAGCCGACCGGATGCGCGACTACGTAATGGCGATCCGGGCGATCTGGGAGAGCTGGCGGACCGGCGAACGACTTGATCATGGGGGAGAGTTCTACCAACACACGCTCATGACGTCGTTCTTCGATCCGGGGCCCAATCCATACGGCAATCCGCCGGTACTACTGGCAGGTGTCGGCCCAAAAATGACACGTGTTGCGGGGGAGGTCGCCGACGGTTTTCTCCTGCACAGCTTTACCACTTTGCAGTACCTCAACTCCGTGACGTTGCCTGCGCTTGTCGAGGGCCAGGCGGCCGCGGGTCGGGAGGATCTGGACGGTTTCCAAATCAGTGGAGCGGTCTTCGTGGTAACGGGTGAAACCGCGGCCGATCGGGCGGCCGCCGATGCGGCAGTGCGTAGCCGGGTTGCTTTCTACGCATCTACTCCCGCGTACCTTCCCGTCCTGCAGACCCACGGCTGGGAAGGGGTCGGTGATGAGCTGCGGACCATGATCAAGGCGGACCGCTGGAGCCAACTAGGCGAAGTGATCGATGATGAGATGCTCGACGCCTTCGCTATCGTCGCCGATCCGCCAGATGTGGCGCGCGCGTTGACTGACAGATTCGGTTCGGTGCTGAGCCGGGTTGCACTGGCTGCGCCGTACATCACCTCGGAAGGGTTCTGGCAGCCAATCGTCGAGGAGCTGCGCGACTGCCGCCCTTCCCGGCTGGGTGCCCCGTCGTCCTCTTAGCTCGGAATCTGCTTTCACAGCCCTTCAGCCATGGTCTCGCAACCGTTACCCGTGGCTTCGTCCTGGAAGTATGGGGAAACCGGTCGAACGGCGTTGCGCGACAAGTTTCTTCGCGAGAAAAGCTGCCCGGCCTCAAGCCGGGCAGCTCGCACCCGCCTCTCGGCAGGCAACGCCGATATACCGGTTGCCCTGTGCGTGTCAGCCCATCCGCGCGACGAGCCGGCCAGTGACTTTGCCGCGTCTGAGATCCTCGATCCCGGTCGGAATGTCGTCGAACGAAATCTCGGTGACATGCGGAGCCAGTTCACCGGTGGCCATGAGCTCGTAGAGGTCTTCGATGTCGGCTTTGGTCCCGCCGATGGAGCCCAGCAGATTGACCTGGTTGACAACAAGGTCGAGGGTGTCGATGCTCACCCCAGCCGTCACAGCCAGGCCCACCTGCACCACCGTGCCATTGAATTTGACCGACTTGAGCGCGCCCGCAGTCGTGGTGCCGAATCCGGCGTAATCAACGATGAGGTCGAAGCCAGCTCCCGCCCACTCGGATACGTCGGAGACGCACGAGGTGACTCCGAGCGACTTGGCCAGCGGCCAGGTGTCGGACTTCGGCTCGGCCACATGAACTTCGGCGCCTTTGAGAACGGCAATACGGGCAGCGATCTGGCCAAGTCCTCCGAGTCCGATCACGCCCACCTTCATGCCCGATTGGAGCCCGCCACGTACCACGATCGCGTGGTAGGCCGTCATGCCGGCATCGGTTGCCACGGCCCCGAGCGTGATGTCGACACCGTCCGGGATGCGGACCAGATCATGTGCCGGCCCAACGTACTTCTCGGCGAACCCGCCGTCGTACCCGATACCCGGCGACACCTCGGCAGCGCCGGGTCCGTCCGTGCCCGGAGGGGCGGCGCTGGCCGTCGGACATACGCCCGCGCGATCACCGATCTGCCAGCCGGTCACCCCGTCGCCCACGGCGGCCACCACTCCGGCAATCTCGTGCCCCAGCGTAATCGGCGTCTTGCCCAGCGCGGCGCGCTGCATGGGGTCGGTCATGAGAGTGATGTCGGAGTGGCACAACCCCGCGGCGCGCACCTCAAGAAGGATCTCGCCCGGGCCGGGAACCGGCACCGGGACCTCGTTTAGCTCGAACGTTTCGCCAGTGCCGGGGTACTGCCAAGCCTTCATCGAAGTGCCCTCCTCGTGGTCGGTCATGCCCCGCGCGGAAAAACGGGGAGCATTTTCCGTTTTGATCTTGCCACCGTATCAGAGGTCGTCGTCGGTCAACGGTTCCCCTGCCAGACGGTGGGCGTAGGCGGTTTCAACTGCAGTAACTGTTTGCGGCACGTCGTCGTCTCGCGGCGGCCTCGTCGAGAAGGCGCTCAGGGTCAACTCCAGCCACCGCGCCGAGGCTACGGCGGCTGCCGCGTGATGTGGGCGCACCAACAAATCGTGGCTGTGAAGGTGCAACACGACGTCCGCAAGCCAGCGATCACGCCGAAAGGTGCCCTCCTGCTTGGCACCAACGATGAGTGAGTCGATACCGCTGAGTGTCTGGTGGCGGAGCTGGTCGACTTCTTCGTCGGCTCCCGGACCCACGACCAGAAGACGCTGGGACAGTCCGGTATCAGTCAGCTGATCTTCGAAGCAGAAGGTTATCCACCGTTCGAACCCCGCCCAGGGCGAGGCGTCCGAGCGTGCTGTCGCGATCACCTTCAAATGTCTGTGCAGGTCGACTCGGAGGGTCTCCAGAATGAGCGCTTCCCGAGTCGCGAAGTGTCGGTAGAGCGTTGCGCTCCCGAGGCCCGCGCGTTTGGCAATCACGTCCAAGGGTGCACCGACACCGTGTTCGGCGAAGACGGCACGGGCCGCATCAACGAGCTGTTGCCTGTTGCGCAGCGTGTCGCTTCTCGGTGCGCGTTCATTGTTCGGCATGCGATCACGGTAACGAGCAGCAGGCCCTGCCGATGATGCGGGAACGTCTGTTGACGACGGTCGAAATCGAGGCGATGAGCGACGATGAAACACAGTAGGCCGCGCGTGTGCCCCGGATTCATCGCGCGGCGTCCACACTCGACGGTTGGTCGTCAGCTCGCGGTGTCGAGCAGCTTGAGCCTCGAGCGCACCCGGCGCTCGAGGAAGTCGTCGAGCACACTCTCGAAGACCGCGTTGTCGTCACCGGCCACCATGTGGTGTGCACCGGCAACCGAGGCGAACTCGGCGTGCGGCACCAACTCCAGGAAGCGCACCGCGTCGCCAACGCTCAGTACATCGGACTCGCCGCCGCGCACCAACAGCGTCGGCAGCCGCAGGTCCCGTGCGGCGGCACCCAGCCGGGCGGGGTCGATGAGCTGATTGCGCTGCACGGCTTGATCGGTCGGCGACGCCATGAACGCAGGGTCCCAATGCCAGTACCACCGGCCGTCCCGAAAGCGCAGGTTCTTTTTCAGGCCGTCGAGGTTGCGCGGCCGCGGCCGGTGCGGAACATAGGCCGCGACGGCATCTGCGGCCTCCTCCAGCGTGCCGAACCCGACTTCCGCGTGCGACACCATGAAGTCGCGAATCCGGCTCGTCCCCGCGGGTTGCAGGAAAGGCGACACGTCCACTAGAACCAGGCCGAGCGCGAGATCAGGCCGGACCCCGATCGCCGCTAACGAGGAGTTGCCGCCTAGCGAGGCACCGACGTAGACCGGTGGGCGGCCAAGGAAGTCGGCCACCCCGGCCACATCGTTGGCGAACCGGTCCAGTCCGTAATAGCGGTCCTGGGACCAGCTGCTGTCGCCGTGCCCACGCAAGTCGACCGTGACGGCATACCAGTTCTTGGCGCCCAGATCGGCAGCGGTCGAACCCCAGGAATGCCTGGTTTGGCCACCACCGTGCAGCAACACCACCGGCGGGTCCGAAGGATCACCGTATGCATCCGCGACCAAGGTGACGTCACCCGACGGAATCTTCAGCACTTCGTGTGGTGGCCGGGGGCCGCTGTTGCTCATGTTGTTCCTCAACTAGTCGCTGGGTGTGACGCAAGGTGAAAACCGCGGCAGGATCTCGCAATACGCCCACAAGGGTTCGGCTAGGTCGCGGATATATCGTGCCGCAACATCTTTCCCGGTCCCGTTGGCCGACGAGCTCGACACGACCCGAGCCCGGTGACTCGGCCTGAAATGACCGTCTCCAGCAGCGGCGTAGTGTTGAACTCCTAGCCTTTCCGCTAACCCGACATATAGTTATATCCTTATCGACAGCCGAAAGTCCACCTCGGCTGGAACGGCCGATTGTCGAATGCAGGCTGGGGTCGAACGACGTCCATCCGGGCTGGCGTGTCTTTCCGGCTGGGCGGGGACTGTCCGTTTGCAGTCCGGCCGCCAAGGCGTATTCGACAGTGCGGCAGCATGCTGCCAATATGATGGAAAAATGACCGAAATATGCTGGGAATTAAGCTATTTCCGGTGCATACGTATGTCATCGCATGGCTGCTAATGTGGCAGTCATATGCCATTGTGGGCGCAGAAAGGGATCCATGACGAAGAAAGACAGTGCCAGTGAGCCTCGACCGCCGGACGGCGACTGGCTGGGCACACCGTACCTGCGATTCGAGCGCGCCGGTGCTTTGGCGATCGTCACTTTGGATCGTCCGCACGCCCGCAACGCCATGACGGCAGCGATGTATTTCGGTATTCGCTATGCAGTCTCGCGAGTGGCTGCAGACGACGACTTGGCCGGTCTGCTGATTACGGGGACCGGCGACGTGTTCGCCCCCGGCGGCGATCTCGGGCACGGCGCCGAGGACAACTGGATGGATTTGACTTCCGCCCTGGGACTGGACGTCACGCCCTTCGAGACCTTGCGTCAGTCGCCCAAGCCGGTGGTGGCCGCGGTCAACGGCCTGGCGCAGGGCGGTGGCTTGCAGATTGCCATGTGCAGTGACATGGCGGTGGTGAGCGAGCGGGCGACTTTTCGGGTACCGGAGTTGTACCGTGGCATTGCCGACACTTACTACAGTCAGATGCTTGCACGCATCATCGGACCGGTTCGCACGCGAGACCTGATGTTCACAGGTCGGGTGCTGTCAGCCGAGGAGGCGCTCGAATGGGGCATGGTTTCCCGCGTCGTTCCGCACGACGACTTGTTGACCACCGCGCGCGAGGTACTCGCGCAATGCTGCCGCACCGCACCGCACGCGCGTGCAGTGGTCAAGGCCAATCTCGACAATTACATGGGGCTGTACGACCGGATCAACATGTACCAAAGCGTCATGGGGCCGGAAGCGCTGGAAGGCTTCACGGCTTTCAAGGAGAAGCGGTCGCCGGAATGGGTCCACCCCGCACTGCGCGTCGAAGGGCGGCTGTGACCGCGATGGCGGAGGCGTATCGTCCGCCGAGTGACTCCGTCGCGGGCGTGTAACGACTTACTTCACCAACGCTGGCAGGGCTGCGAACTCCTGCAGAATCAGATCGTCGAGACTGCGGGGACTTCCGGCGAGCCACTGGCTCATAGCGGTTTCCAGGAGGATCATCCCCACCGTGGCGAGCATCGCGCACTCAGCGTCAGGGGCCGAGAGGCCGCGCCGTGTTGCGATCACGTCGGCGATCGTGGCGGCATTGGCTCGAGAAATCCTGCGCTCACGGCCAAGAAGCACCAATGACGACTCGACGGCTTCGTAGTATTGCGCGATCCTCTTGCGGATGCGCTTGAGTGATGGTGCCAGGATCGCGAAGGATTCGGCCATCGCTTCGTAATCCGAGAGCACGTCGTCTCGGCCTAGATACACCGCCTCGAAGGACCTTATGAAGTCTTGTCCGCCGAAGAACAGCACGGACTCCTTCGTCGGGAAATAACGGAAGAATGTTCTGGGTGATACTCCTGCGGCGGCCGCGATCTCTTCGGTCGTGGTCTCGTCGTATCCCTTGTCGCTGAAGAGGTTTAGCGCAGCATCAATGAGCGCAGCCTTGGTTTGGGCGGCATGGTCGGACCGCGGTGAACGATCACCTCTCGGCATGCCGCGTCCTCCTTAACGTTTATCGAGCCGTGCTGAGGCTACAACGTCGGTTCCGTCGGCGCCCAGCAGTGTGGTCATTGCGATGTGGCCGGGTTTGCCCGTCTTGCCGAACTTGCTTTCGGCATCACTTCGTCGGCCACCCAGTGCAGGCGGCTCGACGAAGGACGGCGTCGGCGTCGCTGCCCAACCAGATCGGGGGGTGGGGCTTGTGAATCAGCTTGGGGCCGAACGCCATGTCGCGGAATCTGACGAATTCTCCGTCGTCGGTGGGCGCGTCGCTGTGCCACATTTCGAACATCGCCGCGAGGTATTCGTCGGTGAGTTGACCGCGTCTGCGGAATGAGACGCGTGCCGCCGCTCGAAATCGCGCGGCGCACTCGATGGGCCTCAGTATGGCGGGTCGCTGTCACCAGTCAATACGCGGCGGGTGCGGGCAGTGGGATAGGTTGGCGGTAACCGCGACAGTCTGCGCGTACTTCCTAAGGCCCGAAATACCCTCTGGGCTAGCCCGGCGACTCCTGCCCAGCGGAATCCCCGTCGAGCGGTCTGACTAAACAGTTGGATGAGTATTGACACTATGGCAGCGGATTGCCATAGTGCGTCAGTGTCCACCTCCGAATTGCCAAGGGGGTCGTGCTTGTGGTCAAGAATCTTTTTCTCGTGATGACAAATCCCGTTGAAGGTCAGGATGACGCCTTCAACGAGTGGTACGACACCCAGCATGTGCGCGAGGTGCTCGCGCTGCCCGGAGTGGTAGCTGCACAGCGTTACGAGCTCTCGGAGGTGACGGTGCCCGAGGAAGACATGCCGGCTCCTATGCTGGCGCCTGCGCACCGATACCTCGTGATATATGAACTCGATCGTGAACCCGACCAAGTCATGGCCGAGTGGCTCAAGGGCCTCGCGGCCGGAACGCTGACGGTGAGTGAAACCCTGGACCTCAATACCGTCTCGGTGGCGGGCTGGACACCGCGCGGTGCGCGAACGGAAGCTGACAGCTGACGCGGATCCGGCAACCGCGGACGTGCGGTCCACGGACACTCGGCGGGACGTATGCCATCCGGGTCTCGTTCCCGGAGAGCCCGTTGCGGTGCTCGTGAAACCCTCTGTGGACCGTTGTCGAGGCGCAGCACCTTCGGTGGGCTGTCGTGGTCGGCGAACGCCTTCTTCAACTCCTCGACGAGCGCTTACTCCAACCCGGCCTCGGCCGACGACTTCTCCAAACGAGTGCTCTGCCCGCGCAACCCGCAAAATTCCTAGGCGGCGTCGGTGTCCATCCCGTCGTACGCGTCGCCAGTCGTAAACCAAAAACTGGTTGGTCTCATTCATCGGCAACGCGCCACCTCCACGCCCACTTGTACGGAGGCGCCGGGGGCCTGTGCGCTGTCCGCATTTTCGACCGAAAGTTAGATTTCTCTTCCCATCGGGTGAATCTCGTTATACATTTCACAAATAGAGTTTCTTGTTCGATACATCACAGGGAGGGCGCCGCAATGGCGACATTGGAAAGGGAGCAGCCGACGGGTGCTGGCTCCAGCAAGCTGCAGAAGACACCCCGCGTGCGTACCACGCCACCGATCGTGGCGTGGGCTACCGTCGGTGCGGCGTTTATCGCCCTGGCAATCTACGTCGCGTCGAGCTGGATCCTCGGTGGTCGTGCAACGCCGACGCCCATCGGTGCCAACAACCCGACCCTGGGCAGGGATCTGGCTTGGAACATCGGCGCCCAGGTTTTCACGATCATCGCCGTCATCGGAACACTGATCTACGTCGGCAGGCGGTGCATACGGGAGCGGCGGGTCACCTTCGACGCCATCCTTGTCGTCGCCTATCTGCTGCTGATCCAGTGGGATCCGATTCTGAACTACGTCACACCGCAGTTCTCGTACTCGTCGCTGATGATGAACTTCGGGTCGTGGACGACCGACATGCCCGGCTGGGTGTCACCGCATGGCAACCTCATGCCTGAACCGACGATCCTGATCGGCATCGGGTTCATCTGGAGCGCGTCGCTCTGCATCATCGGCTGCAGTTTCCTGCGCAAGGTGGTCATGAGGCGCTGGCCGCAGACCGGCAAGCTGGGCATCATTCTCTGGTCTCTCGGTTTTATGATCTTCTCGGACTTCGTCATCGAGACCGTGCTGTGCTACGGGCACATCATCTCGTATCCGAACACCGTCAGCTGGCTGACGCTCTTCAAAGGCACGTCGGACCAATTCCCCCTCTACGAAGCGCTGGTGTGGGGCGGACTTGGCTGGGCGCCGCTGATGGTGCTTCGCTTCTATCTCGACGACCGTGGCAATTCCGTCGTCGAGCGCGGAGTCGACCGCCTCAATGTGTCCAACAAGGCGAAGGTCGGTCTGCAGATTCTTGCGGTCGCCGCCGTCACGAACATCTGCTACCTGAGCTACAACATCGTCATGCTCCTGATCGGCCTGCAGATCGACAACGACAGCCACGCGGTCTATCCGTCGCATCTGATCAATGGGATCTGCGGGCATGAGACACCGTATCCGTGCCCGGATCCCGCTCACGGACGCCCCATTCCGACTGGCGGTCAACCCGGCTCGGCTAGTGACATCCCCGGCGACGGGCGCACGTGGGTGGACCTGTACTTCGGGTGATGACGAAGCGGCCGACCGATAATTCCATCGAATTGAGCAAGGACTTATGACGATTCACTCTGGCCACCGCAGTCCGGAGATCAACAATCACAAACCTCCACTCGGTGTGATCGACGACTACCATCCCGTCGCCGATGAGCTGGACATCCTGCTGGGAGCGTGGCGGGCGCGTCTGCCAGTGTTGCTGAAAGGGCCCACTGGCTGCGGCAAGACCAAGTTGGTGGAAAGTGCGGCACGTCGACTCGGGTTGGATCTCGTCACGGTGTCGTGCCATGAGGACATGCTCGCCGCAGATCTGGTCGGGCGATATCTTCTCGAGGGCGCGGACACCGTGTGGCAGGACGGACCGCTGACCACCGCGGTTCGTGGCGGTGCCATCTGTTATCTCGACGAGATCGTCGAAGCCCGGGTCGACGCAACTGTGGTGATTCATTCCCTTGCCGACCATCGGCGCCAGCTGTTCATCGATCGACTCAATGAAACATTGGACGCTCCAGAGTCATTCATGCTGATCGTGTCGTACAACCCTGGTTATCAGACGTTGCTCAAGGATCTTAAGCCCTCCACGCGTCAACGCTTTGTGGCCGTCGAACTCGACTTCGCACCACCGGAGCTCGAACGCCAGATAGTGAAGGAGCAGTCGGGTGCCTCGGACGAGGCTGTCGCTGCGCTGGTGCGACTCGGACAAGCAGTGCGACATCTGAACGAGCCGAGCATGTCCGAAATGGTGTCCACTCGGGCCTTGATCGCGGCGGCGCGGCTGCACGCCAACGGACTTGCACTCAATCGCGCGGCGAAGAGCGCGATCGCGGCCATGCTGACCGACGACGCGACGGTCACGAGGTCGATCGCCGAATTGACCGATGCCTACATCGATTAATCAACCGACGGTCGCCGGCCTGCAGATGCTGGCTCGTGCGGTGTCGGGAGACCTGCTGTGCGTCAAGGCCACGAGCGAGCAAGATCAAGACGTCTATATGGCGGGGAATACCATCGCCATCGACGGTGGACGACTCAATGCAGTCACCCGGGCTCAAGTAGTCGTCCAGGCCGCGATGTACCACGCCGGATCATTTGATCCGCGGGTGGTGCGTCACCTCGTCGGGCGGTCCGGGGCAACCGCGCGGTATTGCGCCATGGAAGGTCTGCGCGCGCTGGCGCTGGCCTCGGATCGCCTGCCGCCGTCCGTAGCAGCGTTAGCGGCTGGACTGACGGACATTCCCAGGACCGGCTCAGCCGAAGAGTCGATGCGAATAGCATTGGCGCGACCCCAAATTCCTTCTGCGCCTGAATTCTTCGGTCGGATCAAACCGGGGCGTGCCATTCTGGCGGCTTCGGCGCGCACGGGCCGGGAGCACGACGGCGACGTCAAGATACGCAACGACTCAAACGCCGACGAGGCCGAAGATCCCGACACCGACAGCGACGAGGCCAAGTCGCTCGACGTCATGAGTAATCCACTCACGGCGAACCACCCCATGGGCAGACTGATCCAGAGTCTGTTCAAGCACTCTGGTGGCAAATCGGCGGACGCGACATCCCAAGCCGGCGGTGGAAAGCCGGTGGCGAAACCGAGCAAGCGGCCCAACGGAGGACGGCGACTTGACATCGGACGCCGCATCGCCACGGCCGCTCACGATCTCATCTCCGGTAACTACGTCGGTGACGCGCGGTATCCAGAATGGGATGAGAGCGCGAAGCGGTATCGTAAACACTGGGTTACCGTGCACGAACTTGAGCCATGGAATCCGGATGCCTTCCGTGACCACGCTGCACTCGCTCGCATCGACCTAAAAGGAGCACCGACGGCGCTTACCCGTAGCCTTGCTCGTAACGTGCTGGAGATTGCGCCATATGGTCGCAGCGAATTCGGTGAACAACTGCACACCGACGGCGTCGTCGACCTGGCGTATTGGCGCCGAAGCGGATCCGGCTCTCCGCCGTTACCCTTCATCGGGAAGAAGCGGCAGCGGCCGGCCGTCGCGGCAATGGTGCTTTTGGACGTCAGCAATTCCACGCTGGACACCACGGCGGGCGTGGATGGGGACACCGGATCGGTATTCGACCAGCACCTTAAACTGTCCTATCGCATCACCACCGCGCTCGATGCGCTCGGAGTGCCCGTCGGTTTATACGCGTTCCGTAGTTGGGGCCGCGACATGGTCCACGTGATGCCGATCAAGGGCCTACGGGAAAGTCCGTCGGCGTTGACCATCGAGCGAATCGGACATCTGAGTCCGGCGGGCTTCACACGCATCGGCGGCGCCGTTCGCCATTGCACTGCCATCTTGGAGCGTCAAGCCGAGGGAATGAAGCGGGTGGTCATACTCGTCTCGGATGGTCACCCCTACGACGACGGCTACGAGGGCGCTCAAGCGTCGGGCGACACCCGCCACGCGATGAGCGAAGCGCGCTTGCGGGGCGTCGGTTTCGTATGTGTCGGGGTTACCGCCCCGAACAGCAATGAGTCTCACGATCCCCGCGCCGCGCTTGACTCGGCCTCGGCACTGCACGTCGCGAACATCAGCGGTATCGAGCACCAACTCGGAAAGCTCATACGCCAAGCGTTGGCTGATACGCGCCGCCGGGGTGACCACACCTCGTCCGCCATGCCTGCATGACGTATCTTCGGCCGAACCGGCAGCGGTCGCGCATGGCGCCGTCTGGAAGCCGGCACTCTCAGACTTTCCGCGTCCCGACGTTCTGCTCGAAGATGTAGATTCTGCCGGCCTAGTGACATCGTGGTGACGGAAAGACGTGGATTGACGTCTAGCTCCATCACTGATCAGTATCCGTCAGACGACGGAGCGATTCAGCCGCGTCGAATTTCTTTGTCGTGCACGAACGAAGGAGGACGTAGTGGGTCGACTGGACGGCCCCAAGAAGTTTGGGCGCATCATCAACATCTCATCGATCGAGGGCAAGCAAGCCAACAGGCCTGCCCTCAGTCACTATTTCGTAGGCAGGCACTCGCTGAACGTGCTGACGAAGGCGACGGCCAGAGCGTATGCGTTACAGGGGATTACGTGCGATGCAATTTTGCCGGGACCGGTAATTACCGAGGCGATGTAACACAGGGTGCCGAATTGGCTTCTCGGATGGGCATGCCGCACGAGCAGTTCGTCGGAGCCTTCGTCGCCGACACGCCGACGAAGCAGCTCAACACCGTCGAGCAGACCCTCGTCGCTCAACGCACCTTCTCGAAGAAGGCGTTCACGTCTTCAACGAAGAGCTCTGGTTGTTCGAACGCGGCGAAGTGACCGCCTCGTGGCATGGTGGTCCAGTGAGTGATGTTGTATCCGGCCTCACACCACCCGCGCGGCGTCAGCATGATCTCCTTTGGAGAGCACGCAACGCCGGTGGGCAGCTCGACTCGGCCGGCTGCGCCGAAGTGGCCCAAACTCTCCCAGTACAGTCGGGCGGAAGACGCGCCAGTTCCGGTCAGCCAGTAGAGCATGACGTTGTCGAGCATCTCATCGCGGCTCAACGCGTTCTCGGGGTGACCCTCACAGTCGGTCCATGACCAGAATTTCTCGACTATCCACGCCAACTGGCCAGCGGGGGAATCGACCAACGCATAGCCCAATGTTTGCGGCCGCGTGGACTGTTGCTTGGCGTAGCCGGAATCCCACTGGTCGTAATACGCGAGTCGATCGAGAGCCAGCGTCTCTTCCTCGGTGGGCTTGCCAATGTCGTTGGGCGGAAAGCCAACTGGCATGTTCAGGTGGATACCTACGCAACGGCCGCCATTGCGCCCGATCTGTGTCGTGACTGCTGCACCCCAGTCACCGCCTTGAGCACCGTAGCGCTGGTAACCGAGGCGGTTGACGAGGGCTTCCCAGGCTGTCGCGATCCGCTCGATGCCCCACCCCGTCGAGGTCGGCTTGGCCGAGAACCCGTAGCCGGGCAGCGACGGGCAGATGACGTCGTAACCGAGCTCATTCAACGGCTCGATCACCTTCTGGAATTCCACGATCGATCCCGGCCAGCCGTGCGTGATTACGATGGGGAAGGCGTCATCACGGCCGCACCGCTGGTGAATGAAGTGAACGTTTAGCCCGTCGATATCAGTCGTGTAGTGATCGAATCTGTTCAGCGCCGTCTCACGGGCGCGCCAGTCATAATCGTTTGCCCAGTAGGCGGCAAGTTGCCTCACGTAGCTCAGCGGTACACCTTGGCTCCAGTCATCAACGCATTCGGACTCGGGCCACCGCGTACGCGCAAGGCGTTCTTTCAGGTCGACGAGGTCAGTATCGGGGATCTGGATACGGAAGGGGGCAATCGAGGTCATGCCGCCGATCCTCGCACACGGCCCGCGCGAATTGGACAGTTCACTGTCGTATCAGCCCTTCCTGTGGACTATGCGGGCGCAAGCTCAACAATGAGCGATTGCGCCCGGATATCGCTCAGGCTCAGTGGAATCATCCGAGCCAACGACTACGGGTTCACTTCGGGTTTAAGGCAAACGGTCGTCTGGGTTATGGGTCTAGATCGGCATACCCTTTGCGGCAAGCCACTTCTACTGCGACGATGTGCGGGGCTACTGCCTTCTGATGTGACAGTTATATGTCATTCATCGCAGTAGTTGATTCATGACAACGCCATGGCAGCGGCGACGTGTTTCGCGATTCGCTACAAGGTGTCTCTAGTGGTTGCAGACGGCAGCTTGGCAGGTCAGCTGATCTCGGCGCCGGGCGACGTGATCGCCCACGGTGGCGACTTCGGGCACCGCGCCCGCGATCGGATGGATGCTCACGTCCGAGCTTCCTTGCCAATACTTTCGACTGTGAGTTAGATTCTAGGGGATTCCCAACGTGACGCAAGGCACACCAGAATGGCGATGAGGGACGATGACGACCGCTGACGCAATTCCGCAGATCGATACTGACGCTCTTCCCATGGGAGATTCACGCGACCAGGCGTGGCGGGCGACCCAAGTGGCGCCGCTGATCGCCATTGCCGACGGATATGCGGTGACCACCCGCCGCGGCGCTGAAGCGGTGCTGAAACACCCCGACCCGTTCTCGTCGGCGAAGGCGTTCGACATGCTGCAGAGCCCGGTGCCGCTGGTGCCGATCGCCTATGACCCGCCGACGCAGACGCGCTACCGTCATATCCTGCAGCCGTTTTTCAGTCCACGCGTCATCAAACCGATGGAAGCCGAACTGCGACGTCAGGTAAGCGCACTCATCGATCCCATCGCGCGGCGAGGCCACTGCGATTTCGTCGGCGAGGTCGCCCAGATCTTCCCAATTCAGGCATTCCTCACGTTCTTTGGATTGCCGCTCGAGATGCGCGATCAGTTTTGGGGATGGAAGAACGCAGTAATAGGCCTCACGGGGGCCGGTTTCGCCGCCGAGAGCGATGCCGCTCAAGAGGGCATCAAGAAGGCGCTCGAGATGTACACCTACTTCACTGAACTGATTCCCCAGCGCCGCGGTGCGGGCGGTGATGACGTCTTGAGCCAGATATTGGCCAAACAACCACCTGACGACCTCACCGACCCCGAAGCCGTCGGCCTCTGCTTCTTGTTCGTGCTTGCCGGGTTGGACACCGTGACAGACACCCTAGGTTGCGGGATGCAGCGGCTCGCGGAGTGTCCAGACAAGCGGCAGGAGATCATCGACGACCCCGCTTTGATTCCGGCTGCGGTGGAAGAGCTGGTTCGGCTGGACCCCCCGGCGCCATTCATCCCCCGGGTTACCTCCGCCGACGCTGAGATCGAGTCGGTCCGGCTCCCTCCCGAAACACGCGTCTCGACCTATCTCGGTGCCGCTAACCGGGATCCAGCCGTGTTCGAAAACCCGCACGATATCGATTTTCACCGGCCGGAAAATCCCCACATCAGCTTCGGGATGGGACCGCACCGCTGTCTGGGTTCCCATCTCGCCAGACTTGAATTGGGCATTCTGTATGAGGAGTGGCACAAGCGGATTCCGCATTACCGGATCAAGCCCGGCACCACTCCCAAGGTGCACTGGCCCCGTGGCACTGTCGGGCTCGAATCGCTCCACCTGGAGTTCGACAAGGCAGAGGAATGAAGCTCAGAATCGACGGTGCCACCTGCACCGGCCACGGACTCTGCTACTCGGTGGCTCCGCATCTCATCGAGGATGATGAGCAAGGCTACGGACATGTCTTCGGCGACGGTGTGATCCCTGACAACCAGCTCGCTGAGGCACGGGCGGCGGTAGCCAACTGTCCGGAAAAGGCCATCAGCTTCATCGACGATTGAACAGGGATTGAGTCCCCAGTGGCACCTGGGGATTCGATTACTGCCCGCGTCGCCCTAGCGACCGATATTGCTGTGTTGCGCCTGGGCGACCGTCCCGATGAAAGGTGATGATCACGATGGCGTCCGCTGCCGATGCTGCGAAGTCTGCGCCCAACCGCCGTGCCGGTGCCAGCCTTTTCCGGCTCGGCCTGCAGATCCCCAACTTCTCCTACGGCGTGCCGATTTCCGCACTCTATCCAGCGGTCGTAGCCCAGGCGCAAGAGGCCGAAACCGCCGGATTCGATGCGGTGCTGCTCATGGATCACTTCTACCAGCTTCCGCATCTAGGCGCGCTCGAGGACCCGATGCTGGAGGCATACACCGCACTCGGGGGGCTGGCCACGACGACACGGCGTGTGCGGTTGGGCACCCTCGTCACCGGGAACACCTACCGGAATCCGGCGCTGCTCGCCAAGTCGGTGAGCACCCTCGACGTGATGAGTGCCGGCCGCGGATTCTTGGGCATTGGCGCAGGCTGGTTCGAACTCGAGCACAGGCAACTCGGTTTCGAATTCGGTACCTTCGCCGACCGATTCGAACGCCTTGAGGAAGCGTTACAGATCATCACACCGATGCTCCGGGGGGAGCGGCCCACATTCGAAGGCCGTTGGTATCGCGCAGAGTCCGTGTTGAACAACCCGCGCATTCGCGACGACATGCCTATTCTGATCGGCGGCAGCGGGGAGCGGAAGACATTCGCGTTAGCCGCCCGCTACGCCGACCACCTCAATATCATTGCCCCGTTCAACCGGCTGCCGGGCAAGATGGAAGCTCTCATGCGGCGGTGTCATGAGCACGATCGCGATCCGGTCACCCTTGAGACAAGCGCTCTGATAACAGTTGTCGTTACTGACGCCGTCGGCGCTTCGCACGCCTTTGCGCCGAATTCTCGCGTGGCCGTCGGGAATCTCAAAGACATCGCTGAACAGATCAAGCGATACGTGATCGACGTCGGAATCTCCGGGGTGGTCATTAACCTTCCGTCACACGGTTACACCCCAGGGCTGATCAGAAGAGTCGCGGAGGAACTTGGCCGCGTGGTCGGAATGTGAATGGCGAAATCTCTGCGCTCCCCTGACCCATCGGTGAGCGCATATCAAGCGCGAAGATTTTCGCTGCCGGCTGTGCGTCGCAGAGGGTGGAAATTATCAAGTTTCTACCATACAGTCGAATTTAAATACTACGCTTGCGCTCAACGAGGAGACGGCCTCATGACCAAGAACGAATCCCAACTCACCCGACTCTGTGCGTGGACGGTAGCGGTGTACTTCGTTCTGTTCGGTATCGGTTGGGGTGTGCTGGGCCGGATGATCCCTCCATATCCGGCCAGCATGCCTGCTGCCGATCTCGCACAGATCTTCCGAGATAACGCATCGACACTGCGGATTGGGTTCGCCGTCGCGGCATTCTCAACCACGTTCTTCTACCTATGGTCCGTCGGGCTGTTTCGCGTCATGGTTCGAACCGAGCGCGGCGGAAAGATTCTCTCCTACACCGTGCTCATTGGCGGAGTGCTTACCGGCAACGATCTCATGTTCTCGTGCTTCATCTGGCTCACCGCGGCTTTTCGGCCAGAGCAGGATCCCGCACTCATCCAGTTGCTATACGACCTTGGATGGCTGATGTTGGACCTCGCATTCGGGGTCGCAATGCTCTACATGATCGCTTTTGGAGTAATTGTGTTGAGGGACGCCAGGGAAAAGCCGCTGTTCCCAAAGTGGCTTGCCTGGATTGGGATATGGGCTGCCATGGAGTTCTTGGCCGAGTTGATCATGCCCTTCTTCCGTTCGGGACCTTTCTCCTGGAGTGGTTTGTTCAATTATTGGGTCCCGTTCTTCGTGCCCGCCACCTGGATGGTGATTGTGTCGGTGTACATGCACAAGGCCGCGACGCGTTTGAACGAAGAGTACGAGTCGGGGCTGCCACAGCACGTTGAACACACGACCATCGGCTGAGATGGGCAAGGTAACTCAGCTGGCCAATACGGAGACGTCGGCCAATCATCGAGATCCACAAGATATGTCGCTGCCGGGCGACGTCGGATTCTGGACGTTCATCACCGCCGACGCTTCGCTCTTCGCGCTGCTCTTCTTCCAATTCTCGCACGACCGATCCTCACAACCGGCAGTCTTCGATGAGGGTCAACGTGACCTGATTGTGTTGCTTGGCACGGTGAATACCCTTGTTTTGGTTACAAGTTCATGGTTGATGGCGTCCGCGGTCCGTAACATGTACAGACATTCGGTGCGCATGGGGCTGCGACTGATAGCGGGCACCGCGGCATTGGGTGTCGTCTTTGCGGCACTGAAGATCAGCGAGTACGTGTTAACGCTCCGGTCCGGGCACACTGTGTCGACCAGTCCCTTCTTCATGTACTACTTTGTGATCACGGGCATCCATCTGGCCCATCTCATTCTCGGCGTGGTTGTCCTGATCATCGTGGGATGGCGGTTACGCGCCGGCATTCGCGGGCCGCTGGATCGCACCTTTCTCGAGTGTGGTGCCGCCTACTGGCACCTCGTGGACCTGCTGTGGATGTTCATCTTCCCGATGTTGTACTTGGCCCGGTGAAGTAATGCTGCAGACCCCACAAGCGTTGCGGAGGGCATGGATTGGCCTGGTGGCCATCACCGTCCTATCGCTCGTCGTAGCCGAATTCTCAGCAATCTCAGCCGGTGTCGAGACCGCTGTCGTCATCGCGGCGGCGGCGATAAAGGGCCGCATCATTCTCGTGCGGTACATGGGTGAACGTTCATTCCCGACGTGGTTGCGCCTGTACTTCGGCGGATGGCTGGTGGTATGCGCCACCGTGATAATCGGATTTCACTTCAGCTGATCGGTGGTGTCCGGACTTGGGTCGACGTCCACCTGTATCGCTAACTGTACGACAGTCGGTGTCAAAGCAAGACTGCTGAGGCGAAATCACCTGAGGCGGCGGTCGTTGATCGCGACGGCACATTTCACGACATATCGTGACAGTAAACTGTCATAATGAAACACCGATCGTTCGAAGTACCTTGGCTACAAAGTTGGACCATTGTGTTGTTGCCCGGCTATGCATATTGACTATGACAGTTGGCTGCCATAAGGTTACGGGCTACGGATGCATGTACACGCCCTGTGCCCGGGGTGTTGTGCATATAGCTCAGGAGAGCCCTATGAGATTCGCTGTGAACTTGCCCAACTGCATGCGCATAGCCGCAATCACTCAGCCCTGGGAGCAGGAACTTTCCGGACGAGGCATCGCCGAGGTGGCGCAGAGCGCTGAGCGTCTTGGGTACTCGATGGTGTTTCTACCCGAACACATCGTTACGCCGAGGTCACATTTGGAGCTGTCGGGTAATCATTACTTTGACGCCACCACCGCCCAGGCGTTCATCGCCGGGGCGACGTCGACGATCACCGTAGGCTCGGTATTGA
>Ga0070667_100001071_pt1 | contig 25045 bp, 19 predicted proteins | sample KBSS33metaG_FD_64659 | JGI IMG/M metagenome (GOLD analysis project Ga0070667, IMG submission 64659) | Switchgrass rhizosphere microbial communities from Kellogg Biological Station, Michigan, USA - KBS S3-3 metaG | ecosystem: Host-associated > Plants > Roots > Rhizosphere > Soil ... | reverse complement strand
GGCAGCTGGATCGACGAGCAGGCGCTGGCCGCCGAGTACGGCATCAGCCGCACGCCGCTGCGCGAGGCGCTGAAGGTGCTCGCCGCCGAGGGCCTGGTGACGATGAAGCTGCGCCGCGGCGCCTACGTCACCGAGGTGTCGGAGCGCGACCTCGCCGAGGTCTATCACCTGCTGGCGCTGCTCGAGAGCGACGCCGCGCGCGTCGTCGCCGAACGCGCCAGCCCGGCGCAGATCGCCGAGTTGCTGGCGCTGCACCAGCAACTCGAGGCCGAGGTCGGCGATCGCGACCGCTTCTTCGCGGCGAACGAGCGCTTCCACATGACGCTGCTGGCGATCGCCGACAACCGCTGGCGCAACCAGTTGGTCGCCGACCTGCGCAAGGTGATGAAGCTGAACCGCCACCACTCGCTGTTCAAGCAGGGTCGGCTCGAAGCCTCGCTGAAGGAGCACCGCCAGATCATGGCGGCGCTGAAGGCGCGCAACGGCGAGCGTGCGCAGTTGCTGATGCAGCAGCACTTCGCGAACGGCAAGGAAGCGGCGTCGCTGAGCTGAACCGCCAGCGGCCGTTGCTCAGGAATCGGCGCTGACCACCCAGAGTTCGTTCATGCGCAGCGTGAACGACGGCAGCAGCGCGGCGTTGCCGAAGCCGCTCAGGTGGTTGCCGTCGAAGTAGAGCGGCTTGCCGTCGCGCCAGCTGTCGCAGGTGCTGTCGGGGCACAGCACCGGCAGCGGGTCCCAGATGCCCGCGCCCGGGAGCCGCGAGGCGAGTTCGGTCATCGCCTCGAGCGTGCCGCGGCGCAGCTTTTCCTCGTCGCTGCGCGGCATCGTCGGTCCGGCCGCGCAGATCGGATTGGCCCGGTTGAACCAGTCGGAGCACCGGAACGGCGGCGCCAGAAACACCGGCTTCGGCGCCTCGAACAGGATCGTCACGCGCCGCTGCGCAAGGGGCGCCAGCAACCGCAGCCCCTCGGCGATCGCGCGGCCCCGCGACGCCGGGTTGTCGACATCGCGGACGTCCTCGAAGGCTCCCCACTGGTTCTTCAGTCGATTGATGCGCAGCGAAGGTAGGAACAGCACGTCACCGGGTTGCGCGTCCCGCAACAGGATCTGCAGCACCGCTTTCGAAAACGCCCTGCACTCGCGCAGGCCCTCGCCGTCCGGGCGACGCAGTCCGACGAACGGGCAACCACCCAATGTCATCAAACGGGTCTCGTGGCCGGTTCTCGCGGCATAGCCGAGCAGCATGCCCGAATACGCCCCGGCGTGCGAATCGCCTACAACGAACAGGCGCCCCGCGGCCTGCAGCGCGCAGTCCTTCGGCCGGTAGGTGGTGACGCCGCCCGCGGCGAGGGGAGTCCACACGACCTGGAGCGCGCAGCGCTCCGGCTCATCGAAGCGGATGCGGCCGTCGGGGCGCCAAATCGACGCGTCGCGCGTGACGCTCAGCGACAGCGAATCGGCCGACTTGAAGACCGCCCACGACGCGGTGCACGCGAACGCCAGCGACGCCACGCCGGCGAGCGCCATGCGACCGGTCGGCAACAGTCGCGTCCATGACAGAGTGCGCACCGGCGCCTCGACGAAACGGTACGAGAGTGCTGCGAGCGACACCGCCAACGCCGCTGCGCAAAAGCGATAGACCGGCTGCTCCAGGTCCACCGTCCAGCGAAACAGAACGAAGACCGGCCAGTGCCACAGGTACAGCGAGTACGAGATCCGCCCGACATAGCGCATCACCGGCAGCGACAACACGCGCCCGACCAACGTGCCTTCGCGGGCGACCAGCCACGCGATCAGGCCGGTCGTCGCGAATGCCGGGAGCAGCACGCCGGGAAACGGGAAGGAGGTGCTGCGCGTGATCCACAGGCTCAGCCCGACACCGCCCGCGAATGCCAGCGCCCCCGCCTCGGCCACCCAGGCCGGCAGGGCCCGCAGCCGCTCCTTCCACACGTCGAGCGTGAAAAACAGGCCCACGCCGCAGGCCAATTCCCAGAAGCGCGAAGGCAGGCCGTAGAACGCCTGCGTCGGCGCCCGCGACGACGACCAGGTGCACCAGGCCAGCGAGGCCAGACCCAGGATCGCCAAGGCGGCGCCGGCGCGCCGGCGCACCGCCGTTCCCGGCGCGGCCCGGACCCAGAAGTACAGCAGCAGCGGCGCGACCAGGTAGAACTGTTCTTCGACACCGAGCGACCACGTGTGCGTAAAGGGGTTGAAGTCGACGCGCGCCGAGAAGTAGTCGCCGTCGATTCGGGCCAGCACGACATTGCTCAGGCCGAAGAATGCCGCCAGCCCGGTCTTCGCATTCGAATCGCTGAGCACCGCGCGTGGAATGAACAGCACCGACAGCAGCGCCACCGCCGCCAGACACACGAGCAGCGCCGGCGCGATGCGCTTCAGCCGCCGGTCGTAGAAGCGGGCGATGAAGCCGGCCAGGCAGGTGGTCTCGAAATGCGCCACCGACAGGCTCACCACGAAGCCCGAGATCACGAAGAAGATGTCGACACCGATGAAGCCGGCCGGCACCCAGGGCGCATGCAAGTGGTACAGCAGCACGGACAGGACCGCGACCGCGCGAAGGCCTTCGATGCCTGGGTAATAGCTCGACGGCGTGCGGCGGCGGGCCGGTTCGGACGACATGGACGTGAACGCCAGTTGATTCTGTCGACGGCGTGTTGGGATGCTGGGTGGCGTTGCGATGATGCCGAAGCTTTCGCGCCGCTTGGCGGCGAAATCGAAACCATCGGAACGCGGTTCGGCGGAGCATCACCGGGGATGCAGCAGTCGCCGACCGCCGAACCGTAGCCGGTCGTGCGAGGCTGCGACAATCGCGCCCCATGAGCCGCCCTGCCCTCAGCCTGATCGCCGCCGTCGCGCGCAACGGCGCGATCGGCCGCGACAACGCGCTGCTGTGGCGCGAGGCCGAAGACATGAAGCACTTCCGGCGTGTCACGCTGGGCTGCCCGGTGATCATGGGCCGCAAGACCTGGGACTCGCTGCCGCCGCGCTTTCGGCCCCTGCCGGGCCGGCGCAACTTGGTGATCACCCGCGATGCGTCCTGGCGCACCGAGGGCGCCGAGGCGGTCGACTCGCTCGAGCGCGCGCTGGCGCTGCTCGACGGCAGCGCGAAGGCGTTCGTGATCGGCGGAGCCGAGATCTACGCGCTGGCACTGCCGCACGCCGATGAACTGGTGCTGACCGAGATCGACGCCGAACTGCCCGGCAACAAGTTCTTCCCGGCCTGGGATCGTGCCCGGTTCCGCGCCGTCGCGCGCGAGTCGCACGTCGACGCGAACGGCATCGGCTACAGCTTCGTCACCTACAAGAACTCTGCAGGAGATTGACATGTCAGAAGGCGGATTCCACGCGCACGGCCCGCACGATCACGAGCTCGAGCATGCGGCGCAGCACGATCCAAAGGGGCTGGCGGGCCAGCTCGCGGTGGCCACCGCGATCATCGCGACGGTCGGCGCGATGTTCTCGTACATGGCCGGCGCGACCCAGTCCGAGGCCGGCCTGTTCAAGAACAACGCCGCCATCAAGAAGACCGAGGCCGCGAATCAGTGGGCCTACTACCAGGCCAAGAGCGGCAAGCAGAACCTGGCCGAGCTCGCGCTCGACCTCGCGCCGCCCGAGCGCCGGCCCGCGTATGCCGAGCAGGTCAAGCGCTACCAGGGCGAGAAGGTCACGATCCAGAACGACGCCAAGAAGCTCGAGGACGAGTCGAAAGACTGGGACCAGCGCAGCGACGAGCAGATGCACCAGCACCACCGCTGGGCGCAGGCGACGACCGCGCTGCAGATCGCGATCGCGATGGCCGCGATCGCGCTGCTGACGCGCCGCAGGTGGCTCGAGTACGGCGTGTTCGCGCTCAGCGGGCTGGGCGTCGTGCTGGGTGTTCTGGCCTGGCAACACATCTGAACTGGACGAGCAGTCGGGTCGACGACAAGGAGCGCGGCGGCATGCGACCCACCATCGTGTTCAAGGGCGAGGTGATCGGCCCGGACGAGTTCGAGCGCTGCGTGCTGCGTTCGGCCGCCGCGCTGCGCCGGGCCGGCGTGGGCGACGGCGATGTCGTCGCGCTGCTGATGCACAACAGCCCGCGGGCCATCGAGCTGATGGTCGCCGCACGCCACCTCGGCGCCCAATGGTGCCCGGTGAACTGGCACTTCAAGACCGACGAGGTGCGCTTCATCCTCGCGGACTCCGGCGCCAAGGTGTTCATCGCCGATGCCGCCTTGCTGGCCGGCCTCGAGGCGCTGGACGCGGGCAACACGGCGGTCTGGACGACCCGCGGCAGCGTGCCCGGCGTTGCGGCCTGGGAGGCGCTTCGCGATAGCACGCCGCCGATCGACACGCCGCCGGCGGCCCCGCGCGGCGCGATGTTCTACACCTCGGGCACCACCGGCCGGCCCAAGGGCATCGTGCGCCAGCCGATGACCCCGGCGCAGGCGCTGGCGGCCGCCGCGATGCGGCACGCGGCCTACGGCGTCGAGCCGCGGATGCGCGCGCTGCTGAATGCGCCGTGGTACCACAGCGCACCGAACGGCTACGCGCTCGGCATCGCCCAGGAGAACGGCACGCTCTACATCGAGGAGCGCTTCGACGCCGAGCGCACGCTGAAGCTGATCGACGCGCACCGTCTCACGCACGCGTATCTGGTGCCGACGATGTACGTGCGCATGCTGGCGCTGCCGCCCGAGGTGCGCGCAAGGTACGACCTCGGCTCGATGCGCTTCGTATCCTCCACCGGCAGCCCGTGCGCGCCCGACGTGAAGCGCGCGATGATCGAATGGTGGGGCCCGGTGATCAACGAGTGCTACGGCGCCAGCGAACTCGGCTACATGACGCTGCTCGGCAGCGAGCAGGCGCTGCGCAAGCCCGGCTCGGCGGGCCCGCCGATGCCCGGCGTGGTGCTGAAGATTCTCGATGACGAGGGTCGCGAACTGCCAGCGGGCACGCCCGGCCTGGTCTACATCCATCAGCCGGCCACGCCCGATTTCAGCTACGTCGGCAACGCGCAGGCGCGCGCCCGGATGGAGGTCGACGGCCTGAAGACCATGGGCGACATCGGCTACCTCGACGACGACGGTTTCCTGTACATCGTCGACCGCCAGGCCGACATGGTGATCAGCGGCGGCGTCAACATCTACCCGGTCGAGATCGAGATCGCGCTGCAGGGAATGCCCGGCGTTGCGGACTGCGCGGTGTTCGGCATTCCGGACGACGAGTTCGGCGAAGCCCTGGCCGCCGCGGTGCAACCGGCTCCCGGCGCCATGCTGACGGCCAACGCCGTGCGCAGCTGGCTGCACGGGCGCATCGCCGGCTACAAGGTTCCGAAGATCGTCACCCTGCACGCGCAGTTGCCGCGCGAGGACACCGGCAAGATCTTCAAGCGCAGGTTGCGCGAGCCCTACTGGGAAGGGCGGTCACGACGCGTGTGAGCTGGCGCCGATGTGTGCGACAGCGAACAGACGTCTCGATTCCGTTGCGCGCAGCATCGACGCGCGCGCTTCAACCCGTGCGACGAGACCGACGCGGTATTGACCTGCATCAATGGGCCTTGCGTCGGCTCGGCGCCTGATCGCGCTTATCGCCAAGGGAGTGACCGGATGGACAGCACGACCGATCCGCGCAGCGCCGAACTCAAGCCCATGTTGCCCGCCTTGCCCGCGCGGTGGCTGATGCTGCTTTTCTCCGTGCTGGTGTTCCTGCCAGACCTGGCGCAGGCGATTCCCGCCTTCAACCGGCAGACCGGCCAGAACTGCGTGGCATGCCATGCCGGTGGACAGTTCCCCGAGCTGACCCCTTACGGCAGGCTGTTCAAGCTGACCGGCTACACGATCGGCGAGCGCGCGGTGCCGATCTCGGCGATGGTGGTCGCCAGTCTGTCCAAGGTGGCGAACACGTCGAAGAGCGCTGATCCCTCGGCCGAGTTCCAGAAGGACGGCTCGGGCATTTTGGCCACCGCGAGCCTGCTGCTGGGCGGCAAGGTGACCGACAACATCGGCGCGTTCGCGCAAGTGACCTACGATCCCTACGCGACCCAGTCGCCCGACGGCCGGTTTCACGGGCACAGCAACGCCGACAACATCGACATCCGCTACGCGGATCGGTTCATCGGCGACAAGCACGATCTGATCTTCGGCGTGAGCGCGAACAACAACCCCTCGCTTTCCGACCCGTGGAACACGGCCGCAGCCTGGATGCAGTACGTGCCGGTGCCCAGCCCGACCAGCAGCCGCTTCATCGACGGCAACTCGCCCTACCCCGGCTACGGGGCCGGGGGCAACATCGCCGGCCTGAGCGCGTATGCGTTCTGGAACCAGTCGATCTATGCCGAGCTTGGAGCCTATGGAAGTTCGCGGGGCGTGTCGTCCTTCATGAGTGCGGGCATTCCCGCGGACGAGAAGACCCGGCTGAAGGGGCTCAATCCCTATTGGCGGCTCGCCTACAGTCATGACTGGGGCCCGCATAGCCTGATGGTCGGCACCTCCGGCATGGTCGCGCGCGTCTACGACGACCCGCTCGACACATCGGACCCGGCCAGCCTGCATCACTTCAGAGATCTGGCCGTGGATGCCCAGTACCAGTACCTGCTGGACCCGCATGCGGTGACGGCGCAACTCGTCTACACGAGAAACCGGCACCGCTATCCGGACGCAGAGGCGGGTCTGTCGGTCCCGTTCGTCGATGCTGCGGGGAACGCACTCGCCAGCACCAATGCGTCGGACACGAACCACCTGCTGCGGGCCAAGCTCAGCTACGTCTACCAGGCCAGGTACGGCGGCAGCGTCGCCATCTTCAACCTCACCGGCAGTACCAACACGGCGTCTCTCACGGCGGGCTTGGATCCGGGGACGCTCACCATCAATCCCGACCCCGCGGCGCAGGCGCCATCGAACCAGCAGGTGGACGGCAACCGCACCGGCAGCCCGGCCACGCGCGGCGCGACGCTCGAAGCCTTCTGGACACCAATCCAGTACTTGCGGGTGGGTGTGCAGTACACGGCGTACACCCGGTTCAACGGTGCGTCGAAGAACTACGACGGCTTCGGCCGCAATGCGAGCGACAACAACTCGTTGTTCCTCTACACCTGGCTCGCGTACTGACCGGCCTGACGATCGCCGACGATGATGCAGAGGGAGACCGGAATGAAATCACTGGGTCTGATGAGCGTGGTCGTCGCGGCGGCCATGACGACTGGCTGTGCGAACTCCGAGCGCTCGCGCGACATCGGCAACCCGAACATCTCCGGGACGACGCTCGCTCAGCAGGTCTGCTCGAACTGCCACGGCATGACGGGCACCTCGGTCTCACCCAATTTTCCGAACCTTGCGGGGCAGACGGAGCCCTATCTCATCGCCCAGCTGAGCAGCTTCAAGAGCCACGGTCGAAGCGATCCGGCGGGTTTCGAGTACATGTGGGGCCTGAGCCGCAGCCTGACCGACGATCAGATGAAGCAGCTGGCCGCGTACTACGCGCGGCAGACGCCAGGGGCGCTGCCGATCGAGGGCGATCGGGCCGGACTTGCCGCAGGCAAAGGCATCTTCGAAAGCGGCGTCCCGGAAAAGAGCATCCCTGCCTGTGCCAGTTGCCACGGCGCCGACGCCAAGGGGAACGCGACGTTCCCGCGCCTGGCCGGCCAGCATGTCGACTACATCGTCAAGCAGCTCCGGGTCTTCCAGCGCACCGACGAAAGACCCGAGGGCGCCGTCATGAAGGTCGTGGCACACGATCTGACGCCGCAGAACATCCGCGATGTCGCCAGCTTTCTGCAGGCCTTGCCGAGTCTCTAGCACCACCTCTGCGGACGCCCGCCGCACCCATGGCGGCCGGGACAACGCTTCAGTTCAGAACAGCGCCCGTTCGATCTCGGAAAAGCTGATGGCGATCGGCGTGACGTCGATCGGGCTGCCGAGTTGCCGCTCGATCTGCGTCCGGGAAATCACACCGCGCACGCGGCGCGGTGTCTGCTCCGTGGCGCTCTGAACGACCAGCAGGTGGTCCCTGCCGAAGCGCTTGAAGGTCGCGACCACATCACCGACGGTGGCGGTTCTCATGCGTTCGAAGTCGACGGCCTCCAGCAGCGCCAGCCCGGTCATCACGTCGGCGACGCACAGGTCGTCGTAGCGGACATGGCGCTCGTGCACCGCGCGCATCTGGGCCTCGCCCTTCAGATCGGTGGCGGTGACCAGCCCTTCGATGGACGGCATGTCCGTCACGACGAACAACATGCGCACGCCCTGATAGACCATCATCTGCTCGGCCTGCCGCAAGGTGATGGCGGGGTTGATGGTCGCGGCCTTGACCTGCGTCAGGTCCGTCATCACCTCGAGCGCGGGCGAGTCGAGCGTGACGGCTGAGGTGTTCTTCGGCTGGGCCTGAGCGATGGCCGTCCCCGATCCAAGGCGAAACGTCGGCAGCGCGGCAACGTGATCCATGCTTGGCCTCCAATATCACGACAGACCGTGGCGAGGTTATCCCGATGCAAATCGGCTGTCCAGACAGCTCTGGGGTACCGCGGCGGCCGCGACTGCACGTGACCCGGTCGACCCGATCACTCGCGCGCGCGGCCGACGCCCGGCTTCGGCCGCGGGCCGCCAGAGATCAGCATCGCCGCGGCCAACGAACTGGCCAGCGCCAGCGCCGCGCTGATTCCCATCACCCAGCGAAACCCCGAAATGAACGCCTCGCTCACTGCGCGATGCACCGCTGCCGCTGTCACGGTGTCAAGGCCAGCGGGCAATTCGACGGCGGCGAGTTTGCTGCGCTGCGAATGCACCAGCGCAGTCAGCCCGTCGGGCAGTTCGGCCAGCCGCATCGCGTCGTCCAGCCGGTGGTCGAATGCCCAGGCCATCACGCTGCCGAAGATCGCGATCGCCAGCAGCGCCGCCACCCGCGACACGGCGTTGTTGACGCCCGACGCGGTGCCTGCGGCCTCGGGTCCGACGGCGTTCATGACAGTCGTGGTGAGCGGCGCAACCGTGATCGTCATGCCGAAGCCGAGCACGACGATGGCCGGAAAGAAGCTGCTCCAGTAGGTGTCGCCGGTCGCGGGCAACGTGAACGCGGCGAATCCCGCGGCGGCGACGAGCGGCCCCGCCACCAACGGCGGCCGCGGACCCAGGCGGTCCACCAGCCGCCCGGCCCAGCGCGACAACACGAACATGATCAGGATGAACGGCAGCAACGCCGCGCCGGCGGCGGTCGCCGAGTAGCCCTGCACCTGGATCAGGTTCAGCGGCAGAAAGAACAGGCCTCCGCCGAGCGCGGCATACAGCCCCAGGGTCAGCAGATTGGCGCCGACAAAATTGCGATTGCGAAAGTGGCTCGGCGGCAGCATCGGCGCGGCGCTTCGCGCCTCGGCCACGACGAAGCCCGCCAGCGCCGCGATGCCCACCGACAGCGCCAGCAGCACCGCCGGCGCGCTCCAGTGCTGCGACGGTGCCTCGATGAAGGCATAGACCACGCCACCGAGGCCGAGCGTCGCCAGCACCGCGCCGCCAATGTCCAGCGCTGCCGGCGCGTGCGGATTGCGACTCTCGGGCACGCGGGCCCAGGCGACGATCAGCACCGCGATCGCGAACGGCAGGTTGATCAGGAATGCCCAGGGCCAGGAGAAGCGGTCGACCAGGTAGCCGCCAAGCACCGGCCCGAATGCCGCGGTGATGCCGCTGAAGCCCGACCAGGTGCCGATCGCACGACCGCGCTCTCCTTCGGGAAACGCCGCGCTGATCAGTGCCAGGCTGCCCGGCACCAACAGTGCAGCGCCCACGCCCTGCACTGCGCGGGCAGCGATCAACTGCTGCACGTCGCGCGCCGCGGCGCAACCGAGCGAGGCCAGGCCGAAGAGCGCGACGCCGAGCGTGAAGAGCAAGCGCCGTCCGAAGCGGTCCCCCAGCGATCCTCCCACCAGCAGCAGCGCGGCCAGGAACAGCGCGTACGCCTCGACGACCCATTGCGCTTCGAAGACGCTGGCGTGCAGATCGCGTTGTATCGCCGGCAACGCGACGTTGACGACGGTGCCGTCGATGAACGCCATGCTCGACCCCATCACCGCGGCGACGAGTACCCAGCGCTTCGCCGCCGCGCTGCAAGGGACGGCGGTCGTGCCATGCCGGATCGCCACCCGGTCACACGGCCCGCCAGGTGCACCGCTCAACATGGTCCGCACATCATGGCCGACCACGCGTCCCCCGCCGCGCCGCGTGGCTTGCTCACACGGTCCATCGGCGCTCCAGATCGTGCTTCGCGAACTGCTCGACCAGGAAGTCGACGAAGCAGCGCACCTTGGCCGGCAGGTGCCGCCGCGCCGGATAGGCGATGTTGATCGTCAATCGCTGCAACTCCCAATCTTCCAGCACACGGACCAGGCGGCCGGCGACCAGGTCGTCGTGAATGATGTAGGTGGGTTGCATCAGGATGCCCAGGTGGCGCTGCGCAGCGGCCCGCAGCACCTGGCCGTCGTTGGCTTCGAGGACGCCGCGCACGTGCACGGTCGAGACGAGGCTGCCACGGGTGAAGCGCCATTCGTGGGGGTGGTTGGCCAGCTTGTAGACCAGCAGTCGATGACGCGCCAGATCCTCGGGCGTGCCCGGGACGCTGAAGCGGCTGAGGTAATCGGGCGAGGCGGCAAGCACGCGCTGCGTCTGCGCCAGGCGTCGCACGGTGATGCCGGCCTCGCTTTCGAACTCGCGGTTGCGGATCGCGACATCGACGCCGCTTTCGAGCAGGTCGGCGTAGCGGTTCGAGGTCTCGATCTCGACGCGCAGGTCGGGGTAGCGATCGTTGAACTCGGCCAGCAGCGGCGCGATCACCATCATCGAGAACGACAGCGATGCCATCACGCGCAGCTGACCGGTGGGCTTCAGCGCGGCGGCGTTGACGGCGTTCTCGGCATCCTGCAGTTCCGTCAGCAGTGGCTTGCAGCGGCGGTAGAACGCGTCGCCCACATCGGTGAGGTGCAAATGCCGCGTGTTGCGCTGGACCAGCCGCGCTGCCAGGCGCGCCTCGAGCGCCGCCAGATGGCGGCTGACCGCGGCGTTGGACATCCCCGTCGCCACCGCGGCACGCGACAGGCTGCCGAGTTCGGCCACCTGCACGAAGAGTTCGATTTCGGTCCAGCGATCCAAGGGATTACCCACAGTTTTGCGAAACGCGGAACAGAGCCTTCCTGCCAGGCGCTTCCCGCGGCGCTCGCCGGAGTCTAGTGTCACGACCGTGATCAGACACGTCGTCATGTGGTCGGTGCGCGGCGAGGACGCCGCCACGCAGGCGCGCAACACCGCGCTCGTCAAGAGCGAGTTCGAGTCGTTGCGCGGGCAGGTGCCGGGGTTGCTCGCGCTGGACGTCGGGGTCGACGAGAGCCGCGTCGACTACGCGTGCGAGCTTGTGCTGATCGCCGATTTCGCGACGCGGCAGGCGTTGGCCGACTACGCGACGCACCCGGCCCATCTGCGGGTGCGCGGGCGCCTCGGCGAGCTGCGCAGTGCGCGCCATCAGGTCGACTACGAAACGGAGGACGCGGCACTGGCCCGCTAGTTCGTGCGCGAAGGCACGCCCGCGCCCGCCGGAGAGATTGCGGGTGACAACCAAAACTGGAGACAACGACATGTGCATTCTGTGTGATCGACGCCGCACGTCCGGGGCCTGGAACTCGCGGCGCGGCTTCCTGAAGGTCGCCGCCGCCGGCGCGGCGATGGCCGGCGGTGCATCGGCACTGTTCGGCCCCGGCATCGCATCGGCCAACGACGGGCGCGACGACAGCGACGGTCGCGGGCCGGAGTTCAGCGGCCAGCATGGGCGGCGCTACCTGATCCGCGGCGGCGCGGTGATGTCGATGGACCCGGCGGTCGGCGACTTCGTCTCGGCCGACGTGCTCGTCGAGGGCAAGAAGATCGTGGCCGTCGGGCGCGGCCTGGCGGCATCGGGCATTCCGGTGATCGATGCGCGCGGTCGCATCGTGATGCCCGGCTTCATCGACACCCACCACCACCAGTTCGAGACCGCGCTGCGCAGCTTCCTGGCCGACGGCCTGCTGATCAACGACGGCTCCAACACCCCCAGCGGCAACCTCACCTACTACGAGAACATCCTGCTGCGCCTGGCGCCGGTGTACCGGCCGCAGGACGTGTACATCAGCGAACTGTTCGGCGGCCTGAGCCAGCTCGACGACGGTGTCACGACGGTGCACGACATCTCGCAGATCCACCACTCGCCGCAGCACTCCGACGCGGCGATCCAGGCGCTGCTCGACACCGGTCGCCGCGCCGCGTTCGGCTACTTCGAAGGTGCCGGCCTGACCCACGGCGCCGGCTATGCGTACCCGCAGGATGCGCTGCGCATCAAGCAGAAGTGGTTCTCGTCGGACGACCAGCTCGTGCACATGATCATGGGTGGCGAGGTCTATCTCGGGGCCGAGACCTACTCGCAGGCCTGGACGATCGGGCGCCAGCTCGGGCTGCAGGTGGCGGCGCACATCCTGTCACCGTTCGGCATCCGGCCGATCCTGGACCAGTTGGCGCTCGGCAAGGGCGGCGTCAACGGCAACATCGGCATCGGGCCCGACAACCTGTTCGTCCACATGACCGGGATGTCGGACATGGCCTGGCAGCGGGTCCGGGACGCCGGGGCGCAGGTTTCGCTGGCGGTACCGATCGAGATGAACATGCGCCATGGCATGCCGCCGATCCTGAAGATGCAGAGCCTGGGCATGGAGCCGTCGCTGAGCGTGGACGTCGAGTGCACGCTGACCGCCGACTTCTTCACCCAGATGCGCTCGATGATGAACATGCAGCGCCTGATGGTGAATCAGATGACGCTGGACCCGGGGTTCGCCAGCGGCAACTGGTGGCCGGCACCGCCGGCCGGCGTCCCTGCGCCGCTGACGACGCGCGACGTGCTGCGCTACGCGACCGTCAACGGCGCGAAGCACCTGCGGCTGGACAAGAAGGTCGGCTCGCTGACGCCGGGCAAGGAAGCCGACATCATCATTCTCGATGCCCAGTCGCTCAACGTCGCGCCGCTGAACCACGTGCCGGGCGCGGTCGTCTCGCTGATGGACCGCACCAACGTCGAGACCGTGATCGTCGCCGGCAAGGTCCGCAAGTGGAAGGGCCGACTGCTCGATGTCGACCTCCGACGCCTGCGCCAGCAGCTCGAGGATTCACGCGACCACGTGCTCGCGGCGGCCGGCATCACGCAGGATCTCTTCAGCCCGAACTAGGCACGGCCGGCATCGCGATCGCGACTTGCGCGAGGGCGCAGGTGTCGGCCGCGCGGGCGATTTTCGGTCGCGCGTGTCCGGCTTGCCCGACGCAGCGTGTTCTTACCTCCAGAGGCCGCGCCTGTTGCCGGCTTCAGACCCTGGAGGATCCCCATGCCATCGACCTTTCGGCCGGGCGCGCACCGACGCGCCACTCTTCTTCTGTTCGCGTGCGTCGCCAGCGGGATGCTGCACGGCTGCTGGTGGGACGGCGGTTCGTCCGGCGACGTGGCCGCCGGGCCCGCGCCGACCCCGGCATCGTTCACCGTCGGTGGGGGCGTCACCGGCCTGAGCGTGGCAGGGCTGGTGCTGGCCAACGGGACGGACACCGTCGCGGTGGCTGCCAGCGCCACGAGCTTCACGCTGCCCGGCGCGGTCGCGCAGGGAGGAAGCTACGCCATCACGGTGCAGACGCAGCCGAACGGCGAGCAATGCAGCGTGAGCAACGCGACCGGCAGCATCAACAGCGCCAACGTGACCAACGTGGCGGTCGCGTGCGCTGCCGTCGCACATTCGCTGGGCGGCACGATCTCGGGCCTGCCTTCGAGCGGCCTGGTGCTGAGCAACGGCACCGACATCGCCAGCCCGACAGCCGGGGCGCTGTCATTCACGTTCGCCACGCCGATCGCCGAAGGCGGCGCGTACGCGGTCGCGGTCCAGACCCAGCCGAGCGGCGCCACCTGCAGCGTCGGCAGCGGCTCGGGCACGATGGGCACGGCGGACACCGCCTCGGTCCAGGTCACCTGCTCGGCCAATGCCTATCACCTGAGCGGAACGATTTCGGGGCTGACGGCGGCCGGCCTGATCCTGGCCAACGGCACCGACACCGTGAGCCCCGCGGCCAACGCCGGCTCCTTTGCATTCACCAACACGGTGGCGTTCGGCGGCACCTTCAGCGTGACGGTCCAGCAGCAACCGGCGGGACAGACCTGCTCGGTGGCGGGCGCATTCCCGGCCACGATGGGGCCGGGGGACGTGACGAGCCTGTCGGTCGATTGCACCGCGGTCACCGGCCTGTCGGTCGTCGTCGGCCAGACCAGTTGCCCGATTCCGAACCTGGTCGACGGCAACGGCACCAGTGCAAGCGTGCCGCAGGCCGAGGGCCTCGCGTTCGACCACAACGGCAATCTCTTCGTGATCGGAAACCAGTCGAAGACATTGCAGAAAATCACCCCCTTGGGCAACGTGACCACCCTGGCCGGCAACAGCAGCAACGGCGGCACGATCGACGGCACCGGCAGCAGCGCCTCGTTCAGCGATCCAGCGGGGATTGCGCTGGACAGCACCGGCAACCTCTACGTGACCGACGGGTACACGGTGCGCCGTGTCACGCAGGCCGGTGTCGTGACGACCCTGGCGGGCACCGCCCAGTCGCCGGGCCTGGTCGACGCGACAGGCGCGGCAGCACGCTTCAACCAGGTCCATGGGGTCGCGACCGACACGGCCGGCAATGCCTACATCGCCGACGAGAGCAACAACGTGATCCGCAAGCTGACGCCCGCGGGTGTGGTGACGACGTTCGCCGGAGGCGGCAGCGTTGGCGGAACCACCGCAGGCTTTGTCGACGGCACCGGCACTGCGGCGCTGTTCTCGGCACCGGTCGGCATTGCGGTCGACGCGTCAGGGAACGTGTATGTCGCCGACTACCTGAACTGGGCGATCCGCAAGATCACGCCGGCCGGTGTCGTGAGCACGCTCGCCGGCGGTGGCCCGACCCACCCGGGCCTGGCCGACGGCACCGGCAGCGCGGCACGCTTTGGCGGGACCACGAGCCTGGCGCTGGGGCCTGCGGGCAGCCTGTACGTGCTCGATCAGTCCTTCGCTGCGGTTCGCCTGGTCACCGCCGCCGGCGTGGTGACAACATTGGCGACGCAAGCCGGCCTGCAGACCGGGCCGATCTCGCCCACGGTGTTCACGATGCCGGCGGGCCAGACAGCGGGCATCGGCGCGGACGCCAATGGCAGCCTGTACCTGAGCGCTGGTTGCGCCATCCAGAAGTTCGGGCCGTGATCAAGAGCCCTCGCCTTGATCCGGAGCCGCAGCGCTGAGCTCGCGCAGCAGCCAGGCGCGCGCCTTGAGCCAGTCGCGGCGCACGGTGCGGTCGGTCAGGCCCAGCGCGGCCGCCGTTTCTTCGTCGCTGTAGCCGCCGAAGAAGCGGCACTCGACGACCTGCGCCAGCCGCGGGCTGAGCAGGTTCAGGCGCTGCAGCGCGTCACTCACCTCCAGCAGCGATTCGGCACTGGCGGCCGGCAGCTCGGGCGCGTCGTCCAGCGTCATCTGCGGGGCGCCGCCGCCGCGCTTGTCGGCGAGCGCGTCGCGCGCCAGGTTGACCAGGATCTGCCGCATCGCGATCGCGGCCGAGCGCATGAAGTGCTGGCGGTCGTTGAAGCCGGCACTGCGTCGCAGGCGCAGGTAGGCCTCGTGCACCAGCGCCGTGGTCTGAAGCGTCGAGCCGGCCGAAACCTTCCAGCGCGCGCTGCGCGCCAGCCGGCGCAGGTCGTCGTAGAGCATGGGGACGAGCAGTTCGGCGGTGGCCCGAAGGTCCGGTTCGATCGACATGCCTGGGCTTCGGTTCGGTGGTCGGGAACAGCGCCGCGGCGCGCGCAGGCCAGTATGCCCGAGGGCTGGCGCATCGAACTGCGATACTGAGGCCGAAGCGCGACATGACCACCGCCCCCACGCCCGAAGACAGAAACGCTGCCCGTTGGGCGCGCACGGAGGCCGCGCTCGACGAGCTGCTGTCGCTGCCGGAGACCGAGCGCGACGCGGCCGTGCTGCGCGTCGCCGCCGGTGACGCCGCGCTGGCCGCCGAGTTGCGCTCGCTGCTGGCCCGCGTGAGCACGCAGGACAGCCTGATCGACCACCCCGCGGCCGAGCTCCTCGTGAGTACCTCGCCAGCCCAGCCGGGCTTGGCGCCGGGCACGCGGCTGGGCCCCTGGGCCATCGTCGAGACGATCGGCCGCGGCGGCATGGGCCAGGTCTATCGTGGCCGTCGCGCCGACGGGCAGTTCGAGCAGGACGTGGCGATCAAGCTCGCACGCGCCGACTCGGCCACGGCCTGGCAGCGCTTCCCACTCGAACGCCAGATCGTGGCTCGGCTCGACCACCCCGGGATCGCGCGCCTGATCGACGGCGGCATCGCCGACAGCGGCCAGCCCTACATGGTGATGGAGCTCGTGACGGGGCAGCCGATCACGCGCTGGTGCGGCGACCATGCATCGGCCCTGGCGCAGCGCCTCGATCTGTTCGAGGCCGTCTGCGAGGCCGTGGCCTATGCCCACCGCCACCTCGTCATCCACCGCGACATCAAGCCGTCGAACGTGATGGTGACCGACGACGCACGCGTCAAGCTGCTGGACTTCGGCATCGCGCGGCTGCTCGACGCGGCGGGCGCCGCCAGCATCACCGGGCTGATGCTGACGCCGGCCTATTCGGCGCCCGAACAGCTCAGCGGCGAACCCCTCTCGACGGCCACCGACGTTTATGCGCTGGGCCTGCTGCTGCACGAATTGCTCACCGGCACCAGCGCGCAGAACGTGGAACATCTGCCGATGGCCGCGGCCATCCACGCGGTGCTGCACACCCAGCCCCGCTCGCCCAGCAGCACGGCGCGCGCGCAGGCGCAAGCGCCGGTCGCGGCCACGCAGCTGGAAGGCGACCTGGACGCCATCGTCGCGAAGGCGCTGCGCAAGGAACCCGAGCAGCGTTACCCCACCGTCGATGCACTGGCCGCCGACCTGGCGCGCTACCGCGCCCACCTGCCGGTGCAGGCGCGCCGGGGCAGCTGGACGTACACGGTCGGGCGCGCGCTGCGGCGGCATCGCGCTGCGGCGCTCGCCGGCGCCGTCGCGCTCGTCGCGCTCATCGGCGGCGGCGGTGCCGTGGCCTGGCAAGCGCGCGTGGCGCAGGCCGAGGCGGCGCGCGCCATGGCGGTCAAGAACTTCTTGCTGCAGGTCTTCAAGGCCAGCGACCCGCGCCTGCCTTCGGACACGCCGCGCGGCGCGATCACCGCACGCGCCTTGCTCGATTCGGGCGCCGCGCGGATCGACAGCGACTTCCGCGGCCGGCCAGAGCTGCAGATCGAGCTGCTCGGCGTGGTCAGCGGCCTGTACCGGGAGCTGGGTGAGGCGCAGCGCGCGCGCACGATCACGGCGCAGCGCCTCGCGCTGGCGCGCCAGCAGCCGGGGCACCACCCGCAGGTCGAGATCGACGCGCTGATGGATCAGGTCAACGACGACCTCGACGTGCCCGACCGCGACAAGGCGCAGGTCAAGCTGGCGCGGCAGGACACGCTGATCCACGGTGCCGAACTGGACGATGCTGTGCCGCGCGCGCTGTGGTGGACGCAAAAGGGGCGGGCAGAGCCGCCCACCGATGTCGATGCGCAGCAGGCCGACTACGACCGCGCACTGGCGCTGTACCAGCGCGTGGCGCCGCGCGACGCCGGCCGCGTGCGCGTGCTGGCGCAGCTCGGTGACCTCGCCTTCAACCGCGGCCAATACGACCTCGCGATCACGCGCTGGCGCACTGCGCTGGCGACCCTGCCCCAGGTGGACGAACGCATCGATGGCGAGATGCTGACCGTGTGGGGCAACATCGGCCTGGCCAACGTGGTGCTGGGTCGCTACGAAGAGGCCGGCACGGCCTATGAGCAGGCCATCGTGCTGACCGAGCGCACCTATGGCACGCAGCACCCCGAATACTGGCGGCTTGCGAGCGAGTACGCCAATTTGCTGCACCTAAACGGCCACCGCGACGAGGGAGTCCGGCGCTTCGAGGCGCTGCGCAAACTCATCCCCGACCCGCCCACGACCGGCGCGGCCTGGTCGGTGCTCGTCAACTTCGCCAGCCGGCTGGCCGCCCAGGGCGAGCCCGAGCGCGCCGTGGCCTGGATGGAAGCCCACGAACGGTTTCAGCTCGAGCACCAGGAGGCGGCCTACGCGCTGCGTCGCACCCGGCTGCTGTTGGGCAACATCTACTCGCTGCTCGGCCGCCGCGACGCGGCGCGGCGCATGCTCAAGACCTGCTACGACGACTATGCGGCGAGTGAAAAAGCAGACTCGCTGGCCCGCATGGGCGCCACCGAACGCTGGGCTCGCATTCTGCTGGAAGACGGCGAGGTCGAGCCTGCTCGCGCGCTGTTCCAGCAGGTGCTGGACGGCGACCACGACCGGCACCTGACGACGACGGCATTGGCGCAGGTGGGGCTGGCGCGCGTCGAGCTGGCGCTGCAGCACCCCGACGAAGCGCTGCAGCAGAGCACGGCCGCGGTCGAGCGCTGGCGCCAGGTGAAGGGCTACCGCGACGTGCGCGCGGGGCCGGTCATCCTGCGAGTCCACGCCCGCGCGCAATTGGCCCACGGCGACGCTGCCGCGGCCAAGCTGACCGCGGCAGCTGCCCTCGCCGAGAGTCTGCGCTACGACGCGCCGGCCGCGGGCTCCATCGCGGAGGCTCGCGAACTGCTGGTGAGCGCCGACGCGGCACTGCGCCGGCCCTAGGCTCGGTCGCGGCGGGCCGGCCTGACTGCCTCGACCCAGGCGACGGCGCAGTACGATGCGGCCTCCTTGACTCTCCCGGGAAGGAGCCATGAGGAACTTCCAAGCGCGGCGCCGCGGCCTGTTTCTGGCGTGCTTGCTGATCGCGACAGGCTGGGCCACGACCGGCTGCGTCTCGATGGACGCCCAGCAGCGCGGCGGCGTCCAGCGCCTGTATGTGCTGTACTGCGGCGAGGCGCAGATCCCGGACATCTCGCCTTGGTCCCCTGGCTTCAACGTCGGCAAGCCCGCCGTGTTCAGCGACAACTGCTACCTGATCCGGCACGGCCAGGACTGGATGCTGTGGGATTCGGGCTACCCCGACGCGTTGGCGGCCACGCCCGAGGGAATCGTCGGGCCTCGCTCGCGAGCGATCCGGACCCGGACCCTCGCATCGCAGCTCGCGGAGATCGGTGTCGCTCCGGCACAGATCACCCGCCTCGCCTTCTCGCACACGCATGGCGATCATGTCGGCAACGGCAACCTGTTCACCGCGGCGACGCTGTACATCCAGCAGCCCGAGTACGACGCGGCCTTCGGGCCGGAGCCGGGGAAGTACGGCTTCGACCCTGCCACCTACGAGACGCTGCGCGACAACCGGACGGTGAAGCTTCAAGGCGACTTCGATGTCTTCGGTGATGGTTCGGTGACGATTCTCTCGACGCCCGGACACACGCCGGGGCACCAGTCGCTGCTGGTTCGCCTGCCGAAGACCGGGGCCGTCGTTCTCAGCGGCGACATGGCCCACTTCGAGGAGAACTTCGTGAACCGGCGCGTGCCGGTCTTCAACTTCAATGCCGAGCAATCACGGCAATCGATGGACAAGATCGACGCCGTGCTCAAGGCCGAGCACGCGCGGCTCTGGATCAACCACGATGCCCATCAAAGCGCGACCATCGTTCACGCGCCTCAATTCATCGAATAGCGAGACCTGAATCACCCATGAAAATCGCCACCTGGAACGTCAACTCGCTCGCCGTGCGCCTGCCGCAGCTGCTGGACTGGCTCGCTTTGCACCAGCCCGACGTGCTGTGCCTGCAGGAAACCAAGCTGAGCGACGACAAGTTCCCGCACGCGCAGATCAACGCGGCCGGGTACCAGGTGCAATGGTTCGGGCAGAAGACCTACAACGGCGTCGCGCTCGTGAGCAAGCTGCCGGCACTCGACGTGGTGCGCAACATCCCCGGCCACGACGACGCGCAGGCACGCGTCATCGCCGGCACGGTGAACGACGTGCGCATCGTCGGCGTCTACGTGCCGAACGGCCAGTCGGTCGAGAGCGAGAAGTTCCCGTACAAGCTGACGTGGCTGACGGCGCTGCGCGACTGGATCGCGAAGGAACAGGCGCTGCACCCGCAGCTCGCGCTGCTCGGCGACTACAACATCGCACCCGAAGACCGCGACGTGCACGACCCGGTCGCGTGGGCCGGCCAGGTGCTGTGCACGCCCGAGGAACGCGCGCACTTCAAGGCGCTGCTGGCGGCCGGCCTGCACGACGCGTTCCGTCTCTTCGAGGCCGGCCCGAAGCACTACACCTGGTGGGACTACCGGATGCTGGGGTTCCAGAAGAACAAGGGTCTGCGCATCGATCACATCCTCGTCAGCGAGGTGCTCAAGGCGCGCGTGACGGGCTGCGTCATCGACCGGCCCACGCGCAAGAACGAGCGCCCGAGCGACCACGCGCCGGTGATCCTCGAGCTCGCCGACTGATCACTAACGAGGGCAGCGTTCAGTCGTCCAGCCCGAGTTCCTGGATCTTGCGCGTGATGGTGTTGCGCCCGATGCCCAGCTTCTGCGCGGCCTCGATGCGGCGCCCGCGCGTGAGCTCGAGCGCGGTGCGGATCATTTGCGCCTCGAACTTGTGGGTCAGCGTGTCCCAGACCTGCACCTCGCCGGCCTGAAGCCGGCCACGCGCTTCCTGTTCGAGCCCGGCGAGCCAGTCTGCGGACGCGGCACCGGACGCGGCTGCCACGACCGCAGGCGCCGGCACCGCGACCGGCGCCGGCTCGGCGGCGCTGGTCTCTCTGGGGGCGCGCACCGGCGCGCTCACTTCGGCGATGCCGACGTCGCCGGCCAGTTCGGGCGGCAGGTCCTTGGCCTCGATCATCTGCGCCGGCGCCATCACGGTCAGCCAGTGGCAGATGTTCTCGAGCTGGCGCACGTTGCCGGGGAAGTCGAAGCGCATCAGCCGCGCCAGCGCGGCGTCGGTGATGCGCTTGGCTTCGACACCGAGTTCCTTCGCACTCTTCTGCAGGAAGAAGCGCGTCAGCGAGGGCACGTCCTCGGCGCGCTCGCGCAGCGCCGGCAGGCGCAGGCGGATCACGTTCAGGCGGTGGAACAGGTCTTCGCGGAACGCGCCGAGGCGCACACGCTCCTCGAGGTTCTGGTGCGTCGCGGCGATCACGCGCACGTTGCTCTTCATCGGGCTGTGGCCGCCGACGCGATAGAACTGGCCGTCCGACAGGACACGCAGCAGGCGCGTCTGCAGATCGAACGGCATGTCGCCGATCTCGTCGAGAAACAGAGTGCCGCCGTCGGCCTGCTCGAAGCGGCCGCGGCGCGTCGTCTGCGCGCCGGTGAACGCGCCGCGCTCGTGGCCGAACAACTCGGATTCGAGCAGGTCCTTCGGGATCGCCGCGGTGTTGATCGCGACGAACGGCCCTCCGGCGCGCGGGCTGTGCTTGTGCAGCGCATTCGCGACCAGCTCCTTGCCCGAGCCCGACTCGCCGGTGATCAGCACCGTGACGATGCTCTGGCTGAGCCGGCCGATCGCACGGAACACGTCCTGCATCGCCGGCGCCTGACCGAGCATCTCGGGCATCTGCGCGGCCTTCTCGTCGCGCACCTCCTCGCGCAGGCTCTCGTCGACGGCGCGGCGGATCAGCTCGACCGCCTTGGGCACGTCGAAGGGCTTGGGCAGGTACTCGAACGCGCCGCCCTGGAACGCGCTGACGGCGCTGTCGAGGTCGGAGTACGCGGTCATGATGATCACCGGCAACGCCGGCATGCGCTCGCGCACCTTGGCCAGCAGTTCGATGCCCGAGCCGCCCGGCATGCGGATGTCGGAAACCAGCACCTGCGGCTCGTCGTCGTCGAGCGCGGCGAGCACGTCGCGCGAATTCGTGAAGCTGCGTACCGCGAAGTCTTCGCGCGCCAGTGCCTTCTCCAGCACGAAGCGAATCGATTGGTCGTCGTCAACGATCCAGATGGGTTTCATGCCCTGCCCTGCGTTCTCTGCCGATCGATCGTCGCCACCGGAGCGGCGCTTTTGGCGACGCCACGCGAATCAAGGCAGCGGGATCACGATCTTGAAAATTGTCCTCCCGGGTTCGCTGTCGCATTCGATCGTGCCCAGGTGTTGTTGCACGAACGTCTGCGCCAGCGTGAGCCCGAGTCCGGAGCCGCCGTCCCGCCCCGATACCAGAGGGTAGAAGATTCGATCCCGAATGGACTCGGGCACGCCCGGACCGTTGTCCTCGATATGCAAGTCCAGTGCCAGACGATAGCGCTGCTTGCCCAGCGTCACCTGGCGCGCGATGCGGGTGCGCAGCGTGATCTGCGCGTCGCCGTCGGCGATGCGTTCGGCCAGTGCCTGCGCGGCGTTGTGCGCGATGTTCAGCACCGCCTGGATCAGCTGTTCGCGATCGCCGCGGAAGTCGGGGATCGAGATGTCGTAGTCGCGCTCGATCGCCAGACCGCGCGGGAACTCGGCCTGGATCAGCGCACGCACCCGCTCGCAGACCTCGTGGATGTTGACGTCGCTGACGACGTGCGGCTTGCGATGCGGCGCGAGCAGCCGGTCCACCAACGCCTGCAGCCGGTCGGCCTCGCCGATGATGACCTGCGTGTACTCGTGCAGCGCGCGCTCCTGGACCTCCATCTCGAGCAGCTGCGCGGCACCGCGGATGCCGCCCAGCGGGTTCTTGATCTCGTGCGCGAGGTTGCGGATGAGCTCCTTCGTGACCTGGGCCTGGCCGAGCGCGCGCTCCTCGCGGTCCTGGCGCGTCTGCTGCTCGATCTCGACCAGTTCGACGACGACGTGCTGCGATGCGTCCATCTGGTTGACGATCACGTGCACCGGCAGCGCCTCGCCGTGCGGTGCGCCCGGGCGGCGCAGCAGGGCCTCGAGCCGGCTGGTGGCGAAGTCGTTGCGGCACACCGCGGCCACGGTGTCCTGCAGGCGCCGCGAATCGACGAACCAGTCGAAAACCGAGCCGCGCTGCACGCTGCGCCGCGACAGCCCGAGCACGCTCTCGAACGACGCGTTCGCGAACACGCACTGGCCGTCGACGCCGACGACCGCAACCATGGTCGCGAGGTGATCGAAGGCGGCATAAGGCGCCGCGTCGAGCGCCACGGGGCCGGTCGCCGGCGCGCGCGGCTTCACTGCGGCTGCTTGGCGATCTCGCGCTTGAGCGCCGCGATGTCGCTTTCCTTGCGGCCGATCGCCGCCTTCATGTCCGCCACGCGGTCGAGGTACTTCTGGTAGTTCTTCTCATTGCCCTGGCGCTCGGGCTCGCCGTTGTTGAACTCGGCCTTCATCTCGGCGAGGCGGTCTTCCTCGCGCTTGAGCTCCCCTTCGAGGATGCGGCGCGCATCGCTGTCGCGCGCGCGCTGGTCGGCAGGGTCGACCTTGCTGCCGGCCGGGCCGGAAGCGGCCACCGGCGCGCGCGGCTTCGGGCCCTGGATCACGGTCACCGGCGCGTTGTCCAGCACCGTGCAGCCCTTGTCCTTGGCTTCCTTAGCGCTGATGGTGTTGCTGTAGACATGGCCGGGGCACTTGTAGGTCACGCCGTCAGCCGCGTACACGCTACCGACGGCCAGCGTGGCGACGAGGAAACGAACGGTCGAGACGACGAGCTTCATGCGGCGATTCTCCAGAGTCTGTCCAACGCGGCGCGCCGGGTCGGCGCCTACAGACGAGAGTCGATTGTGTCGCAGGTTGTTCCGCGCGCGACCCGCCAACGAGAAAGGGCGGCTCACGCCGCCCCTTCGAACCGTGCGCTAAGCCCGCGCCGGTCTGGCTTTACAGCGTGTAGTACATGTCGAACTCGACCGGGTGCGTGGCCATGCGGAAGCGCGTCACCTCGGCCATCTTCAGCTCGATGTAGGCATCGAGGTAGGCGTCGGTGAAGACGCCGCCCTTGGTCAGGAACGCGCGATCCTTGTCGAGGTACTCGAGCGCCTGGTCCAGGCTGTGGCAGACGGTCGGGATCTTCGCGTCTTCTTCCGGCGGCAGGTGGTACAGGTCCTTGGTCGCGGCCTCGCCCGGGTGGATCTTGTTCTCCACGCCGTCCAGGCCGGCCATCAGCATCGCCGAGAAGCCGAGATACGGGTTCATCAGCGGATCCGGGAAGCGCGCCTCGACGCGGCGGCCCTTCGGGTTCGCGACGTGCGGGATACGGATCGACGCCGAACGGTTCTTGCTCGAGTACGCCAGCTTCACCGGCGCCTCGAAGCCCGGCACGAGACGCTTGTACGAGTTCGTGCCCGGGTTCGTGATGGCGTTCAGCGCGCGCGCGTGCTTGATGATGCCGCCGATGTAGAACAGCGCGAATTCGCTCAGGCCCGCATAGCCGTCACCGGCGAACAGGTTCTTGCCGTCCTTCCACACCGACTGGTGCACGTGCATGCCCGAGCCGTTGTCGCCGACGATCGGCTTGGGCATGAAGGTCGCGGTCTTGCCGTAGCTGTGGGCGACGTTCTGGATCACGTACTTCTGCAGCTGAACCCAGTCGGCGCGCTGCAGCAGCGTGCTGAACTTCGTGCCCAGTTCCATCTGGCCGGCATTCGCGACCTCGTGGTGATGCACTTCGCACGGGATGCCCAGCGACTCGAGCACCAGACACATCTCGGAGCGCATGTCCTGGAACGAGTCGACCGGCGGCGTCGGGAAGTAGCCGCCCTTCACGCTCGGGCGGTAGCCGGAGTTGCCGTGCTCGTATTCCTTGCCGGTGTTCCACGCGGCTTCTTCGGACTCGATCTTCGAGAAGCAGCCCGACATGTCGTTGCCCCAGCGCACGCTGTCGAACACGAAGAACTCGGGCTCGGGGCCGAAGAACGCCGTGTCGCCCAGGCCCGAGGCCTTCATGTAGGCCTCGGCGCGCTTGGCCAGCGAACGGGGATCGCGCTCGTAGGGCTTGCCGTCGCCGGGCTCGACCACGTCGCAGGTCAGGATCATCGTCGGCTCTTCGAAGAACGGATCGATGTTGGCGGTGTTCGGGTCGGGCATCAGCTGCATGTCCGA
>Ga0070667_100001070_pt1 | contig 25054 bp, 23 predicted proteins | sample KBSS33metaG_FD_64659 | JGI IMG/M metagenome (GOLD analysis project Ga0070667, IMG submission 64659) | Switchgrass rhizosphere microbial communities from Kellogg Biological Station, Michigan, USA - KBS S3-3 metaG | ecosystem: Host-associated > Plants > Roots > Rhizosphere > Soil ... | reverse complement strand
TGCACTTCGGCAATCGCATCAGCGCGCGCCGCATGGCTGGCCGCCGTGAACGTCAATGCGATTGCGGCTGCCCATATGCCGATCAGTACTTTATGCTGTTGCATGACCATTCCTGCCGTGAATCATCCGCCATAATGCCTTAGGGAGGCCAACCGTGGCACCGGCCCTGGTTTCATTTTCTGACCAAGTAGGGATCGCGCTGGTTGCGACCAATGTGTTGGTGGACCAGCTCGGAGTGCCGGTTCCGGCAGTGCCCACCCTGGTGGTCGCCGGCGCGGTAGCCGCCGTGCAACCGGCCTGGGGTGCGGAGTTGTTTGTCGCCGCGGTGCTGGCCTGCGTTCTCGCGGACCTGTCCTGGTTCCTGGCGGGACGGCGTTACGGAAGCGCCGTAATGCACCTGCTGTGCCGGATTTCGCTTTCGCCCGATTCCTGCGTGAGCGACACGCAGCGGCGCTTCGAAAGCTGGGGTTCCCGGGCGCTGGTATTTGCGAAGTTCGTTCCCGGACTCTCGCTCATCGCGCCGCCCCTGGCCGGGGCATTGCGCATGCGCTCCTGGCAATTCCTGACGCTCTCGGCATTGGGTGCGATCCTTTGGGTGGGCTGCTATCTGGCGCTTGGAGTACTACTCCGGGAGCAGATCGATCGCCTGATCCCGATGGTCAAAGACTTTGCGGCCACCGCGGCCGCGATCGTTGGGGGTTTGCTGGCGCTGTACGTGGCGTACAAATGGTGGCAGCGCCGTCGATTCTATGAAAGCTTGCGCATGGCGCGCGTCAGCGTAGAAGAGCTGTACCGACAGATGAATTCCGGCACCTCGCCGTCGGTCCTCGATGTGCGCTCAGCTAGCGCTCGCGCCCTGGAGCCACGGCAGGTTCCGGGCGCTATTCACGTGCCTCGTGAGCAGGTGCGCCAACATCTGGGCGAGTTCGAGCGTAGCCGCGAACTTATCATCTACTGCACCTGCCCCAACGAGGCCTCGGCAGCGCAGGTCGCGAAGCTTCTGATCAACCTTGGCTTCTCGCGCGTCCGTCCGCTGTACGGGGGCCTTGAGGCGTGGATCGAGGCGGGATACCCGGTCGAGACCCTGAAGGTCACCGAAAATCCGCTGGCCCAAGGCGCCGACGCAGCCTGATGGCTGGTGCAGGCAAGGCATCAGTTCGCTGGCCCACTAATTCGATATCCGCGTCGCAGCGCTACGCTTCCGGCAGCGTTCCTGATGAAGAAAGGAACCGGGCCACCTCGTTCCGGGCGCTCTTTGACTCATCGAGTAATAGGTGTCCGGCACGATCGATGACCGTTAGGGTGGCGCCCGAAAGCTGCTCGAGCCATCCAGTGGCATTGCCAACGGGCATCATCCGGTCCTCGCTACCCCAGATGATCAGTGTCGGCGTCCGTAGCGACTTCAGGGCTTTTACGAACTCTCTTTGAGTGCCGATGCCTTCCGCCATGAGTCGCCCAGAGCATCGTGCCTCACGGACGAAGGCGGCTACAAAACTCGCGTCCGGATTGTCGGGCCAAAAAGGTCGGACGACTTTCTGGTCGTACACCAGATAATGAGGCCAGTCGACGTGGCTGAGCTTCGAGAAATCCGGTATCGGAAACGCGGGCAGAACGATTCCTGCCGGCGCCACCAGCACCAATGCACGAACGCGTTCGGGAAAGGCAAGGGTAAATTTCGCAGCCAGAAGTCCGCCCAGTGATGCCCCCACCAGGCTGAGTTGTTTCAGGCGAAGCTCATCGAACAGTGCCCGGCAATGCAGGGCGTAACTGTGTAAGGTCTTAAGGTCAGTCGCGTCTGCCGACTCGCCGAAGCCCGGGTGATAGGGGAGCCAGACCCGGAATTGCGAGAGCCAATCGCGAGCAAATTCAAAGCCGTGAAACGTGCCTCCCCCGTGCAGGTACACGACGTCGGGTCCGCTGCCGGCTACGTAGACTACTGTCCGTATGCCGCCGATCGATAATTCCCGCCGTTCAAATCCGGTTGTGCAGTAAGGTTTCATTGGATCCTCCGGATGCTACACCGGCATGGGCTGGCCCTCGACCAGCTTGCTAAGCGCTGTCATGAGCGAGCGGCGCTCCGGGTCCTCGGCCTGACGCCGGAATTCCTCGAATTCGGCGTGTTGGCGGTTCATGTCCTTTTCTGACATACGACGCTTGAAGTCTGTAGCGATGGGTGAGCAGACCTCGAGAAATACCCGTCGGCGTTCGGCTGCGTAGAAATCCAGTGCCGATTCCGGCGCACGCCGCGCGCATACGGCGGCCAGGACTTCCGTCAGCGCAGCGGCGTCGATGATCCCGCCGGTTAGGCCCATTCCTCCACAAGGATTGCAGACATGTGCTGCATCGCCGGCCAGTAACGCGCGTCCAACTCGGAAAGTCGGCGCGCAGCGTTCGTGCACGCGGTATGGTGAATACGCGTCGATGCGATAGGGTTGCGACTGGTCCGGGAGCAGAATCGCGTAGCGCTCGCGGATACGCTGCTCGAGGCCCGCCTCGGGCAGTCCGGCGTCTTCGGCAAAGGTGACGCGCCATAGATCCTCCAGGCCAAGTCGCGCCACGACCGCCCAGTTAATGGGATCGGCGATCATATTTGCCGGCTCGTACCCATAGCGGCCGAACTCGTATTGAACGTTGGTCGCCACGAAGCGCTCGGGCCAAGTGTGGCCCTCGAATGGCAGATTCAATAACGTCCGAACAGTGCTGTGCGCACCATCGGCACCCACGACCCAGCGAGCGCGAATCTCTTCGCGCCCGCGCGGCGAATCGACGCCGAGAGTGCATCCGGTCTCATCCTGCCTGAGATCGACGAGCTTGGTGCTCCAGAGCATCCGCGCCTCCGGCAGGGAACTGAAGTGCTTGAGCACTAGCTGTGCAAGTAGGTGCTGCCCCAGATGAGCGTTGAAAGGGTAGGGAGAATCGGGCGGGAAGGTGTTGGCGATTCGTGCGACTTCGCGCGTGGCCAGCAGATGGAAGCAGAAGCTTTCGCTCAGGAAGGCGTGCGTGCGCAGATCTCCAAGCAATCCAAGGCGGTCGAGAATCCTGATTGTCGTCGGGAAATAGACTGCGGCGCGCGGCGAGTCATTGATGCCCGCGGCGGCTTCGATGACGCTCACCGAGCGGCCCGCGCGCGCGAGTCCGAGCGCGGTCACGAGGCCGACCGGCCCGGCGCCCACTACTGCGACATCGATGCCGTCCGTCATGGCAACATTGTCCCACGTTGAAGCTGTGCCGACTTATGACGTTTAATAGCGCATAGCCGAGGCGGCACACATCTTGTCAGGGCGATGCCGGCTAGGCGAGTCGTTGGCAAACCAGCGCACTATATAAAGAGTCCATTCCAGTAGTAGGCATCCCTTCCTAAGGAGTTCGAAATGCCAAATCGTCGCGAAGTGCTAAAGACGGGTGCGTGGATGGCCGCAAGCGCTGCGCTGCCCACGGCATTTGCAGCCAGCGACAAGCCCGGGACCTTGCTGATTCTGGGTGGCACCGGGTTCATCGGTCCGCCGCTCACCCAGGAGGCAATGCGCTTGGGCTGGAAGGTCACTCACTTCAATCGCGGCAAGACCGCCGCGGATGGCGTGCCAGGCGTTGAGACTTTGATCGGTGATCGCAAGGGTCAATTGGACGCGCTTCGTGGGCGCCATTGGGACGCGGTCGTCGACGACACGGGCTACATTCCCAAGTACGTGCAGATGTCTGCGCAATTGCTGGCGCCCAACGTGGACTACTGCCTGTTCATCTCGAGCATTTCGGCGTATGCGAGCTTTGCGAAGCCGAACGACGAGCATTCGCCCACCGGCAAACTCGCCGATCCCGGGATGGAGGCAATCACCGACGAAAGCTACGGACCCATGAAGGCCCTGTGCGAGCAATACTCGATGGAGGCGTTCAAAGGTCGCGCCAGCGTCGTAAGGCCAGGCTACATCGTCGGGCCGCTGGACCGCTCCGATCGCTTTACCTATTGGCCGGTGCGCGCCTCCAAGGGGGGCGAGATGCTTGCGCCAGGCACTCCGCAGGACCCAATTCAGATCATCGATGTGCGCGATCTCGCCGTGTGGATGATGTCGCTGGTGCGCGCCCGCACGACGGGGTACTTCAATGCGGTCTCTCCACCTGGCGCATTCACGATGGGAGCTTTGATCGATGCTAGCCTGGGTGCTTCGCCCAAGGCGGGGGCCACCGCCACCTGGGTGCCCGAGGATTTCCTGGCCGCGCACTGGAAGCCTGAGGAATTGGACCTGCCGCCCTGGTCGCCCATGAAGGGCGAGATGGCCGGCGCCTCGCTCAACGCAATCGACGGGGCGCGCCGGACTGGTCTTAAGTCGCGCCCGCTCGAAGAGACGGTGCGGGACACGCTCGCCTGGTTTCAATCCCTGCCCGCCGACCGTCAGGCCAAATTGCGCGCCGGGCTGGATCCCAAAAAGGAGTCGGAGACTCTGCGGGACTGGCACGCCAGCCGGCCCAAGAACTCCTAGCGATTCTTGACTTGCCCCGTAACCGCCGGCGTCACTGCGGACATGAGGAACTGATCATGACCTTCAAACCGTTAAAAATTACCCTTCTCTGGAGCGCGCTGCAGCTCTGTGCGGGCGCCGCCACCGCAGACACAAGCGCCGTGTCGCCGTCGGGGTTCCTGGTGACACATCGCCATGAGGTCCGCGCAAGCGCGCAACAGGTCTATGAGGCAATTGGCCGAATTGGCCGGTGGTGGAACGACGATCACACTTATTCGCACCACGCCTCCAATCTGCATCTTGACCTTGTGGGTGGCGGCTGCTTTTGCGAAACGTGGGATGGAAATTCAGTGCAACATGCGCAAGTGTTGCAGGCGCGGCCCGGATCTCTCGTGCGCTTGCAAGGCGGGTTGGGTCCGCTGCAACCCATGCCACTCAACGCGATCCTAACCTTCGCCATCGCGAGCGTGAATGACAAGACCCAGCTTACGGTGACCTACCAAGTGGCCGGTAACTCGGATGCGGGGCTCGACAAACTGGCGGCACCCGTGGATGGCGTACTCGGCGACGCAACGAATCGGCTTGTGGCCTACGCTGAGTCGGGCAAGCCCTGAGGGTAGCTGCTTGGGTTGGAAAAAAAATAACGAAATACAATAAGATACGGTCCGCGCCCGGCAGGGTGTGAGACAGGCCGGGCGCTGGCCGGTCGTTGTGCAGCGTCCGCTTTGTTGTTGTCGCTTGTCGACCGGCCAGATACGCTGAAGACGAATTTGCCCAGGCAAAAGCCCATATCCTGCGCCGCTGACGGGCTACTACAGCTAGTGCGCGCGATCGGAATGGTGCGGATCGCGTGACGCAACTGTCAGGGGACTGTACTTGCTGCTGAGAATCAACATCGTCCTGATCGTCGCCTTTGCCATCGCCACGCTGGGCATCGCCCTCGCACTCAAATCGACGCTGGAGGCCAATGCCGATCACGAGGTGCTCAATGAAGCGGGCCTGATGATGGACAGCGCCGCGGCGATCCGCTCCTACACCTCTATGGAAATTGTCCCGCTGCTCACTGAGAAAATGAAGGAGGAGTTCAGGCCGCAGAGCGTGCCTTCCTATGCCGCCACACAGAACTTCCTCAAGCTGCACGCGCAGCACCCCGATTATTCCTACAAGGAAGCGACTCTAAATCCCACCAACCTGAGGGATCGGGCTTCGGACTGGGAAGCGGACATCGTGCAAAAGTTCCGCAACGACCCCGGCGCGCGGGAAGTGACCGGCGAGCGTGACACGCCCATTGGCCCAACGTTGTATCTGGCTCGCCCGATTCGGGCGCTCGATCGGTGCCTGCCATGTCATAGCCTGCCAGCCAATGCGCCGGCGACGCTTGTCGCCCGTTATGGCAGCAATAACGGATTCGGATGGCAGTCCGGTGAGGTGGTGGCCGCCCAGATCGTGTCGGTGCCGGTAGCTGCCGCCTCGGCGCGCGCCTCGCTGGTGCTGCGCACACTGATCATTTCGCTGATTGCGATGTTCCTGGCGATCATGCTGATCATCAATGCTGCGCTCTATATGCTCGTGGTCCGGCCGGTCAAGCAGATGGCAGAGGTCGCCGACCAATTGAGCCTGGGCAATACCGCGGTTGCCGAGTTTTCCACCCGGGGCGGCCATGAAGTGGCCATGCTCGGGGTATCCCTCAACCGCATGCACAAGAGCCTGGACAAGGCCTTGAAGATGCTCGAGCGCTAAGCATGAAGTCGCGCGACGTCTTTGTCAGTTATTCCCATCCGGATCGCGACTGCGCTTTTGACATCGTGGCGTGGCTGGAAGCACGCAATATTGGCGTATGGATTGCGCCGCGCGATGTGTCGCCCACGGCCGACTGGGCGGCCGATGTGATCGATGCGATCACGGCGGCGCGCGTGATGGTCCTGGTTTTCTCTGCAAGCACGAACGAGTCGGTGCAGGTGAGGCGTGAGGTCGAGCGCGCCGTTCATAAGGGGCTCATCGTGCTGCCGGTGCGGATCGAGGACGTTCTTCCGGTCAAGAGTCTGGAGTATTTCTTAAGTTCTCAGCATTGGCTCGATGCCTTTCCCCCGCCACGCGAGCCGCACTATCAGCGTCTATGCGCGTTCCTCGAGAAGACCCTCGCAATGCCGGCGGCGCGTGCGCCGAGCGCTTTGACTTCCGACTCTCCGCGGACTTCCACCTCGGCAAAAACGGAGACCGCGACGCTGGATGTGTCAGCGCAGCCGCACTTTGCCAGCGCAGAACAACTTCACCGCATAGAGATCGAGCTGGCCCGTTACATTGGTCCGGTGGCCAAGCACCTGTTGCGCAGGGCGGCAGCCAGTGCCGTTGATCTTCCGCAACTCATAGCTCGCTTGAGCGCCGAAGTGGATTCAGACAAGGATCGTCAAAAGTTCATGACCGCGTGTCGTTCCGAGGGCGGTGCTTCACGGTAATGCGCACAGCAGTGCGGAAAGCGCAGAGCTAGTTTGGGGGAATAGGGTATGGGCAAGAAGGCAGCCACCGGGCACGCCGACAGTGGCATGGAGCACTTTGGCTATCGGGAGTCACTGGATCGCAGCATCGGCGCATTTGGCAGCTTTGCTGCGGGCGTGAGTTATATCTCGATCCTTACCGGCACCTTCCAGCTGTTCTATTTTGGTTTTGGCACCGCCGGTCCCGCATATCTGTGGTCATGGCCCTTGGTGCTCGTGGGGCAGCTCGCGGTTGCGCTGTGCTTCATGGAACTGGCGGCCAAGTACCCGGTTGCTGGCTCGGTCTACAACTGGTCCAAACGGCTGGGCAGCCGCATCGTCGGCTGGTCATCGGGCTGGTTGATGCTCACCGCCTCAATCGTCACGCTCTCGGCGGTGGTGTTGGCGTTGCAGCTGAATCTGCCGCGTCTGTGGAGTGGCTTTCAGCTGATTGGCGATGGCAACGGGCCGTATGATTTTGCGACCAACGCGGTGATTTTGGGAAGCGTGCTGATCCTCTTCACGACGGTGGTCAACGCTATTGGTGTGCGCCTGATGGCCCTAATCAATAGCGCGGGCGTGTTTATCGAGCTGATCGCGGCCTGCCTGATCGCGATTATCTTGGCACTCCATGTCACGCGCGGGCCGGCCGTGTTTTTTTCCACCAATGGTTACGGTGCCGGTCAAGGTGGCGGCTTTCTAGGCGCCTTCCTGGTCGCGTCGCTAGCCTCCGGGTATGTGATGTACGGCTTCGACACGGCCAGCTCGCTCGGCGAGGAAACCCTGGAGCCGCGGCGCACGGCTCCCAAGGCCATTCTGCGGGCCATTCTCGCGTCGTTCGTAATCGGCGGGGCCATCCTGGTGTTTGCGATCATGTCGGCCCCCAATCTGAAGGATCCGCAGATCGGCAGCAGCAGCGGGGGGCTGCAGTACATCGTGGAGCAAGTAATGTGGGGCCCGCTGGGCAAGTTCTTCCTGATCTGCATCGTCGTGGCCGTGACAGTCTGCGCGCTAGCGGTGCACACGGCTGCCATCCGCCTGACCTTTGCGATGGCGCGCGACAACGCCTTGCCATTTGGCGAGCAGCTTGCGAACGTCAATCCGGAGACACAGACGCCGATCGCTTCCTCAGTCCTGATCGGCGTAATTGCCGCGGTGATACTGGTCGTCAACATCGGCCAGCCAAAGATCTTCACGGTGCTGACCTCGATTGCGATCATCATGATCTACCTGGCGTACCTCATGGTGACCGGCCCCATGTTGATGAAACGCCTTCGGGGCCAGTGGCCGCCGGCTGATCTTGCGGAATCCGGCTACTTCAACATGGGTCGCTGGGGCATGTTCGTCAACGTGGTCGCGGTGCTGTGGGGAGTCGGAATGGCCCTCAATTTGGCATGGCCACGTGAAGCCGTCTACGGTGCGCCGTGGTACAACACCTGGGGTGCATTCGTATATATCGGCGTGATCTTGGGAGCCGGACTGCTCTGGTACGCCTGGCGGGGCCGCCACCACATAGGCACGCTCGCCTCGCATGCTGCAGGGACTTCGGATCGCGCCATTGAAGGCAGCTGAACGATCGGGAAGGAAGACGCGCGCGTTCCTAATTGGAAATACCACGAAGAGAGTTGTCGGCTCATGATTCAGAAAGGTTTTACGGACGGGAACCGGCAGTGGATGAACTGATCACGGCCAGCAGAATCATACCGGCCATATTCGTGGCGCTGTTTCCGCTCGTTAATCCGATCGGCACGGCCTTGGTGCTGTATGGCATGACCGGCCACATCGACCGCAAGACCTGGACGGCGGCCTCGCGAAAGATTGCCACCAACGTTTTCCTACTGTTGACCTCATTTCTGCTGTTTGGCGGGGCCATATTGAAGTTCTTCGGGGTATCGATCCCCATCGTCCAGCTGGCTGGTGGGCTGGTGGTGGCCTCCATCGGTTGGGGCCTCCTCAATCAGAAAGATGTCGAGCTGTCAGCAAACGATCAACCGAAAGTGACTACCACCTCTCTTGAGGGGAAGCTCTTTTATCCCTACACCTTTCCGACCACGGTTGGCCCGGGCAGTCTTGCAGTCACCATGACCTTCGGGGCCCACGTCGAACGTGGGTCGCAGCTGCTGGTTCTACTGCAGATTGGAGCCGCTATCGTCGGTATTCTGATTACGGCTGTGCTGACCGGTATCTGCTATGCGCGCCTCAAATGGGTTACTGAGCGAATCTCGCCCGGAGCGGTTCAGGCAATGTCGCGGATTCTCGCCTTTTTTCTCCTCTGCATCGGCGTTGGCATCGCGTGGGAGGGTTGGAGCGCTCTTAATTCCCTGGATTGAGCGCCGCCGCGACAGCGCGCATCGCGAAGTCCAAGCAACTTGACCTATGATGGAAGTCGTGTCGATCGCGAGTTTCGCCACACAGCGGTACTAAATGATTCGATTCGCAGCCCGGGCTCTGATCGTGTGCGCAATGGCCGTACCGGCCATTGCCCAGGTTCCGGCGTCGTCGCCTGGACATTACCTCTACGCGTGGGCCGGTGATGTCGATCAGGAAGGCAAGGATTTCCTCGCGGTCATCGATGCCGATCCCAAATCTGCCTCGTATGGCCGGCTGGTGACCACGGTCGCGACCGATCAGCAGACCGGGCAGGTGCACCACACCGAGTACACGATGCCTGCCGGTGGAATGCTGTTCGCTAACGACCATGTGGCGGCCCGAAGCTTTGTTTTTGACTTGCACGATCCCGTGCATCCAAAGGTCGCGACCACTTTCACGGACATGGGCGGCTTCAGCCATCCGCATTCGTACTTACGGTTGCCGAACGGGCACGTGCTGGCTAGCTTCCAGCACACGGCATCGCCCGGCCCGGGCGGGTCGGTGATTTCTGGTGGCTTGGTGGAAATTGACGATCAGGGCCGGCTCATTCGCGCTGCCGGCACGGCGGACCCAGAACTTCCCGGTGAAATGCTGATGCCCTACAGCCTGCTGCCGCTCCCGGAGTTGGATCGAGTGCTGGTTACGAATTCCTCGATGCACGACAACGATCCTCACGGCCATACCTTCCAGGTCTGGAGCCTTTCGGGACTGAAGTTACTGCAGACCGAATACTTCGACACCGGCGGTGATCAGGAAGGGGACCTAAATCCCGAAGAACCTCGGCTGGGGCCGGATGGCTCGGTGTTCGTGCAAACGCTCAATTGCGGCGTCGAGCGAGTTACAGATATCGCCACAGATCATCCCAAGTCGCAGTTGGTGCACATGTTTCCGGGTTCGCGCTGCGGTGTGCCCACAATTGTAGGTTCGTACCTTGTGCAAAGCGTGCCGCTCATCAATGGCGTCGTCGTGCTCGACTTGACCAATCCCTCTGCGCCTAAGGAAGTCTCCCGGCTGAAGCTCGGCGATGGCTTCCTACCCCATTGGACCGGGTGGGATGCAAAGGCAAATCGATTGGTGGTTACCGGCATTGGTGATCTGCACCGTTTGTTCTTGCTCAAATTGGATGAGCGCAGCGGTGCGGTTTCGCTCGATACCGAATTTCGGGATACGGACGGCAAGCCCGGATTCAATTTCGATAATCGCCAATGGCCGCACGGGTGGAAAGGCTCGGCCAATCCTCACGGAGTGGTTTTCTCTCGCTGAATGTCAGGACTCAATACTCATATCAGGCGAGTACGGACACATATTGATAGCGGCGCGGATTAAGCTAAGAGGTCAGACTATGAAATCAATTTTGTACCCATTAATCGCGCTCGCCGCGCTATTCCCGATTGCTGGGTTTGCCCACACCCACTTGGTACGCTCGAGTCCAGCCGACAAATCGGTCATGGAGAAGTCGCCGCCTGCCGCTACGCTAGTCTTTGCCGAGGCTGTGACCATGACTGTAATTAAGATTAAGCCGGCGGATGGGGATGAGATTGCCTTAAAGCCACTGCCAACCGGGGCTAAGACCGAGATATCGGTCGCCATGCCGACGCTGCGTGTCGGGCAATACGAAATGCGGTGGCGAGCGCTCAGTGACGATGGTCACGTCGTGGCTGGCGTCGTGCACTTTGCAATCGCCAACAAGGACGGCCGTTAGGACTTTCGATGACCCCCCTCGGGCCGGTGGAGAGTTTCGACGTTGTTGCCGTCGGCATGCGCGCTGCCGCGTTCATCGGCGCATTGCAGGCTGCGGGTCTATCCCTGTTCCTGGCGGCGCACCGAAATTCATTAGGAAGCAGCACAGATTCGATTATGCCGCTGGGACGCTCCCTGGCGCTGTTTGGCCTTTTTTTGGTTCTCGGCCACCAGTTCATCCAGGCAGCACGGCTGGCGGGAGACTGGTCGGGCGTGCTGGATAGCGGTACGCAGCGCCTCAACTGGAGCCAATCCCCCGGTATCGCTGCACTGGTAGGTGGGGCCGGCCTGGCGATCGAGTACATCGGTTTGTCGTGGGCGCGACTGCCAGGCCGCCCGCTGGCCGTATTGGGAGCGTTGATTGTGGCGGCAAGCTTTGCGGTGACAGGCCACACGACCGGTGCACAGGTGCTACCGGCAGTGAGACTGCTGCTGGTGTTGCACGTGGCGATCGTGAGCTACTGGCTCGGTTCGATTGTGGTGCTTAGGCGCCTCGCGAACGGGCCGAACATCGTAACGCTCAGTGACGCATCGAAATCTTTTTCCGCCTCGGCTGTCTGGCTCGTGCCTGCCATCTTTCCCCTGGGTGTCGGGATGCTCGCAGGAATGCTGCCGGGATTGGAAGCATTGCGCTCCACCTACGGCGCATTGCTGGCGACCAAGCTCGCAGGTTTTTCGCTGTTGATCGCACTGGCCGCCTTCAATCGCTGGCGCGCCGTGCCGGCATTGCTGGAGGAGGGGGTCTCAGCGCTGCGGCAGTACCGGGACACGCTACACGCCGAATATCTGATTCTTGTGGCCGTGTTGTCGGTTACCGCAGTGATGACTTCATTGTTTTCCTGGCACTGAGCCGGCCGCGGTCAGGTCGCGCTTTGGTCAGAAGCGCACGTCAGCCCTTGCGCAGGTGCTTTGGCCAGATTCCGTAACGGCCCGCGGACAGGATGCCATTAGGATCCACCGCGTCCTTGACCGTTTCGTGGAACCGCCGCAGGGCGTGATTATTGAATGAATAAACATTCATCACATCGTCCTGGTAGATGACCGGCGTGCGGTACTCTCCCCACCCGTGCTCGGCGCTGACTTTGACAAGTTTGCGGAATGCCTCGCGGTTGCGCCGGTTGAACTCTTTGTCGTGGGTGACCGGGAACAGGAACAGGTACACGAAGCAGCGCTGCCAGTAAGTGAATGGCACCACCAGCGGATTGACGGGCATGCCGTACTCGCGAGCAATTTCCCCGAATACCTGCTGCGCCTCGAAGATCGCCTCGCCAGTGCGGGGAATGATGGGTGAGAAGCCGACGTGGCCAAAAGGTTCCGGCCCACCTTCGCGGCGCTCGAGAATCGAGAAGATCTCAAGACTGGGGATGCCGAAGGCGTTCTTCCAGACTTTGCCCAATTCTTCGGGCTGGAGCGGTATCCGGTACCGGTCGCCTTCCAGGACCTTGGCTCCCGGAATTGCCGCCAGCTGCTGCTTGCAGTGCTCCCATTGCGCCTCGATGATCTTCGGTGGTCCGTAGAACTGCAGCATCGCACCCCACACTCCCCGGCCCACTTTTTGTGCGTAGGCCTCAAGCGCCTCTTTTGAGGCACCGCCTGGCGCAGCCAGTAGATCGAGCAGGTCCTTGTCCGGCTGTGCGGAGAACTGCTCGAGCGGGCGCAGGCCCGAGAAGATTGGACTGCCAAAGTAGGGCATGCCGTTGGTGATCTGCCCATTCTCAAGGCGCGTGACGATATCGACCAGCGCAATGAGATCATCGTGCTTATAGACATGCACGAAGCCGTTCAAGTAGCTCTCGGGCTCAGGCATCAGCCAGAAACCCATCTTAGTGACGATGCCGAAGTTCGACTGCGAGAAGATCCCATCTATGGCCGGACCGAAGCCGGTCTTGAACTGCTGCCAGGTCTTGGCGCCGGGCAGCGCGCCCATTCCGGTGCGCAGCACCTCGCCGTTGGCGAGCACGACTTCCATGCCGCAGTGCGCTTCGAAATGATTTCGGTAAGCTGCGCTGGTTACGCCTCCGCCGCGATCGAGCGCATTGCCCACGAGCGACCCCCAGCCTGGGTCTGGGCAGTCGAGCCAAACCTTGAGACCCCGGTCCGAGATATAGCGGTAAAGGTCGAAGTATGAAACGCCTGGTTCCACGAGGGCATAGGCGTGGCGTTCGTTGACCTCAATGATCCGGTTGAGCCGCTTTAGATCGAGCACCACACTTCCCGAGAGTGCCGGAGCCGATCCGCCGTAGCCGAGATTGCGGCCGGTCGAGATGGTGTAAATAGGAATCCGGTGACGATTGGCGATCCTTACGACCGCCTGTACCTCCTCGACGCTGGCCGGTGCGATCGCGGCCGAAGCGCTGCGCTCCTCGGTCTCGTCCCAAACTTGCGAATAGGCATCGCGGTAGAGCGCGACGTCCTCGACGCTCGAAAACACCCACTCGTGGCCGATGGCGGCGGCGAACTCTTTGAGCGCGGTTGAGAACGTGCTTTCACTGACTCCGGGCGGAAGCGCCATTATCCATTCCTCGACGGTTCACCGGGTCCAGATGACCGATGGATCGAACAACGCGACTTCCACAGCCATGGCTGGCGCGGAGTGCCGTGGGCGCGCGCGCGCTGATGGTTACCGCGTCTTGCAGTCCGTGGTTCGCGGCACCGGCTACTGGCCCTGGTCCTTGCCGGTGGCAATATCGAGGCGCTTGTGCAGTTCCTGGGCCCACGACTGCATGAGCCGGTCGGCCGCCGCCCGGTTAGTCACCGAACTAGAGCGCCCGCCGTACATGTCCGGATCCTGGCCAGCGTCCATGACCCGCGCCAGGATCGTGTTGGTAGATGAATCCCAGAGTTCCAGGTACAGGGTCATCTGGCCGGATGACTGCACAAATGTGGAGCTGCGTCCGGCGGCCATCAGGTCCGGGGCGCTCACCTGAATATTGATCAGGGCGGGTCGCAGCACGAGTACGTCAGGGGCCGCAGTCGTGGAAATCTGGTAGCCGCCTTTGCCCGCCAGCTCATCGGTGAAAATCTTCTTGAAGGCCGCGGACAGGTCGGTTTTCGCGCGGTCAAGGTCCTTGCTGCCAATCCGGCGGCTCGGATCGACCTGCGAATTGTTGTAACTCCGCAGCCAGTCCTTCGAGAACTCGACGGCGCAATCAAGGATTGCGACGCGGCGGTACTGCGAGAAGCTGGCGTCGGGCTTGGTGTAGACCAGACGGTACTTGGTCTGGGTCTTCAAGTGCAGGCCGTCCTGGGTGACCTGGGGAGGGTCGTCCTTAGCAATGGCGGGCAGCGTGGCCAGCGCGAGCGCGGTCCCTATAGTGGCGATGGCGGCCGGCTTCCAGAAACGTATGGATCGAAACATTTATCCCCCCTGGGTCTGGCGAGGCTAGAACACGGGTCCTGTCCAGCCGTTGATAGGTATCAGTCGTACGGCGCCATTATCCACCGGAGTCCAGGCGCCTTCCAGTTAGATCCGCACTGCGGAGTAGTGGCTGCTGTTTTGCTGGAAAACTTGCAGTCCAGCTCAGCCTTGGAGGTTCCGGACGACTCGGCTAATCAATCTGTTGATGCGCCCCAGAGCATTTACCATGCGCCCGGTGCCGGAAATTGGGCTTTCCTACCGAAATTGACGCTATGGGGTCGCCAACCTCGCAAGGAAATGTGTGTGCCAATGTCCAGAAGCGTGTGGTTGGTGTTGTTTCTAGTTTCAGCGCAGTCTAAGCAGCTGTGCGGGTTGAAGCCGGGGCCCCGACTCTGTAGCTCAGGCGCACCCATCGCAGAGCAAAAAAACGCTAGCTCTACGCCTGGCATCGAGTTGTCGGTCAACGCTAGTGCCTACGCGGATTATCTGAGGCGGCGGACTCCTTAGAACTGCGCAGCTGCACAAATCGCGAATGACAGTTGACGGCAGTTCTTGAGTGCGGTGCAGAAGGCGCCAAACTAACCCCTATACGGCCGAGCTCGTCAGCTTCTGACAACCGGGCGGAGGCATTTGCGCTCGGACCCGACCGACAGATCGAGGTGTGTTCCGACTACAGCAAATACGGTCCAAAGTAAGTTTAATTTGCAACCGTCGAAATTCCACCAAACACCAGAGGAGCCGTTTATGGCTGGCAAGAACACCGCCGTATTTGGAATTTATGATTCCGTAGAGAAAGTCGAACGCGCTGTAGATACTCTCGTTGGCGGAGGATTCAGCAGCGGCGCAATTTCAGTCCTGCTCGCAGACACAGGCGGAACGAAAGAGTTTGCGCACCAGAAAGAGACTAAGGCTCCGGAAGGCACCACAATCGGCGCCACCACTGGCGGCGCGTTGGGCGGTGCCTTGGGACTGCTTGCTGGCGTAGGCGCGCTGGCAATTCCGGGCCTCGGGCCCTTCATTGCTGCAGGTCCGATCATGGCAGCACTCGCCGGGTTGGGCGTTGGTGGTGCAGTCGGCGGCCTTTTGGGCGCGCTTGTGGGCATGGGCATTCCTGAGTACGAAGCGAAGCGCTATGAAGGTCGTGTCAAGAATGGTGGCACGCTCTTGTCTGTGCACTGTGACAATTCCGACCAGGTCAGAATTGCAAAGGACCTGCTCAAGGCTTCGGGAGCCGAGGACGTTGCATCCAGCGGAGAAAGCGCCGGCGCAAAGGTATCTGAGGCGAGAACCGAATACCGCGGCCATGCGTGATCGCAGAGAGTCGTCAAGGCTCGCGTTATCAACCTACTGACGGGAAATTCCAGACTATGAATATCAAATTGATTGCATCAGTGGCAGCGGCCTTCGGTCTGGTATCAGTCTGGCCCGGAGCTCATGCTCAATCCGCGCCAACAGCCCAGGCAGCGCCCGCGGATGTTCCAGCCGATAACACCAAAAGTAATGCACAAGACTCGAGTAACAAGGTTGCGACCGCCGACAAACAAACTAACGACAGCTCGGATCTGCAGATCACTAAGCAGATAAGGCGCAGCCTTTTAGACGATAAGTCGCTGTCGACCTACGCCCACAACGCGAAAATTGTCACGGTGGACGGCACCGTCACATTAAACGGTGTCGTGCGTAGCGAAGATGAGAAAGAAGCCATCGCCGGTAAGGCTTCGCAGGTTGTTGGGAGCGGGCGAGTTATCAACGATCTTAAGGTCGAGCCCAAGAAATAGCGCTTATTGCACATTTGAGAGCGTGAACACATGGAGCTACGTAGTTGAGGAAGCTGTGCCGAAAATATTTGCGGCGCTTTTCGTTCCTCAACGGATTTTAATGTGTGTGATTTGCAGGCTTGGATTCTAGGCACTTCCGCGCGTGTCTTGCCTTAGTTCCTACGACTGCGCTGCCTCGAGGACTATTCCTGCGTCTTCTCATATAGCCAAAAATGCCTCCTCGAGTATCAAACGAGGAGTTACAACCAAATGCGTCTATTACATATCACAGCTGCTGCGCTTGCTCTTTCCATGGGGTGCATCGGCGCTGCACTAGCAACGGACACTGAACCCTCCGGTCCTGTGAGCGGTGCGTACGTCGGCGCGGGCTGGGGCCAATTTAATCTCAAGCCTCAGAATATAAGTGACGTTGGAAACGGCTTTGCCGATATCGCCAATTCGCACGATAACGCGTTCAAGGTGACCGCAGGCTATCGCTTCATGCCGTACTTTGCACTGGAGGCAAACTACGTCGACTTCGGCAACCCATCGAGCCCATTTACCACCAGCGGTACTGATGGCAACTATAGGTTGCATGCCAGTGGTTTTGCGCCCATGGGCGTCGCCACTCTGCCACTTGGGGCCTTCGAGTTGTTTGGCAAGGCCGGCTGGCTGTTCTCAAACAACAATGTCAAGGTGTATCTAAACCAGCCGGGGCAACAGGTCATCCAGTCCAGCCATTCTTCCAGTGACTTCATGTGGGGCGGTGGCCTGGGCGTGACAGTTTTCCGTCACCTCAATATCAACGCCGAATATGACCGCATTCAGCTGGAGAATGCACACGATTCCGATGCGTTGTGGCTTGCAGCGCAATGGAGATTCTGAGGACTCCATCCCGCAGCCGCGCTGCGACCGTAGCGAAGTCCACAATTCAGGCCTAATCCCAGAGATTCTGGAGAGTCCAAGGACTTCCTTCCATGGTCCAAAATAGCCCGTCGATCAGCCGGTAGCCCTGATCGAGCGCCGCGATACGTGCCATGTCGGCCTGACTGAGCACGATATCCGCGGCGGCGATATTTTCGCGCAGCCGCGCTGGCGTCACCGATTTGGGAATGGTTGAAATCCCGCGATTGACCTGCCAGGCGATCAATATCTGGGCGGCGGAGCAGCCGCGATCCTTGGCGATGGAGTTAATCACCGGATTGTCCAGCAATACGGGCGCGCCCAACTTCTTCGTGGAGTCCGGGCGGTCCGCCGATCCCAAGGGAGCCCAGGCAGTGATATGAACGCCGCGCGCTGCACAGAAATCCACCAAATCGGACTGCTGCAGCAATGGATGCATCTCCACTTGGTCAACTTCAGGTTTGATCGTGCAGTGGTCAAGGAGATTGCGAAGTTTCTTGACCGAGAAATTCGATACGCCAATGTGGCGCGCTAAACCGGACCTGACGGCAGCTTCCATGCCTTCCCAGGTCGAGTGGACCGGGACGTCTTTGGGTGAAATGAAATCAGCCCCTGAACTTGGGAATACCGCGCCCGGCTTGAGGGGAATCGGCCAGTGAATCAGGTAAAGATCCAGATAGTCGAGGCCGAGGTCCTGAAGGGTAATTCCGAGTGCTGCGGCGACATTCTCGCGGCCATGCGAGTTATTCCACAGCTTCGAAGTGATCCAGAGTTCGTTTCGTCTTACCTGGCCTTGGCTGATGGCATCGCGCAGAGCGCTGCCGATCTCCGCTTCGTTGCCATACACAAAAGCGCAATCAATATGTCGGTAGCCGATACGGATCGCTTCCCTCACAGCGTCATAAACCTCCCCTCGCGCTGACTTCCAAGTGCCGAGGCCGATAATGGGCATTTGATCGCCATTCGCGAAGTTGAGGGCCTTCATGAGCTTATCTCCAGCATTGGTCTGGTTGGCCGATGACTCGGACGGGCGACCAGAATACACGACCCAGCCGCCTTGTCGCTTCCGGGAGACTTCAGTTGCCGCAGGTAGAAAAACCGGCATATTCTCGGGCGAGTGGCGTTTGATTCGTTGAAGTGCCTGGGGAGGACTTCACCATGACCTTAAATTTCGGCATATCTGGTCCCATCGTATGCGCCGCCTTGCTTGCCGCCTGTTCCACGTCCTCGCACGTCCTGACCGGCACCGCCCGTGCTCCGGTCCCACCCGAGAGCGTCAGAATCTACAACCAACCGCCGCCAGGACAGTATGAACAGATCGGCACAGTCACGGCTTCGAGCCAGGGATCGCTCGCGATTGGCAGTCAGCAGAACATGGATAAGGCTATAGCCCGGCTCAAGGAGGAGGCGGCTAAGCTCGGTGCCAACGGCGTGCTTCTGCAAGGCATTCACGACCAGCAGTCCGCATCTGTCGGTGTAGGAGTTGGCGGTTCCAGCTATAGCGGAAATAGCGCTAGCGGCGTCGGTGTTGGCGGATCTTCAGCACTCACCAGCAAGGTCGTGAACGGAATAGCGATCTACATTCCCCAGTAACGCCGAAACTGCGCCTCGAATGCGGCGCAAGCACACCATCCAAGACGGTCCCTCGTAATCTGGAGGGATAGGAAATCATCGACGACTTCCCGAGCACCGATTTCGATTACGGGCTAAGGGGCCTGTTGCACACACCCAAAGATCGCTGGCCGATTTCCTACCAGTGCAATAGGTCTGGGCCTACGTCGATAGGCCGGGGAGGTCCTGACAATACTCAGCGCGGGCTTGGCACGCGTTGAGGGAAAGCTTGAAAATTGCGACGTTTAATGTAAATGGCGTCAACTCGCGCCTGCCGCAGTTAGTACGCTGGCTGGAACGTGAATCGCCCGACGTGGCCTGCCTTCAGGAACTGAAGGCGGATGACAGTGCCTTTCCACTTCGTGCGGTTCAGGAGGCCGGATACGGTGCCATTCACCACGGCCAGCGCAGTTGGAATGGCGTGGCGATACTGGCGAAGGGCCTAGTGCCCCGAGAAATACGCCGCGGCCTGCCTGGTGATCCCAATGACGATCATAGTCGCTATCTCGAGGCCGAGATCCGCGGGCTTCACGTCGCTTGCCTGTATCTGCCGAATGGCAACCCGCAGCCAGGACCGAAGTTCGACTACAAGCTGTCGTGGTTCGCGCGTCTCATTCGCCACGCCAAAAAATTGTATGGGTCGGCCGCCCCGGTAGTGCTGGCCGGCGACTTCAACGTAGTGCCGACGGACTTTGACATTTACAACCCGAAATCCTGGAGGAAGGACGCGCTATTGCAACCGGAAAGCAGAGAGGCTTACCAGCGGCTGCTGGCACAAGGGTGGGTGGATGCCTTGCGTGCACTCCATCCTGACGAGGCGATCTTCACTTTCTGGGACTACTTTCGGAATCACTGGATGCGCAATGCGGGCTTGCGGATTGACCATCTATTGCTCAATGCCAGGGTGGCGCCGCGACTCACGGCTGCCAATGTTGACTGCTGGGTGCGCGGCGAGCCGCACGCCAGCGATCATGCGCCGGTGTGGGTCGAATTAGCCGAAGGGTCGGCCTCAAGGCCGAAGAAGAGGATGGTCCCCAAGCGCCGGAAGCCGGCTCGAAAATGACTGGGATGAGTCAGGGCCAGCTCTTCGAGTACCTGTCCGGGCTCCCGGAAGGTTTCATATACCAGGAGGAGTTCATCACAGCGGTGGAAGAGGCGCGTCTGCTCGCCGAGATCTCACAGCTCTCGCTGCAGGAGGCCAGCTACAGGCAGTGGCGGGCAAAGCGCCGCATTGTCAGTTTCGGCGGACGCTACGACTTTAGCCACAGAAGGCTGAATCCCGCCGAACCGCTGCCGGATTTTCTCTTGCCGCTGCGCGATCAAATCGCTCGCTGGACCGGCATACCTCGCGCGGCACTCCAGCATGGCGCGATTGCCGAGTACCGCCCGGGGACGCAGTTGGGGTGGCATCGCGATGTCCCGGATTTCGATACGGTCATTGGCGTTTCGCTGGCGGGAGTTGCGCGGATGCGCTTCCGCCGCTATCCGCCGGATGAGCGCCCGGGTCGCGCGCAGGCTGTCCTGGATCTGGAGCCCAGATCGACATACGTGATTGAAGGGGCCTCGCGTTGGGGCTGGCAGCACGCCATTTCCCCCGTCAAGCATTTGCGATACTCAATCACCTTCAGAACCCTGTCAGGCCGCTAATCAGTGGCCACCATCCGAATAGGAATTTCCGGCTGGCGATACAAGCCCTGGCGGGGTACCTTTTACCCAAAGCGCTTGCCGCAGCATCAAGAACTCAAGTTCGCTTCGAGCATCCTGCGGACCATTGAGATCAATGGATCGTTCTATTCGCTGCAGCGGCCCGCCAGTTATGCGAAGTGGTATGCGGACACGCCGCAGGACTTCGAGTTCACCGTGAAGGGGCCTCGTTATATCACGCACATGCTGCGGCTTAGGGACGTTGAAGCGCCGCTCGCTAACTTCCTGGCTTCCGGGCTATTCAATCTCCGAGACAAACTCGGCCCCGTCCTCTGGCAGTTTCCGCCAAACTTCAAGTACGACCGCGAACGCATGGCTCGCTTTCTCGCGCTCCTTCCGCGCGATACACAGACTGCCCTCGCCCTGGCGAGGGGCCGCGATGAGTTCATGAAGGGCCGGACTCGCCTGACGATTGATGCCAACCGGAGGATGCGCCACGCCATTGAAATTCGTAACGACAGTTTCCTGAACTCCGGATTCGTTGACCTTTTGCGGGAGCACAACGTTGCACTGGTCATTGCTGAAACCGCGCGGCGCTGGCCCATGACCCAGGACATCACCTCCGATTTTGTGTATATGCGGTTGCATGGAGACAAGGAACTGTACAGAAGCGGCTATTCGGACCGGGCGCTTAGTCGTTGGGCGCAGCGCATCGAATGCTGGCATCGTGGCTCGGAACCGGAAGGCGCACTGAAGATCTCCAGAAAACGACCACCTTCAAAGAGGCCCAGGGATATCTACTGCTTTTTTGATAATACCGACGTGAAGCTGCGTGCCCCGTTTGATGCGCAGACCTTGGCCAGGAAACTCGCCCGTAAACGTTAGATTGAGTTGCTCAAGCCGGTTCTAGGAAGGATTTCCGTTGTTCTGGTCGCGCTGAACGGTGCTAGCATTCGCGCGAAACCGCGAGTGGAGTTGACCACCGCGCGCCTGGACAAGGACTCACAAATGATTTCTGGAAGAATGGCGTGGGGCTCAAGCCCGCTTTGGATTTGGATGGTCGTGCAGCTCGCTACGGCTCCAGCAGCGGCCGCCGATCGGTTTGCCTTGGGCGATGGCTGGGAACTGCAGAGTTCGAGTAAGGTGCGCGAAACGGGCGCGCAGATTTCCGAGCCCGCATTTAAAGTGAATGACTGGATGCGGGTGACCGTTCCCACCACAGTGGTGGCGGCCCAGGTAAAACTCGGGCTTTTGCCGGATCCCTTCTTTGGCATGAACCTGCGGCACTACCCTGGAATGGGCTACCCCATTGGGACGAACTTCTCCAATGTCCGGATGCCACCTAAAAGCCCTTACGCGGCATCCTGGTGGTACCGCAAATCCTTCACGCTTCCCGCCGGCGACAAAGACAAGACCATTTGGCTGAACTTTAGGGGCATCAACTACCGCGCCAACATCTGGCTGAACGGCAAGCAGATCGCCAAATCCAGCGAAGTTGCCGGCGCGTGGCGCACCTATGAATTTAACGTGACGGCCGCCGCAAAACCCGGCGAGGAAAATGCGCTCGCGGTGCAGGTCATGGCCCCGACCGAGACCGACCTGGCCATCACTTTTGTCGACTGGAATCCGGCGCCGCCGGACAAGAATATGGGTTTGTGGCGTGAAGTCTACGTGTCGACCAGCGGCCCGGTGGCCGTGCGCAATCCGGCGGTAATCGCGCACGTCGACGCGACGCAGGGCGCAAGCCTGCTTGTTACGGCGCAAATCAAGAACGGCAGCAATCAGGATGTGCACGGCATACTCAAAGGCACCATCGACAAGGTCGAATTCCAGCAGGAAGTGAATCTGGCGCCGAATGAAAGCAAAGACGTGGTGTTTGATCCTGCCCGTGTCCCGCAACTTAATTTCAAGAAGCCGCGGCTGTGGTGGCCGGCCCAGATGGGATCACCGGAGCTCTATCCGCTGTCGCTCCAGTTCCTGGTTAACGGCCTTGAATCCGACCGGGTGGATTCGCGCTTCGGCATTCGCGAGGTGACCTCCGAACTGACCAAGGACAACTGGCGGGTCTTCTCGATCAATGGGAAAAGAATCTTGATTCGCGGCGGCGGCTGGTCGCCGGACATGATGATGCGCGAAGACCCACAGCGCTTGCGCGATGAATTCCGCTACGTACAGGACATGGGGCTCAACACGATTCGTCTCGAGGGCAAGCTCGAGACCGAGGATTTCTACAATCTCGCCGATGAACGCGGGATCCTGGTGATGGCGGGCTGGTGCTGCTGCGACTTCTGGGAGCAGTGGGCCAAGTGGAAGCCATCCGATCATGTCATCGCCAAAGCGTCTCTGGTCGACCAGATGTACAGGCTGCGCGGCCACCCGAGCGTCGTGGCTTGGCTGAACGGGAGCGACAATCCGCCGCCGCCCGATGTCGAAAAGGCCTATCTCGAGATCGAGCAGCGCCTGCACTTTTCGAATCCGGTTGTGTCATCCGCGACCGCGGTGTCGACACCCGTCACCGGCCATAGCGGCGTCAAAATGACGGGACCCTATGACTACGTGGCGCCCAGATACTGGAGCGAAGACAAGATTGGCAGCGGCAATAAATGCAACCCGGGTGGTTGCGGCGGCGCCTACGGCTTCAATGCCGAGACCAGCCCGGGACCGGCGGTGCTGCCGGTGGAAAGCTTGCGCACCATGCTGCCGAAGGAACACCTCTGGCCTATGGACTCCTGGTGGGATTTCCACGCCGGCGGCAACGAATTTAAGGACATCCACATATATACGGCAGCGCTAGATGCCCGCTACGGGAAGGCCACGGGGCTCGATGACTACGTCACCAAGGCGCAGCTCATGAACTATGAAGGCATCCGCGCAATGTTCGAGGCTTACAGCCGCAGCAAGTACACATCGACCGGCGTAATCCAGTGGATGCTGAACAACGCGTGGCCATCGAACATCTGGCACTTGTATGACTACTACCTGCGGCCGGGTGGCGGCTACTTTGGCGCGAAGCGGGCCATGGAGCCACTGCACCCGCTGTACTCTTACGACGACCACTCCGTGTACGTGGTCAACAGCCGTTACCAAAACGTAAGCGGCCTAAAACTCACGACGAAGGTGTACAACATGGATGCGAGCGAAAAATTCTCGCGTGAATCGACACTGGATGCGTCGGCCGACAGCAGTAACAAGGTTCTGACGCTGCCTGAGCTCCAGGGCTTGACCAAGGCATATTTCCTCGTGTTGCAGCTGACAGACGCCAGTGGGCGAGAAGTGGGTTCGAATTTCTACTGGCTCTCGACCAAGCCGGAAAAGCTCGATTGGCGAAAGTCGAACTGGTATACGACGCCGACCTCGGAATTCGCAGACTTTAGTTCACTGGGCCAATTGCCGAAGCTGAAGCTCAAGATGATGAGCCGGAACACTCGCAGCGGCGAAGAATCACAGACTACAGTCGCACTCGAAAACCCAAGCAAGACGGTGGCCTTTTTCGTGCGGCTCAAGGTGACTCGCGGTGCAGGTGGCCCGGAGATCCTGCCGGTAATCTGGCAGGACAACTACATTTCACTGTTGCCCGGTGAGAAGCGCGAAGTTACGGCCTCGTACCGCGCGTCCGATTTAGGGACGGCTCAGCCCGAAGTCGAAATCAGCGGCTGGAACCTGCAATAAGCCGCGACTGGCCGTAGCTGACGGTGGCCTGACCCGGGCGCGAGGATGGGTGGGAGTTCGCCCCAGGCGGGCGTCGCCCAAGGCCTATTTTATTTCGCATCCTTTGACCGGAGGATCCAGTATCTCCTTGGACTGGTTGAACACCTCCTTCTTGCCACTCAGTTTGTCCGATGCCCACTGCTGCACGACCGGTATGGGCAGGAGCAGGACCTGTGTCTCGACGCCCACATGTCCGATTGCGTTGTAAGTGATGCGCTTGCAGCGGGGCGTAAGCATCATGGCGCCCGCATCGGCGGCCTGTGTCATGGTGAGCACATGGACCACGTCGAAAAAGGCGACCGTGCTGGCGGCGCCAGTGACGCTTAGGCCAAAGCCAATGCGCGGCAACTGGGCCCCCAGCACCACGGCGGATACGCCGAGGCTCGAGCCCTGGTAATTCGTTACCTGGGGCTGTGCGCCAGAGAAGCTATTGGCATCGGAAATGCTCCCGCTGGTTTTCGCGTAGCTAAACCCGCTCTCGCCGCTAAAGTCATAGGCGCCATTGACTGAAAGAGTTGCATGATTCCCGGCGAGAAACACCGTAAGTAAGAAATCGCCGCCCAGTTGCACCACAAAAGGAATCCCTTCGATGGGCAGCGGTACGTTGAACGAGATCGGCAAGTGCATTATTGGGATCTTCAGGCCCTTGTTCCCGGGCTGGCCAAGCCGCCCGACGAATGCAGCCGTGACATGGCCGTTCAGATTCTTGAACTGCAGCTTGGCCGCCTCGAGGTTCCCACCCACTATCTGATATGCACCCGCTGCGGAGAAACCGTTTAACTCGGCCTGCACCTTGAAGCGCACATCGACGTTGTCCGAAGAGATGTCAAACAGGTGTTTGAATACCTTGCCGCCGCCCTCACCACCGCTGTCGCCGCCGTCTTCCCCGTCGCGAGACTCGAGTGTTACACCGACGGCTCCACTGGAAAGCGGCTTATATCCGATGGCGTACTGCATGCCATTCAACGATCCGCTGTAGACATTGTCACCAAAGCTCTCCTCATCTTTCTGGTCCTCGGGATCGCCTCCCGAACC
>Ga0070667_100001068_pt1 | contig 25063 bp, 18 predicted proteins | sample KBSS33metaG_FD_64659 | JGI IMG/M metagenome (GOLD analysis project Ga0070667, IMG submission 64659) | Switchgrass rhizosphere microbial communities from Kellogg Biological Station, Michigan, USA - KBS S3-3 metaG | ecosystem: Host-associated > Plants > Roots > Rhizosphere > Soil ... | reverse complement strand
GAGCAGCTGCGCAGCGCGCGCGCGACCTACGCCAGGCCCGGCTGGAAAATGGACAAGCCGGTGCGCTTCGACGTGGCGGGCACCGTCACCACCCAGCTCGCGTCCGCGACGGTGGCGCCGGGCGTCACGCCCGAGAAGCTGCTGATCGCCAAGGTCGATGCCGACGGGCAGGACATCTTCACGCTGGCCGGCTCGATCAAGGCGATGAAGATCGCCGGCCGCCGCACCAGCGAGCTGGACTCCGCCTGGTGGCACAAGCTCTCCGGTCCGCTGTCCTCGGCGCTGATGCCGCTATTGGGCGCGATTGCCGCGTTCGGCCTCGCGCGTTCGGGCCAACTGCTCATCCGCGCGGTGATCGGCATGTCGCTCGGGTTTGCGTACTTCGTCTTCGACAATGCGGCGCTGGCGATGGGCAACTTCGGCGGCTACCCCCCGCTGATCGCCGCATGGGCGCCCTTCGTCCTGTTCGCCCTGATCGGCGAGACGGTGCTCATCCGTACCGAGGAATAGTCGGGGCGGGTCCTCGACCGGGCAGGGAGCCCGGCGAGGTTCGAGCGCATTCATCGACTTGCGCAGACGGCAGCCGCTCAGATCCAGCCTGCCGTCTGCGCCAGCAGCCACAGGCCGATCGCCAGGAACAGCAGCGCCGCCACCGTGCGGACCACGTTGAGCGGCACGCGCTTGATGATGGCATTGCCCAGGAACACAGCCGGCACGTTGGCGATCATCATGCCCAGCGTGGTGCCCAGCATCACCGGCACCACTTCGTGGAAGCGAGCGCCCAGCGCGATGGTCGCAAGCTGCGTCTTGTCGCCCATCTCGACCAGGAAGAAGGCGACGGCGGTGGCGACGAACGGCCCGAATCGGCTTGGCTTCTCCTCCGCGTCCTCGTCGAACTTGTCGGGGATCAGCGTCCAGCCGGCCATCAGGATGAAGCTGATCGCAACCGCATAGCGGAACCACGTGCCGTCGAGGAACGACGCGGCCTGCTCGCCCACCAAGGCGGCGAGGAAGTGGTTCGCGAGCGTCGCCACCAGGATGCCGCCGACCACCGGCCACGGGCGCTTGAAGCGGGTGGCAAGGACGATCGCGAGCAGCTGCGTCTTGTCGCCGATCTCGGCGAGCGCGACGACCGCGGTGGATGTGAGCAGAGCTTCCAAGGTATTTCTCCGGGGCCGGGCAGGACAAGCACGCAACGACGCGGACGAGACCCGCCCGGCCGAGCGGCATCGCCAGCGTAATTGGTCTCGCCCGGACGGTGACCCGTCCTCCCGTGCGCCACGGCCTCTCGGCCAAGTGTGTTGACGACGGGTCCTGCCGGGGCGGCAGGCGGCTACTCCCCAGATGACGGCTGCTCCTTACCGCCCGAGGGCGTAGCGGCGCAACGAAAAAGAAGGCCCGGCACGCCTGGGAAGGCGGCCGGGCCGGTCGAGGTGCCGTCGGGAGGGCAGGGGCCTCCCGGCCGAGGGTTGATGTCAGGCGATCGTCAGAACGCGACGGTCGCTTCGATGCCGTAGGTGCGCGGTGCGTTGAAGTTGCCGTAGTCGCCCAGGATATTGTTGACCGAGCCGGTGGTCAGGCTGGTGGTCGGCGCGCCGGGCAGGCTGTTCGACGGGTCCCGGCGGAACACGTACTGTTCGTTGAACAGGTTGCGCGCCCAGAGCGAGACCGTCAGCTTCTGGCCGGCATCGCTCATGGAAACGTCCGCCAGCGAGAGGCGGGCGTTGACCAGGAACGAGGCATCGGCCTTGGTCTCGAACTGGTCGAACGCCTGTGTCGCCTGCGAGTAGCTGCCGTCGATGTGGAACTTGACCGCAGCGTCGCGGGTGCCGATCGGGATCTCATAGTCGATCGAGCCGCTCGCCGCGTTGCGCGGGGTGAACGGGATGTAGAAGCGCTGCAGCACCGGCGTCGAGGTGACGCCGCCCACGATGAACGAGATCGGGACCAGCGGCACCTTGGTGTAGGTGTAGGCGTACGATGCGTTCAGCGTCAGGCCGTCGATCGGGCGCAGCGTCAGGTCTGCCTCGACGCCGTGGATTTTGGTGGTGCCGTCGGCATTGATCGTGCGCAGGACGTTGACGTTGCTGCCGGCCGCCGGCTGGATGTAGCTGATGTCGATCTGGCTGTCCTTGCGGTCCATGATGTAGGCCGCCACGTTGAAGCGCGCCTTGCGATCCCAGAAGTCTGCCTTCAGGCCGGCTTCGTAGGACTTCACGTCCTCGGGGTTGAACGCCTGGTAGTTGGCGGTGCGCGAGCTGGCGCCGCCGGCGCGATAGCCCGTGGCGTACTTGGCGTAGACGTGGATGCTGTCGCTCACGTCGTAGGCGATCGTTGCCATCGGGTTGAACCGGTGCCACTTCTTGTCGAGCGGGGCGTAGCCGTTGGCAGCGACGATCGCGGCCTTGGCCGGATCGTCGTAGTTCACGTTGCGGAAGTAGTGCAGGACGCCGCGCTTCTTGTCCTCGGTGTAGCGCGCGCCGACGGTGATGTGCAGCGCGTCGGTGGCGTTCCAGGTGGCCTGGCCGTAGGCGGCGTAGCTCTTCGACCACACTTCCGATGCGCGGTCGATCGAGCGGCAGCCCGGCTGCGAGCCGAAGCCGCCAGAACCGGTGCAGGGATCGAGGATCACGTAGACCGGCTGGCCGGCACCGTTGAGGTAGATGCCGTTCGAGTTGGGCGTGGCGGCGTCGTCGCTGACGTGCTCGTTGAAATAGAAGGCACCCACGACGTAATCGACCGAGCCCACGGTGCCGACTGCCTGCAGCTCCTGGCTGAACTGGCGCTGGCGCAGGCCGGCGAGGCTGTAGCGGCTGAACGCGCAAGGCGCGGCCTGCGTGCACGAGGCGGTCAGGTTCACCACGGGGACGCGGTGGGCGCCGCCCGAGTTGTCCCACTGGTCCACATCGACGCCGCGCCATGCGGTGATCGAACGCAGCTCGATCTCGGGCGAGACGGTCCAGCGCAGGTTGTTGGTGAACCCGTGGGTCTTGTCGACGCTGGGCTGCTGCGGCACGCCGATGTCGGCCACCTTCATGCGGCTGTCGCCATTGACGACCACGCCGGGGAGCAGCGGCTTAACCGTGCCGGTCAGCGTGGTGTAGGGCGCTCCGGGCAGCGAGCAGGCCGGCTGCGAGGCCTGGGTGCTGGCAGCGCAGTTGTTCGGGTTGTAGTTCAGCAGCTGGCTGTAGAACGGCGTGTTCTCGTCCTTGGCCACGTCGTAGGAGAAGTCGTTGGTGATGTCGGGCGAGATCTTCCAGCGGGCGGAGACGCGCAGCCCCCGGCGATCGTAGTAGTTCCAGCCCTTCGCGCCTGCCAGCGGGTTCTCGGTGGTGGCGCCCTGGTACTGCTTCACGCCGTCGATCTTCAGGCTGACGCCCATGAACTCGGGCAGGTTGATGTGCGCGCCGAGCGTGTGCGAGGCGTAGTTGCCGATGCCCCCGGTGATGCGGCCGCCGAACTCGCCGGTGGGCGCGGCCGAGACGATCGAGAGCGCGCCGCCCTCGGTGTTGCGTCCGAACAAGGTGCCTTGCGGGCCCTTGAGCACTTCGATGCGCTCCACGTCGAACAGGGCAGCGTTGAGGCCGTGCTGGCGGCCCAGGTACACGCCGTCGACGTAGATGCCGACGCCCTGCTCGCGGGCGGGCTGGTTGGCGTCGAGCGGCACGATGCCGCGGATGCCAATGGTGAGCGCCGACTGGCGAGCCTCGAACGTCGCGACGCGCAGCGACGGCACGGCGCCGTCGGCAAGGTCGTAAAGGCTCTGGACGTGGCGCTTCTTGATCTCTTCCTGATCCACTACCGAGATCGCGATCGGGGTCGACTGCAGGTTGGTCTCGCGCTTGGTGGCGGTGACGACGATCTCGGTCAGGCCGCTGCTGTCGTTGCCGCTGTCGGCGGTCGCGGCGTCGGCAGCGGCCTCGTCTGCGAAGGCGGTACCGGCGCTGCACATGAAGGCGATCGCGACGAGCGAGGTCGCATGCCGGAAGGCTGCACGAGTCATATTTCTTTATCCCTGTTCCTTGTCTGTCGCGACCGCTGCGCTGCACTGCGCCATCACCCGCTCCGACGGCGCAGCTAGGCGTCGGATATTGCCGTTTCGAGACATTCCCTTGACGGTTTTGTGGCAGTGCTGATTCTGTGGGGGGATTGTCTCAAGGCGGGTCGCCATGCGACGGAACGGCACGAAATTGTGCGCTGCACCGGGAACTTGCGGTGTGTCTGCACGGGACACTTGCAACGCGTTCAAATTCGCGAAAATACGTGGTAGGGCATGAGCTCTCCGCATGAGGGCGGCGAAGGAGATGACACGATGATGCGCCCGACGGCCCGCGCACTTGCCGCCGCCGCCACGATGCTTGCTTCCGGTCTTCCGGGCGCCACACTGGCCAGAACTCACACTCCCGCCGCCGCGACGGCTCCCGCTCCGGTGCGAACACCCGGTGCGATCGTCGGGCTGGCCGGCGACGACCGACTGGTCGAGCATCAGTACATCGAGAACGAGGTCGTGCCGATCGACGGCCGGATCGGCGTGCAGGCGACGATCGCCTTCGAGAATGGCGAGACGATCGAGAACGTCGCGGTGGGCGATTCGCTCGCCTGGCAGATCACGCCCAACAAGCGCGCCGACTTATTGTTCGTGAAGCCGCTCAACCCGGTGGCGCGGACCAACATGACGGTCATCACCAACCGGCGGACCTACTTCTTCGACTTGTCCGCCTCGCCCAAGGCGCGCCCGCTCTACATGCTGCGGTTTACCTACGCAGTGCCGTATAGGCCGCCGGTACCCGCGTACCAATCCGTCCCCGCGCAAGCCACAGCGGCGCCGCTGCCGGCAAAGGCCGCCAAGGGCCGCGCGCGCCGGGCTGCGCGGATGAAGGAAGCGCAGATCGCCGCCGCGGACGTGGCGACGCAGGACATCCCGCTGACGCAGCCGGAGCCGATGGCCGAGCTCGCGCCCGCACCGGCCCGCGAATACGCGCCCGCTCCGGTCGCCGCTGCAGCGCCGCCGCCTGCGATGATCGCCAAGCCGGCGCCGACGCCCGTTCGCAAACCAACGCCGGCAATGATCCCGGCACCGACCAAGGTGGCGGCCGCCAAGCCCGCGCCGACTCCGGCGCCTGCTGCGGTCAAGCCGCCGCCCGCGTTGACGGCGTCCACTCCGTCGCCGACGCCGATCGAGGGTGCTGTCGATGGCGCCGCGTTGAACTTCGCGTGGACGCGCTCGGGCACTTCGCGCCTGCTGCCGGCGCGGATCTATGACGACGGCGCTTCGACTTACATGCTCTGGTCTGAAAAGGCGGAAGTGCCCAAGATCCTGGTTCGCGACAGCAAGGGCTACGACGTTCAGGTTCCCTATACGCTGCAAGGGTCGACAATCGTCCTCGCGATGGTGCCGCGCACGATCGTGCTGCGCGCCGGCAAGGCGCGCGCCATGGTCGAGAATGCGCGCGGCGGCATCCTCGCGTCGCCACGGCCGCCCGTCGCCACTTACGAAACCGCGGGCGGAAACTAAGCGTGACGCAGCCTACCTCGCCGCTGGAGCCTGACGACGTCGTGGGGGCGAAAGGCGAGGCCTGGCAGGACGAGCCGGGGCGTGGTCAGATCATCGAGTTCCCGCCGCGCCCCGTCGGGCCCTATCCGCCACCTTTGTCCGAAACCCAGCGTGTCCGCGTGCTTTGGCTCGGAGGGGCGGCAGTGGTGGCATTCGCGCTGGTTGGCGGCGCCCTGTGGTGGCGGCTGGCATCGCCGCGCCCCTCCTCGACGGCTCTCGATCTGCCCGCCTCCTCCGCTCCGCGCCTGCCTGCGCCGTTGTCGCTCGATACCGCCGTGCCGCCTGCCGAAGCGAGCGAGCCGGCTGCCGACGCCACCGGCGCTCCGCCGAATGGCGGTTTGTCGCAGCTTCCCGCGCCCGACCTGGCGCCGGTGCTGGCCACTCTGCCGGACGACGATCCGATCGTGCCGGTGGCGCCTGGAGCCGCATCGCCGCCAAGTTCCACTACCGCCCGCAGTGGCAGCGCCACTCTGGTGTTCGATTCGGGCACGGGTCCAGGCGTCGTCGTCGCCGGCACCGGACCCGCCGCTTCGGTCATCGAGCCTGGCGCCGCGCGCGGTCGCGACCTCTCGGCCACGGTGAGCAAGGGCACGCTGGTGCCCGCCATTCTCGAAACGCCGATCGACGGTGCCAAGCCGGGGTTCGTGCGCGCGATGGTAGCCACCGACGTGCGCAGCTTCGACGGGAAGACCCTGCTCATCCCGCGCTCTTCGCGGCTTTCCGGGCGGTACACGGTCAAGACCACCGCCGGGCAGCAGCGCGCCTACGTCAGCTGGACACGGCTGGTCCGTCCCGACGGGCGGTCGAGCGCCATCAATGCGCCGGGTGGCGGATCGGCGCCGCTGGTCTCGGTGGTGGGTTCGCTCGCCACCGGCAGCGGCAAGGATGCCGTCCGCCTGCGCCAGGGGGAGCCGATCCGCGTCTTCGCGGCGCGCGATCTCAATCTCTCGTCGAGGCGTTAGGGCTGGTTCCGAGAGTTCTCGCCAGATCGTTCCGAGGCATCAGGCCTCCACCGGCACGCCGCCCTTGACCTCGATGCTCCATTCCAGCCCCAGGCTGTCGGCAAGTGCCTTGAGGTCCTTGCCGATGCTGGCGCTGTAGAGCGCCTGCGCGGGTTCCTCCAGGCGCAGCACCAGGGCGCCGTCGCGGATGGCAAGGCCGGTCATGGCAAGGCCGCGCTCGGTGCCACCCGTCAGGCGCCGGCAGAGACGCACCGCAAGCCCCCAGCCGATCGCGCGATCGAGGTCCTCGCGCTCGGCGAGGCGGGTGAAGGGGGCGGGAATCTCGGTCAGGCCCGAGTTCGCCAGCACCGCCATCGCCATCATCGCGCGGCCGCGCATGTCGATGCCGATCCAGCGCTTGCGCAGCGCCCAGGTCATCGCCTCCTCGCTGCGCAGGTTCGGCTCGGTCCGCATCGCGGCCAGTGCGAGCAGGCTGGCAGCGGTGCGCAAGTCGCCATCGGCGTTGGAATCGCGGCAGGCCGGTGCGGTCCAGAAGGCGATGCGCTGCGCGTCTTCCAGCGAGGCGCGAGCACCTTGCGCGAACGACGCGACGCTCGCCAGCATCGGGTTCTCCTGCTGGACGTGCGCCGGGAGCTGCATGTGCAGCAACCCCTCGCGCAGGCCCCAGGATGAGAACACCAGCGCCGAAGGTCCCAGCGCCTCGATCAGTTGCACCATCAGCGCGGCGGCATCGGGAAGGGTGGCGAGCCGCGCCGAGGAGATGCGCGGGTCTGGATCTTCGAGGCGGCCCTTCTCGAACTGGCGTGCGAGCCGCAGCGCCTCGGAGGCACTCAGTTCGAAGCCGTGCGGATCGTCGACCGGCCAGTCCAGCACCCGCATCGCCTGGAGCGCGAGTGCGCGCCACGATCCACCGACGATGTAGAGCGGCAGGCCGGCCCCGCGGCCGCTGCCGGCGCCCCAGCCGCGCGCATCGAGCGCCTTGCGCAGGCCGGCGGCGAACCGCGCCGGTCCGGGCAGGCGCAAGTCGGGCAGGCGCAGGGTGCCGAACGGCAGGGTGACGCCGCCTGGGCTGACGTCGCCGTCGATCTCGACCAGTTCGAGGCTGCCACCGCCCAGGTCCGCGGCGATGCCATGTGCGCCGGGGAAGGCAGCGATGACGCCGGTGGCGCTGGCACGGGCTTCTTCTTCGCCGGTCAGCAGGCGCGGTTCCAGTCCGAAGCCACGCACGGCTGCCAGAAGCTCGGGCCCGTTGCTGGCATCGCGCGCCGCGGCGGTGGCGACGCAGTCGACGGTCTCGACATTGAGCAGCTTGAGCATCGCGGCGAAGCGGCTGAGCGCGGACAGCGCGGTGCGCATCGCCTTGTCGGGGATGGCGCCGGTGCGGCCCAGGTCCTTGCCCAGGCGCGCATTGACCTTCTCGTTGAGGATGACGACCGGCGCGCGCGGCGGGCCGTTGTAGACGACCAGGCGCACGGTGTTCGAGCCGATATCGATGATGGCGCGCTTGCCCGTGCCAGGGACACTGGCGGTGGGGCTGGCGCTTGGCACGGTACCGCCGGTCTGGCTGAGGTCGAGCATACTCTTGGAGCGAATCTCTTGGCCCGATGTTCCGGGCGGCCTGTGTGCGCTATGTCAGATGTTGCCCCGCCGAAGCGAGAGCTTGGGCACCTCTCGTCCACTGGCAAGCGATGCACCGCGGCCCGAAAGCGACGGGTTGGTCATGAAGTAGCGGTGCAGGTTGAACGGCACCTCGGTTTCGCCGATGCGGTCGTAACTGCCGTCGGGCGCGAGGATCCAGCTCTGCTCGGTGTCGATCAGGTTCGCCAGCATGACCTGGTCGAGCACCTGGTCGTGCACCGTCTTGTTGCGGATCGGGATCAGGATTTCGACCCGGCGGTCCAAGTTGCGGCTCATGCCGTCGGCCGAGGTGATGAACACGCGCGCCTTGCGGTTGGGCAGGTGCGCACCGTTCGCGAAAGCCCAGATGCGCCCATGCTCCAGAAAGCGCCCGATGATCGACTTGACCGCGATGTTGCTGGAAAGCCCGGCGATGCCGGGTCGCAGGCAGCAGATACCGCGTACGACGAGGTCGATGTCGACGCCGGCCTGGCTGGCGGCATAGAGCCGGTCGATCAGCTCGGGATCGGTCAGCGAGTTGAGCTTGGCCCAGATCGCCGCGGGCTTGCCGGCACGGGCATTGGCGATCTCCGCATCGATGCACTCGTACAGCTTGAGCCGCAGCGAGATCGGCGAGATCGACAGGCACTCGGTCTTCTTGGGCTCGACGTAGCCGGTGATGAAGTTGAACAGCCGCCCGACATCGCGCCCCGCCACCGGATCGGCGGTGAAGTAAGACAGGTCGGTGTAGATGCGCGCGGTGAACGGGTGGTAGTTGCCGGTGCCGAAGTGGCAATAGGTGCGGTAGGATGACCCGCCCGCGGTGTCCGTTTCGCGCCGGACCACCATCGACACCTTGGCGTGGGTCTTCCAGTCGACGAAGCCGTAGATCACCTGGACCCCGGCGCGTTCGAGCTGGCTGGCCCACAGCAGGTTCTGCTCCTCGTCGAAGCGGGCCTTGAGCTCGACCACCGCAGTCACCGACTTGCCGTTCTCGGCCGCCTGGATGAGCGCGTTGATGATCGCCGATTGCTTGCCGGCGCGGTAGAGCGTCTGCTTGATCGCCACCACGTCCGGGTCGCGCGCCGCCTGCTTGAGGAAATCGATGACGACTTCGAAGCTCTCGTAGGGATGCTGGACGATGATATCCTTCTCGCGGATCGCCGCGAAGATGTCGCCGTCGTGCTCCAGGATGCGCTCGGGGTAGCGCGGGGTATAGGGCTCGAACTTCAGCTCTGGCCGGTCCTCGTCGGCGATCGCCGCCAGGCCGGAGAAGCCGATGATCCCGTCGGTCTTCATGATCAGCGCCTTGTCGAGGCCAAGCTGCGTGCGCAGCAGCTCCTCGGCGGCGGGATCGAACTTGCCTTGCAGCTGCAGGACGATGACCATGCCGCGGCGGCGGCGCTGGATCGCGGTGCGATAGTAGCGCACCAGGTCCTCGGCATCCTCCTCGATCTCGATGTCGCTGTCGCGCAGGATGCGGAAGACGCCGTGGCCGTTGAAGCGGAAACCGGGGAACAGCTCGGCCACGTTGCGGCAGATCAGGTCCTCGATGCCGATCCATACCGCCTCCTCGCCCGCGATCCGTACGAAGCGCGGCAGCGGGGCGGGGATCAGCACCATCTCCATCACCGGCTCGGCATCGGCGATGCGGGTAAGCGAGAACAGCACGCCGATGCCCTGGTTGGCGACGAACGGGAACGGGTGCGCCGGATCGATCGCCTGCGGCGTGATCACCGGCATGACGTGCTCGAGGAAATAGTCGCGCAGCCACTTGTCGCGCTCGCGGTCCAGCTTCTCGTCGCCGATCACGTGGACGCCGGCCTCGGCCATCTGCACCTTGAGCGCGGCCCACGACTGCTGCTGGATACGTTCGAGTTCCAGCACTTTCTCGTGCGTGACGGCAATCGCCTGTGCCGGCGTCAGCCCGTCGATCGACAGCTCCTCGATCTGCCGGCGCAGCTGGCCCGCCAGGCCGGCGACGCGCACCATCAGGAACTCGTCGAGGTTGCTGCCCGAGATCGAGAGGAACCGCAGTCGCTCGATCAGCGGGTAGTTGGGATTGCTCGCTTCGGCCAGGACACGTTCGTTGAACGCCAGCCACGACAGCTCGCGATTGAAGTAGCGCGCGGGCAGGGACGCAAGATCGGCCGTGTCGCAGCTATCCGCGGGAGCCTTGGGCGAGGCTTCCGGTTCCACCGGGCCGGTCAGCATGTCCTTCGTCTTCATCGGCAGCCCCTTGCATGCCACGATGACGGTTTCGGGACAATGGTGGTGGAAGTGCGGCGGTGGACGTGCGGTGGCGCACTTGGGGGAAGTGCCGGTGGACGAAGTGCGACGCGCCTCCGCCGTCAGTCGCCATTCCGTCGTTGCAGCGCAGCATGATCTGGACCACACTCACCGGCGATGATCAAGGCCGCGCTGCACCACCTCACCCGCTATCGCTACTCGCGCCGGATCCGGCTGGGGCCGCAGGTGATCCGGTTGCGGCCCGCTCCGCACAGCCGCACCGCCGTGCCCAACTACTCGCTGAAGATCAGCCCGCCCGAGCATTTCCTCAACTGGCAGCAGGACCCGCACGGCAACTGGCTGGCGCGCGTGGTCTTTCCCGATCCGATCGATCACTTCTCGATCGAGGTGGACCTGCTGGCCGAGCTCGCCGTCATCAATCCCTTCGACTTCTTCGTCGAGCCTGACGCCGAGGAATATCCCTTCGTCTATCCCGAATCGCTGAAGGCGGACCTGTCCGCCTACTTCGAGGTCGAGGAGCAGGGGCCGCTGTTCGAGGCGCTGGTCGCGGAACACAAGGACTACGAAGGGCGCACCGTCGACTTTCTCGTCGACATCAACAGCAAGCTCCAGCAGCGCATCGGCTACGTGATCCGCATGGAAGCGGGGGTGATGACGCCCGAGGAGACGCTGGGCGTCGGCATCGGCTCGTGCCGCGACTCCGCTTGGCTGCTGGTGCAATTGCTGCGCCGCCTGGGCTTCGCGGCGCGGTTCGTCTCCGGCTACTCGATCCAGCTCGTCGCCGACGTGCTGCCCAAGGAGGGGCCGCAAGGCGTGCTGCAGGACGTGACCGACCTGCACGCCTGGGCCGAGGCCTATGTGCCGGGCGCCGGCTGGATCGCGCTCGACGCCACCTCGGGCATGTTCGCGGGCGAAGGGCATATCCCCTTGTGCGCGACGCCGCACTACCGCTCGGCCACCCCGATCGAGGGCATGGCCGAACCTGCCGAAGTCGACTTCCACTTCGAGATGAACGTCAGCCGCATCGCCGAGGCGGTGCGCATCACCAAGCCGTTCACGCCCGAGCGCTGGGATGCGTTGCTGGCGCTGGGCGACAAGGTGGATGCCGATCTCGATGCTGGCGAGGTCAACCTGACGATGGGCGGCGAGCCGACCTTCATCGCCGACGGTGATTTCGAGGCGCCGGAGTGGAACAGCGCCGCGGTCGGCCCGACCAAGGCGGCCTTTGCCGATCAACTGATCCGCCTGCTGCGCGCCAAGTTCGCCCCCGGCTCGCTGCTCCACCACGGGCAGGGCAAGTGGTATCCCGGAGAGACGCTGCCGCGCTGGGGCTATTCGATCTACTGGCGCAAGGACGGCGTGCCGATCTGGCAGGACGATGCGCTGGTCGCTGGCGAGAAGCCGCTGGAGAAGGGCGCCGACCCCGATCCGCTCCCCAGCGTCGAAGTTTCCAAGGCCGGCGATCTGCTGGCCGGCGCCGCCAGGGGCCTCGGCCTCGACCCCAAGTTCGTCCAGCCGGTCTACGAAGACACCGGCGTGTGGATGGTGCGCGAGGACGAGCTGCCGGTAAACGTCACCCCGCTCGATCCTTGCATCGAGGACGAGGAGCTGGCCCGCCGCTTCAAGCGGACGTACCGGCGCGGGCTGGAGAAGCCGGTCGGTTTCGTGCTGCCGGTGCAGCGCTGGCAGACCCGCGACGAGCGCGCCCCGCGCTGGAAAAGCGAACTGTGGCGCGTGCGCAAGGGTGTGCTGACGGTGGTGCCGGGCGATTCCGCGCTCGGCTATCGCCTGCCGCTCGGCTCGCTGCCCTACGTGCCGCCGGCCGACTTCCCCTACATCCACCCGCGTGACACCGCCGACGAGCGCGAGCCGCTGGCCGACTACCGGCTGCAGATGATCGAGCGCGGCAACCAGGGGCGCGAGGTCGGCGCCGGCCAGCGCTCCGAGGCGGTGGCCGAGCCGCGGCGCTTCGCCGGCCCGGCGGTCGATCAGGACCTGATCGAGGGCGCGGTGCGCACGGCGATGACGATCGAGCCGCGCGGCGACTACCTCGCGGTGTTCATCCCGCCCACCGAATGGCTCGAGGACTACCTCGAATTGGTCGCCGCGGTGGAAGTGGTGGCGCAGGAACAGGGCCTGCCGGTGCGGATCGAGGGCTACGGCCCGCCGCCCGACCCGCGCCTGACCGTCCTCAAGGTCACGCCCGATCCCGGCGTCATCGAAGTGAACATCCATCCTTCGGCCAGCTGGCGCGAGACGGTGGAGATCACCGAGACGCTGTACGACTGCGCGCGCGAGATCGGGCTGACCGCGGACAAGTTCATGGTCGACGGCCGCTCGATCGGGACGGGTGGTGGCAACCACATCGTGCTCGGCGGGCCAAGCCTGCTCGACAGTCCGTTCATCCGCCGGCCCGACCTGCTCAAGAGCTTCGTCACCTACTGGCAGCGCCATCCCTCGCTGAGCTATCTGTTTTCGGGCCTGTTCATCGGCCCGACCAGCCAGGCGCCGCGTATCGACGAAGCGCGTCACGATTCGCTGTACGAGCTGGAGATCGCGCTGTCGCAGGTGCCTGGGCCGCATATGCAGCAGCCGGCGCCCTGGGTGGTCGACCGCCTGTTCCGCAACCTGCTGGTGGACGTGACCGGCAACACCCACCGCACCGAGATCTGCATCGACAAGCTGTTCAGCCCGGACGGTCCGACCGGCCGCCTCGGGCTGGTCGAGTTCCGCGGCTTCGAGATGCCGCCGGACGCGAAGATGAGCTGCGCGCAGCAGTTGCTTCTGCGGGCGTTGACGGCCTGGTTCTGGAAGGAGCCGCTCGAAGGGCCGCTGGTGCGCTGGGGAACGCAGCTGCACGACAGGTTCATGCTCGGCCATTTCGTCTGGGCCGACTTCCTCGACGTGCTCGCCGACTTGCGGCGCGCCGGCTACGACTTCGACCCGGCCTGGTTCGAGGCACAGCGCATGTTCCGTTTCCCGGTCCACGGCGAAGTCGAGGGCGGCGGCGTCAGCCTCGAGATCAGCCACGCGCTCGAACCGTGGAACGTGTTGGGCGAGACGGGCGCGATCGGCGGCACCGTGCGCTACGTCGACAGCTCGACCGAGCGGCTGCAGGTGAAGGCCACGGGCCTTGTCGAAGGGCGCCACGTCATCACCTGCAACGGCCGGCGCGTGCCGCTCACCCGGGTCGCGGCGGGCGAGGGCGTGGGCGGCGTGCGCTACAAGGCCTGGTGGCCGACCGAGAGCCTGCATCCGATGCTTCCGACGCACGCGCCGCTGACGTTCGACATCTTCGACTTGTGGAACAGCCGTTCGCTCGGCGGGTGCGTCTATCACGTCGCGCATCCGGGCGGGCGCAACTACGATACGGTGCCGATCAACGGCTACGAGGCGGAGGCCCGGCGCAAGGCGCGCTTCCAGGAACATGGCCACTCGCCGGGTCCGCTGCCGATGCCCGATGCCGAACTGCCCAGCGACTTCCCTTACACCCTCGACCTCAGGCGCGCCGCGCGGCTACAGTAGAGCGATGGTCGGGGGGTTGTTTACCGAGGTTCATCGCTCAAGCCCCTCCCCTGAAGGGGAGGGGAGTCCGCTGCTTTTGCCCTGTCTTCGCCCATGCCGTTGACGGAGACCATGCCCGGCTGGCTGGACAGCTACGCCGGCGGCGTCGCCGGGGGAGACCTGTACGCCGATGCCGCGCGCAACGTCGGGGCGCGGTGGCGCACCGTGGCTGCGGGGCTGGGCGCTCTGAGCGACGGCAGTCCGGCGCAGTTGCAGGAGGCGCTCACCCGCCATGCCGCCGACCTCGGCCTCGCCTTCCGCATGGCCGGCGACGAGGACGAGCGGGCCTGGCCGCTCAACGTCATGCCGCTGGTGGTCGGCGCGCAGGAGTGGGCCGACGTGGAACGCGGGCTGGTGCAGCGCGCCACCTTGCTGGAGCGGCTGGTGGCCGACCTGTACGGCCCGCAGCGCGTGATCAAGGAAGGGCACCTGCCGGCCGCGGTCGTCGCCGGCAGCCCGTACTTCGCGCGCAAGATGGTGGACCGAGCGCCCGAGGGCGGGCACTTTCTCCACGTCTATGCGGCCGACCTCGCTCGAGGCCCGCGCGGGCAGTGGCGGGTGCTGCAGGACCGGGTGCGGATCATGACCGGCGTCGGCTACGCGCTGGAGAACCGCCTGGCGATGACGCGCACCACCGGCAACCTGCTCGCCGATACCCATGCGCGCCGGCTGGCGGACTTCTTCACGCTGCTGCGCGACGGCATGGCGGCGGCCTGTCGCCGCGAGCGGCCGCGGATCGCGCTGCTCACCCCCGGCCGCTTCAACCAGACCTATCCCGAGCAGGCGCACCTGGCGCGCTACCTGGGCCTGCCGCTGGTCGAAGGGCGCGATCTCAGCGTGGTCGACGGGCGGCTCTACATCGGCACGATCGCAGGGCCCAAGCGGGTCGACGCGCTGTGGCGCTGGATCAGCACCGATGCGCTCGACCCGCTCGCGTTCGACGCGCGATCGCAGCTGGGCGTCGCCAACCTGTTCGACGCGTGGAGTGGCAAGGGGGGGAGCGGCAGCGGCGCCGAACTGTTCAATCGCCCCGGCGCCGAAGTGATCGAATCCCCTGCGTTCGCCGCCTTCCTGCCGCGCCTGTGTCGGGTGCTGCTGGGCGAGGCGCCGCTGCTGCCCAACGTCGCCACCTGGTGGTGCGGGCAGGCGGCGGAAAGCTCCACCGTCGCCGCCAAGTTCGACGAGCTGGCGCTGGTACCCGCCTTCGGTCGCCCGGTGGAAGGGTTGGCGGGCGTTCGCCCGGTCGCCGGTGCCTCGCTCGACGGGGAGACGCGCGCGGCGCTGCTCGATGCGCTGTGGCGCCGGCCGATGGACTACTGCGGGCAGGAGATCGTCCACCTCTCGACCGCGCCGGCGATCATCGAAGGGCGCATCGAGCCGCGCCCGTTCACCGTGCGCGCCTTCCTGGCCCGGGCCGCCGACGGCAGCTGGACGGTCATGCCGGGCGGCTTCGCGCGCCTGTCGTCGAGCAACGCCATGCCCAACTCGCTGATGGGCGAGGGGGACCTGTCGGCCGATGTCTGGATCGTCGACGACAAGCCAACCACCGCGGTCATGGCCGCCAGCCGCGCCACCGGCGAGCCGCCGATCTCGCGCGGGGGCGGCATCCTTGCCAGCCACGCGGCGGACAACCTGTTCTGGTTCGGCCGCTACAACGAGCGCGCGCAGACCATGGTGCGGATCGTGCGCGCCATCCTCGGCAGCTCGATGGAGAGCGACAGCAGCTTCGGCAGCGAGGACAAGGTCCTGGCCTGCCTCGTCGGGCTGCTGGTGGACTGGGAGGCGATCGCTCCCGCCACGGCCAAGCTGGCGCCGGTGAAGGTCTGCGCCAAGGCCCTGACCGAGACGCAGCTGCCAAGCGGCATCGCCGCGCTGATGCGCCGCCGGCAGCAGGTGGGCCTCGCCCTGCGCGAGCGGCTCGCACGCGACTTCTGGCGCATCGTCAGCCGCCCGATGCCCTCGATCCAGGTCGATCGCCCGCAATCGATGCTCAGCAGCGCGCGCTGGCTGACCGAGCATTTCAGCGCGCTCGCCGGGCTGGTTTCGGAGAACATGGTGCGCTCGGCTGCCTGGCGCTTCCTGGAGATCGGCCAGCGGCTGGAGCGGGCGCAGGCGATCTGCCGCATCGGCCGCCAGTTGACCGAGATCGAGGCGGCGGCCGAGGGCAAGGGCAACAGCGGCGGAGAGGCACTCGGCGTGCTGCTCGACGTGTGCGACAGCCAGATCATCTACCGCAGCCGTTACCTCACGGTGCCGATGGCCAACCCGGTGCGCGACCTGGTGCTGCTCGACCCCGAGAACCCGCGCGCGCTGGTGTTCCAGGTGGCGGAAGTGGTCGCGCACCTCGCCGCGCTGCCGAGCACGCGTGAGGACAACATGCCCGAGGCGCCCTTGCGCGCGGCCCGCGCGTTGCTCGGCGAGTTGCAGTCCGCCACCGCGGCCGAGATGACGCCCGATCGCCTCGCCGTGATCGAGGACAGCCTCCTGGCGCTGTCCGACGAGATCTCGTCGCGCTACTTCGCGTCGTTCGACCGCGACGATACCCAGCACACGTTGCTGTTGTGAAGCGGCACCGGCCCGGTCCCCACCCGGCCACCCATAAGAATACCCCGATCGGGTGGCCGGGTGGGGGAGCGGCCCGGTGCCGCTTCCGCGCGAGCGAATAAGACTCTACACCGTGTAAATGCGCTATTCGGTCAGCCACATAACCACCGTGAAGTACGCCGCACCGGTGCGGCTGGCGCAGTTCAACGTGCGGCTGCGCCCGGCGGCGTGGCACGGCCAGACGGTGAGCGACTACCGCCTCTCGATCGAGCCGCAGCCGGCGCGGGTCGCGGAAGGCGAGGGCGCCTACCACGTCAACGAAACGCGCTTCGACTTGCGCGAGCCGATCCAGCAGCTCCAGGTCGAGAGCCGCTTCCTGGTCGAGTGCGAGCCACTGCCGTTCTTCCTGGGCGATGCCAGTGGACCGGGCCTCGCGGACTTGCGCGAGCTGGCGCTGCGCAAGCCCGATCTCTCGGCGCTCGGGCCGGCGAACTACATCTTCGCCTCGCCCGGCGCGAGTCCCGAGCGCGAGATCGCCGGGTGGGCTTCGACCCTGCTCGACGAGGCGATGCCGGTGATGGCGGCCGGACGCGCGTTGATGGCGGCGATCCACAAGGACTTCGACTACGAGAGCGGCGCGACCCAGGCCGACACGCCGCCGATCGATGCGTTCCGCAAGCGCCACGGCGTGTGCCAGGATTTCAGCCACATCATGATCATCGCCGCGCGCGCCTTCGGTATCCCCGCGGCCTACGTCAGCGGCTACCTGCGCACGATCCCGCCACCGGGCAAGGAACGCCTTGTCGGCGCCGACGCCATGCACGCCTGGGTGAACCTGTGGTGCGGCGAGGAGCTCGGCTGGGTCGGCTTCGACCCCACCAACGGCAAGCTCACGGACACCGACCATGTCTTCATCGGCATGGGCCGTGACTACACCGACGTCGCTCCGCTGGACGGCACGTTCCGGGGTTCCTCGCGGCAGTCGATGTTCTTCTCCGTCGACGTGGCGCCGCTGGACTGAGGCGCCTTCTCGGCCCTACCCGCGCCCGGATGTCTCCACCGGCGCGGCCGGGAAGATTCCCGCGACCGCCATCGCCGCGCCGAGCCTCGCCAGCGTTTCCAGCAGATCGCCGACGCTCTCGTCCTGAACCAGCAGCTCCAGGGTCTGGCGCGTGGCGCTCGCGCCTCGATCGCGCAGAGAGGTCACGAGTTCGAGGATCACCGCCTCGTGCTCGGAGACGTGGTTGCAGGCCATGGCGCAGAAGCCGAATGTCTCCAGCGCGTCGCGGTTGAACAGCACCATCGCGCGGTGGAACGGCTGGAGGCCCCCGATCATCCGCCACTTGGCGAAGGCCGGGGCGAGCAGTTGCGCAGGACAGCGCTTGTGACCGATGGCGGTGACCCATGCGCGCATCGACCAGACGAGAAAGCGGCTGCCTTCGTCGAGCGAGGACAATGGACGATCGACATACTGGTACATGAGCATGAACTCCGCGCTTGCAACTGCGAATGATTATCATTAGCTGTTGTTGCGCGGCTTGCCTCTCCCGTCAAGCCCGCACCAAGCCCGGCGGGATGCTTGTCATGGGGCTCCCGCCATCCTGTGCGACTTGGGTCGGAGCGGCTCCCTTGCCTTGCCGCTCCGACCCGTTTTTTGCGCAAGGCGAACGGGTTCCCGGGCCATTGCGAAACCATCGCTGTTGCGCAACCCGCCGAGTGCCACCACCATGGCGGCGTGCTTCATGGAGCCGCCACGCGGATGCCTTTCTTGACACTCATGGCGATCGGACTTGCGCAAATCGATGCGAAGCTCCCCGACATCAGATCCGTTCCGACCCCCGCCGCGGTGTCGATCCCGTCGGAATACCGCGGGCGCTGGTGCCTCATGTCCGGCGCCGGTCCGAGCGACAAGGACCTGGCGCAGATCGTGGTCGGCGCCGACACGCTGCATATCTACGGCGAGGACGAGCACGCACGGCGCGTTTCGCACCGAGATGATCGAACCCTGATCGTACAGTTCGTAGACGAGGTGGACGGCACCGTCTTCGACCTGGAGCGACAGTTCACGCTGTCGGCCGATGGCCGCGAGCTGCGCCTGCGCAGCGAGGACGACGATGACACCACGACCTTCGTGCACTGCCCGAACTAGGTCGTGAACTCATAAAGGCTGGCGGAGGTTGGCCGTTGTGGTAGCCTAAGGAATGCGATTGACCTGGAAGCGCGCGGTGCTGATGGTGGCTATGGCGGCCGCTCTTTTGGTGGGAGCGGCTCTTTGGCTAAGGCCTTTCGTCGCCCAAGATCGCTGCCTCGACAGTGGCGGAGCGTGGAAGAATGATCGTTGTGCCCGCTGACGACTTTCACCGGCATGGGATATCTGATTCAACGCCGGCATGAGCCGATACGACCTGACCGACTTCGAGTGGCGCACAATCGAGCCGCTGTTGCCCAATAAGACCCGAGGCGTGCCGCGCGTCGATGATCGCCGCGTGCTGAACGGCATCTTCTGGGTGCTGCGTTCCGGTGCGCCGTGGCGCGACCTGCCCGAGCGCTATGGCCCGCGTACCACCTGCTACAACCGCTTCGTGCGATGGCGAAAGGCAGGGGTCTGGGATAGGCTGATGGACGCCATTACCGCCGCGCACGATGGCGAGATCCAGATAATCGACAGCACCTCTGTTCGCGCCCACCAGCAGGCCGCGACGGCAAAAAAGGGGGGGCAGATCACTGTCTTGGTCGATCACGCGGCGGGCTTACCACCAAGATCCACGTCGTCGTCGATGCGCAGGGGCTCCCGATCCGGCTCGGCCTGACCGCTGGGCAGACGCATGACGGCCAGATAGCCGACACGCTGCTTGACCACCTCGGGCCGCGCACCATTGTGCTGGCCGACAAGGCCTATGACGCCGACCGCATCCGTGAGCTGATCCAGGATCAGGGCGCCACGCCCAACATCCCGCCCAAGAGCAACAGGCGCTGGAAGCCGTGCTTCAGCAAGCGGCTTTACCGCGAGCGCAACCTGATCGAACGCTTCTTCTCCAAGCTGAAGCATTTCCGCCGCGTCGCTACCCGCTACGACAAGCTCGCCGCCAACTTTCTTGCCATGGTCCAGCTCGCCTCAGTGCGGCTGTGGCTTCGGGCTAATGAGTCTACGGCCTAGCCACACAGCCGATCGCTGCCACGAGGACGACGTCGCTCCACAGCCTGTCCTCCAGTTATCCCCAGGGTTGTCCTCGCCGGGCGAAACGATCGGACGCCGCCTCGCTGCCTACGACCTGCCTCAACGGTAGTCGAAGCCGCCCTTGGGCTGAATCTTGAGGGTGTTCTGCTGCATCGCCGTCATCAGGTAGGCGCCGACGAGCATCGGCACTTCGAGCATCTGCTTCTCGTCGTAGGTCTTCGCCAGCACGTCCCAGGTCGCGTCCGACATGCAGTGGTCGGCTAGCAGTTCTTCGACGGCGCGCAGCAGCGCCGCCTCGTGCTCGGTCCATCCCGGCGCCGAGGAGCCGTCGATCACACGCTCGATCTCTTCCCGGGTGACGCCGAAGGCCTTGCCGATGTCGACATGTTCGCACCATTCGAACGGCGCGCGGGCCAGGAGGGCGAGGCGCAGGATCGCCAGCTCGCGCTCGCGGGCGGGAATGGTGCCGTGCGCGGCCAGTTCGATTCCCAAGACCATCTGCCCCTTGAACATGCCGGGATGGCGCAGCGTGATCAGGCTGACGGCGGGGAAGGGGCGCTCTTCGGGAATGCCGAAGGCGGCGCGGATCGCGTCGACCTGCTCCTGGCCTTCGGGGGAGACTTCGTCCAGGCTCAGGGGTGCGTAGCGCGGACCATGCTCGACCGCCTGCGTCATGCGCGCGGCGGCATCGAATTCGTAACGGCCCGTGATCGGTTCTGGCATGGGAAGTGCTTTCTGCTGGTGTGCCGCTGCCGCCCCCGAGCGTGTCGGAAAGCGCGCCGGCCGAGCCGCCGCGGCGCGGGTCCGCGCCGTCGACCGCCGCAGTCGTGGAGCCTGGTCCGGCCCTGCGCGATCGCGCTCATCGTCTTTGCCTCTTCCAACGGCCGGCCGTCTCTCCTGTGTCCGGTGGTCCGGATCGGGCGGCCGGCACTATGCCTTGTTGAGGCGCCCGCCACCAACCGCCGCGGCGATGAAACGGGCGCTCAGCCCCGCGCGGCGCGTACCGCGGCGCCGCCTGCGAAAGGGGCGATGGCGAGGAGGACCAGGCTTGCCGCAGCCGTCAGCGCCAGGCCGCCGGTCCCGCCGCTGCCGAGCGACCCGGCGCCGAAGATCAGCACCGGCACCGCCAGCGGGATCACCAGCAGCCCCGCCAGCGCCGCCCCTCCGCGCAGGCCCGCGGTGAGCGCGGCCACTGTCACCCCCAGCGCGGCAAGGCCGGGAGTGCCCGCCAGCAGTCCGATCTCGACGGTGGCGAGGGTGGCCCGGTCGATGCCGAGCAAGGCCGCAGCCGCGAGGGCCGCGAGCATCAGCGGCGGGCCGAAGCTCAGCCAGTGGGCGAGCACCCGCACCGCGATCACCGCCTCCTCGGCCAGGCCACGCAACGCCCACTGGTCGAACATCCCCGCCTCGATGTCGGGCTCTACCAGTCGGTCGAGCGGGAGGATCGCGGCGAGCAGCGCGGCGACCCAGATCACCCCGCCGCCGGTCCGCGCCAGCAGCGGCGCGTCGGGGCCGACTGCGAAGGGATAGAGCATCGCCACGCAGAGGAAGAACAGCACCGGCAGCAAGGGCCCGCCGCCCCTGCCACCCAGGAGCAGCCGCGCCAGGTCGCGCCGCAGCAGGGCCAAGAGCCGGCCCATCACGCCCGGCACCTCACGCCGCGTAGTCCTGCAAGGCCAGCCGCCGCAGTCCCGCGATGCCGAACGGCTGGTGGGAGGCGATCACCGCGACGCCGCCGCCGGCGCAGTGCCGCGCGGTCAGCGCCTCGGCCAGCGCGACCGCGGCACGGTCCAGCCCGTTGAGCGGCTCGTCGAGCAGCCACACCCGCGCCCGCTGGCCGATCAGCCGGGCGAAGGCGGCGCGCTTCTTCTGCCCGGTCGAGAGGTAGCGCACCGGCACGTCGAGCAGGTGCGCCAGCCCCAGTTCTTCCAGCATCCCGTCATCGCCGGCGCCGTCGAGCCGCGCCCAGAACGCCAGCGCCCGGCCGAGCGGCAGCGCGGCGTCCAGCGCCGGGCGCTCGTCGAGCAGGCCGACCGTACCGCGCACCCGCACCGTGCCGGCATAAGCGGGGGCGAGGCCGGCGAGGATGCGCAGCAGGCTCGACTTGCCGATGCCGTTGTGCCCTGCCACCTGCAGCGTCTCGCCGGGGGAGAGCGCCAGCGAGAGGCCGCGGAACAGCACCCGGTCGCCGCGCCGGCACGCGAGGTCGGTGGCAGTGACGCCAGTCTCCTGTTGCGCCGTCTCCTGCGGCGCGGTGGGGTGCCCGTCTGGCTCTTGCATGCCGCGCGGCGATAGGGGAAACCGCCAGGCCTGCCAAGGCGAGCGGGCACCGGGTCACGCGCCCGCCCCCAGCCACGGAGGCTCAGGCGCCCTCGCGGGGTACAACCAGGAGAGAGAAACCCATGACGATTCCCCGCCTGACCGATCCCGAGCGCGAGGCCGCGCTGGCGGCGCTGCCCGGCTGGAGCCTGAGCGCCGACGGCCTCGCCCTCGAACGCGAGCTGCGCTTCGCCGACTTCAACGCCGCCTTCGGCTTCATGACCCGCCTCGCGCTCTACGCCGACAAGGCGGACCACCACCCCGAATGGTCCAACGTCTACAACCGCGTCCACCTGCGCCTGACGACGCATGACGCCGGGGGATTGAGCGAGCGTGACGTGGCGATGGCGGAGTTTGTCGAGGGGGTGGTTTGAGGGGGGGCTTTAGTCAAATGTCCAGTAGATCTGGCTGCATCGTTTTTCCTTTCTCCGAGCGCTCCAACCTAATCGCCTCCGCAACCTTCTGGATGATGTAAGGTGATCCAAATTGTCCTACGTCTGCGTAGCCGGGATGATGTCTTAGCGAATTAAATTGTGCCTGAAGATATCGGTGGAAGTGATCAACAACACTATGTATCTGCCCGGGGTGCAATTGGCCATTTCGCGCTTCTGTCTGCATGAGATCGAATATTCGTGCGGTAAGAGGTGCATCGTTCAATGCTGTCGTTGGGAGCACCCCCCAGACATATTCTGAACGAGCACAAAGCAGGCGCATGTGCACCCATCCGCTGGCCGTAACTTTCACGCTATCAGTGGATGACAAAGTCGATGCGGTGGCAGAATCCGCCTCAATCAAATCTTTAGCAAGCAAATAGTGGCACGCGCTCAAAACATCGCGGTGTACAAATCCAAAACGCTCTAGATGTGATTGTAATCGAGAAGTAGCAACAAACCCCAGTTGACCGTTTTCACCGTTGACGCGACGCTGCCCTATAAGATAAAATAATATTTCTGGGACAAGAAGGTTAGATGGTCGTTCCCATTCCCGGCTGCAGTAAAATAAGTTGGATATAAATCCACTTGATTCGCTGAAGAAGCGATAGTCTTGGCGCATTAAAATGCGCAAAATGAGAAACTCAGGAAATCTTTGAGTATCTTGTCCAGACGCGACACTCGTAATCAAATCCTCGGGCATGTGACCGGAAGTTATGATGGCCATAAACATGTCGAGGGCTTTGCGAACATTCCGACCTGCTAATGATTCAAGTATGGTTGAGACGTTAGTGCGATTAGTAAATAACTCTAAATATATCTGTTGCAAAAACGCGCCTGCTCGAGTTTTCGGATAACTAATTATCATACCGCTCGGCGTCTTGTACCGAATTGTTTCTGGCGCATGTTGCGCCAACTCAGACTGGCTGAGCTCCAATCTACGTTTTACGACATCGATGAACTTTGGCGGGCTAATGTGAAATATTTGGCCTGTTTTATATGCGTCTAATGGGCGCTCATTTTTATGTGCTTCAAAGGTGACATCTCTCATTTGAAGTATAACGATGCATCGCATTTGATCCATGAACCATAACGCAAGCTGAAAAGCGGCGAGTTGATTTATAACACCCCTTCGATCAACGTTATCGAAGACCACGATGATGACGTCGCCACGTTCGCCTTGAAGATGTCGTGACATGCCACGCGCGAGACGTTCAGGATCTACTCGCCAGCCTTCGATGTCTCGAGCGCGTTCAAGTTCGCCACGACCAGGCTCAATTCTCTCGACACGTGAGTAGTATGATGTCCGCTCGCTGAGGTCGAATGCAAACAGGCGTTCCTGGTCATCTTCTTGGGTTGGATCAAACGGTGCGCCCTCTTCGATTAAGCTTTTTACAAAAGTTTCGAATACCCAGTCTCTTGCATTACCAAGATCTTCGGGCGCTAAATTAAAGTCCAGAAAAGCCCAATGAGTGGAGTCACGAAGAGACTGAGGTTGAAGGTACTCTTTGTACCTTCTTGCAAACAGTGATTTGCCTGTACCCACTCCACCAGTGACAAGTTGCAACTCGCCTGATGGAGACTTCTTTGATATGAGGTTAGCGAGAGCTTTCGAAACCTCTTCGGCTCTTTTTTTGGTAGTCCTAATTTCTGTTCGCGTTCTAGATCTTGATAGTCGATCCAAAAGTAATGACTCAAGATTTTTATCGTAGCTCGTAACCTCATTTGACGATACATAAGCTTTCTTGTAAATTTCGGGATCGCGATTTTGGTCACGTGATGTGAAGTATCGACGTAGGACTGGTGCAAGGTCGGCTGCAAATGTATTCGGCTCAAGCTTTGACAGGAGAAGAGCTGGGCCGTCGCCCTGATTAAACGGTCGCTTAAAGTTGACAAACTTCAAAGACGCGCTGGCAACTCCAGCGAAGCGACTTAGCTGATCGAAGCCCATCAGGTGTTGTAGGCTTGCGAGTGCTTGTGAGCCAACTTGGAGATCGCTTACCCCGCAATCTATCGCCGGCGATTGATTGTCCCAGTTTCCGGCAAGTAGCCGTGTGCCATTAGTCGCAAGGATGAACTGGCATGGGTTTATTGAGGCCTGAAAGCGCCGATTGAGTGCATGAGCGTATAATGCAGCTTCTTCCCAAGCTACTGAAGCATCCACGCTTGGGGCCTTCACCTCGACTGCAACGATCGGGATGGCCAATATGTAGACTGCGAAGTCGGGCACGTAGCCTTTTCTGGCCTTTGTGCCTTTCCCGATGTCGAATGCTGCCAGGAACTCCTTGCTTCTTATGCATTCAAGATCGACGCCAAGGAGCTCTGCCCTCGTCAAGAGAGGCAGGACGACTTGGGTTTCGATGTCACCCTCAGTGGCATGAGCGCCTGGCAATATAGTGGTCATCGTTGAACTCAAGGTTGGTAGCGACTGGGTGTAGCCTATGACGTGGATATTCGATAGGTGGCGGGAGGCACTGCTACACAAACGAACATGAGTTTTTTTTCCGCGCCACTCACTTCACCGCACCCCCGGCCCACGCTACCCCCGTCACCCCGGCGCCTCGCCTCCCGTTCATCTGCGCGCAAGGTCGGGATGAACAGGCAGGGGGTGAGGCCGCCTCGTGCGGCGTCTCGTCGCATGTCC
>Ga0070667_100001066_pt1 | contig 25082 bp, 23 predicted proteins | sample KBSS33metaG_FD_64659 | JGI IMG/M metagenome (GOLD analysis project Ga0070667, IMG submission 64659) | Switchgrass rhizosphere microbial communities from Kellogg Biological Station, Michigan, USA - KBS S3-3 metaG | ecosystem: Host-associated > Plants > Roots > Rhizosphere > Soil ... | reverse complement strand
GGCCGCGCGGCGGTCGAGCTGTTCGACGAGCTGCGGCCGCAGGTCGTGTTCCTCGACGTGCACATGCCCGGCATGAACGGCGTCGAGGCGGCGCGCTGCATCGACCGGCGTGCCGAGATCGTGTTCGTGACCGCCTACGATCGCTACGCGGTCGACGCCTTCGCGCAGGGCGCGATCGACTACCTCGTCAAGCCGATCGAGGAGGAGCGCCTGCTCGACACGGTGCAGCGGCTGCAGGCGCGGCTGCGCAGCGCCGACGACGCGTTGCGCCCCGAATTCAACGCGCTGCTCGAACGCATGGCCGCGCACATGGCGCAGCAGCAGCGCAGCGCCGGCGGCACGCGGCCGTACCTGCAGTGGATCAAGGCCTCGGTCGGCGCCACGGTGCGCCTGATCCCGATCGAGCAGGTGCTGTTCCTGCGCGCCGACGCCAAGTACACGATGGTCGCGTGGGAGGGCGGCGAGGCGCTGATCCGCACCTCGATCCGCGAACTCGCGGACGCGCTCGACCCCGAGCGCTTCGTCCAGGTGCACCGCGCGGCGATCGTGAACCTCGCGCATGTCGACCGCTTCTCGCACGGGCCGGGCGAGTCGGGCGAGGTGCACCTGAAGGGCCGCAGCGAGCGCCTCGCCGTCAGCCGCAGCTACGTGCACCTGTTCCGGCAGATGTGATGGGCCATGCCGCGCTCAGGCCGGCGGCCTGAGCGCAAGACCGTCGCGGGCGTGGCCGGCAAGCTGCTCGCAGTAGCCGATCAGCTCGTCGAGTTCGCCCGACTTGTCGAACACCCGGCTCGCGCCCAGGTCGAGGCAGCGGCGCTGCATGTCGGACGTGGCGTAGTTGCTCAGCACGACCATCGTCATCGGCCGGTGCCGGTCGCGCGCGGCGCGCAGCACACCCAGGCCCGAGCCGGCTTTCAGGAAGATGTCGACGATCACCAGGTCGCACACCGGCGCGTCGCCGTCGCGGCCCAGCCACTCGACCGCGCTGCGTTCGTCCTCGGCGGTGCCGATCACCTCGACCGGTGCCAGTTCCTCGAGCGCCGCGACCAGGCTCTCCCGGATCACCGCGTTGTCTTCGACGACGAATGCTTTCAATGTGCTCATGGCCCCGTATCGCGTCGTGTCGGCGTGCAGACACCACTACCCCCTGAGCAACCGTAGCATCGTCGGTGGCGCCGCGGTGTAGGACGCAGCGCTGCGGGCTGGTCTGAGGAAGCCGTGCAGCGGCCCGGGCGCCGCTGCAGAACTATCGCGCCGCGAGCCCCGCGAGCGCGTTCACGCGGGCCGGATCGCGGCCGAGCTTCGCGGCAGCGGCGAGCAGGTCGGCCCAGGTCGTCGCGTCGACCGGGATGCCGTGCGCGAGCCGCTGCGCGCGCGTGTCGCGCTCCGGCTCGCCGGCCACGCGCACCCGTTCGGTGCCGGCCTGTGGCGGCGAGGCGACGACCCAGTCGAGAAAGGCCCGCATCTCGCCGGTCCAGACCGCCGCATCGCCCAGGCGCTGCGGGTCGAACAGGATCGTCAGCATGCCGTTGAGCACGCGCTGCTGGCCGTCGGCCGCGCCGTGCACCGCCAGGCCGCCGGCCAGCGCACCGCCGAGCAGCTCGCACACGAGCGCCAGGCCGAAGCCCTTGTGCTCGCCGAAGGTGCGCAGCGCGCCGTAGGGCTCGATCACGCCGAAGCGCGGGTCGGTGGTCGGCTCGCCGCGGTCGTCGAGCAGCTGGCCGGGCGCGAGCTGCTCGCCCTTGTTGTGCGCGACGCGCGTCTTGCCCTGCGCGACCACGCTGGTGGCCAGGTCCAGGATCACCGGCGCTCGCCCCGGCACCGGGATGCCGACCGCGAACGGGTTCGTGCCGAAGCGCGCGTCGCGGCCGCCCCAGGGCGCGACGATCGGCCGCGAGATCACGTTGACGAAGTGCACCGAGACGAGACCTTCGGCCACCGCCATCTCGGCCCACGCGCCGATGCGGCACAGGTGGTGCGCATTCGCCAGTGCGACGATGCAGCTGCCGTGGGCCTTGGCGCGGGCGATGCCGAGCGTCATGGTCTCGTGACCGATCACCTGGCCGAAGCCGGCCTGGCCGTCGAGCGCGAGCAGCGCGCCAGTGTCGAGTTTGGTGACCGCATGAACATTCGGTTTCAGGCCGCCTTCGAGGAACGCGTTCGCGTAGCGCGGCAGCATGCCAATGCCGTGCGAATCGTGGCCGGTCAGGTTGGCCTGGATCAGGTTGTCGGTGACGAGCTCGACCTCGCGCGCGGCGCTGCCGAAGCCGAGCATCAGGTCTTGGACCGCGGCGCGCAGCGGCTCGACCGTGATGACGTGCATGCCCGCGCTCATGCCGGGTTCGCCTCGACCCAGGCGCGGTAGCGCGCCGCGTTCTCCTCGTTCGGCGGGTACAGGCCCGGCAGCGGCACGCCGGCCTCAACCTGGCCCATGATCCAGCTCTCGAGCCGTTCCTGCTCGACGCCGGCGGCGATCACGTCGTCCAGCAGCGCCGCGGGGATCAGCACCGCGCCGTCGGCGTCGACCACGATCACGTCGTTCGGAAACACCGCGACGCCGCCGCAGGCGATCGGCTCCTGCCAGCCGACGAAGGTGAGGCCCGTCACCGACGCCGGCGCGGCCGTGCCCTGGCACCACACCGGCAGCCCGGTGCCGAGCACGCCGGCGAGGTCGCGCACGACGCCGTCGCTGACCAGGCCCGCGACGCCGCGCTTCTTCATGCGCGCGCACAGGATGTCGCCGAAGATGCCGGCGTCGGTGACGCCCTGCGCGTCGACCACCGCGATGCAGCCGGCCGGCATTGCCTCGATCGCGGCGCGCGTGGAGATCGGCGCGGCCCACGAGGCCGGCGTCGCGAGGTCCTCGCGCGCCGGCACGAAGCGCAGCGTGAAGGCGCGGCCGACGACACGCGGCTGCCCCGGCGCGAGCGGATGCGTGCCGCGCAACCAGACGTTGCGCAGGCCCTTCTTCAGCAGCACGGTCGTGATCGTCGCGGTCGCGATGCCGGACAGGGCGCGGATCGCGGCGGGGGCGAGCGGTAGCGGTTCGGGGCCCATCGAATTCGTCCTGTGGCTGCTGCAGTCTGTCGATTCTGCATCGCGTCGCGCGTCATCATTGAGCACCTCGACGCGCGACGTTCGCGCCGATTCGATCCGAAGGAGACCGCAATGCTGCAGAAATCCCCGATGTACGCCTACATCCCCGCGCAGGACATGGCGCGCGCGCGCCAGTTCTACGAAGGCAAGCTCGGCTTCGTGCCGAAGGAAGAACTCGGCGGCGGCGTCGCCTACGGGTTCGCGGGCCAGACCGCGTGCTTCCTGTACCTGACGCCGAACGCCGGGACCTCGAAGGCGAGCCAGGCGTTCTGGCAGGTCGAGGACGTCGACCGCGAGATCGACGAATTGAAGGTGCGTGGCGTCGTGTTCGAGGACTACGACATGCCGGGCGAGCGCAGCGCCAGCGGCGCGATCACCGCCGGCGGCGCGAAAGCGGCCTGGTTCAAGGACAGCGAGGGCAACATCATGGCACTCATCCAGACGCTCGGCCCGGCGGCGTGAAGGCGCGCGCCGCCGGCGCCGAATCGGCAGGAGGCGACCTGTCCGAATCCGAGCCTCATGCGGGCCGGGGTGCCGGACGCGTGTTGACGAACATGCACAACGCCGCGGTCAGCAGCGCCAGCCCGATGTGCAAACCATAGACCGCATCGAAGTCGCTGCGCTGCACGACACCGTGGCCGAGCAACAGCACCGTGATCGCGACGCCGATCACCGCACCGATCTGGCGTGTCGCCTGATTGACCGCGCTGCCAACCGCATAGTGCTGCGCCGGCAGCCTGCTGACGGCCGCACCCGACAGCGAGGGCATCACCAGCCCCACGCTCGCGCCGCTCAGAAACAGCCCTGGCAGCCAGTGCAGGAGATACGACGGTTCGGCGCCGGGAACGACCATGAACCACAAGCCCGCAGCCGCATAGAGCAGCGCGCCACCGACCAGGAAGGGGCGGTGTCCGTAGCGACCCGCGAGGCGGCCCGTGACGATGGCCACCGGGATCACCATCAGCGGCCCCGGCGCGATCGCCAGACCGGCGCGCGCCTGGCTGTAGTGCCAGACGTTGCTCATGTAGAAGAAGAACGTGAAGAACATCATCGCGAACGCGATCCCGAACGACAGCGTGGCCGCGTTCACCGCGCTGTAGGTGCGGTGGCGGAACAGCCCGAGGTCGATCAGCGGCTCGTGCGCGTTACTTGCCCAGACGACGAACGCGACGAGCGCGACGACGCCGGTGCTCGCGACCGCCGCCAACTGCGCGCGCGACCACGCCGGCGATTCCGACTCGACGATGGCCAGCGCGATCGCGCCGACCGCGACGATCAGCAGCGCCATGCCGACGACGTCCACCCGGCGGCGTGTCGTGGCGCGCGCCGACTCGCTCAGCAGGGAGGCACCGCGCCACAGCGAGAGCGCGCCGATCGGCAGGTTGATGAAGAAGGCCCACGGCCAGCCGACGCTTTCCACGACGAACGAGCCGAGGCTCGGGCCGACCGCCGCCGCGAACCCGGCCACCGCGCCCCACAGGCTCACCGTGACAGCGCGCTTGTTCTGCGGGAAGGCCGCGAGCACGATCGACAGCGACGCCGGCGTCAGCAGCGCCGCCCCCACCGCCTGAAGCACACGCGCGGCAATCAGCCAGCCCACGCTGCCAGCCAGCCCGCATGCTGCCGACGCGGCGATGAACAGCGTCACGCCGAACATGAACACGCGCTTGCGCCCGTGCGCGTCGGCCAGCCCGCCGGCGGGGATCAGCATCGCCGCATAGACCACCGTGTAGGCGTTCAACACCCACGACATGTCGGCCGCGGTGGCGTCGGGGAAGCCGGCGCGCAACGCCCCGAAGGCCGCGTACAGCATCGTGCTGTCGAGCGAGACCAGGAAGGCCGCGACGCTGGCGACCCAGAACACCGGCCAGGGAGAGGCCTCGTGTCGGTGCGTTTCGGTCGCGGCAATGGCGGCGGCGGGCAGCGTGGCAAGGGTCACAGCGTTTCTCCGGCGAGGTGGCGGTGTTCGGGGGCTCAGGCGCTTTGCGGCAGGTAGCTCGGCGTCGCCGCCGTGAGCCCCTGCTTGACCAGCTTCGTGCGCTCATCGGCCAGCACTTCGTCGAGACCGGCTTCGAGCCCGTCGAGGGCGCGCTTGACGATGTCCTGCGGGCTGGTCTTCGGACCTTCGAGTGCGCGCGCGAGGTCGGTGTCGACGAAGGCCATGTGCAGCGCCAGCACCTGCGTCTTCTGCGCTGCCAGCTCGTGGCGCAGCGCGTTCGTCAGCGACCACGCGGCCGATTTGCTCGCTGCATAGGCTGCGAGCTGGCCGCCGTTCATCCACGAGACGATCGACAGCACATTGAGCAGCGCGCCGCCGCCATGGGCCGCGAGCACCGGCGCGAAGGCCTTGCTCACGCGCAGCATGCCGAAGAAATTGGTCTCGAACTGGCGGCGCGCGACCTCTTCGCTGTCGGCGGCGAGAAAGCCGCCCGCGTGTGCGATGCCGGCGTTGTTGATGACGAGCGTGACGTCGCCGGCACGGGCCACCGCCGCCGCCACCTCCTCGGGTTTCGTGACATCGAGGCGGATGGCCTCGACACCCGGTTGCTGCGGGACGGAGGAAGGGTCGCGCGCACCGGCGTAGACCTTGCGCGCACCGCGGGCGAGCAGTTCGCGTGTGAAGGCCAGGCCGATGCCGCGGTTGGCACCGGTGACGAGGGCGATGGCGTTGTCGATCTTCATGAGAGGCTCCTTGAAGTTGGGTGGTCAAGAATAAATATGACGTGAGTCATATTTGCGGGCGAGCGCGGCATAAGGGTGAATGTGCCGAGTGGTTCAGGGGGCGGCTCGGGCCGGCAGGTCGTGCTGCTGGATCAGCGCCTTGCGCGCGGCCGCGAGCACCGCGCGGCCCTCGGCGTTGTCGCCCAGCGCGCGCGCGAGCTGGAGCGAGCCGACGAGGGTGCCGGCCACGACGCTGGCCACTGCATGGGGCGCGTCGGGCAGGCTGGCGCGCACGGCCGCGATGAGGCGCTGCACGCGTAGCGCCGACGCCTCGCGCACCGGCATCGACTGGCGCGGCATGTCGCAGCCGAGCGCCGCCACCGGGCAGCCGGTTTCCAGCGACGCGAGGTGACCTTCCGCGAGGTAGGCGTCGACGAGCGAACGGAACGCGCTCACGCCCTTGGCGGCACGCCGCTCGGCGGCGCGCGTCACGGCGTCGAAGCTGTCGCGACCGGCGCGTTCGAGCGCCTCGACGAGCAGCGCATCGCGCGAATCGAAGTGGGCGTAGAAGCCGCCGTGCGTCAGGCCGGCCTCCTTCATCACGTCGGCCACGCCGACGCCCCCATAGCCGTGCCGGCGGATCGCCCGCGCCGCGGCGTCGACGATGCGCTCGTGCGTTTCTTCCTTGCGGCTGTTGGGCGTGCGGCTCATCGGCTGGAATCGAACTTTATATGACATACATCATATTCGGCCGACCGGCCGCCGTCAAGTCGAACGCGCGCGCATGCCTAGCGTTTCGCGCCGCGTCGCACCATCGCCAGCGGCCGCTTGCCCTTCAGCTGGCGCTCGATGCCGTCGTTCAGGCTGCCGCGCAACGCGATGACGCGCTCGACGTGGCCGTAGACACCGGGAAAGCGCAGGTCCAGCCACAGCCACAGCGTGCAGGCTCGCAGCGCCTGCTCCATGCGGTCGAGACGGCTGTGACTGTCGACGTCGTCGAGGAACCAGGGGCTGCCCGCCTTGCCCGTGAGCGCGTGGCTGGCGCTCCAGTCGAGGTAGGCCTGCACCTGCGTTTCGGTGCGCGTGTCGACCGGCGCCTGGGCGTAGATGAAGCGCTCCTTCAGCGTCAGCTTGGCGGCGACGCGGTCGAGCTGCTCGGCGAGCTCGAGCATCTGGTCGAGCTCGGCGACCGCGAAGTGCGCGTCGTCGAGCTTGAGCTGCTCGACGAACACGCCGAGCACCTCGCGCAGCTTCGTCTTGTGCAGGCGCGACGCGATCGTGTCGACGTGCCAGCCGTTCGGCGCCACCGGCGCCTTGAAGTCGTCGGGCGCGCGTGGTGTCTTGTGCAGCAGCTCCTTCAGCATCCGCGCGGCCGCGGGCTCGGCCTCTTTCAGCACGCCGACGAAGCCTTCCTCGTGCATGCCATAGCGGCCCGCCCGGCCGGCGATCTGGTGCACCTCGGACTCGTTCAGTGGGCGGTCGCCGACGCCGTCGAACTTGCTCATCGTGCTGAACAGCACGCGCCGGATCGGCAGGTTCAGCCCCATGCCGATCGCGTCGGTCGCGACCAGGATGTGCGACTCGCCCTGTGCGAAGCGCTCGGCCTCGCGCCGCCGCACTTCCGGGGGCAGCGCGCCGTAGATCACCGAGACCGGGTGACCGCCGGCGGCGATCTGGTCGCGCAGCATCAGCACGTCGCGGCGGCTGAACGCGACGATCGCGTCGCCGAGCTTGAGCCCGGCGGTTGGCACCGGCGCGCTCAGCAGCTGCACGTGCTGCTTGCGGTCGAAGTGCTTGACGGTGCAGCGCTCGCCGCAGAGGCCAAGCAGGTTCTCGATCGCCGGCACCGCGTAGCCCGAGCAGATGATGATGACCTCGTTGGCCGGCACCGCGACGATCGCCTGGGTCCAGGCCCAGCCGCGCGACGGGTCGAAGATCATCTGCGCCTCGTCGATCACCGCCACGTCGATCGGCGTGTTGGTGCCGACCATCTCGATCGTGCTGCTGACGACGCGCGCACCAATGGCCGGCACGTTCTCTTCGCCGGTCAGCAGCGAGGTCGGCACCCCGCGCGCGACCAGCCGGTCGCGCCCTTCGAGCGCGAGCAGGCGCAGCGGCGCGAGGTAGGCGCCGTCCAGCGCCTGCGCCAGGCGCTCGAACGCGGCGTGGGTCTTGCCGCTGTTCGGCGGGCCGACGTACAGCGTCACGCTGCGCTGCAGATGGCGCGCCTTCTGGAACGTGTCGGGGTAGCCCTGGAACGCGAGCTCGCTGTTCAGCCCGGCCAGTGTGTCGAGCTCGGTGACCTGGTGCTCCCAGCGGTCCTGCGCACGGCTGCACGCGGCCTTCAGATCGGCGAAGGCCTGCGGCGTCGCGCATTCGGATTGCAGGCGCGGCAGCAGCGAGTCCAGGTGCGCCGGCTTGTAGTCGCGGCTGCGCTCGATCAGCGCCTCGAGGTGCGCGATCAGCTCGGCCGCGTGCGGGTAGGGCGGCGGTGCGCCGAGCGCGGCGCGCAGCGCGGCCGCCTCGCCGTTGCGGTAGAAGGCCCAGACCGCGTCGGCCTCGACCGGCACGCGAAACAGCACCGGCACGCGCCAGGGCGGATCGGGCAGCTGCAGCGCGTGGCTGATCAGCCGCGTCCACTGGCCGGCGCGGCGCGACACGCCGAGCGCCTCGAGCGCGGCCGTGCGTTCGAGCATCAGCGGGCGCACGCCCGGGCCGGTGCCGACCGCGTCGAGGTGCGCCAGCGCGCTGCTCATCAGCGCCGGCTCGATCCAGCGGCTCGGGCGCGCGCCGGCGACGGGTTTCTGCAGCAGCACCAGGCCGAGCTTGTCGAGATGGTCCTCGAAGCCGGCGCTGCGCTCGTCGAGGTAGTCGCCCGGCTTCACGACCTGGGGCAGCGTGTACGCCGCCTGGCGGATGCGATTGAACTGCTCCTTGCCGAGCTGCGCGGGCAGCCGCTGTGCATGGCGCGGGTTCGGCGGATGGGGGTGGTCGGTGGTGGCGGGGTGCGTGGGCATTGCCCCGATTGTCGCGGACTTGACTTTGACCTCACCGCCCAAAGGTGGGGAGCATGGGTCCGCGAAGCCGGGCCCGTTGCAGGAGCACACCATGTCCGCCGCCCAACTCGAAACCCTGAAGAACCGCCTGGAGACCGTGATCGCGCTGGCGCGCCTGCTGGATCGCGTCGATCACAGCCCGGTGGCCGTCGGCGCCGAGCAGTACCGCGCGCTGGTGCGGCAGCTGGGCGTGGCGCTGTCGCAAGAGATGCCCGACGACGCGCTGCAGGCGGTGCTCGGCGCCCACCCGGGCGCGGCCGAGGTCTACGAGAACCTGCACTACGCGCAGTCGGGCCTGTCGCGCTCGTCGCTGGAGCGTTCGATCGAGTCGGAGAAGCTCGCGCGCCAAGCGCTGGTGCGCGCGGCGCGACGCGATTGATGCGCACTAGAACTTCGGGATTCGCAGCGTTTTGCTGATCATCAACGTGCCCGACACCGCGAACAGCAGCACCAGCGGGTGCAGCACCCACGGGCCGAGCGTCACCGCGCCGCCGTACAGCGCCGCGTCGATCCGGCCCTGCCAGGCCGCCCACGCCAGCACGCCGGTCAGCAGCACGCTGGTCGGGATCGGCGTGCCCTCGAAGTAGGCGACCTTGTCGGCGCCGGCCGACAGCGTTTCGGCGGTGACGTTGTAGCGCGCCAGGCGCGCGGCGCCGCAGCCGACGAAGCAGATCAGCACCGCGGCGTCCCAGCCGCCGCGCAGCCCGGCCGCATAGCCCAGCGCCGCGGGGCCGACGCCGAACGAGATCACGTCGGCGAGCGAGTCGAGTTCGCGCCCCAGCGCCGAATGGGTCTGCCGCCAACGCGCGATCCGGCCATCCAGCACGTCGAACACGAACGCCGCCGGCGCAAGCGCCGCGGCCCACAGGAAGTCGGCCAGCGAGCCGCTGCCGACATAGCGCATCGCCAGCAACACCGACGCGGTGCCGCAGGCGGCGTTGCCGAGCGTGAGCAGGTCGGCCAGATGGAAGCCGCGGATCATCGAGAAATGCCCGGGCGGGCGCGGGTCTGCGCTCATCGGTCTCGCCAGTCGTGTCGCGTCAGAGTCTGACGCACGACCCGGCCCGGCGTCTGTCGGAGAGCTCCGACAACCGAACGCGCGCTTGCCGGCTCGCGCAGCGGCGTCTCGGCGTGTCCACTGGAGGCTTCGCGAACCGATCGGAGCCGACCATGCCCAAACCGCAACCCCCTGAAAGCGCCGATCAGCGCAAGGCCTTGAACGATTCCGAGAAGAGGGCGAGCGAACAGCAGCCCGGCAGCTACAAGCAGGACGCGACCGACGACAAGGTGGTCGAGGTCGGGCCCATCGACAAGAAGGATTCGGCGATCAAGGGCATCGATCCGAAATAATGGCGGGATGCGCCGCACCCTGCTGATCACCGCACCGCTGCTCGCGGTACTTGCCGCTTGCGGCACCAGTCCTCCGCCGGCGGCCCCGGCGGCACCGCCGGGGCCGTCAAAGCCCGCGCCACCCCCGCCAACGCTGGCCGCCGAGCAGCGGCGCCTGGCCGCGTTGTTCGAGGGCACGCCGGTGGTGTTCACGATGCAGCGCGACGGCAGTCTGCGTGTCACGGTGCCGCTGCATTACTGTTTCGATCAGGGTCTGGCCCGGGTCAAGCGCCCGCTGGGTGCGGTGCTCGACCGCCTCGCGAAGAGCCAGCTCCAAGCGACTTCGACGTTTCGTGTCGCCGCGCCGTCGGATCCCGGTGCGCGCGGCCTGGACCTGGCCCGCGAGCGCGCGCTCGCGACGCGCGATTACCTGATCGGCCAGCGCCTCGCGCCGACCCGGCTGCAAGTCGCGGGCGCGGCGCAGACCGAGGGCATCGAGATCGTCGTGACCGACAGCCCGGCGCACTGAGCCCGGCGCGTCAGTCGGCGCGCGCGTAGCGCTTCGCGCGCAGGTTCTTCTTGATCTCCTGCAGCATCGGCCGCAACTCGCCGGGCAGGCGCAGCGCGACCGCGGTCGTCAGGATGTCGATCACCACCAGGTGCAGCAGGCGCGACACCATCGGGCTGTAGCGGTCGTAGTCTTCCGGGTGGTCGACCGCCAGAAGAATGTGATTGCCACTGAGCGTCAGCTGCGCCAGCGGCGAGTCGCTGGCGGTGATCACGACCAGCGTTGCGCCCTTGCGGCGCGCGATCTCGGCCACGTCGAGCAGGTCGCGGCTGTGGCCCGAGTTGCTGATGATCACCGCGCAATCGCCGGGCCGCAGCATGGTCGCGCTCATCACCTGCACATGGCCGTCGCTGACCGCGGTGGCGCGCACGCCGAGGCGGAAGAACTTGTGCTGCGCGTCCTGCGCGACGATGCCCGAGTTGCCGACGCCGTAGAAGTCGATGCGCCGGCCGCCGCGGCCGGCCTCGGCGAGTGCGGCGATCGCGCGCTCGAACGCGCCATCGGTGGCGGCGTTGCGGTACTTCAGCAGCGCGCTGACGGCGTTGTCGATCACCTTGACGACGATGTCGGCGCTCTTGTCGTCCTCGTCGACCGCACGGTGCACGAAGGGCACGCCCTCGTTGACGCTGCCGGCGAGCTTGCGCTTGAAGTCGGTCAGGCCGTCGTAGCCGACGCTGCGGCAAAAGCGCACGACGGTCGGCTTGCTCACATGCGAGCGTTCGGCCAACTCGACCACCGGCAGCGTCGCGAACGCACGCGGGTCGGCCAGCACCAGCTTGGCGACCCGCTGCTCGGCGGGCGGGAGCGCGGGGATGGCGGCGCGGATTCGATCGAGCATGGCGGCTACTGCTCCTCGGCCCAGGCATGGCCGTCGCGCGCGACGAGTGCGCTGGCGGCCGCCGGCCCCCAGGTGCCGGCCGCGTACGGCCGCGGGCCGGAGCCATCGCGCGCCCACGCGTTCAGTACCGGCTCGACCCAGCGCCAGGCCTGCTCCTGCTCGTCGCTGCGCACGAAAAGGTTCAAGCGTCCGGCGATCGCCTCGAGCAGCAGGCGCTCGTAGGCGCCAACCCGGTTCTCGGCGAAGGCCTTGTCGAAGTCCAGGTCCAGCGAGACCGGCGACAGCAGCTCGTGCTGGCCGGTGCCCTTGGCTGCCAGCAGGTGCAATTCGAGGCCGTCCTCGGGCTGCAGGTTGATCACCAGCTTGTTCGGCCGGTTCACGCCCGGGAAGATGAAGTGCGGCGTGGGCCGGAAGTTGACGACGATCTGCGCGTCGCGCGTCGCCAGGCGCTTGCCGGTGCGCAGGTAGAAGGGCACGCCGGCCCAGCGCCAATTCTGCACCTCGGTGCGCAGCGCGACGAAGGTTTCGGTGCCGCTGTCGGGCGGCACCTTGGCCTCTTCGAGGTAGCCCATGGCCTTCTCGCCCTGCGCATTGCCGCTTCGATACTGGCCGCGCACCACGTCGCGCGCCACGCTCTCTTCGGTGAACGGCTTCAGCGACTTCAGCACCTTGAGCTTCTCGTCGCGGATCGCGTCGGCGTCGTTGCTGGCCGGCGGCTCCATTGCCACCATCGTCAGCAGCTGCAGCGCGTGGTTCTGGATCATGTCGCGCAGCGCGCCGGTCTTGTCGTAGAAGTCGCCGCGCGTGCCGACCCCGAAGTCCTCGGCGATCGTGATCTGCACGTTGGCGATGCTCTCGCGCCGCCACAGCGGCTCGAACAGCACGTTGCCGAAGCGCAGCGCCATCAGGTTCTGCACCGAGGGCTTGCCCAGGTAGTGGTCGATGCGGAAGGCCTGCTCTTCCTGGAACACCGAGCGCACGACGCGGTTGATCTCCTGCGCGCTGGCCAGGTCGTGGCCGAGCGGCTTCTCGAGCACGACGCGGATGCGCGGCTCGTTCAGGCCGGCGGCGCCGAGCTGCGTGCAGATCTGCGGGAACAGGTAGGGGCTGGTCGCGAGGTAGAGCACGACGGTGTCGGCCTGGCGTTCGGCCAACCACTGCTTCAGCCGCCCGTAGTGCTCGGGCTGCGACAGGTCCATGCGCCGGTAGTGCAGCATCTCGGCGAAGCTCGCGAACTCGTCGTCGGTCGGGCGTTTCGCGCCTTCGACGTTCTGGAAGCGCTCCTTGATCCAGGCGCGATACTGTTCGTCGGTCTGCTCGTCGCGCGCGACCGCGAGAATGCGCCCGCCGGGTGGCAGCTTGCCGTGGCGGAAGGCCTGGAACAGCGCGGGCACCAGCTTGCGCCAGGTCAGGTCGCCGGTGCCGCCGAAGAAGACGAGGTCGAAAGACATGTCGGTAACGCGCCCTGCTGGCGCGATGTAACTTAGTTTCAGACTCGATGATGCCGAAGTTTCTTCCGCCGGTCAACGCCACCGCCATCACCTTGAACAGCGCGTGGCTGCGCAACCGCGTCGCCGAACTCGGGCTGAAGCAATGGTGGCTGGCCGAGCAGATCGGCGTCGACAAGAAGACCGTGATCCGCTGGCTGCACGGCCATGTGCGCTCGATTCAACTGAACAACGCGACCGCCTTGGCGGATGTGCTCGCGTGCCGCGTCGAAGATCTCGAACTGCCGCGTGAAGCCGTCGACCTCGCCAGCGCCGACGACCAGCGCGCCGCCGCCGCATTGCTCGCGACCAGCTCGCTGCTCGACACGCTCGGCCCGATCGGCGAATGGAACGTGATCGAGCGACTGCTGAAGGCCGTCGCCGTGCCCGACCTGCCGCTGCACGTGCTCGGCACGATCTACCACCGGCTGAGCATTGCGTGCTGGCGGCAGAGCAAGCTGGCCGAGGCGGCGGTCTACAACCGCGCAGCGCTCGACGCCGCCGAGCGCTGCGGCGACAAGGCGCTGCTCGGCGGTGCGCTCGGTACGCGCGCGAACCTGCATCACTGGCGCGGCGAGTGCGCCCAGGCGCAGGCGCGCTGGCGCGAGGGCATCGCGCTCGCGCGCTTTCTCGAACCGACCGTCGTCGCCGGGCTGCACAACAACCTCGGCATGGAGCTCTACGAGACCGGCGAGTTCGAGGCCGGCGAGCGCGAGCTGCTCAAGGCGCGCGATCTGTACCTGCTGAACGGCACACCGATGCAGCGCAGCATCAACCACGGCGCGCTGGCGATCCTCGAACTGCGGCGCGGCGAGGTGGACGCGGCCGCGCCGCATGCCGAGGCGGCCAGCGCGCACGCGCAGCGCGGCGACTACCGGCGCGGTGTCGCGATGGGTGCGCTGGTGCTGGCCGACATCCATGCGCGCCGCGGCGAGTCGGGTGCCGCGCTCGAAGCGCTCGCGCGCGGCAAGGCCGGTTTCGCGCGGATGGAGATCGAGGAGGGCTTCAACCGCGAGTTCGAGGGGCGCGTGCTGCGGCTGCTCGGTCGGTACGAGGATGCGCTCGCCGTGCTCGACGACGGTTTGCGGCTCGCGGCGGAGTTTCCGGTCGAGAAGGCGTGGCTGCTGCACGAACGCGTGCTGACGCAGCAGGCGCGTGGCGACCCCGATGCGGCGTTGAACTCGGCGCGCCAGGCGATCGGTGCATTCGAAAAGCTCGGGGCGCCGCGCATCGTCGAGGCGCTGCAGGCGATGGCGGCGCGCATGTCACCGCGTGTCCCTCGCGCGGATGGCGCGAAGCCGCTAACGTAGCGGCTCTGGAGGAATCGGATGGACTTCGACACATTCATGGCCAAGGCCTGGGACGATCACGCCACCGACGCCGCGGCAGTGGCGCGTCGCCTGGACGACGGCATCGCGCTGATCGGCGACGAGGCGCAGCTCAACCGGCTGATGCACCTCGGCCAGCACGTCTACGGCGAGCACCTCGCCGAGTGGCGCAATGGCGTGTCGTTCCTCGAAAGGCTGACGACGCTGCCGCCTTTCGTGCGCGAAGGGGCGAGCGGGCAGGCGCAGCGGCGAGCCTTCGCCGGCCTGCAACTCGCACAGGGCGAAGACGCCGAACTCGGTGAACTGTCGGCCTCCGACCGCATCCGCGTCCTCGCGATGGCGTCGAGCCACCTGGCCGCGCACGACTCGGCCCGCGCGTGCCGGCTGCTCGAAGAAGCGCTCGATCTGGCGCAGCGCGCCGACCTGCCGGCCGATGACCCGATGCACCGCACGCTCGCGGCCACCGGCAACAACCTGGCCTGCACGCTCGAAGAGAAGCCTGACCGCAGCGCCGAAGAGCGCGCGCTGATGATCCTCGCGGCACAGACCGCGCGCCACCACTGGGCCATCGCCGGCACCTGGCTGGAGACCGAACGCGCCGAGTACCGCCTCGCGAACACCTGGCTGCAGGCCGGCGACCTCGCCCGTGCCCGTGAGCACGCGCAGGCCTGCCTCGAGATCGTCGCGGCCAATGACGGCGCGGCGCTGGAGCGCCTGTTCGGCTGGGAGGCGCTGGGCCTGGTCGAGCGCGCCGCCGGCAACGCGACCGGCCACGCGCAGGCGCTGGCGAGGGCGCGCGAGGCGTTCGCCGAGCTCGAGGAGTCGGACAAATCCTGGTGCGCTGCGAGCATCGACAAGCTGGCCGCCTGAGCCGCTCGTCCAGCGGCGCGGGCGGCCGGCGAACCGGGCGTGGCGGTGCCGGTTACTTTCGGAAAACAAGCTGAAGCGGCCGTTGAACGGCGGTGGTCGGATCGGGTTCTAATGGGGCCTCGACGCTCTGTCCCGCGCCCCGCCATGAACCAACTCGACCAGCTCAAGCAGTTCACCACCGTGGTCGCCGACAGCGGCGACTTCAAGCAACTGGCGCAGTACGCGCCGCGCGATGCGACGACGAACCCGTCGCTGATCCTGAAGGCGGTGGGCATGCCCGAGTACGCGCCGCTGCTGAAGGAGACGGTCGCGGCGCACCGCGACGAGCCGCTCGAGACCATCGTCGACGAGGTGCTGGTGCGCTTCGGCCTGGAGATCCTGAAGATCGTGCCGGGCCGCGTCTCGACCGAGGTCGATGCGCGGCTGAGCTTCGACACCGCCTGCAGCGTCGCCAAGGCGCACCGCCTGATCGCGATGTACGAGGCCGCGGGCGTCGCGCGCGAACGCATCCTGATCAAGCTCGCGTCGACCTGGGAGGGCGTGCAGGCCGCGCGCATCCTGCAGCACGAGGGCATTAACTGCAACATGACGCTGCTGTTCTCGTTCTGCCAGGCGGTGGTCTGCGGCGATGCGAGCGCGAAGCTGATCTCGCCGTTCGTCGGCCGAATCTACGACTGGTACAAGAAGAGTGCGGGGAAAGACTGGGTCGAAGCGGAGCGCGCCGGCGCGAACGACCCGGGCGTCAAGTCGGTCGCGCAGATCTACACCTACTACAAGAAGTTCGGCGTCGAGACCGAGGTGATGGGTGCGAGTTTTCGCAACGTCGGCCAGATCCAGGCCCTTGCCGGCTGCGACCTGTTGACGATCAGTCCCGAACTGATGCATCAGCTGCAGGCCAGCGACGCGCCGCTGGCCCGCGCGCTCGACCCCGAAGTCGCCAAGCTCGTGCCGATCCATGCCGTTACCTACAACGAGGCGAGCTTCCGTTTCGCGCTGAACGACGACGCGATGGCGACCGAGAAACTCGCCGAGGGCATCCGCACCTTTGCGGTCGACGCCGCCAAGCTCGAGAAGATGGTCGAGGCGCTGAAGTGACGGCCGCAAGGTGCGATCGCACAGAGGCCTGGGCTGCGCTCGCGGGCCACTTCGACGCGCATGGCCGCGCGTTCGACCTGCGCGAGGCATTCGCGCGCGACCCCGGCCGCTTCGACGCGTTAGGCGTCGAAGCGCCCGAGGTCTTCGCCGACCTGTCGAAGAACCTGGTCGACACCGCGACGCTGCACTTCCTCCTCGACCTGGCGCGCGAATGCGGCGTCGAGGCGCGGCGCGACGCGATGCTGCGCGGCGACGCGATCAACACCACCGAGGGCCGCGCGGTGCTGCACACGGCGTTGCGCGCACCGCGCGGGCGGGGGCCGTTCAGCACCGAGGTGCACGCGGTGCTCGACGCGATGCTGGCGTATGTCGAGACGGTGCGCGACACCGCCGCGAGCGGCATCAGGCACATCGTCAACATCGGCATCGGCGGCAGCGACCTCGGGCCGCAGATGGTCGTGCCGGCGCTCGACGCGTTCGCACACCCGGGGCTGACGCTGCACTTCGTCTCGAACGTCGACGGCCACGACATCACCCCGGTGCTGCGCAAGCTCAAGCCCGACGAGACCTTGTTCATCATCGCCAGCAAGACCTTCACGACCCAGGAGACGATGGCCAACGCGCACGCCGCGAAGGCCTGGTTCGAGGCGAACGGCGGCACCGACACCGCGAAGCACTTCGTCGCGACGACGACGAACGTGGCCGCCGCGGCGCAGTTCGGCATCACGACGACCTTCGGCTTCTGGGACTGGGTTGGCGGGCGCTATTCGCTGTGGTCTTCGATCGGGCTGCCGATCGCGCTGGCGATCGGCGCCGACAACTTCCGCGCGCTGCTGGGCGGCGCGCATGCGATGGACGAGCACTTCGCGCACGCGCCCGCGCCGAAGAACCTTCCGCTGCTGCTCGGCCTCGTCGACGTCTGGTACCGCAACTTCCACCGCTTCACGAGCCGCAGCGTCGCGCCCTACCACCAGGGGCTGAAGCGGCTGCCGGCCTACCTGCAACAGCTCGAGATGGAAAGCAACGGCAAGCGCGTCGACCTGGCCGGCGACACGCTGCCGTTCGCGACCAGCCCGGTCGTCTGGGGCGAGCCGGGCACGAACGGCCAGCACGCGTACTTCCAGATGCTGCACCAGGGGACCGACGCGATCCCGGTCGAGTTCATTCTCGTCAAGCATGCGACGCACGGGCTGGCCGGCCTGCACGGGCCGCTGCTCGCGCAGCTCGAACGCCAGCACGCGATGCTGCTCGCCAACGGGCTGGCGCAGTCGCAGGCGCTGATGCAGGGCAAGACGACCGAGCAGGCTGGGGCCGAGAAGGCACCGACCGCATCCAAGGAACTCGACCCGCTGACGCTCGCGAAGCACCGCACGTTCCCGGGCAACCGGCCGAGCACGACCTTGCTGCTGGATCAGCTGACGCCGCGTTCGCTGGGCGCGTTGATCGCGCTGTACGAACACCGCGTCTTCACCAGCGGTGCGCTGTGGGGCATCAACAGCTTCGACCAGTGGGGCGTCGAGCTCGGCAAGGCGTTGGCCAGCGACCTGCTGCCGCGGCTGGCGTCGGGCGACGCGAGCGGGCTCGATGCCTCGACGGCCGGATTGCTCGTGCGGCTGCGGCGCTGATTCCTTCGCCGGACCGACGAAAGGACCGATGTGATGGCGACGAACGACGAACTGACCTTCTTCCACGCGCCGCAATCGCGCTCGGCCGGCGTGCGCACCCTGCTCGAGGAGTTGGGCGCGCCGTACACGCTGCATGCACTCGACATGAAGGCCGGCGAGCAGCGCCAGGCCGAATACATGGCGATCAACCCGATGGGCAAGGTGCCCGCGATCCGCCACGGCGAAGCGCTCGTCACCGAGCAGGTCGCGGTCTACCTCTACCTGGCCGACCTGTTCCCGCAGGCCGGCCTCACGCCCGCGATCGGCGAGCCGTTGCGCGGGCCGTTCCTGCGCTGGCTCGCGTTCTACGGTTCGAGCTTCGAGCCGGCGCTGGTCGACAAGTCCCAGGGCCATGCGCCGCCGCCGGCGATGGCGCCGTACGGCGACTACGACACGATGCTGGCGACCCTCGTCGCCCAGCTCGAGCGCGGTCCGTACATCCTGGGTGAGCGCTTCAGCGCCGCCGACGTGCTGTGGGGCACCGCGCTGAACTGGACCACGATGTTCAAGCTGGTGCCCGAGCTGCCCGTGATCAAGGCTTACGTCGCCCGCACCAACGCGAGGCCGGCGTTCGTGCGGGCGCGCGAGAAGGACGAGGCGCTGCTCGCGTCGCAACAGGGCCGAGGGTAGGCGCGGCGCTCAGCGCATCGACAACCCGCGCAACGCGCCGTGCGCCGCGTCGACGGCCTGCTCGACGATGCGCTGCTTCCACTCGTCGGTATCGACGTAGAACGCGTCGCGCGTGCGCTGCTTGATCTGCGCGCGCAGGGCGTCGGGGGCCTCGGGGTGGTTCTCGATCCACTGGTCGGCACGCAGTGCGCCGATCATCTCCATGATCGGCAGCGTGCCGTATTCGAGCGCAATGCCGGTGTATTCGGCCTGTGCGCATTCCTCGTAGGCCGTGAGCCACATCAGGCCCTGCAGCGGCGCCGAGGTCGAGCTGCCGTCGTAGATGCTGGTGACCTGGTCGCCCCACCAGGCGCGCGCGCGCTGCAGTGCGGCGGCGTCGTCGCGGCACGCGAAGATGCGCTCGCCGACGCCGCTCGGCCCGAGGCCGGTGTGCAGGTCGATCCAGCCCAGGTGGGCGCACCGGGTCGCGTTCTCGCGCAGCACGTGGCGCAAGGTGATGTGGCTCCAGGTCGGGTTGCGGCCGCCGTAGAACAGGCCCTCGGGATGTGCGTACTGGCCGCCCGAGATCGCCTGCTGCAGCTTCGCCACGCCGTGCTGCGCGGCATAGCGTTCCAGCACCGCTTCGACCTCGGCCGACGGCGGCCAGTGCGGCGGCACGATCGCCGCGGCGAGCTCGTCGTACGCGTCGTTGCGCGGCAGCGGGCCGGCGAAGTCATGGAAGTTGCGGTTCAGGTCGACGTTCTCCTGCGTGGTGCGGCGCCACCACGAGAAGCCGTAGGGGTTCAACGCGTGCACGTAGAGCACCGCGACGCGCGCATCGGCAGCCGCCTCGCGCCACGCGCGGTCCTGCAGCAGCGTGGTCTGCACGCCCGAACCGCAGAAGCCTTCGACGCCGTGGCAGGCGCTGCTGATGATCAGCAGCGAGCCGGCGTCGGCCGGCCCGTCGCGCACCACGTCCATCGCGAGCTGCTCGCCGTCGCGGCCGAGCATCGGGTGCAGCTGGCTGTGCACGTCCAGCCCGGCGACATCGGCCTCGGCAAGAAACTTGTTGCGCGCTTCCTGGTAGGTCTGCGAGAAATTGACGCTGACGGGGTCGTTGCTCATGCGATTCAGCGCACCGTGTTCAGCCACTGCTCGGCCAGCTTGACCCACAGCGTGGCGCCCAGCGGGATCAGCTCGTCGTTGAAGTCGTAGCTCGGGTTGTGCAGCATGCACGGGCCCATGCCGTGGCCACCTTCGCGGTGGCTGCCGTCGCCGTTGCCGATCAGGAAGTAGCAGCCGGGCTTTTCGAGCAGGAAGAAGCTGAAGTCCTCGGCGCCCATCGTCGGCTCGAACGCCTGCACGTTGTCGGCGCCGACCAGTTCGGTCATCACGCCGCGCACGAAGTCCGTCTCGGCGGCGTGGTTGATCGTTGGCGGGTAGTTGCGCTTGAAGTGGAACTCGCAGGTCGCGCCGAACGCCGCGCAGGTGTGCTCGCTGATCTCCTGCATGCGCCGCTCGATCAGGTCCAGCACCTCGAGCGTGAAGGTGCGCACCGTGCCCTGGATCTCGCAGCTGTCGGGCACGACGTTGGTCGCTTCGCCGGTGTGGATCATCGTCACCGAGATCACGCCGGCATCGATGGGCCGCTTGTTGCGCGTGATGATGGTCTGGAACGCCTGCACCAGCTGGCAAGCGACCGGCACCGGGTCGATGCCGTTGTGCGGCATCGCGGCGTGCGAACCCTTGCCATGGATCGTGATCTTGAACTCGTTGCTGCTGGCAAAGGCCGGGCCGCTCTTCAGCGCGAACTGGCCGACCGCCATGCCGGGCCAGTTGTGCGCGCCGAAGATCGCCTCCATCGGGAACTTCTCGAACAGGCCGTCCTTGATCATCTCGCGCGCGCCGCCGCCACCTTCTTCGGCCGGTTGGAACACGAGGTAGACGGTGCCGTCGTAATGGCGGTGCTTGCTGAGGTGCTTGGCCGCGGCCAGCAGCATCGCGGTGTGGCCGTCGTGGCCGCAGGCGTGCATCTTGCCGGCGTGCTGGCTGGCGTGCGCGAAGGTGTTGTGCTCGGTCATCGGCAGCGCGTCGATGTCGGCGCGCAGGCCGACCGCGCGGTCGCTGCTGCCGCTCTTCAGGATCGCGACCACGCCGGTCGTGCCCATGCCGCGGTGGATCGGGATGCCCCAGTCGGTGAGCTGCTTGGCGATCACGTCGGAGGTGCGCCGCTCCTGGAAACACAGCTCGGGGTGGGCGTGGAGGTCGCGTCGCACGGTGGCGATGGCGGCCGCGTCGGCCAGGATGGACTCGATCATGCGCATGCTGCGGCTCCTTGCGTGCAACGAATCCCGGGGGGGCGCCGGCGCCTCGACGGAAAGTCACCGGGCCGGGAAAGAGCCAGTTTAGCGCCGGGCCGCCGAGTCGGCTCGGCCGCGCCGATTGCCCCGCAATGCGGGTCAGCGGCGCCCGCGCCGGTCGACGCCCGCGTGCTAGCGGCGGACCTTGCCGTCTTCGGTCAGCATCGACAGATCGACGAAGTGCGACGCGACATGGTCGCGCGGGCCGAACTCGACGCTGAAGCCGCCGAAATTGCCGTTCTGGATCGACTCCAGCCCGGTGATCAGCGCCTCGCGCGACGGGTTGCGGCCGGCACGCTTCAGGCCCTCGGTCAGCACCTTGGCCGCGAGGTAGCCCTCGATGCTGGAGTAGTTCGGCTGCGCGTCGCCGCCGGCCTTGCGCACCGCGTCGAGGTACTCGCGCGAGATCGCGGTCGTGGTCGAGAACGGGAATGGCATGACCTGGCTGACCATGATGCCGCGGCCCTCCTTGCCGAGCTCGTCGGCCAGCGCCTGCGTGCCGACGAACGAGACGTTGATGAACTGCCCGCCGAAGCCCGCCTTGCGTGCCGCGCGGATGAACGCCGCGCAGGACTTGTAGGCGCTGATCTGCACCACCGCGTCGGGCATTTTCGGCACGATCTCCTTGACCGCCTGCGCCACGTCGACGGTGTTGCGCTCGACCGTGCCGAGCGCGATCGGGGCCAGGTCCTGGGACTTCAGCGCGCGCGTCACGCCTTCCAGGCCGGCCTTGCCGTAGGCGTCGTTCTGGTAGAAGACCGCGATCTTCTTCAGGCCCAGCGCAGTGAGCTGCCGCACGATCAGCGCGGTCTCGTCGTAGTACGAGGCGCGCAGATGGAACACGCTCTTGTGGAAGGGCTCGCGCAGCGCCTGCGCGCCGGTGAAAGGCCCGAAGAACGGGATCTTCGCGTCGACCACCAGCGGCAGCGCCGCCAGCGAGGTCGGCGTGCCGACGTAGCCGAACAGGCCGAACACCTCGTCGCTCAGGAACTTCTCGGTGTTGGCCTTGCAGCGATCGGGTTCGTAGCCGTCGTCCAGGGTGCGCAACTCGATGCTGTGGCCGTTGACGCCGCCCTGGGCGTTCAGCGCGTTGAAGTAGACGCGCGCCCCGATGTTCATCTGGATGCCCAGCTGGGCGGCCGGCCCGCTGAACGCGGCCGACTGCCCGAGCACGATGCGGTTGGTGGTCTGCGCCAAGGCGGGCAACGCCAGCGCGGCGCTCGAACCGGCAAGCCACTTGATGGCGTCACGACGTCTCATGGAATCCTCAACGATGGATTGCGGGGCGATCGCGGCGCTCTGCGCCGGGGCCCTTCTGGTGTTTTCCCAGGGTGTCGCAGCATAGGCGCAGGTGGGCGGCGCGTCATCCCGATATCGGCGTTCCGACGAGGTCATGTAAGCGGGCGGTGTGCAATAGTTCACCCCCATGAACACGACGACCGTACGGGCGGCCTGCCCGCATGACTGCCCGGACACCTGCGCGATCCGCGTCACGGTGCAGGACGGCCGGGCGATCAAGGTGCAGGGCGACCCCGATCACCCGCCGACGCACGGCGCGCTGTGCACCAAGGTCTCGCGCTACCCGGAGCGCACCTACCACCCCGAGCGCGTGCTGCATCCGCTGAAGCGCAGCGGGCCGAAGGGGAGTGGACAGTTCACGCGCGTGAGCTGGGACGAGGCGCTGAGCGACATCGCCGCCCGGCTGAAACTGATCGACGCGCGTGACCCGCAGGCGATCGTTCCGTACAGCTATGCCGGCACGATGGGCCTGGTGCAGGGCGAGAGCATGGCGGCGCGCTTCTTCAACAAGCTCGGCGCCTCGCTGCTCGACCGCACGATCTGCTCCAGCGCCGGTGGCGAGGCGCTGGCCGCGACCTACGGCGGCAAGGTCGGCATGCACCTGGAGTTCTACGCCGAGAGCCGATTGATCCTGATCTGGGGCAGCAACTCGATCGCGTCGAACCTGCATTTCTGGACCTTCGCGCAGGCCGCGAAGCGTGCCGGCGCGAAGCTCGTGTGCATCGACCCGCGCAAGACCGAGACGGCAGACAAGTGCCATCAGCACATCGCGATCCTGCCCGGCACCGACGGCGCACTCGCGCTCGGGCTGATGCACGAGCTGATCGTGCATGGCTGGCTCGACGACGACTACATCGCCCGCCACGTCGATGCCGCCGGCTGGCCGACGCTGCGTGCACGCGCGCTCGAATGGCCGCCGGAGCGCGTCGCGCAGGTCTGCGGCATCAGCGCCGAAGAAGTGCGCGGCCTGGCACGCGACTACGGCACGACGCGGCCCGCCGCGATCCGCCTGAACTACGGCATGCAGCGTGTACGCGGCGGTGGCAACGCGGTGCGCCTGATCGCGCTGCTGCCCGGCCTGGTCGGCGCGTGGCGACAGCGCGGCGGCGGGCTGCTGCTGTCGAGCTCGGGCTGGTTCAAGAGCGTGCGCGACGATGCCGCGCTGCAGCGACCCGAACTGCTCGCCGGCCGCCGGCCGCGCACGATCAACATGAGCACGATCGGCGACGACCTGCTGCGCGATTCGTCGCCCGTGTTCGGCCCGAAGATCGAGGCGCTGGTCGTCTACAACAGCAACCCGGTCGCGGTCGCCCCAGACTCGAGCAAGGTGGTGCAGGGCTTCGCGCGCGAAGACCTGTTCACGGTCGTGCTCGAGCACTTCATGACCGACACCGCCGACCACGCCGACTACGTGCTGCCCGCCACCACGCAGCTCGAGCACCTGGACGTGCACACCAGCTATGGTCACACCTACGCGATGATCAACGAGGCCGCGGTCGCGCCGCTCGGCGAGGCCCAACCGAACACGCAGATCTTCCGCGAACTGGCGGCGCGGATGGGCTTCACCGAGGCCTGCTTCACCGACGACGACGAGGCGCTCGCGCGCGCTGCGTTCAAGCGCGAGCGCGTCGATTTCGATGCGCTGCGCGCGCACGGCTGGGTCAAGCTGCCGATCGCCGACGCGCCGTTCGCCGAGGGCGGCTTTCCGACCGGCGACGGCCGCTGCATCGTCGACTCGCCCGAGTTCGGCGTGCCCGACTTCGTCGCGAACTACGAATCGACCGCCAGCGCGCCCGAACTCGCGCGGCGCTTCCCGCTTGCGATGATCTCGCCGCCGGCGCGCAACTTCCTGAACTCCAGCTTCGTCAACGTCAAGAGCCTGCGCGACATCGAGGGCGAGCCGCTGGTCGAACTGCACGAGCTCGACGCGCGCGGCCGCGGCATCGCGAGCGGCCAGATGGTGCAAGTCTTCAACGACCGCGGCAGCTACCTGTGCCGCGCCCGCATCAGCGAGCGGGCGCGGCCCGGCGTCGTCAATGGGCTGGGTGTGTGGTGGCGCAAGCTCGGCGCCGCGGGCACCAACGTCAACGAGCTGACGCACCAGCGGCTCACCGACATCGGCCGGGCGCCCAGCTTCTACGACTGCCTGGTCGAGGTGCGGCCGGCCGACGCTGCCGTGTCGTGACCCGTGGCAACGCGGCGCTGAGCGTGGCGGGTCTGGGTGCGGTCGGCGTTGCGCTTCTCGCCGCCGCCACCGTCTGCGTGAGCTCGGGCTGCAGCACGATCGGCTACTACGCGCAGTCGGTCGGCGGGCATCTGGCGATCGTGCGCGCCGCCCGGCCGGTGCCCGACTGGCTCGCCGACGAACACACCGGCGCCGCGCTGAAGGCGCGCCTCGAACTCAGCCAGCGCATCCGCGACTTCGCGGTCAGCGACCTGCACGAGCCCGACAACGCGAGCTACCGGCGCTACGCCGACCTGAAGCGCGCGGCCGCGGTCTGGAACGTGGTCGCCGCGCCCGAGCTGAGCCTGAAACTGCAGACCTGGTGCTTCGCGGTGGTCGGCTGCGTCGGCTATCGCGGCTACTACGACCAGGCCGAGGCGAACGCCTTCGCCGACGGCCTGCGCGCGCAGGGGCTGGACGTGAGCGTCTACGGCGTGCCGGCGTATTCGACGCTCGGGCTGCTGCCCGGCGACGCGCTCAAGGACCCGCTCTTGAACACCTTCATCGACTACCCGGAAGGTGAGCTGGCGCGATTGATCTTCCACGAACTCGCGCACCAGATTGCCTACGCGAAGGGCGACACCGTGTTCAACGAATC
>Ga0070667_100001064_pt1 | contig 25098 bp, 16 predicted proteins | sample KBSS33metaG_FD_64659 | JGI IMG/M metagenome (GOLD analysis project Ga0070667, IMG submission 64659) | Switchgrass rhizosphere microbial communities from Kellogg Biological Station, Michigan, USA - KBS S3-3 metaG | ecosystem: Host-associated > Plants > Roots > Rhizosphere > Soil ... | reverse complement strand
TCGTCGAGGCTGTGGTAGATCAGGCTGACCGGCGTGCGCAGCTGCCGGGCTTCGGACAGGTCGACCAGCAGCCGCCCTTCGGTTTTCTCCCAGAACTCGGCGATGTCGGTGAGATCGTCGTGATTGACGACCACCAGCAGGTCGTAGTCGGAGAAGTAGCGGCCCACCGGGTCCTCGACCCAGTCGCCGCGCGCGTAGCTGCCGAACAGGATGATCTTGAGGAGCTTCGCGTCGCGCAAATGCGGCTGCGTGCGCCGGGCGGTGGCGAAAGTGAAGCCCTCGCGGACGACCTCGACCACATGCGCGAGCTCGGCGCGCTTGCCCTGCGGCAGATGATCGAGGCTGGTCTTCATGGCGTCAGAATCGCTCCTGCCACGCCTGCTGCCAAGCGCAAAGTGATGCAGCCGATCCCTGACGGGATCGGCGGCGTCGCTCGGATCAAGATCACCACCCTTTGCGCTTCTGGCGCCGCACGGAGCGGCCGATCATCTGCAAGGTGAGCACCAGTTCCTCGGTGGCCGCTTCGTCCGAAATGCCGAGGCGGCGGGCGATCGCCTGAGGCCGAAACCCCTCGAAGCGGGCGAGGCGGAACACCTCGTGCTGGCGGTCGGGCATCGAGGCGATGGCGCGCGCCAGACGCCGCAGATGGGGGTCGGCGATCTCGGGCGCGGCGTTCTTGAGGAAGAGTTCGCGCACGTGCTGGTGAAGAAAGGCAAGGTGCCGGTTCATGGCCGCGCTCCTTCGTGAAAGGACCGGCGACAAGAGGTCCTGCCGCCGGTTCCTGTGAGTGAGGATCAGGCGGCCCAGGGCAGGCCTTCATCGGTGTCGGACGTGTTTGCATCGGCAGCATCGCTGCTGTCCTCAGCCTCGGCTTCGGGCACCAGCAACGCGGCGATCCGCTCGGCTCGCTCGACGCTGCCGACCCCGCCTCTGGTCGTGTAGGCGCTGGGCGGAAAGCTCATCCAGCGCGGCACCCAGCCCTCGCGCTTTTCGCGTCCGTTGCTGCCGGTCAGGCAATCGCGCACGATCGCGCGCTGCACCTTGGTGGTGGCCTTGGCGTTCTCGGCAGCGACGATCTCGCCCGCGACTTCGGCGAGCATATGGCCCATCACGTCCCTGTCGCGGATGCTGTCGAGCAGCGCGTCGTCGGCTTGCCAGACGCTTGCCATGTCGACGCGCAGGTGCTGGCCGAGCAGTTCGACAAGCCCGGTCCCCACGGCCAGCGTCTCGCCCATGACGACGCCAAGCACGGCCATGACCTCGTGATCTTCAAGCCCCATCAGGCGCAACAGCAGGCACGCGATGTCCTGCCCGCTGCCTGTCACCGTCGGGCTGTCGGGATCGAGCCCGAGCAGACCAAGCACCATGCGCCGCCTGGCATCGAACAGGGTCTCCGAAGCGCTGGTCTCGACGCTTTCGGCCACGGCTTCGTTGGGCGCGCGCTGCGGCTCGATGTGCACAGACCACAGCGGCGATCCGGCGATGGCGTGTGCGACCATGACCCTGAGCGCGAGGCCGGTCTCATGCGCCAGCTTGGCCCGCACGGCGGCATGGCGGTGCAGGTCGATGTAGGCGTGGGTGGTGCTCGACACCTCGGGCCGCACCGGCCTCTCGATGACCTCGCCGCGCTCCAGCTTGCGGGCTTCCTTGCAGGTGACATAACCCTCGTGGAAGCTGACGTCGCCGCGATGGCCAAGCGCGATATAGATGCGCCCGCCCTTGTCCTTGCCCCAGCGCTCGTGCTCCCAGCGGTGGAACGGCTCGCCGCGTTCGAGGACCACGACTTCGGCCCAGCCTGCCTCGCGGTAGCGCTCCGCCCTCTCCTCCACCGCAGCCATCTGCGCGGCCCAGAAGGCCTCGGCATCGGCGAAGTAGGCATCCTCCCCGAACAAGTCGGCGACGATCTCCAGCTTCGTACGATCAACATCGAACAGCGCGGAGGACACTGGGATCGAGGCCCCGCCGAACAGCCACGCCTTGAGCGCGGACCCGATCGGTGCGTAGGCGGTCTTGTCCTCGTGGAGCCGCACCCATTCGCGTTGCCTTGCCTTCGAGGCCATGGTGAGATGACGCAGCGTCACCGCATCGATCTTGTCCTGGCGGTAGAGGTGGCGCAGGCGCGGGATGAGATTGCCGAGTGCGAGGGTGCGCTTCACTTGCAAGGCGGTCAGTCCGAAGGTCTGGGCGATGGCCTCCACGCCTCGCCCTTCGCGCACGAGCCGGGTGAAGGTCTCGCAGCGGGTCATCTCGTCGGGATCGAGCCGGGCGATGTTCTCGATCAGCGAGGCTTCGAGCGCAGCGGCATCGTCACCTGCTTCGAGCACCGCGCAAGGCAGGTCCTCGATGCCGGCACCTTCCTCCGCCAGCGCCAGAGCGGCATGGTAGCGCCGTGCACCGCCGAGGATCTCATAGGTGGGCAGAGCGCCACCGCCCTCCCCAGCCCCAACCTCGCCCACGACCTTCTCGCGAACGATCAGCGGCACCAGCACGCCGCGTGCCCGGACCGAGGGCAGAATGTTGGCGATGTCGCAGGTCTTCTTGGCTCCGCGCATGTTGAGGGCCGAGACCGACAGACGCGCGATATCGATGTGCTTGAGTTCCATGTCCTTCACTCCTTCACTTCCGCGCACATGGACCGCCGGAATGGCGGGGGTGGGCGGCAGGAGCGGTTCCGGCAGGCCCGCCGAGGGAGGCGGGCCGCACCTGCGAAGGCCGTAACGTCAGTGGAGGAGCCGGGGCGCAGCGCCGGCTTGCGGCGCGCCGCGGCGGGCCTAGAGGATGAGCGACGCCCACACCCGCCAGGCCGGCGGTCCATCGACCGACGCCATCGCGCGCATGCGCGATGTCCGCCTTGCCGGTGTGCGCCAGCACGCCGGCCCTGCCAGGGATCGTCGCCCGTCAGGGACGAGACGGCGGCGCAGCCGACGGCTCGGCGGAGCGCCAAGCGGAGTAGAGCCCGGCCGCGCGTCAGCGCGGGGCAGCCAGGGCTTTGTTTCCTCTCGCAGCTTTCATCACCATGTTTGCAAGGAGATTGAGGTGAGAGCTCCTGTACGATCTATCCGACCTCAAGCGAGCCGCTCCGGTGCGCAATGCTGTCTGCATTGGGCAATCAAGTTGAGAACGCCATCTGACGAACATCATGAATTTGCTGGATCATCCGCCAACGCCGAACACGTGGCTCCGGGCGGCCGCGAAGGCCCTGCAGCCTTGTTTATGCCTCTATGAAACTGCCACGAAGAACCCGTCGGCAGATCCCGAACCGCATTCGGCTCATCCGGCGGCATACCCGCGAACTCCAGGGCTTTTCAGATCGAGCCCATTGATGACGGCTGCCTCCATGCTCATCAACGATAGCCTCGAGCCTACCTACGCGTGCCGCCGCTGTTCTCGAGTCTGGGATGGCCGCCACACCCGGCTCCCGCAGGCGCCTGGCAGCGTTCATATGCTGATCCTCGACGACTGCGGCCTTGAACCGCTTAACGACCAAGCGCTCCACGACCTGCTCAATATCCTCGAGGAGCGACACGACCCTCGTCACCAGCCAGCTTCCTGTCGCCAACTGACATGAGGTGATCGCGAACCCGACCTACGCCGACGCAATCCTTCATCGCCTCGTCCATAATGCTCACAGGCTTGACCTCACAGGCGATAGCTTGCGCAGGACGAGATCCAACCCGGCGGCTCGACGCCGCCTGCGAACGAAACAAGACCCCGTCTCCGAGAGGGCGACATCATCTCGGGATCAGGGCACGCGATCTTCTCAAAACGAGGGGGCAGCTTCATCGCAATCGGCAACCAGCACCGACGGCTCCGGAACCAAGCGGCTATTCGACTTCGCTATCGATAGCAAATTACGCCGATCCGATGTGGTGAAGGTGGATAGGCGACATCGCCATTGGGTGGACTTCCGATCATCAAGAGCTCGGCGTGCGCGCCACTTGTCGGCCTTATCGGGTTGATCGCGTGGCGTTTGGCCAGATCCCTCAGGCTCTCTTAACTAGTTTGCATTGCCGACGGACTGCCGCTGTCACGCGGGCGTTCCCGTAGAGAACCCAGCCCCAAGTGCATGCCTCCATTGCTGTTGGAATAGTAAACCATCAATTCCCATCACCAAGCACTAAACCTCATAATATTCTTTATACCACTTTACGAACCCTACCACACCTTGAGTTATACTGGTCTTCGGCGCATAGCTAGTCAGCGTCTTGAGCAGTTCGGCATCGGCCCATGTCGCAGGCACGTCACCCGCCTGCATCGGCATGAAGTTGCGCTCGGCTTTGCGGCCTGTCGCATCCTCAATCGCCTCAATGAAGTCGGTGAGCTGCACCGCGTTCGAGTTGCCGATGTTGACCACGCGCCACGGGGCTACCGGTGAGAGGCTGTCGCCTTCGGGCACGCCTTCGCCTTCAGCCGGACGCACGGGCGGCACATCGATCAGCAGGCGGATCGCCTCGACGAGGTCGTCGATGTACGTGAAGTCGCGCTTCATGTCGCCGTAGTTGTAGACGTCGATCGGGCGGCCCTCGAGGATTGCCTTGGTGAACTTGAACAGCGCCATGTCCGGGCGGCCCCACGGCCCGTAGACGGTGAAGAAACGGAACATCGTAACCGGCAGGCCGAACAAGTGCGCATAGCTGTGCGCCATGTTCTCCGTCGCCTTCTTGGTGGCGGCGTAGAACGACATCTGGTGGTCGGCCTTGTCGGTCTCGCGATACGGCATCTCGGTGTTGGCGCCGAAGGCCGAGGACGTGGAAGCCAGCAGCATGTGCTGCGGGGGGTGGGCGCGGGCGGCTTCGAGCAGCTCGAAAGTGCCGACGATGTTGCTCTCCAGGTACGAGCGCGGGTTCTCGATCGAGTAGCGCACGCCGGCCTGGGCGGCGAGGTGGACCACCACATCCGGCTGCTCGGTCGCGAACAGCTCCATCAGCAGGCCCGGCGTCTCGACATAGTCCTCGATCGCCCGGAAGTGCTCGGACTGTAGCAGCCGGCCCAAGCGCCGCTGCTTGAGCGTGACCTCGTAGTAGTCGGTCATGGCATCGAGGCCGATGACCTTGAACCCGTCGCGCAGCAGGCGCTCGCAGACGGAGGAGCCGATGAAGCCCGCCGAGCCGGTGACAAGAGCGGTGCGCATCGAGCTCAATCCGATCCGAACAAGTCGCGGGTGAAGACCTTGTCCTTCGCGTCTGCGATCTCGCCGGTCATGCGGTTGGCGATGATGACGTCGCACTCCTGCTTGAAGGCCTCCAGGTCGCGCACGACTTGCGAGCCGAAGAAGCTGTCCTCGCTCATCGCCGGCTCGTAGATCACCACCTCGATGCCCTTGGCCTTGACCCGCTTCATGATGCCCTGAATCGAGGACTGGCGGAAGTTGTCCGAGCCGGCCTTCATCACGAGGCGGAACACGCCGACTTTCCCCGGATTCTTGGCGATGATCTGGTCGGCCAGGAAGTCCTTGCGGGTGCGGTTGGCATCGACGATCGCGCGGATCAGGTTCTGCGGCACCTCGGAATAGTTCGCCAGCAGCTGCTTGGTGTCCTTGGGCAGGCAGTAGCCGCCGTAGCCGAAGCTGGGATTGTTGTAGTGCGGCCCGATCCGCGGGTCGAGGCCGACACCGACGATGATCTGGCGCGAATCCATGCCATGGGCAATCGCGTAGCTGTCGAGCTCGTTGAAGAAGGCGACCCGCATCGCGAGGTAGGTGTTGGCGAACAGCTTGATCGCCTCGGCCTCGTTCGGATCGGTGAAGAGGATCTCGACGTCGTTCTTCTCGGCGCCCTCCAGCAGCAGGTTCGCGAAGATGCGTGCCCGCTCAGACCGCTCGCCGACGATGATGCGCGAGGGGTAGAGGTTGTCGTAGAGCGCCCGGCCTTCGCGCAGGAACTCGGGGCTGAAGATCACTTGGGTCGTGCCGAGCCGCTTGCGCACGTCCTCGACGAAGCCGACCGGGATCGTCGACTTGATCACGATCGTGGCCTTGGAGCCGGCATCGAGCGCGGTCTGGATCACCGCTTCGACCGAAGAGGTGTCGAACTTGTTGGTATCGACGTCGTAGTTGGTGGGCGTGGCGACGATGACATAGTCGGCGCCTTCGAGCGCTTCCCTGGCATCGAGCGTAGCCGTGAGGTTCAGCGGCCGGGTGGCGAGGAACTCCTCCAGCTCGGCATCTACAATCGGGGACTTGCGCGCATTGAGCATCTCGACCCGCTCGGCCGTGATGTCGACGGCGGCGACCTCGTTGTGCTGGGCAAGGAGCACGGCATTCGAGAGCCCGACGTAACCCAAACCGAAAACGGTGATCTTCATTTCGTCTTTCCCAGCTCGGCCCGAAGCCGCACACCACTTTGCCATCGCAGACAACCACTGGAAGAGGAAGGCGCTCCCCGCATCGATTGCAGACGTGCTACCAGCCATGCCGCAATGCACAATCCTGGGTGGGTCCGATACCGATCTAACAAGGACAATCTAGTTCGCTGCGTTGGCTCGATTGTGGAGCGCCGGGAACAAGCGGTGCTCCAGAAGAAATTTCCCGGCAGAGTCATAGTACCCGAGAGCCCATGCGTGGGACGGTCATCGACCAGACACAAACCGGATCGGCACAGTACGTTGTTGAGCAGCTGATTGGATGTGCGCAGCTGGCGTTCATCCGGAATTCGATCCGCCCAGATGCGTAAAAGCTAACGACTCCAGCATGGCGCCTTGCTCCTGCACCACTCACTGGAACGACCGCAGCTTAATGAGTGCCGGGTCGGATGTCCTGCTAGCCGGCTTACCGGCCAACCGATCCGCTACCTCATCGATCACCTCGGCAAACAGCTTCGCACCAATGGCCTGCGCCTCCCTGGAAGGCGGCGACTGCGCCGACGAGATCAGCTGATGACGCGCAATCCGCGCCATGATCTCCCAGACAAGCGCCTCGTTGCGCCGCAGCCAGTCGAGATCGCGCTCGATGCGCGTGAGCCGCGCGGCGATGGCCTCGTCGTTCCTTGGCGCGTGGCGCCGCGTCAACCAGGCATCAAGCGCTTCGACCAATATGTCCGAGCGCGCCTTACCCGAACTCTGCGCGATGTGCGCGAGCCGCTTGCTCGTATTCTCGGGGAGGAACAGCTGGTGACGGGTTTTGTAGGTTCGGGCCATGGCGCCTGCTCGAAAGGCTGTGGTGGTGACGGAGCGGCCAGGGGCAAACCGATCCGCCAGCGCGCACTAGTATGGTACCGGGGGTCGCTCCAGAAAACGGCGCAGATGGGGCCAAATGGGGCCTCCTCAGTGCCACTCGTGCATGAGCCATGCTATATGCTGATGCTGGGACCACGGCTGCTTCCCATCGACCAACTGATCGAGCCGCTCTCGCGCATCATACCCGAGACGCGGCGTCCGACATACTTCTCCAGCTCGGGCCGCCAGGGCACCAGCGTGAATTCGCGTGTCTTTTCGATCAAGTAAAGCCGTCATCATGGTCCGACCGTTGTCGATGGCGCGAGGATTTGCCCGGCACTTGAAGGTCTCGCAGCGGGTCATCTCGTCGGGATCGAGCCGGGCGATGTTCTCGATCAGCGAGGCTTCCGGCGCTGCCGCATCGTCGCCCGCATCGTCGCCCGCTTCGAGCACCCCGCACGGCAGGTCCTCGATGCCGGCACCTTCCTCCACCAGCGCCAGAGCGGCATGGTAGCGCCGGGCACCACCGAGGATTTCGTAGGTGGGCAGAGCGCCACCGCCCTCCCCAGCCCCAACCTCGCCTGCGATCCTCTCGCGAACGATCAGCGGCACCAGCACGCCGCGCGCCTGAACCGAATGCAGGATGTTGGCGATGTCGCAGCTCTTCTTGGTCCCACGCATGTTGAGGGCCGAGACCGACAGACGCGCGATATCGATGTGCTTGAGTTCCATGTCCTTCACTCCTTCACTTCCGCGCACATGGACCGCCGGTATGGCGGGGGTGGGCGGCAGGAGCGGTTCCGGCAGGCCCGCCGGAGGAGGCGAGCCTAGAGGATGAGCGACGCCCACACCCGCCAGGCCGGCGGTCCATCGACCGACGTCATCGCGCGCATGCGCGATGTCTGCCTTGCCGGTGTGCGCCAGCACGCCGGTCCTGCGAGGGATCGTTCGTTAACAGCGGTCTCAGTCAAGCCCTATTTGCTGTACGGCTCGAGTTGGCGATTCGCGGATGTCGGACTGCCCTCCCCGAGAGTAGCTATGTGTTCGTTTGATGGACCACACACTTGCTGGTAAAATCCCGTCATGACGACGAGGTTGGGCGAGAACATAGAGCGCGAGTGGGACGAAGAGCCCTTTGGGGGCGAGCTCTGGGAAGCCCTTCAGGCCCGTAAGGAAGATGAGGGTAAAGGGACGGCCATGCTGACCGATCTGGCAAGGCGTGGATCTGTGCTTGCTATGATGTATCTGGGCCACGCTTACGTTTCCAGCGGTGATCGCGACCAAATGGCGCAAGGCGAGGAATGGCTGATCCAGTCTGCCGAAGGAGGATCAATCGAAGGGCGTCTTCAACTCGCCCAGCATTATCAACGACAGAAAGCTTGGGATAAAGCCTTGGCGGAGCTGAAAATCCTGGTCGATGGAGGATACTCACCCGCAATGTATTACATGGGGAGGCTCCTTTACAAAGGGGACCTAGGATATAAGGCTGTTCCCGAAGCAGTCTATCATCTCAAGATGGCGATAGACGCTGGACACTTGCCATCGATGGCGCTGCTTTCATTGATATACCGGAAGGAGAAGTACGGTCTTGTCGGGAGAATTACGTCACACTGGCTTTGCCTGACGAAAATCCCGGCCTTTGTACGGTGCATGTGGAGTCACCCGAGCAGCGATAGATTGAGGCCTTACGGCGCTTACACCATCGGGTGATCGGACGCGGCATAGTATGTGCCGGAATGTCCGGAGTAGCAGGGCGCAAGCAGAGGTGGCGTGAGACACGCGGAGCGCCGGTATCACCTCCGTTATGAGGGGCTGAGTCAATGCCGGGCACAAGGTTCGTTCCGAGGTCGAGCGCGCCGCCTCACGATGGGTGTCCGTTGGCTGGTGCCGCCTCAATGTCACAGCCGCGCGGGTCAATGCCGCTACGATCGCTTCGAGGTCGACGCCGGCTCGCGTCCCGGCAAGGACGCCTCCCCGCAGGGAGCTTGGGAGCGAAGATGCGCTAAGCGGCAGCCCTCCACTCGAACTCGGTGCCGTCGGACCAGATGGCGTGCATCATGACGGCCAGCTTCCGCGCAACCGCAACCTGCGCCTTCTTCGGCCCGGTGCGCTCGGTCAGTCGCAGGCCCCACGCCCGCAACGGCGTCGGCTTGGTCACGCGGGTGAGGATTACGTTGGCCGCCTCGAAGAGGTAGCTGCGCGTCATGCCGTCGCCGGTCTTGGTGATCCGGCCGGTTCGGTCCATCTCGCCCGACTGATGCACGCGCGGCGTCAGCCCGAGGTAGGCGCCGACATCCTCCGAACGCTTAAAACGAGACGGGTCTTCGATCGTCGAGTAATAGGCCAGAGCGGTCAGGTGTCCAATACCAGGCACGGTCATCAACCGGCTGACGGTCTCGTTGCTTCTTGCGATGGCTCGAAGCTGTCGATCATACGATGCGATCTGGTCGAGCACGGTCCGAAGGACGGCAAAGATGGGTGTCGCGAACGCGGCATAGGCCGGGTCACGCTCCATCGCCGCTGCAGCACGGTGCTTGAAGGTGCGTCCGGCAGTCTTGGTGATGATGAGGCCGAAGCGCTTCACCGCTCCCCGCAGGGTGTTCTCCAACGTGCGCCTGGTTGCCAGCAACATCCTGCGACCGAGCAGCAGGCTGCGGATCGCGTGCGCCGGTGCGCCTCGCACCCAGGCTTCGCGATACCAACCGACGCGGACCAGCTCGGCGAGGCCACGAGCGTCGTTCCGGTCGGTCTTGTTGCTCCGAGCGGACAGAACCTTGTGCGCGTGGCGGGTCTCGATGCAGACGACCGGCAGCTCGGCCGCCTCCATCGCGCGAAAGAGCAGCGCCGATGTCTGGCCCGTCTCCAGCCCAATCCGCTCCGCATCGCGTGCGTGCTCGCGCACGCACGCGATCAGGTCGTCGGGCCGGCTCTTCACCTTGCCCTCGAACCGAACGTCGCCACCGGCGTCCAGGACGCACACGCTCGTCTCCGCCAGGGAGACATCGAAACCAACGTAGCTCGTCATCCGGGTGTTCTCCGTCACCAAAGTGGCGGCAGCGCCACGGCGACGATCATGCGTCCGGCGGGCGCCCGCTGTTACCCCATGTCGCCCGTCAGGGACGAGACGGCGGCTCGGCGGAGCGCAAGCGGAGCAGAGCCCGGCCGCGCGTCAGCGCGGGGCAGCGGAGTGTGGGGTCTATGACAGACCGCTTACCCGGCAGGCGTCCTCAAACTGCCGTTCACCTCGTCAGCTTCTACGGGTAGCCGCTGCGCTGAACGCGTTGCAGGCTGTCAGCTTCTTGATGCACCAAACCGGATTGTAGCTTCCTGTGCCGCCTCTAGCAGTTCAGATCGGGCCTTTGTTTGGCGCAAGGGCGACCGAGGCTCAGCTGCCGCTGATGCGGATCGCCGTCCTTCGATGGTCTTCCACCTTTGATGACGGGCGCCACGCGAGTGACAAGATCGCTCATCGACTTCTGCTGGGCGAACCAAAGGGCGTCGATCTCACCATCTCACCGGATGCATGGCCGCGACTGCTCGACGCTGAAGGGGCGGACGCGGACCATGCAGGATTATCCCACATTATCGCTTAGCGTCAATATCGTGGGATAAATCTCAATCATCGACCCATCTGCTCGAACGCCCGGAACGATACCACCGGCTGCCCGGGACGCCCGGGACTCGCCCGAGCGCCCTTCGCATTGGAGCATCAGAAGGAGACCTTGACGCCCCCGTTGACGCCGGCGCGGTTGGCGCGGCCGGAGAACTCGCCGGTGCCGCTCACGAAGAGCGCCACGCCCGGCGCGACCTGGGCGTCGAGGCCGGCTTCCACGGTACCCGAAAGGCGAGTGCGCGGGGCGCCGGCAGCGGCGAGGCCGATGGTGCCACCACCAAAGCCGGCGACCGCCACCGGGGCACGGCCTTGGAGCTGGTAGCGTACACCGACGATGCCCCAGGGGTGCAGCTTGGCTTCGCCGCCCCCGGCGCTCTCGAGCTTCAGGCTCGCATCGGCAAAGCCAGCCCACTGGCGATCGCCCGCCACGGTAAGCGCGAAGGGGCTGCCGCCGCCCTCGACGAAGCCGCTGCGGCGCGTGCGGATCCAGGTCGTGCCGAGCTGCGGGGTGACGGCGAGGCCGCCCCCTGTCGCCAGGCGCGCGCCGATCTTGGCATCGAAGCCGAGCCCGCGCAGGTGATAGCCGGCATCGGCCGATCCGCTCGCCGGCAAGGCCCGCCGGGTGTCGGCTTTGGCGCCATCGTAGAACACCGAGCCAGAAGCCATGACCGTGCCCGTGTCGTAGCGGACATGGACGCCGGCGACGACGCCGTCGGTCTTGGTCCGGGCGCCCAGCGCCGCGATCGTCTGCTGCTCGTTCAGGTAGCCGGCGAAGCCGCCCACGGCCCACTGCTCGGCCGCGAAGCCGATGCCGCCGATGAACCCGTAGCCCTGCGTTTTCGCGCGCGCGGTGCCCAGGCTGTCGCTCGCGCCGATGCGGCTCCAGTCGCCCAAGGTCTGGGCGAAGGTGAAGGCGCGCCCGGTGTCGCCCCCGGCCGCGAACTCGAGCGACCGCGCCGCCCGCGCCAGGGTCAGGCCGCGCTCGACGCCCAGCTGCACCGCGCTGGCATAAGGCTCTGGCGTGAGGCGCGCGAAGGCTGCGGCATCCGTAACGCCACCCGGAGCAAGCGCTGGCAGTGCCGGGATCAGCGGACTGTTCGCCGGCAGGTTGAGCAGCGTCGCATTGGTATAGGCGATGCTCGCCTGAACTTGCGGGCTGAAGCTCGGGTCGGAGAGGAACTGCCCCAGCAACTGGATCCGGTTCGCGCTCTGCACCACGACCCCGAAGAGCGAGGCCGGCTTCGTCACGGTGGTGAAGCTGCCGGTGATTCCACCGCCGGTCACGACCAGGTCGAGCGTGCGGCCGGGCTGGAGCGTGCCGGTCGGCACGAGCTGCAGCGTCGCCCCTTGCGCGATCGAGAGCGTACCCGAGATGACGAGCTTGTCGGACACGGTGGGCGTGATCTCGAACAGCGAGACCGAAGTCGCGCCGAGCGCGACATTGCCGTTCACCGTCATCGTGCCGGGCGACGCGCCCGGGCTGAGCACGCCCGCCACCGCGATGTTGGCGTTCACGGTCCCGGCCGAGCCGAAAGTCGCGCCCTGCTGCACGGCGATGGTGGCCGCGTTGATCGTCGAACCGGCCAAGCCCACCAGGCGCCCACCGGTGAGGTTGGCGGTGCCCAGGCTGGCAGTGCCCGCGACGGTCGCAAAGCCCGCCGATTGGGTATAGCTTTCGATGCCGGAGAGCGATCCGAACGCGACCGGCGCACTCTGCGAACCGCCGCTGACGATCACCGCGTCGGTGCCCGAGCCTCCGTCCACCGAACCGGCAAAGGCGCCGGCAATGGTGAGCCGGTCGTTGCCGCCGCCCAGGGCGACCGTACCGCTCAGGCTGCCGCCAGGCGCCACCGTGACCACATCGTCGCCGTCATCGAAGCGGATCGTCTCGCCCGCGGCACCGAGCGATCCCGTGACCGTGAGCGGCGCGCCGCCCAGGGCGAAGCGCTCGAAGCCGGAGATCGCGCCGGTCAGCGTGAACGGTGCGCCCGTCTCGAGCGAGAACAAGTCCTCACCCGCGCCGGCCGTCAGCGTCCCGGCGAGCGTGCCGGCGCGCAAGTGGAAGGTATCGTCGCCCGCACCCAGGTCGATCGCTCCCGCCAGGGTGCCCCCGGCCAGCGTCACGTCCTGGTTCCCGGCACCCAGCACCAGGGTATCGCCCGTGGCGCCCAGCGTTCCGGTGACGGTGAGGGCATTGCCGCCCAGCGCCAGCGTCTCGAAGCCGGTGGCCACGCCCGAAAGCGTGACCGGCCCGGCATGGGCGAAGGTCAGCGCGTCCATGCCGGCGCCGCCGTCGTATGTGCCCGCGGCCAAGGCGCTGCCGATCGAAAGGCGATCGTCGCCACCGCCCAGCACGACCCGCGCCACGTCACCATCGACGCTCAGCGCGTCCGCCCCGGCGCCGCCCAGCACTTCGCCGATCGTCTGGCCGCCAAGCGTCGCGGCAAGGCCCGCACCGTCGAGGAAGACTTGCGCGAACGACTGGTCGAGCGTGTAGGACAGCGTTCCGCTGCCGCCGACGGCCAGGTTCTCGAAGCTGTTGCCCACATGGGTGACGGTCCGGTCGCCGGCGAGGACGAAGCCGTAAGTGTCCTGTCCCGCGCCGCCATCGACCGTGCCGGTGACCACGCTGCCGGCAACGTCGCGATACGTGTCGTTGCCTTCGCCCAGCAGCACCGAGCCCGCGATCGTGCCGGCGTTGACGACCCTCTCGGCGCCGCTGCCGCCGGTCACGGTCACGCCGCTCGCCGTCTGCAACGTGGTGCCGCCCGCGACCAGCAGCGTCGAGCCGTCGAGCTCGATTGTCGGCGCCTCGAAGCTGCCCGACCAAGTGGCCGAGCCCGACCCGGTCTGCACGAGCCGCTCGAACCCGTTCAATTGGCTTGCGGCGATGGCGCCAATGCCGGTGCCGGTGCCGGTGGCGTCGACGCGGAAGGTGTCGAAGCCCGCGCCGCCGGAAACTGTGCCGTTCAACGCCGCCGAGATCCGCTGCGTGAAGCTGTCGTCCCCTGCACCCAGGCGAATGGCGCCGGTCATCGTGCCGGTGTTGACGATGCTGTCGTTGCCGCCACCCAGATCGACCGAGCCGGTGATCGTGCCGGTGTTGACGATGCTGTCGTCGTAGTCGCCGAAGGTCTGGATCGCGCCAGCAATGACATTGGTGCCATAGATTTCGATGGCAAGGTCACCTGGGCTCGACAGGGTGGTATCGCCGGAGCCGCTGATGGTCCCGGCATTGTTCAGTGTCAGCTCGCTTCCCGTCAGCACCGCTGCCGACAACGGCCCTGTAGCCTCAATCTTCCCGTCCACCTCGTTGTTGATCGTGATCTGCGACGACTGGTCACTTGTACCCAGCTCAATGGCGGAGGCGAGGTTGGTGATCGTGTATGTAAGTGGATACGGATAGTAGGGGTAAGAATAGGTTGTGGTCTCGCCCCCCGCATTGGAGCGAAGAACACCGGAATTCTGAACCGTCAGGTCGAGATTGTCATCGAACGAGACGTATAAGGCTCCGCCGCCGATTCCCGTCTGCTCGATTATACCGGCGTTGGTCACGCTGGCTTTGACGATGGCTCGGCCAGTCTCAAACCCATTATAACCAAACAATTCGACGGCAGCGAACTCAGCAGCCGAGTCCTTAATCGTACCGCTGTTCTGGAAGGTCACAGTTGGATTTTGAGCATCCGCGGTAAATCCCAGGCCAGCGCTGAGCGATCCATTAAGTGTGCCGGAGTTGACCATGCTGGCCTTGGTAAGCGCATCAGCGCCAATATAGACAGCTTGGCCGTTGGCCGAGTTCACCGTCCCGGAATTGTTGAAGCTTAGTGTGCCAGTAGCGTACTGCTCAATGCCGCGTTCGTCGTCATCGGACGACGTGGCGGCGGCTAAACCGACGTTGCCGCTGTTCGTCACCGCGTTTGCCAGAACGAAAAGCGTGCGACCTACATCGGCTTGGTTGTCGAACGAGGCAAGCTGACTGCTGTAATCTTGGCCCAGCAGGTAGGAGTAGGAGCTGTAAACCGAACCAGTGGTCGCGGCCTGGTTGATGATTCGGCCGTCGCCGAACACGCCGATATCGCTCGTGCGCCCGGCCGCGCCCGTGATCGTGACCGCGGTGTCGAGGCCAAAGGCGCCCACTGTCTCGCTCTCGAACCCGGTCGGCAAGTCGCCCAGCGCCACGGTCGCTGACGCCGAGCGCGCATGCACGACGACGTCATAGCCGTCACCGCCATCGATCGCGCCGGTCACGCCGAAGCTGCCGGTGGTCTCGATCAGGACATCGTTACCACGCCCGAAGCGCAGATTGCCGTTCAGCGTGCCGCCAGCGGCGGTGTAGCTGGTGCCGTAGTAGTAATAGCCGTTGAGGTTGGAGAGATCGACCGAGCCGTTGATGGTCCCAGCATTCCGGATTGAACCGCCGCCGACCTGAAGCGCGACCCCATTGCCCCCAGAGATGACGCCGCCGGCCAGGTTGTCGATCAGCGTCACCGCACTGAGCTGCAGCGCGGGGCCGTTAGTGCTGGTCAGCGTGCCACTGTTGGTCAGCGTTCCCGGCAAGTACCGGGCAAGCGGCCCATTGCCGGTGACCGTGCCCGAGTTCACGACCGATTGCGAATTGTAGAACGCCTCGGCGTTCTCCACCGTGATGGTGCCGGTGTTGATGACCTTGCCGCCGTAGATGGCGCTGGGATGGTAGGAGGTGCCGGACAAGTCGCGCACAGTGATCGTGCCCGCGTTGGTGAACGTGTCGCCATCGCGGAGTTGCACGGCATGCGCAAAGGTATTGGCGTCACTGCGGGTCAACGTAATCGATCCACGGCTGACGATCGACAGTGCGTTGGGCCCGGTATTGTAATTTGCCGGGTCGGCCACGGTGTCAGAGAGGATCGCCGGCTGCGCGGTGGCGACCAGATTGGCGTCGAGGTCGACGCTCCCGTTGCCGGCAAAGACGAGCGGCTGCGTGACGTCGGAGCCGGACGAGAGCGTCAGCGCCGCGCCATCGTACAAGTCGTATCCGACAGACCGGAACCCGGTGAGCGACGGAATGGTCGCGGTGGCATCTTCACGCACACGATAGCGGACCATGCCTCCGGAAGAGGTCACAATGCCGTTGATCCCGGCAAAACCGCTGGTTCCCGTGCCGGCGAGCTCGGTGACCAGTGTGGCGTTGTTCCCTAAAGCAAGGTTGCCGTTCAGCACGCCGCCTTCGAGCATGAAGAACCGGATGCTGCCGTAGCCGTAGGTATAATAGCCATCCTGCAGGGTGACGTTGCCGTTGATGGTGCCTGCATTCACCAGCGTCGAATTATAGCCGACGTTCACCGCCTGCTGGCCGCCTTCAATCAAGCCGCCGCTGCGGTTTTCCAGGATTCCGGAAGAGAGCATCACACCCGTGCCAGCGCTGCGGATGGTGCCGGTGTTGATGAGACTTGTATTAAGGACTGCGCCAGCCTCGGCGCCTTCGATGGTTCCGCTGTTCTCGATGCCCAAGCCGACGTTGAAGCTTGAACCCAAGGCATAAAGGCCGGTTCCGCCGGTTGAGCGGATCAGGCCCGAGTTCCTGAAGGGCAGGTTCTGAACATAGAAGCTGGAAACCGCCGTGCCTCCGGCGATGATCTCGCCTGAATTGTCGAAAGTTTGGAAGTTACCGCCGACCGCCGGTCCATAAACGCCGGCACTCTCAATCCTGCCGGCATTGACAAAATTGACAGACCCATTGCTGGCAATGACTGGGCCAAGTGCCGCCAGCACGGTCCGGTTCTCGACCGTACCCTCTCCGCTAAGCGTCAGTGATCCAGAGGCCGAGAACCCGTTGTCCAGGATGACCCGGGTGCCTTTTGCCGCTTCGATGCCGAAGCTTTCGAACCCGGAGATCGCAGGCGCTGCCGCGGTGACGGTCGCGTCGGCGAGGAACCGGGCGATGACGGTGTCGTTCCCGGCGCCACCATCAATCGTGCCGGTCACGCCGGTCCGGAAGGCGCCATTGGCGTAGCCGATGTAGAGTGTATCGTAGCTGCTGCCGAACTGCAGGTTGCCATCGATCACACCGCGGCCATTGTCGACGACGCTGCCGGTGTATGAGATGCCGGAGCCGGCAACGACATTGCCGGTGATCAGCCCGGCATTGGTCAGCGAGATCGCATAAGGTGCATCGATCGCCGTACCGTTTGCGGTGATGGTGCCGCTGCCTTCGTTGCGCAGCGTCAGGTACGAGGTACCGGCGCTGATCGCCACGCCGGTGCCCGTGTTGGAAATCGTACCAGTGTTGTTGAGGCTGTTCCCGGCGATGATCGTCGCAGCAGTGCCCGACGACGTGATCAGGCCCTGATTGTCGACAGCGTTTGCCCGGTAGCCATTTGTGGAAGAGGGCGCGATGGCCGCGCCCAATACCCCGTCGATCGTGCCGGCGTTGGCGAGAGTGTCAAAGCTGGCAGCGATACCTCCGATGAAGGCACCCTGGCGATTGCTGATGGTCGAGAAGGTCGGGCCGTAGTTTTCAACGGCGATGGCAGGACCGCTGGTGGCGTTCACCGTGCCGCTGTTGTCCAGAGCGACCACGCTGCTGGCATAGGCGTTGTCCGGAGTCTTGATGCCGCTGATGCCGGTGCTGCCGCTGACCGTTCCGCTCGCGCCGATCGTGATGCGCACGGACGAACCGCCGTTGTCGTAAGTGTACCCGGCCAGGGAGCCGGGCTCCACTTGGATGCCGGCATTGGCACCTCCGTTGACGACACCGTTGACTTGGATCTCGGCCGTACGGGTCCCGTACGAGTAGCTGGTGACAGGCATGGCGACCTTGATCGCGGGCGCGCTGCTGCCGGCGACGACTGCACCGTTCGCCACGATCACGGTAGCGTCCGAGTGGTCGATGACGATGCCGTCCGCGTCCGACCCGGAGCAAGTGGTCGTCGTTCCGGCCTGCGTGGGATCGGGAGTGCAATCGGCCCAGGCCTGTTGGTAGAGCATGAACGCCAGCGCCGTGGCGCCAGACCTCATCATGAGCGCGCGCGAACGCCGCCCCTTCGCGAATTGACGCACCATGCCCGCAAATGCCCCTGGTAAATTGCCCTCAAAACAGGACCTAAGGTGCAATTACCTAATGTCAATTACCTAAGTCATCGACTTTCCAGCGACTTTCAGCGACAGCACGGGCAAGGCTCGTCCGCAGCATCTCCCAAGTGCAAAGGCGCCCGGATGCCAGAGTGTGGCGCACCAGACACGATCGACCAAGATCATGCTTGGCAACCGCAAAGCGCCAGGACCATTAGGAAGGGCAAAACGCGCTCCCACCCGAACCACCACTTTCCTATCCGCAAAGCCTCCTGTTAGGGAGCGGTGCAAGTCGACAGCGAGGCAAGGCATGACACAGACGGTTTCGATCTCCGACCTGATGACGCGATCGGGCGTCGCCTTCGGCACCAGCGGGGCGCGCGGGCGGGTCGTGGACATGACCGACCTGGTCTGCTTCGCCTACACCTGCGCCTTCCTGCAGCACCTTGCCGCCATCGGCCAGTTCGCGCCCGGCAGCCACGTCGCCATCGCCGGGGACCTGCGGCCCTCGACGCCGCGCATCATGACGGCCTGCGCGGCGGCGGTCCGGCACATGGGGGGCGAAGCGGACTTGTGCGGGTTCGTGCCCTCGCCCGCGGTCGCCGGCTACGGCTTTGCGCGCACCCTGCCCTCGATCATGGTCACCGGCAGCCACATCCCGGCCGACCGCAACGGCATCAAGTTCAACCGGGTCGACGGCGAAGTGCTCAAGCCCGACGAGCAGGCGATGCGCGCGCAGAGCGTAGCCCTGCCTGATGTGTTCGACGAAGCCGGCATGCTCAAGACGCCCGAGCCGGCCAGCGCGCCGATCGACGCTGCCACAGCCTATGTCACGCGCTACATCGACTTCTTCGGGCCCGAGGCGCTGCGCGGCCTGAAGCTGGGCGTCTACGAGCACTCGGCGGTCGGGCGCGACATGGTCGTCGCCATCGTCGAGGGCCTGGGCGCGCAAGTCACTCGCCTCGGCCGTTCGGACACCTTCATTCCGGTCGATACCGAGGCGGTCCGCCCCGAGGACCAAGCGCTCGGCCGGCAATGGGCGAGCGAGCTGAAACTCGACGCGATCCTCTCCACCGACGGCGACTCCGACCGGCCGCTGCTGGCCGACGAGACCGGCGCGTGGATGCGGGGCGACGTCCTCGGCATCCTGTGCGCCCAGGCGCTCGGCATCGCGGCGGTGGCGGCGCCGGTCAGCTGCAATTCGGCACTGGAACTGTCGGGCCTGTTCAAGGAGATAAGGCGCACGCGGATCGGCTCGCCCTACGTGATCGAGGCGATGAACGAACTGATCGAGACCGGTGCCACCGCCTGCGGGTACGAGGCCAATGGCGGCTTCATCCTCGGCACCGACATAGGCCGTAATGGCCGCACGCTTGGCGCCCTGCCCACCCGCGATGCCGTGCTGCCGATGCTCGCCGTGCTGGCCGAAGCCAAGCGCCAAGGCGTGCCTCTCACCGCCCTCCAAGCGCAATTGCCGCCCCGCTATACCTTCAGCGACCGCATCCAGGACTATCCCACCAGCCAAAGCCAGGCCCTGCTCGCCCACCTCGAGCAAGGCGACGTGCTGGGCAAGGCCACCGCGATGTTCGGTGCGATCCCCGATCTCGGCCCCGCCACCGGCGCGGACACGACCGACGGCCTGCGCCTGACCTTCGCCAGCGGCGACATCATCCACTTGCGCCCCAGCGGCAACGCCCCCGAGCTGCGCTGCTACACCGAAAGCGCCACCCCCGAGCGCGCCGAGACGCTGAACGAGCAAGCGTTGGGGATCGTAAGGGAGACGGCGGTCGCCTAGGCGTGCTTTGCCACAGTGATTGGCGATATTTACATGGGTATCCTCCGGATATTTCGAGTATCGCCGTCACCGGGCTTCGCGAAGAAGCTGGCTAGACTGTCTCGAGAAGTCCGGCCGCGCGCCCTGCGGGGGGCCCCCGCAAGGGACACCTCGTAACCCTTGGACATGATAGAGAACGATGTCGGAGCCCGCTCCGGAGCTGATGGGACAATCGCGAAACGGCGGCTCCATATGCTCTGCAGGCCGCCCGGCGTAAGCATGGTCGGCGAGGATGTTCACGCCCTCGCATTGGCCTTCACGGCCCGTTCCGCAACCTTGAGGTCGTTGAAAGCAAAAAGACGGCAAAGCCGTTGCACGCCCGCATAGCCGGGGCATCCAGATCAACCGCGGCAAGAAGGAATCTTGGCGTCCTCACCGGCCTCAAGCTTGGCGAGCCAAGCATCGGCTTCTTCGCCGGTCATATGCAACCCAGTTTGCTCGTACGCCTCCCAGGCTCGCAAGCCCGCCTGCCGGAACGCCTCGCGCTTCTCCTCACGCCCCACATATTCGCTGGCCGGCTCCCGTATGACCCGGTGCACGGAACGGTCGCGGATAGCGGCAAGGTGCCGGACCGCCGCTTTCATCGCCTCATCCAACTTGAGTGAAGTTGCCATGAGCGGTGGTATCCTTGAGTGTACCCACAAAGTCCCTGTACGCGCCATCGAGTCCATATGAAGGACTGCTAGGGACCTCCAGCGCTCCCGAAAGTCGCCCCCGCCCCCACTGCCTCCCTACGCGGCGCATCGCGGATTGGAAGCGGCAGGATTACTGCTCGATTTCGGTGGCACTTCGGCTCCTTCCTGCATCGACCGTAGCTTATAGCCAGCAGAGAAGCCGTGACCGAACAAGCCTGCAGCAGTGGCTGTTGGCAACAGCGGGTCTTCGCGGCGCAGGGCGGCCTTGCGGACAGCAGTCTGCTGGCCACAAGCAGGGGGCTATGTGAGAAAAGGGATTATCCTTGCCGGTGGATCGGGAACTCGCCTCTATCCCTTGACCCGTGGTGTCTCGAAGCAGCTCATGCCGGTCTACGACAAGCCGATGATCTATTATCCGCTCTCGGTCCTGATGCTGGCCGGAATTCGCGAGATCCTCGTGATCACCACACCGCAGGACCAGGCGGCATTCAAGGCGGTGCTGGGCAACGGAGCCAGCTTCGGCGTCGAACTGCAATATGCCGTGCAGCCAGAGCCGGCCGGTCTGGCCCAGGCTTATCACATCGGCGCCGACTTCATCGGCGCGAACCCGTCGGCCCTCATCCTGGGGGACAACATCTTCTACGGCCACGGCTTGCCCGAGCTGCTCGCCAACGCCGGTTCGCGTGACAAGGGGGCCACGGTGTTCGGCTACTATGTCAATGACCCGACCGCCTACGGCGTCGTTTCGTTCGACGCGCGAGGCAGGGCTGAAAGCATCGAGGAGAAGCCGGCCAGGCCGAAGTCGAACTATGCGGTGACCGGCCTCTACTTCTACGACCAGCATGCGGTCGAACTCGCGGCCGATCTCGCGCCGAGCCCGCGCGGCGAGCTGAAATTACTGACCTCAACCGCCGCTATCTCGAACGAGGGGAATTGGCGGTAGAGATCATGGGGCGCGGCTATGCCTGGCTCGACACAGGGACACACAGTTCGCTGCTCGATGCCAATAACTACGTTCGGATCATCGAGGAACGGCAAGGCCTCAAGATCGCCTGTCCCGAGGAGATCGCCTGGCGCCAGGGCTTCATCGACGATGCACAGCTCGAGGAGATTGCCGCCCCGCTGGTCAAGAGCGGCTACGGCGCATACTTGCTGAACCTGCTCAAGAATCATGCCGTGGGTCTCGAAACAGGGATATCGATGTGGAACTGATCCCGACCGTGATCGCGAATCTCGTCATTATCGAACCCAGAGTCTTCGGAGACGACCGCGGCTTTTTCCTGGAAAGCTGGAACCCGCGCAGCTTCGCCCAGCTTGGGCTGGACCTCCAGTTCGTGCAGGACAACCATAGCCGGTCAGCGCGCGGCGTGCTGCGCGGCCTGCATTATCAGCAGCCGAACCCGCAAGGGAAGCTCGTGCGCGTCGTGGCGGGCCGCGCCTGGGATGTGGCCGTGGACTTGCGTGCCGGATCGCCGACCTTCGGCCGCTGGCTGGGCGTGGAGCTTTCCGCCGAGAACAAGCGGATGTTCTGGGTACCACCGGGGTTCGCCCACGGCTTTGTCAGCCTCGAGGACGGCACCGATTTCCTCTACAAGTGCACCGCGTTCTACGATCCAGCGAATGAACACTCGCTGATGTGGGACGATCCGGCGATCGGCATCGACTGGCCGCTTGAAGGTATCGAGCCCCAGCTCTCGGCCAAGGACAAAGTGGGCAGGCCATTGCGCGAGGTCGAGGCTTTCGCATGAAAGCGTTGATCGTCGGGGCCGCCGGACAGCTGGGACAGTCGCTTGTCGCAGCCGCGCCTGCCGAGGCAACCATCCTCAGCGCCGATAGGCACACGCTCGACATCACCGACCTGGACGCGGTCCTCTCCATGATGGAGCAAGTTCGACCGGACCTGATCTTCAACGCGGCTGCGTACACCGCGGTCGATCGGGCGGAGACCGAGCCGGATGCGGCTCATGCGGTCAATGCACAGGCCGTGGAGCATCTTGCGTCTGCCGCGCGGCGGGCCGGTGCGAGCCTGATCCACGTGTCCACCGACTTCGTGTTCGATGGAGCCGTCGGCAAGCCCTATGCGCCCACGTCAGCGACCGCGCCGCTAGGTGTCTATGGCCGCACAAAGCTGGTTGGAGAGGTGGCGGCCGGGCCCGACGCGCTGATCGTCCGCACCGCCTGGGTCTATGCGCCGCAGGGCCACAATTTCGTGCGCACCATGCTTCGGCTCATGCGCGAACGACCCGAGGTGCGCGTCGTCGCCGACCAGATCGGCTCACCGACCTATGCGCCGGGTCTCGCGGCGGCACTCTGGGCGCTGGCCCGCAGGGGAGCGCGCGGAATCCATCATTACACCGATGCGGGTGCCTGCAGCTGGTACGATTTCGCCGTCGCGATCCAGGAGGAGGCGCTGGCGAGCGGCCTGCTCTCTCAAGCGGTCGACATCATCCCGATCGCGACCAACGACTATCCCACACCGGCGGCCCGGCCGCACTATTCCGTGCTCGACAAGACATCGACCTTCGAGCTCCTCGGCGGGTCGTCACCGCACTGGCGGACGAACCTGCGCAAGATGATGGCTGAGATCAAAACCCATGGCTAATCTGATGGTTACCGGCGGCGCCGGCTTCATAGGCGCGAACTTCGTCCACTACTGGCGCGCGCACTATCCCAATGAGAGCGTGATCGTGCTCGATCTGCTGACGTATGCCGGCAACCGCCATAACCTGGACGGCCTGGACGATGTGCCGCTGGAGGTGGGAGACATCTGCGACACGTCGCTGGTTCATTCCCTGATTGCCGACCACGCCATCGACACGATCGTCCACTTCGCCGCCGAAAGCCATGTCGACCGCTCGATCGAGGGGCCGGACGCCTTTGTCACCACCAACGTCATCGGCACGCACAGCCTGCTGAAAGCCGCGAAAAAGGCATGGCTCGACAAGGGCGGCGGCAAGCCCCATCGCTTTCACCACGTGTCGACCGACGAAGTCTACGGATCGCTCAATCCGGACGATCCGGCCTTCACGGAAGAGACGCCGTATGCGCCCAACTCGCCCTACTCGGCTTCCAAGGCAGGCAGCGATCACCTGGTCCGCGCCTATCACCACACGTATGGACTGGAGACGACCACCAGCAATTGCTCGAACAACTACGGGCCCTACCAATTCCCTGAGAAGCTGATCCCGCTCTTCGCGCTCAACGCGCTCAATGGACGGCCTCTCCCCATCTATGGCGATGGCATGAACGTGCGGGACTGGCTGCACGTCGAGGATCACTGCCGCGGCATCGACGCCTGCATCCAGCGCGGCCGCCCGGGCGAGACGTACAATATCGGCGGAGGACAGGAGCTGCCGAACATGGCAGTGATCGAGGAGATTTGCCGCGGCGTGGACCACGCCTTCGCCGCCGACCCGACCCTCGCCAGACGCTTCCCGCAAGCCCCGGCGGCGCAGGAGCGAAGCACGACGGAACTCAAGACGTTCATCACCGACCGCAAGGGCCACGACCGTCGCTATGCGATCGACGAGACCAAGGCCCGGCAAGAGCTGGCATATGCTCCGACGCGCGATTTCGCGCAGGGTTTCGCCGAAACGCTAGCGTGGTACCTCGAGAACGAGGCTTGGTGGGCGCCACTCCTCGCTCGAGAGATGGCCTGATCGCGCTTGGCGTCGAGAGACGACCATCCGGTCGAATGCGGCGCTCCTGACGTTGTCCATGTAGCATGCCTCGGCATACGATCAGGTCGAGTGGGGGCAGCTAGCATCGACCTGGGAGAGCATCGGCGAAGTCCTCTTCACCTCCGGCTGTAACTCCTCCCAGGTCCTGCAGCTGATCGCCTGCCCTCATCAGTACGTGTAGCGCAGCTCCGCTACGTCGCCGGGCGCCAGTTCTCGGGTCCAGGTTGCTATCCCGTCGATCCGGGGGAGAGTCTCGCCTTGCGCGGCGATCTTCTCGCCCGGTGAGCCGATGGGAATATCGACAGCGACGGGGAAAGGGTTCGCATTGGTGACGCTCAGCCGCACCTCCCTTGGGGCGGCGGTCTTCTGGCTGATCCTGACTTGTGTGCTGGTGCCGGCGGCAAGGCGGAAGGTCTCGCCTTCGGTTCGATCGGTGAGCGCACCCAGCCCAAGGAGTTGCCGGCCCTGGGGGCTTGCGGCATAAAGCGCCGTGGTTCCCTGAGGAAGCGCCAGCCCCAAGCCGGAGCTGGCCTCGTTGCGAACTTCCAGCACGATCGCGGTGGGCGCCGCGTCGAGCGTCTGCCAGGGCGAGACCGCACGGCGGTAGCGGCGCACGAACGGGATCTGGGCCCGCGACAGCAGAGCCACTTGCTTCTGCCCACGCGCGGCGACGGTGACACGCTCCGGCACCCGATAGAGCTTCAGGTCGCCGAGGTCTTCTGGCGGCGGCGGAGGAGGCGGTGGGGGTGGAGGCGCCGGCAGGGCCATGGCCATTGGAGCGATCCGATCTTCGGACCGCCGTCGGGCGGTAACGACGATATCCTGCACCTGCGAGCTCTTGAGGGACAGGTCTGAGGTTGTCGTGCCGAGCGGATAACAGGCAAGGCTCAGGCGCGCGACCGCAGCCTGGAATGCAGGTGTCCCGACGCGGTTGAGCCGCCCGGCGACGGCATTGACCTGCGCTTGCGCGAAGGATTGCCCATTGCCGTTCGCGAGCGTCAGCCAGGCGAACAAGTCCAGCGTCCGGCCGTCCGCTGCCTGCGTGGCGACATAGCTGGCGCGCCAGTCGAACCCCGAGGCCAGGTAGCTGAGGCGCACGGTCACGGTGCGCGCCGAAGGGCTGTCCGTCGTCAC
>Ga0070667_100001051_pt1 | contig 25201 bp, 21 predicted proteins | sample KBSS33metaG_FD_64659 | JGI IMG/M metagenome (GOLD analysis project Ga0070667, IMG submission 64659) | Switchgrass rhizosphere microbial communities from Kellogg Biological Station, Michigan, USA - KBS S3-3 metaG | ecosystem: Host-associated > Plants > Roots > Rhizosphere > Soil ... | reverse complement strand
GCAACCGAACGCCGAAATCCGCTTGACAGGTCTCCGAGCCGACGGAATACTCAGTAACTCTGATTCCATCCCCGTCGCAAGCTGAGGAATTGTGAAACCAACGATCGTACGCAAAATTCAACGCGCCAATCCCGACTCTATTCGAATGCTCGGGGAATATGGCGTTGCCACCGTTCATGAAGCCCAGGGGCGAATCGGATTGATGCGTCCTTACATGCGGCCAATCTATCCCGCTGCGCGCGCAGCGGGAAGCGCCGTCACAGTGTCGTGTCATCCGGGAGATAACCTGATGATTCATGCTGCAATGGAGGTCGTGCAGGCCGGAGACATTCTCGTCGTGACCACAACATCGGAATCAACGGATGGCATGTTCGGCGATCTTCTCGCCGCCTCTTGTATGACGCATAAAGTTGTCGGACTGATCATCGATGCCGGGGTTCGCGACGTCACCGATATCACGGAGATGGGTTTCCCGGTGTGGGCCAAAGCCATCCACGCCCAGGGCACCGTGAAAAATACGGCCGGATCCGTTAATATTCCGGTGGTTTGCGCGGGGGCGCCCATTCAGCCCGGCGATGTGATTGTGGCGGATGCAGACGGCGTCGTCGTCATCCGGCGAGATGATGCCGATGCGGTGGCAGCTGCTTCCAAAGAAAGAATCGCCAAGGAAGCAAAATCGCGCGAACGGCTTCGAAAAGGCGAACTGGGCCTGGATTTTTACGGATTGCGCGCCAAGCTGACAGAATTGGGTGTTTCGTACGTAGACGAGTTTAAGGACTAGAACATGGGTGAGATCGTTACGGCAGGCAGGAAATAGCCTGCCGAAAGGGAGTTCGGCTTTGAACCGGAATCCGGCAATTGGCTTCATTGGCTTTGGCGAAGCCGGATCTCTCATCGCCAGCGGATTACGATCGGAGGGACTGGATCGGCTGTTTACATTCGATATCCTTGATGTTCAGGATCGGGCGGCATTCAACGGAGCGAAGGTCGTGGAATCGCCCGCGGCGCTGGCAAAAGCCAGCGATATCCTGATTTCAGCAGTCACCGCCCGTTCGGCGATCGACGCCGCCAAACAAATCACACCGTATCTCGACAGTCATCACATCTATGCGGACATCAATTCCGTTTCTCCGGCACTCAAGCAGGAAATCGACGGGATCATTCGAAGCCGTAATGCCGTATATGTGGAAGTGGCAGTGATGGCACCCGTTGGGCCATATGGGCACCGCGTCCCTATGCTGCTAGGAGGAAATGGCGCGGCACTGTTTGTCGAAACAATGGCACCATTCGGAATGCGCCTGGAAGCAGTTCAAGGCCCGGTCGGAACAGCAGCGGCCGTGAAGATGTGCCGAAGCATCGTGGTGAAGGGATTGGAAGCGTTGATGTTCGAATGTGTTCTTGGGGCCTGTCACTTCAATGCTGACGATCGTGTGTTCGCATCTCTTAATGAGAGTTTTCCCGGAATCGACTGGAAGAAGCTTGCAGACTATATGATCCGCCGCGTCGTCATTCACGGAGAACGGCGCGCTCACGAAATGGAAGAAGTTGCCGAAACCCTTCGTGCCATCGGGATCGATCCCATCATGGCCGAAGCGACAGCACGCCGGCAGGCGTGGAGTGTCGAAATGAATTTGAAATCCCGGTTCAGCACTGAAGGACCCGCCAGCTACCGCGAAGTGCTCGACGCCATCAACCAATAATGGAGATCACATGAAACCCAGAATATTAGTGACATTGTTAGTACTTCTCTTTGTCGCCGCTCCGGCATGGGCACAGTCCAATAACTTTGTTAAAGACTTTCTCCGGGACTATCACCCCGAAGGAGAAAAGGCAGCGGCACCTCCTGCGAACCCCCCAGGCTTGTTAGCCCAGTTTCTTCAGGCGGGAGAAATACCCATCAGCTTGAACGAGGTCGTCAACATGATGGTCGACCAGAATCTGGACATTCAATCCAACAGATTCACCCCGCGGTCCTCCGCACTTCAGACTCTGGTGTTCTACAAAGTGCTGCAACCGTCACTGACTGTCAATGTGACCCTGGCTAATAATTCATCGTTCAGCACCTCGCAGTTGAACGGCGCAAGTTCACTGGGCCTGCTCCAGAACAACTTCTCGGTCTCCTATGCAAAGAATCTCAAGTGGGGCACGACGATTGGCGTCGCAACGACGATGGCGCGGTCCAAAACGAACAATGCCTTCAGTACGTTCAACCCGGCGTATGTCGGCAAGATTACTTATTCCGTATCCCAGCATCTGCTGCAGAACCGCGGAAGCCTGATCAATCTAAGGCAGGTCTATCAGTCCGAGAACAACGAGAAGATCTCCGACGCCCAGTTTGAAGTTCAGCTCTCCAACCTTCTGGTGACGGCTCAGAAGGCATACTGGGACCTGGTTTTCGCTGAGAAAGATCTTGCGGTGAAGCAGGGATCCCTCAATCTGGCAAAACAAACCCTGGAAGAAAATAAGCAGAAAGTCGAAATCGGAACGATGGCCAGAATTGATCTGACGCAAACCCAGCTCGATGTCGCTAACCGCGGTGACCTTGTCGTTGGCGCAAATGGCACCGTCACGACGGCTCAGGATCAGATCAAGAAACTCATTTCAAGCAGCAACGATTCTTCGATGTTTCTGATCAACCTGAAAGCCATGGAATCTCCGCACACGCCGCAACCCGACGAGATACCCACATTGAAAGAGGCCCTGGCGACGGCTTTCGAAAACCGTCCCGAAATCCGGCAGGCCATGCTGGATCTGAAGAATAAGGATATCGACGTTCAGTACGCGAAGAACCAGACCAAACCATCGCTGGATGTCAGCGCCAACTTCAGCCAGAACGGCACCGGAGGTACGCAGAGGATATTGGGAAATGCCCTTGGCGGGGTCCCTGATGAAGTGAGACCTGGCGGAGTTACCGATGCGTTAAAGCAGATGTGGGGATTCAACTATACGGGCTATAACGTGGGATTCACGTTGATCATTCCGCTGGACAACAAGGCCGCCAGGGCCGACTTCAGCAGGTCCGTGAACGAGAGAAAACTGTCGGATGCCCGATTGGAAGCGACAACTCAGGCAATTGCCCTTGAAGTGCGAAACGCGATCACCCAGGCAGCTGTGACCAGTGCCCGAGTGGATACGGCGCGCGCGACGCTGGATCTGGCGCAGCAGACGCTTGCCGCCGAGAAAGCCAAGTTTGATGCCGGCACCTCCATTCTGCAATTCGTTCTCGAGAGGCAGCGCGATGTCGCAACGTATGAGACGGCACAGATTCAAGCCCAGGTCAATTACACGAAGGCGCTTGTCGATCTCGACCGCGCAATGGGAATGTCGCTGAAACGCAATGGCCTCGAGTTGAATAAGGCACTCTCGACACCTGGCGGCCCTGCGACCAAAGCGGACTAGTCGCGAACTCAGAACAGAAGGCGCGGTTTCGGCGCCTTCTGTTCTCAAAGCTCCGCACTTTATCGATGGACGCCGGGGGCTTCGTGGCCGGTACGGGCGACATACTCGGCGTAGGAGCCGTTATAGGCATGGGGTTGCGCATCCGTGCCACTTTCTCCTCCCAGTTCCAGCACGCGGTTGCTGAGTCCGCGCAGGAAGCTGCGATCATGAGAGACGAAGAGCATCGTTCCTTCGAAGTCCTTGAGCGCGGAGATAAGCATTTCCTTCGTCGCCAGATCGAGGTGATTCGTCGGCTCATCGAGGACCAGAAAGTTGGGAGGATTAAACAGCATTCGAGCCATGACGAGCCGCGTCTTTTCACCGCCGGAAAGTGCGCGAATTCTTTTATTCACTTCGTCGCCTGAAAATTGAAATGCACCGGCGAGGTTGCGAAGCGCTCCAATGGTGTCTTTCGGAAAGTCCCGCTGCAGCTGTTCGTCAATTGTCAGATCGGGATCCAGCAGATCCAGCGCCTGCTGCGCGAAATACCCCATCTTCACAGTGGAGCCGATTCGGACTTCGCCCGTATCCGGCAAGACGGCCCCCGCCACCATCTTCAGCAGTGTCGATTTTCCTGCTCCATTTTTCCCCATCACACACCAGCGTTCACCACGCCTCACATTGAGATTCAGACCGTCGTAGATCACGTGCCGGCCGAACGCCTTGGAAACGTTGTCCATCATCACGACCTGATCTCCGGAACGTGGCGGCTGTCGATATTCGAAGCGTACCACCCGCCGCTTTTTCGGAAGCTCGACTTTCTCGATCTTGTCGAGGGCCTTCACACGGCTTTGCACTTGTGCAGCCTTGGCCGCGTTGGCAGCAAAGCGATCAATGAAGCGCTGTTCTTTCGCCAACATGGCCTGCTGCCGCGCATATGCGGCTTCGCGATTCGTTTCACGAATCTCACGCTCGCGTTCATAGAAATCGTAGTTTCCGGAATACACGGTGATTTCGCCGCCGTCGATCTCTGCAATTTTCGTGACGATTCGATTCATGAACTCTCGGTCATGAGATGTCATCAAGAGTGACCCGGGAAGGGATTTCAGAAATGCTTCCAACCACACGATGGATTCGATATCCAGATGGTTGGTGGGTTCGTCCATCAGCAGAATATCGGGACGGCCCAGCAGCACGCGCGCCATCGCCACGCGCATCTTCCACCCGCCCGAGAGAGCTCCGACGTCGCCGTCGATCCTCTCGTCGTCGAATCCAAGTCCGTAGAGTACTTCCCGCGCCTGACTTTCGAGCGCGTAACCGTCCAGGTGCTGGTACTCTTCCTGCACTTCTCCGAATCTTGCCAGAATCTTTTCCATTTCACCGGAGCGTGAAGGATCAGCCATGGCATGTTCCAGGGATTCCAATTCGTGGTGAAGGTCTCCGACGCGTCCGCTGCCTGCTATGGATTCGTCGAGCACTGAACGCCCCGACATTTCTTCCACGTCCTGACGGAAATAGCCGACAGTCAGCTTTTTAGCGATGGAGAACTCGCCGTCATCGGGCTCTTCCTCGCCCGTAATCATTCGAAACAGCGTCGTCTTTCCGGAACCATTCGGACCGACAAGTCCGACTTTTTCACCCGGATTGAGCTGAAACGAAGCGTCGACGAACAGAACCTGCCGGCCATACTGCTTATTGATGTGCGAAAAGGAGATCATCAGGATCAATGAGCGTAGCACGCGGAAGCGGAATCGCGGTGGACTCTAGCGATTCATCATCTCGTTCCAAACATTCGGAAGGTTCTGAATAAAGTTCTGCAATTCCGGTGCATGCTGATATGCGAGCCACGCAAGGAATACCAGAAACGCCATCCATGCCATTGACGCCCAGACCGCCACTACCGCCCCGTAGGGATGCCCGTATTGCGCGTCCCGCATGTATTTGAATGGTCCGATCACCACGTTCAAAAGGATGATGAGGATCACAATGGCAACCCACACAGGGAACCGGAAAGGCAACGGCCATCCAAATATCGCATGGGTGTTGATCACCGAGATCACCGCGAAAATCCAGACGAGTGTGAGCAATCCGATAAGAACACCGAATATCGGCATCGTCGCTCCAACGAGTGGAGGCGGCGGCACACGAGGCGGGCCCCACCAGGTGCGCCGGTGCCGCATGGAACGCCGCCAGGAACGCTGCCAATCGTGCTGCTTTTCCTTCGCGCGCTGCTTCCAGTCCTCTCCTTCTTTCTTGAACTCGGAATAGTGTTCCTTGGCCTGATTGATAAAATCCTGAGCATTGAACGGCATTCCGAAAGCGGCCGCGTGTTGTTCCGATGTCTCTGCATACGGCACAACCACCACCAAAATGAAGTAGACGCCAATGCCGATGCCGCCGGACGCGATGGCAACGGCAACGAAAATCAATCGAACGATCGTTACGTCCAGTCCAAAGTACGCTGCCAGTCCCGTGCAGACGCCTTCGATCTGCTTCCCTTCCCGAATTCGGTAAAGACGCTTCGGAGTGTAGGCGCCGGATTTTGAGTTCCCTCCGGCATCGGACTTTCGGTCCGATTGCGAAGTACTCGATTGTGACTGACCGGAACTTCCAGCTTCTCCGCCTTCGCTATCGACTGGCCCCATCGCCTGAATAATCTGTTCGATTTCAGACGTCGTGACGATGGTCTTCTGAGGCCCGAGAAAGTTCCGGCACTTGTCCGCGATCGCCTGTTCCAGATCCGAGATGATTTCGGCTCGATCGGGATTGTCCTTGAGCTGCGTCTCCGCGCCGTCGAGGTATTCACAGAGCAATTGATAACCCCGTTCCTCCACCTGATAGGCGTTTCCATTCAGATTGATCGTGATGACTTTGTTCATGTCTAGTTTCCCAGCTCACTGATGGTCGTGTTGATCAGCTTCCAGTATTGGTTGAGTTCCGCAAGTTGCGACTTACCCTTGGCGGTGAGCTTGTAATATTTACGGGGTGGACCCGACTCCGATTCTCTCCATTCATAGTCGACGAGATTTTCGCGGCGCATCTTGCTCAGGAGCGGATACAGGGTCCCCTCCTGAGTTGCGAATTCGGTGGTACTGAGGAGTTTCAGCATGTCGGCAACATAGACCTTGTCTGCGGAAATGATCTTCAGAATCAAAAATTCCAGCAGTCCTTTACGAATCGGTCCGAGTTTTCCGTCGATACTCATCGATGCAAAGCTACCTTGTTGTGACAAGGTAACAGGGCAAAAAAAGGGAGTCAACGAAAAATTAGAGAACGATCCTTCCCCAGGTCCATGACAGGATTTCTTTTCAAACAATTCTCGGTATGATCCGTCAATGGTCGGCATGATGAAGCGGATAACCGCGGGGCTGCGCTGCCTGGGATTTGTGGGCTTCTTACCCGCGATTTTGAATGGACAGCCCGCACTGTTAGGCACCTCTTCGTCGAACCTTGCGCCTCCCGCGATGTTGGTTCTGCCTGCCGGTACCGTGATCACGATTGAAACGACCGAGATTCTTTCAAGTGGCAAGCAACAGCCGGGAGAGAACTTTGCCGCTCAGCTCCTGCACCCGCTTGTCATCGATGGCTGGGTTGTCGCCCGGTCGGGCCAAACGGTTGTGGGACGTGTTGCGAACGCAAAGAAAGCCGGGCGGGTTAAAGGAACGTCGAAGCTTGTGCTTGAGTTGGAAGCGATCGTCCTTGTAGATGGACACCAGGCCCAATTGGAAACCGAACTGGTGGAAAATTCCGGGCCCGCTTCCCGTGGCCGCGATTTGACTGTTGTTGCGCTTACAACTGGCGTCGGTGCGGCAGTCGGCTCGGTCTGTGGCGCAAAAGGAGCAGCAATCGGCGCAGCTCTGGGAGCCGGAGCAGGGATTGCAGGTGTAGTTCTGACGCGGGGGGAAGATATTGAAATCGGACCGGAAAAACTATTAACCTTTCGCTTGTTGTCGGCATTGCAAGTCTCCACTGAAGAGAGTCCGCAGTCGTTCTGGTGGGTTTCCCCGGAAGACTATCCGGGCCTGGACCAGATTGTCACAGCGCCTCGGGTGCCGAGAGCCGTCGGTGTGGTTTCCCAGCCGGCTCCGCTGCGTGTCCCCCTTTCGGTCTTATCTCAAATTCAGGGACTTGCGGTAGCCAGACCGGGCCATACGGAGTGCAGCCGTTGAATGTTGAATAAGGTTTGAGACCACGGCGGCCTAAACCTTTTTGTTGCATCGATAGTCTGAGGAAATACGGAGGGTTCGTGATGAGAAGGAATTCGATCCTAATATCTGCGAGTCTGGTGGCTAGTTTGACGATTGGAACGATTAGCCCTGCCTTCGCGCAAGCGCCTGTCGCTCAGAACCGGATTGCGCAGCAGGTTGTGATTGGCGGCCTGAGAGTCGACGCGGCCACTGTCATTGCTGCTGGAGGTGGAGTACAAAGCTATTCCTGTCCTGGCCCCCAGCAGTATGTCACACCGGACGGCTCGTCCCAGGGGTGGGCATGCTTTGATCCCATCACGAATGTGTGGCTTCTCAGTGCGCTGCCTCCGCAGCAGCAGGCTCCTGCGCCAGTCCAGCCGCCTCCTCCTGTGGTTGTCCAGCAGGTCATCCAGCAGCCCGTATACCAGCCGGCAGTGATCTATCAATATCCGGTAGTTCAACCGACAGTCGTTTATCGCGCCCCTTCGCGCGTTGTATACGCTCCCCCGGTTTCATCTTCAGCAATTGTCGGGGCGGCTGCGATCACTGCCGCGGGCTGGATTGCATCTGCAGTGATTGCAAATTCCGGACACAACTATTACCGCGGGCCGGTATACATCGCCCCCAGTCATGGTCGACGACACTAGGAACAATGCGCGGTCGATCCTCGGGATTACCGCGCATAAATTCCCACCCGTATGTCCTCTCGCCCAATCGAGAAATCTCAAGTTAGCATTTGACCTGCCGCGACTCGCTGCCTAAGATACGCACACGCTGTTCCTTGCGCTACCAAACTGGAGGCTTGATGAGCTTTTCTCTGAAGACACGGAAGGTCGGATCGGTTGTTTTACTGGATATGTCAGGACGGTTGATGAGTGGCGAACCTGTGCAGTCGTTGCGGGCGGCCGTGCGGCAGGCTGTGGACGAAGGCAGTCTCAAGTTCATATTCAATCTTGGTGACGTCAGTCATATCGATAGTTCGGGTCTCGGCGAGTTGATCACCAGCTACACGACAATACGGGGCCGCGGTGGCGATGTAAAACTCCTGAAATTGACGAAGAGGGCCAAAGACCTGCTTCAGATGACCAAGTTGCTGACCGTCTTTGAATGTTTCGACGATGAACAGCTCGCGCAGAAATCCATGAGCTGATCGTCCGGGTTGCAATGAAAGCACAGCCTCGCGAAATGGATTCCTTTTTTATTAGCTGGATCGAAGAATCCGCACGGCGCAGCTATCGGATCACGCGCGATGAAACCATTGTCGGCCGGCGTAGCGATTGCGACGTCAATATCAACAACCAGCACATTTCCCGACGTCACGCGCGAATCGTCCATGGTGGCGATGGCCGATATACGCTGTTCGATCTCGATAGCCGTTTCGGGACTTATCTGCGTGGCGTGCGAATCACCGAACACATTCTCGAACCCGGTGACTGCATCGAACTCGGCAAGGATCGCGTTCCATTTCTATTCACGATCAATGAGGCCGCCTTTCCCGGTGAAAATACCTCTTCTCTCGAACACTCCATCTTCAACCTCAAGCTTCAGGACAATGAGGAAGCATCGGAACTTGAAAAAGTATCCTGGATCCTCGATTTCCAGCAGCACTGGGAATCGTCTTTTACGCCCGAAACGGCGTTTGACCAGATCCTCCATTCCGCTTTAAAACTCAGCGGCGCCGAACGCGCATATATTCTCGTCCGGGACAAAGCTGGATTTGGTTATACGACGGGCATGGACTCCTCGCTCCGTCGACTTCAGGAAGGTGAATTCCAAACAAGCCGGAGCGTCGTTCAGCGTGTGGTGCAGACCGGCACCCCCGTGTTCCAGGTCGAGGGCCTCGATAAGATTTTCGCCGCGACCGACAGTGTGATCGCAACAGGCGCCAAGGCACTGGCATGTCTCCCTCTGCGCGGTATCCCTGAAGATTCGGGCGCAGCGGCCATGCTGGGAATTCTCTACCTGGACAGTACTCATCCCATGCACGGGTTGTCCGGCCTTGATCAGAAGATTCTGAAGAAACTTGCCGGGGACGCCGGAAACGTTCTCGAGCGGATCGAGTTTGTAAAAGGCGCTCAGCAGCGGAAGACCCTGGAACGCGAACTCGCCCTTGCGGAAGAAACCCAGAAGGCGCTGCTACCCAGTGTCATTCCCGTGGTGCCGGGCTGGCAGTTGGCTGCGTTCTCCAAACCGACGCGATATGTGGGCGGAGATTTTTATGACTTCCTGCAATCACCCGGCGGCGCTCTGGTGGGCGTGCTGGGGGACGTCGCCGGCAAAGGTGTCTCGGCGGCGCTCATCAGCTCAATGATCCTTGGGGCACTCCACTCGCTGATTCATTCGGACCAGCCCATCGAATTGGCGGTATCTGCAGTGAATCGGTTGATGTGTGAAAAGTCGTCGACGAGCCGGTTCGTCACTTTATTCGCTGCCGAATTCACTCCGGGTGCGGGAGGACGCTTTCTCAGCGCGGGCCATACCACGGGATATGTATTTCGCGCTTCGACTGCAGCTGTGGAAGAGCTCCCCTCGAATTGCATGGTTGTCGGCGCTTTTTCGTTTGCAGTGTTCGAGTGCAATCCAATTGAACTCGGTTCTGGAGATCTCATCATCAGTTATTCTGATGGACTCACGGAAGCTGAGAATCCAGCCGGAGAAATGTTCGAGGAAGCACGTGTTTTGCAGATTATTCGCGAATCGGGCCCCCTGGGTGCGGAAGCGGTCATAGCAAGACTGACTGGCGAACTCGAGCGGTTTACGAAGGGCCATCCGCAAACCGACGACATTACCATCCTGGCCATGGGACGAAAGTAGTAAAAGGACGGAAATGTTGTACGCGGCCTCTCTTTCTCTTCAGGGAAAACGCAATTCGAATCAGGACCGCATCCTGGTCACTCCAGCCGAATATGCCAGTGGCAGTGTGCTGGCCGCCGTAGCCGACGGACTCGGAGGAATGAAGTCCGGAGACAAGGCTGCGGAGATCGCGGTTGGTACGCTGCAGGAAGCTTCAGGTGAACTTCTGGCTGCAATGAACAACACATTTGCCGATGCCTCCGATTCGCTGGCCGACATTTACCAGCGGGCCAACGATCGAATTCGAAGCTATGCGGAAAGTCAAGGCCAGGCCGGAGCGGTTGGGACCACTCTCGTCAGTTTCATTTCGAAGGGATCCCGCTATATGGTGATGAACATTGGCGACAGCCGGGCCTATCGTATCGACGGCCCCAGCGGTAATGGAGACGCGGGCAGCAATGTACATCAGATTACAGTGGACCACACTGTGGCGGATGAACTGGTGCAGCAGGGCGCCATGACCGAAAGGGAATATTCATCCAGTCCGCTGCGAAATCAACTCACGAAATGCCTGGGACCCAAAATGCGAAGTGAACCGGATATATTTCCGGAAACCGAATTTGGAGTACTCCAGCCCGGCGCGACCTTCCTTCTATGCTCGGATGGTTTCTTTTCGAAGCTGAGGGACGAAGACCTCGCCGAACTGCGTGGGCCGGCATCGAATCTGAATGCGATCCTTGAAAAGCTGTCTGCCGAAGCCCTCGCCCGCGGCAGTTCCGACAACCTCTCGGCTATCGCCATCCGTTACGGATAATTGGGGAAAGAGGGGACAGTCCCCCCTTTGCCCAAATTCTTCAAGAACGGGTTGTACGATGACCTTATTCGTAGCCTATAATCGCGCCACAAGTGTCCAATCCACAGTAGAGGCGATGCCGGAGAGGAGTGAGACTATGCAATCCGCTGCAACTGAAACCAGCGATCCCATCCTCGTCAGCCGCAACACATGGACGGAAGGAATGAAGGCGGCGGATCTGGTAAAAATCGGATCCGTTTTTTGTGATGACGTCGTGATGATGCCCCCGAACGAGACATCGCTTTATGGAAAGGACGAAGCGTTGGAATGGTACCAGGAGTACTACGAGTACTTCAGAATGACAGTTTTCAATGGTACAGAAAGGGATGTTCGAATCATCGGCGATCAGGCTATTGAACTGTGGACGTACATGGTCGCCATTGACCCGGTCCGTGGCGGTGATCGCATTCGAGACGATGGCCGTTCGCTCACCGTCTGGAGACGCGAGTCCGACGGAATCTGGCGGGTATCCGAAACCATGTGGAACAGCATCCGGCACATTGGCTCCGGCACGAGCCGTTACCTTGCCCGATTAAAACAACAGTAATTCATAGGAGAGCGAAACGACGATTCGCTCTCCTAAATGGCCGGGATCATGGTTCCCTATTGACATCGATGAAGTCTGATTCCTGCCTTGCCCGCCGCGGCTGACAAGATCAATCTTTTACGTAAATCTATGTGTCGGTACCTCCCGGAAACGACCCTGTTTGCAGCGAAGCTTCGCGGAATCCGCATGCGTCGAAGAAATTGTCAGAACTCAAACCGCAGGCTGAACTGCATCACGCGCTCAGTTCCCTGCGTCGTCGTTATTTGTCCCAGCGTCCCGCCGGCGGCAATGTTGCCTGCGTCGGAAGGAATACTGAAATTCGGATGATTGAACACATTGAACGCTTCCCATCGGAACAGCAGTTTTGAACTTTCCCGAATGCGGTTGAGGGAAAAAACTTTTGTCACTGCGAGATCGGCATTCCAGTATCCAGGGCCCCGTCCCTGATTCCGTGCGACAGGGCCGCCGGGGTAACTGTTGGCGAAATCCAACTTGGCAATACTCGCTCGATCGGCCGAAGTGCCCGGAATCATAAATACAGTAGGAATGGATCCTGAACTGCCTTGCTTCGTTAACTCGAATGGTATCGGGGCGATCGTGGTTGGCTGATCGCGGCCCGCGAAGTGACGATTGAATCGATCGGACGCGGTAAAGTTCCATGGCAGGCCACTGGCAACGACAACGATACTTGAAACGCGCCATCCGCCAATGAAGGAGTTGAGCGCGGGCGACGCGCCTCCGCCGATAGAATGGCCCGTTCCGAAGGGCAGATCGACCAGGAAGTCCGAATTGAACTGGTGTCTTCGATCAAAATCGGAAAGTGCGTACGAAAGCTCTGGATTTAACGGATCTGCGGCAAGGCCTTCACCGGTAGTTCCGTTCGCGCGGTTGCCTCGCGCTTCCGCAGCAGAAGTGATGTCCATGGATTTGGACAATGTGTAATTCATCGACAGCGTGAATCCCGTCGCCAATCGCTTTCGCGCACTGAACTGGGCAGAGTTGTAGTTGGAGCGCGAGAAATTACCAAATAGTCCGAAGAATTGAACCTGTGGGTTTAAGAGCTTGATTTTCCCCAGGCCTCTCTCAATTTCGTTCAATCGGTCAAACTCGCTCACCGCCGCATTGGGTCCGGGGGTTAGGCTCAATCCCGTTGCTGTTTGCTGAAGCATGTACGCATAAAATGCCTGGGTTACGCTCGCGAATGTACGGTTCAATTTAGTCTCTACGAATCCCTTGATCTCCGGATAGACGTTTTCGTACCAGGCGATCGGTTGAACATCGTTCACCGCTGTTCCGGTTTCTAAATATTTCGTAAACAGCTCATTGGTGGCCTGGTACCAGGTCATTCCGCTGACGGAGTCGCGAACGTTCGGCGGCGACGCGATATCGACCTGTCCGATGAGATCCCGGGCAAAGCGACCAACGTATGAACCTTCAACGAGCCAACCGCTGGGCAATTCCTTTGAGATTGTAAAGTTCACGAGATGATTTGCCGGCGAATGAAGACCCGAATCGATGCCCGTTGTCACGGTGCCGCCCGGTCCTCCGGTTGTGCTCGGTACGGTAAAGTTCGGCTGACTGATAGAGGGAAACTGATCGCGAGGCAGGGGTTCACCCGGCAACAACCGCGGAGCTCTCGGAATGCTGTTCAAGCCGTCGAGCGAATAGGACGAAGCCGGTGTCAGGATCGACATCACAAGACCGATGGAACCCATCTGTGAAGCATCACGCGCAATGCGTCCGCCAATTCGATCGTAAGTCAGCGCATAACCGCCTCGCACAATCATCCGTCCGCCCTTCGTCGCCAGAAGCCCGAGGAATCCACTATCAGCTCTGGGGGACCACGCCACGCTTAGCCGAGGAGCCCAGTTGTTCGTATCCATACTGTAGAAGTCTGGAACCTGGTTGGCTCTGCCGGATAGCTGAACGCTGAACGGAGTGAACTTGTCGACTGTCCTGGTTGTATCTCGCATATCCCTCCAGCGTTGACCCAGATTCTCAACCCAGTTCATCTGGACTCCGTTGCGTTCATAGGGTGGAGTCTGGAGAGAAAAATGTATTCCGTAGGTCAGCGTGAGATTCGATTTCAATTTCGATGTGTCCTGCAGAAAGAAATCCCACTCCTGAAGACCAAAATTTCGTTCGAAAGGTGTCTCGCCAGGCAGCCGCTGACCGTGAGTATCAAATTGAGTATTTTCAGAGAACCTTGAAAGGGAACCCGTAGCCGCCATCACGGCATCGCCGACAACAGCCGGACTCGCAACCGTAGCGAACTCCGCGGGTCCCAAAGCGCGAACAAGACCGGGGCTGTTTGCGGTTCCAATTCCGTTACCGGTAACATTCGCGGCCCCGCTATAGGTCGGAAGGCCTGCGACGTTGTACGAACGGAGGAAATTGTCGATATAACGGTAATTGGCGCCGGCTTCGATGGTGTGTCTGCTCTTAGTCCAGCTCAAGCTTTCGACAATGTCCCACGTGTTGATCGCCTGATTGGAAGCAGCCGTTGTTTGTTGGAGATTGCTGAATCCCGGCGGGACATAGCTGGACACCCGGTTTCCCGTATCTTCAAATGCTTCGCGAGTGAGCCCGAATGACAGAGAATTGTTCAGAATCTGGGAAACGACGCTGTTCCAATTTGCAGCGAACCCCTTGCTGTTATCGATCCGCTCTCTGGAATTATTGAAGCCAGGAAACGTCTCCGCTGCGAGCGTGTGCACGTCATCGTTCAACGTACCCCGGAAGTAGACGCTGTTTTTGGAATTGAAGTTGTAATCCATCCGAGAAATGTAAATGTTTCTATCTTTATCGAACGGAGCATTGAATCGATAAAACAGCTGATTGACACCGCCGTCGCCACCGATGGACGTGCGAGACGTGTCGGATGAGAACGGCCTGTAATTTTCAAAGAGTCCGTTTGGTCCAATCACCGCCGAATTCCACCGATCTCCCGGAATAAGCGAAAATTGCTCGAGTCCGCCACCGGGACCATCGGAGAGTACGCCGAGAGACCCATCGAGCCGCCGGTATCTGACGATTCCATTCAGAAATTCCGGCGTCGGAACTGTTCGGGTTTCCAGGGTCGCGCTGCGGTCGCTCTGATGTTCATAATTCCCGAAAATGAAGAGTTTGTTCCGGATAATTGGTCCACCGATCGACCCACCGGGAATATGCCGGATCAGCTTGGAGGCTTCGGGAGCGAAATAGTTCCGTGCCGACGTGCCGGTGGTCCGGTAGTACTCATACAACGAACCGTGCCATTCGTTGCTCCCGCTTCGGGTAACAAGTTGGATTTGTGCGCCGCTGCTACGGCCGGCAACGCCGTCGAACCCAGCCGTCTGAACAATAAATTCCTGAACAGATTCCAGCGTCGTCGGTATCGCTCCTTCCATGGCGCCGCCCTGTTCCTGCTGGTTGATGTTGATACGATCCAGTACCAGGTTCTGCTGATCATTGCGCGCGCCGTTGTCATGTCCACCATCGTCGCGGCCGGACTCGCCGATCTTCTGCGGAATCGTGACTCCCGGGTTCAGTGACAACAGCCCAACGATGCTGCGCGCGTTCAGCGGCAGGTTGTTGATCTGCATCTGATCGATCACCCTCCCCATCTGCGCGTTCGTCTGATTGATGGTTTCGCCAGCAACCGGCACGTTCACGACAGTAGCGGGCGAGCCAACCTCGAGCCTCATATTCACGGGAATGGTCTTGTCTACAGGGAGGGAAACGTCGGCGACGGTCGTCTTGAAATTGGGCGCTCCCGCCCGGATCGAGTAGTGACCAGGCAGGAGGTTCGTAACGGAGTATTCGCCCACGTCATTGGTTACGGTACTCCGAGTGGATCCGGTTGCGATATTCGTGACCGTCAAGGCAACGCCTTTCATGACGGCTCCCGATGAATCGGTCGCTGTACCATTCACCGCAGTCAGGCCTTGCGAGAATGCAAGATTCACTGAAAAGCCCATCAATAGGGCCGCCAGGACCCCGCACACTGTATTTCTGCCAGGCATAAGGCCTCCTCAATTCGGTAACTTTCCGCCTTCTCAGTTCAGACCATTGCCTCTTTACCCGCTGGGACGACGCCGACTCGATGTCGGCGGTCCCCCTTGAACAGCCGGATGCAGAGCCGTCATCCCGCTAATGAACACTTACCTGTCGCAAAAGAAATCCGGATCCGCGAGTTTGGGCTCTCCATTGTCCAAAACGACGAAGATCATTTTGAAGAACAGTTGATTCACAAGCTCGTCGCTCTTTATCAACACCTGCTTTTGAACAAAGTACAGGCCGGTTGCATTGTCGAATCGGGAAAACTCGGAAAACGGGACGTTTGGATCCGTGGCACCCACAAATGGATTCGCGATACCGGTCGCGTCCACTTCGGTCTCGCGAATGATCATGACAAAAAAAGGCTCGGCTCCCTGAAAGCGGACGAACTCGGCCTCCTGCATGATGATGGGCATATGAACAGGTCGACGCCCCTGACCCGGTACCGTTCCATGTTCGGTGTAACGGGGTTTGGGCTTCGAACGAGGGTTTCTATCTTTCCATTTATCCTGATATGTATCTTCTTTGGTCTTATGAGATACGGCATCTATTGAAAACAATCGCGCATTCATCTCATCTTCGTCTCTGCCTTTCTGTACGTCTTCGTCCCAGTTGGTTCCCCGCTTCGTAAGGACAACGTGGAAGGGATCGGTTGCGGTCCGGACTTTAAACTGCGTCGATAACATGAATCTTCCTCCCGAGTTCTATTTAGAATCACTTTTGCGCCATGATGCTGACGTATCTTTTGTAATTGCGAAGGCTGTCAAATTCCGGGTCGGAAAGAATCTCAACGCGGTTTAGCCCATGATGTAATGCTTGTTTGATGTACTCCAATGCGGTCTCAGGTTCTTCCAACTGTGCATACACCATGGCTGCTGTGATTAAGTCGTGGGCATCGGGCACATCTCCGTGCGCGTCCAATGCGATGCTCAGGTGAAGTTGAGAACGATATCGGTCCGATAGCATGGCGTAATATAAGCTCATCGCCAAGTGGGCGTCGGAATCCTGCGGATTCACATCCACCTGGTTACCTGCCTGATCGATTGCCAGTTTGTAGAGTGGAATGGCTTTTGCCTTTTGCCCGCTCCACCAGTAAGCTCGCGCCAGATTTCCCGTCGGAACAAATTCCTGGCTCTTACTCGAAACCTCTTCCAGGAGTGGAATTGCTTCGGCGAAGCGACGGGTGAGAAAGTAGGCTGCGCCGAGGTTGTTACGGGCTTTTTCGAGCGCCGGCTGGACACGGATCGCCTTATTGAAGAGTTCTATCGCCTCATCAAATTTGCCCATTCGAAAATAAGGAACACCAAGCGAATAGAGGACCAGGCCATTGTTGTGGGAGTACGCAAGAGCCATCTCGTACTGTTTGATCGCTTCTGGATATTTGCCACGGTTGTTATAGAACTTTCCAAGCCATGTGTAGGAAGCCCAATAATTCGGCTTGATCTCGACAGCCCTTAAATAAGCCTTTTCAGCCTCATCAAATTTCTTTTGGGACTCGATCGCCAGAGCCAGACCACGCCATGCATCGTCCGCCGTTGGCGCGGACTCGATGGCTTTTCTGAACTCCTTTTCAGAACCTTCATAATCACCTCGTCCCTGTGCCACTGTGCCCAGGCACACATGAGCCGACGCCAGTTTGGCATCAAGACTTATGGACTGGAGGCAGGCGTCCTGCGCCTTGAGGAGGAGGTCCTGCTGTCTGGAGGTCTCATATTTCAAACTGTACGCTTCGCCAAGACCTGCCCAGGCCTCCGCGTAAGCAGGTCGCAGCTTCACCGCCTGGCTGAACGAGTCGATCGAACGGTCGACATTCTCGGGCTTGTAATATTCGCGCAGTGGACCGAGCCCTTCCGTGTAGTACCGGAACGCGTCTGGATTCTCTGCTCTGAATTGGGAGAAGGGCTTGAAATACAGAACACCCACTACAGCGATCACAACAGCCAAAGCGGCGGTCGCCGCGACAAACGGCCTTTTCCGAACCTTTTCGTCAGCTCGATGCCACGCATTTCTGAAGAAATTCTTGCGGAAGCGAATCCACTGAAGCTCACCGAGCACCTCCGAAGCCGAACTCAGGCGCAAATTGGGCTCTTTGGCGAGCATGGCATCAATAAGGCGTACCAGCCGACGAGGAAGTTTCTTATTTGTTCGCGAAAGTGGAGGAGCCGTGGCCGTCATGATTCGGTTCGTAGTCTCCCGGACATCTTCCGCCCGGAAAGGATGCTTTCCGGCAAGCATTTCGTAGAAGACTACGCCCAGTGAAAAAATGTCGGCGCGCGTATCGAATTGATTGCCCACGATCACCTCGGGGGCCATGTATGCGGGCGTGCCGCCAAAGGTCCATGATCGACTCGTGCTGCCACTCACCTCCGCTGAAGAAAGCTGGCGCGCTACGCCAAAGTCACATACCTTCACCTTCCGAGAGTCCGTCAACATGATGTTTTCGGGTTTAATATCGAGGTGAACGATTCTTTTGTTGTGGGCGCTTTCGAGTGCAGAAGCGCATTGGATGGCGATGGAGAGAAATTCATCAAGGTCAAAAGCATGGTCGAGACTGGCGCGCAGGGTTTGTCCGTCGATGAACTCCATGATGACAAACACTTCGTCGGAGTCCTCAACGACATCCTTAATTCTTGCGACGTTTTCGTGGTCCAGCATCAGAGCCCGCCGGGCCTCATCGATAAAACGCTGCCGGTGTTCCTTAATGTCACGGAACCGGCCGGCAAGACGTTTTATTGCGAACGGAGTCTCGAGCAAAAAATGTTTGGCGAGATAGACGTCGCCCATTCCACCGGACCCAATGTACGTCTTGACAACGTACCGGTCGTCAACTCGCTTGCCTATGAAGTCGTCAATAGGCGCTTCATCCCACGGTCCACCAGTGACGTCTTCAGATGTGACAGCCCCATACATCCCGACCAGGGCTTCGACGGCCGTATTATCAAGGAACCCCCCAAGCTTGTCCTCGCAATCCAGAAGACCCTCGATTTCTTGCCGCATGCCGGCATCGCCGCTACATTCCTTTTCCAGATAAGGCGTTCGTTCGGGAGGGGTCAATTCTGCGGCGTTATGGTAAAGAGTCTGCAGGCGCTGCCACCGATCGGGACTCATGAGCTCTTGCCTTCCTGAATCGCGCGAAATAGCCAGACTTTCGCTAATTTGAGGTCGCGATGAACTGTGGATACTGCCACCCCCTGCAATTCCGCAATCTCTTCCACGCTCAATCCGGCAAAGAAACGCAACTCGACTATTCGAGTCTTCCGCGGATCCATGACTTCAAGTTGTTCGAGAGCAGTATTGAGTAAAATTAAATCCACTGGGTTTTCCGCCTTAATCTGTACCTGTGTAGCGTCCTCCATCGGCACAATGTGAATTTCGCCTCCTCCTTTCTTCTGTAAGCGTTTTTTTCGCGCGTAATCTACAAGGATTTCGCGCATTTTCTTTGCGGCAAGTCGAAAGAAGTGCTCGCGCCCCTGCAAGTCGACCTGCTGGCAGTCCACCAAACGCAGGAACGCTTCGTTGACAAGGATCGTGGGTTGCCAGGAGTGCGCATCCCACTCTCTTGCAAGATAGCCTCTGGCGATCTTATGAAGTTCCTTATGTATAAGAGGTACCAATTGGTTCAGCGCGGATACATCACCGGCCCTCCAATCGCGGAGTAATGTGGTGACCTGGTCTCGTGGCAGAGACATCGAATATCCTTAAGCCTGAGTGCGAACTTGGTCTTACACAACCGTGGAGCAGTAGTTCTTTGGTTGCCGCACGTTAACACAGCTTTCTCAAAGTCACCAAATTCTTCGCAAATATTTGTCGCAACAGGAGATTGCTTGTGGAAATTTGAACGGCTCGATCTCGAAGTTAGAGGTTTTCCTCCAGACTCCGCTCGTTCATATGAGGGACGCCAAATCGGCTTTCAGCGCAAATCAGGGGGAGGGTGCACATGAAGAGCAGATCGTTTCAATCATTCGCTTCCTTGATTCCAGACTCATTGGGGGTAGCATCGGCTGGACGGCCCTTTCGATTTCCGGACTCTCAAACCGGGGAACGTTCTCGGTCGGTCAAACAGGCACAAAGTCCCCGGATTGTGAAAAGAGTTCTACACAAACCTCAAGCCAACGATATCAATCAGGAACAGTTTGATCGACTGCTTTGCTGGCTGGATTCCGACTGGGAAAAGGCAGGCGCGGAATACGAACGGATCCGCAAAGGGTTGATAAAAATCTTTGTCAGCCGCGGATCGCGCATTCCCGAAGATCTCGCCGACAAAACCATTGATCGCGTCGCGTACAAGCTCTCCGCAGTCCAGAAAAAATATTTTGGAGACGCCGCTCACTACTTTTCGAGTGTCGCGGACTACATTTTTCTCGAAACCCTCAGGACCGAGAAGGCACCTGCAATATCCGGCTCATGGCGTCGTTGTTGCCGTCACCGTTTGCATTTGAAACCGGTGTGAACTGCCTGCAATCGCGCCCCGAAGAACTGGCGGATGACGATTTCTTCGCGACGATCGCCGAAAAGGCAGACTGCCGATCCTCTTGGCACCTCCATAACGTGTGGCAAACGAATGGAATGGCCGGCTGACAGTGGCGGGAAGTCATCGACACCTTGCCGCTGGACCGCGTAAGGGAAATCCAGTGCACAAACGAAGTTCATTCGCGCACATACCATCCTGCAGCCCTCGCGGATCGCCGGAAAGTTTCCTGCGACGTCGTCGAACGGGAGTTGTGTCTGGACTGGGAATGTTTGCAATCGCTTCAGCCATATGCTGTCAAAACAGGAACCTTCGCCAACATCTCGCCACTATTCCGACGACTACAGCCTGACGCGAGAGAATGTACGGTGCCGCGCTAGGCCGGACCTTCGGCAAGAACCACAGATCGATCTGGAAATCTCATGCTCTTTCATCTTTTCGTTAGAGGTTTCTCCGCGAATTTCGCTTGTTCGTGTGAGAGGCCAAATCAAGCCGCTCAAAACCATCGATATGTTGGGACGGTGGCCAAACAAGATTCGCCGAAAGGCGCACACCAGAAGAAGGAGATCGTCATGAAGGTTTCAAGGGACAAAGTGATTGCATTCGCGGCCGCGATGGCCGTGACTATGCTGGCAGTCGTGAGCGTTCCCGTGGTCGCTCATGCTCAGGCCGTGATGAAGGTAACTATTCCTTTCGACTTCTATGTTGGAAGTCAGAGTTTCCCCGCTGGGGACTATCAGGTGCAGGTCAGCAACGCGTATGTAAAGGTGTTTGACGCAAAAGGCCACTCTTCTTTTGCACTGACGACGCCTGTGGCCAATCGCGGTGCGATTGGCGATGGAAATGGTCAACTTGTATTCAGCCGCTATGACAGCTATTACTTTTTGTCGGAGGTACGGCGAGGTGGATATAGCACCGCTCAGGGGCTGACTCCGAGCCATCTCGAAGTTCAGACCGCGAAGAACAGCGGCGAAAAGCAACAACTTGCTTTCGGCCTAAAGCAATAACAGCGCGCAGAAAACAGACCTTTCGAATCTGACGCGAGGGACGCCCAGGCATTGCCCACCGGGCGTCCTTCGCATTTTTGCGGTACTTCACCGCTTTCAAGAACTGGGATGGCCGGCACACTTCTTCTTGATCACGTCGTCTGCGGCTTCCCAAGAACTCGTGAGAGAGATGCCCAACCCAGGCGACGTTGCCATTTTCATTCACGCCGCCTAGAACCCGAGCAGATTCCGCGTGGATTCTTCGACTTCCTGAGGGCGCGGCGGGCGAGTGGACGTGTCGTCATCCAACTCGTCTGGAATTCTCTCGCCGGGATTCAGAAAACGATTGGATTCGAGCCCGGCCTGTTTCGTATAGAGCGCAAAATATCGCCCCCCCATTCTGAAGAGCTGATCGTGAGTTCCGCGTTCCACAATTTGTCCATCTTCCAGAACCAGAATCTGATTGGAGCCTCGAATGGTACTCATCCGATGTGCAATCACGAATGTCGTGCGCCCTTTCATCAATGCCGCCAGACCTTCCTGAATGTAGGCTTCGCTTTCCGAATCCAGGCTGGATGTCGCTTCGTCCAAAATCAGAATTCTCGGTGATGCAAGAATGGCTCGCGCGATCGCCACGCGCTGGCGTTGTCCTCCGGATAATTTCACGCCACGTTCACCCACGATCGTCTCGTACTGCTTTTCAAACTTCTCGGCGAATTCGTCGACTCGCGCGATGCGTGCCGCGCGGACCACTTCTTCACCGGAAGCATCCGGGCGCCCGAACAGAATGTTTTCGTTGATGGTTCCATCGAACAGGAAGTTCTCCTGCAGCACGACACCCAGCTGCGAACGGTATGAGTCGAGACCAACAGTCGAAAGATCGACGTTGTCTACCCAAACGATGCCGGAGGTCGGTTTCGCGAACGCAGCAACCAGACCAATCAACGTACTCTTGCCAGACCCGGACGGTCCCACCAGGGCGGTTACGGATCCGGGAACGCCCTCAAATGAAACATTCTTCAAAACGGGCTTGCCCGATTCGTATTCGAACGAAACATTTGAAAAACGGATGCTGCCCACGATCGTGCTCATTGTGCGGTTGCGGCCCGGATCTTCGTCCTCAGGCTGTTCAGCAAGTACTTCGTGCATGCGATCCAGACCGGCGAATGCTTCGGTGATCTGAGTTCCAAAACCGACGATCTGGAAAACCGGAGCCACCATGAATCCCATATAGGCCGTGAACTGTATGAATTCGCCCAGGCTCATATCGCCTCGCACCAGGATTCGTCCTCCCACCAGCATGACCGTAAGGCTGACGACTCCCATCAGAAGCGTCGACGCAAGACCCATTCTCGCCTGCGCCATCATGGTCAGCCGTACCTGATCGAAAAGCTGATAGGCTCCTTTCGAAAATTCCCGGGACTCCCGTTCCTCACCGTGAAATCCCTTTACCACCCGAACTCCTCCGAAAGACTCTGTCAACCGGCCAGTCACTTCCCCATTGATCCGATTGCGTTCGCGGTACATGGGACGCACTTTGCCGAATGCCGTACGGATGATGACGCCGAAGACTCCCATAAAGATCACGGCAACTATCGTCAGCATCGCATTGATGCGAATCAGAAACGAAAACGCCAGAACCGCAGTAAACAGCCCGCCGATGAATTCCACCAACCCCGTTCCGACAAGATTCCTGACGCCCTCCACGTCCGACATGACTCGGGAAACCAATACGCCTGTCTTGTTCGAATCGAAATACCGCACGGGCAATCGGCCAATATGGCGCTGAACGCGGATTCGCATGTCCGCAATCAATCGCTGTGCCGGAACGCTGAGAAGCGGTACCAACGCAAACGATGTCACCGCCTGGACAATCACTGCGATGGCAACGATGCCGGCAAGCGGCAAGAGCAAATCCAGCCGCCGTTTGGTCACCACATCGTCGATCAGGTATTTGGTGGAGCCCGGAAGAACCAAACCGGCAGCCCGATTGATCAGGATGAGCAGGAGTCCGATAGTAAACAAGCCACGCCGAGGCCAGAGCAGTTCGCGAAGATCTCGATAGATATGTGAAGGCTGCAACGGTTTTCGGTCCGGGCTGGAGTAGTGCATCCGCATGGATTCACTATCGTATCAGGTGTGATATGGGTGGTTTGTAGTTCCGTTGTACAATTATTGATTCACCTGGTCTCATTTATGCACACGGAACAAACGCAAAACGTTATCCAACTACTTAAACAAATCGAAACCGAACACCAGCCCAGCGCGTTTGCCTGCAGCTTTGGACTGGAAGACATGGTTCTTCTGGACCTCATCGCCCGGCATACGCCACGAATTGAAGTCTTTACGCTCGATACCGGCCGCCTGCCCGATGAAACTCATGCGCTGCTCGAACAGGTGCGGGAACTCTACACCATTCCGATTCGCCTCTACTTTCCCGATGCGACGATGGTTGAGAACTGGGTGGCGCAAAACGGAACAAACGGTTTTTATCGCAGCATGTCGCAGCGGAAACAATGTTGCGAGATCCGGAAAGTGATTCCGCTCGCCCGCGCTCTGGCGGGAAAGAAGGCGTGGATCACCGGACTTCGGCACGAGCAATCCAATGCCCGTCAGACTCTGAAGCTTCAGGAATGGGATGAAGGTAACGGTCTGCATAAATTCAATCCCCTGGTGGACTGGACATGGGACGACGTGTGGGCATACGTTAAACAGTACAAGCTTCCTTACAACGCCCTCCATGACCGTGGCTATCCCAGCATCGGATGCGCACCGTGCACCCGTGCCATCGAACCCGGACAGGAATTCCGGGCGGGCCGCTGGTGGTGGGAGGATACCGGCGCAAAGGAATGCGGCCTGCATGTGGGGCCGCACAAAGGAGACGCAAAGTCTTGAAGGAAAACTGGACACATCTTGAAGCACTAGAAGCGGAATCGATCTATATCATCCGGGAAGTGGTCGCACAGTTTCGCAACCCCGTACTGCTGTATTCGATCGGCAAGGACTCCAGCGTCCTGGTGCACCTGGCACGAAAGGCCTTCTATCCCGGACCGATTCCATTTCCTCTTCTTCATATCGACACCGGATACAAGTTCCGCGAGATGCTGACGTTCCGTGACGAATTTACAAAGGCCATCGGCGCGCGCCTGATTGTGCATCGTAACGAACAGGCGATTGCGGAAGGGGCCCACCCGCTCAAGCTCGGCGTGGCTCGCTGCTGTGGAAAACTGAAAACCGGAGCATTGCTCGAGGCGTTAGAGAAGTATTCGTTCGATGCCGCCATCGGCGGAGCTCGTCGCGATGAGGAGCGATCGCGGGCCAAGGAGCGCGTCTTTTCACATCGCGATTCATTTGGGCAGTGGGATCCACGCAATCAACGTCCGGAACTCTGGAACCTTTATAACGGCGAAATCCACGAAGGCGAATCCATGCGCGTATTTCCCCTTTCCAACTGGACGGAGACGGACGTCTGGCAATACATCCGCGAGCAGAACATTCCCATCGTACCCCTCTACTACGCGCAGCAGCGTCAGGTCGTATTCCGAGGGACCAATTGGATACCAATCATTGATCCATCCGATATTCGCGAAGGGGAAACACCGGTCACCGAATGGGTGCGATTCCGTACGCTGGGGTGCATGCCCTGTACGGGCGCCGTGAAATCCGGGGCTCAGACGATCGACGACATCGTGGAAGAAGCCCTCATCGCAACCCGCAGTGAGCGCGAGACGCGCGTCATCGATCATGGCGCGAATACCATGGAAGACAAGAAACGGGAAGGTTACTTTTGAGCGTTGGACTGCTTCGATTTCTCACTGCCGGCAGCGTGGATGACGGCAAATCGACTCTTATTGGCCGCATGCTGGTCGACGCGCGCGGCGCATTCGAAGATCAGGTGTCTGCTGCCACTCGCGACAACGAGCGACGCGGTGGCAAGGGCATCGACTTCTC